>Ga0209060_10000430_pt1 | contig 80410 bp, 84 predicted proteins | sample Coa_R1_8_FD_187155 | JGI IMG/M metagenome (GOLD analysis project Ga0209060, IMG submission 187155) | Surface soil microbial communities from Centralia Pennsylvania, which are recovering from an underground coalmine fire - Coalmine... | ecosystem: Environmental > Terrestrial > Soil >... | reverse complement strand
GTTCGGCCAGCGATTGCACAAAAAAGGCGGAAGCGTCTACCGCATACAGCGTCTCGCTGCGCATCTCCAGCAAGCCCAGCGCCTGCGCGAGCAGCCGCAGAAAATACAGCCGTCCCGCTTCCTGTTCCGTTCTGATGCCGTCAAGCTCGGTCTTCACGCCGAGCGCCGCGTTCAAGGGGCGCAGCACCGCTTTGGAAAGCTGCCCAGTTGCCAGCAGCGGCAGCCCGGCAGATTGTTCACGTACCACATTCCAATACAGATAGAGGTCGCGTTGAAAACGTTCTGCCGAGCCAAAGCGCGGCGCGCGCGGCTGCCAGAGCGGAGCAGCTTCAGCTTCCTGGCTCGTCTGGTCCGTTGTCGCCAGCAAAGGCAGGACCGCAGGCGGCACGGCCAGCACGCCTTCGTGCGCGCCGCTGGCATATTCGCGCGAGCCAAGAGCATCCAGCCGCCCCCAGAACACCAGACCCAGCCCAAGCAGCCGATTGAGCGCCAGTTCATAGAGGTTGATTTGCGCATCTGGAGCGCGGCCACTGCCTGGAATCCATCCCGCCGCGATAAGATAGGCGCGCAGGTCAAAATTGGGAGCCTGCCCGCCGCAGCGCGCCAATTCGCGCAAGATCGCCCATTGGGGCTGGCTTAGCCCGCGCAGCGCCTCGCGCAGCGAAGGCTCGTGAAAGAAGCGCCTCGCTATCTCCTCCAGGTCCAGGCTGCCAGCGCTCGCTGGACCCGGCAGCGTGAGGCGTCGCATTTCGGCAATATCGCGCAGGTGGCCGGAAGGCACACCACGCAAGAGTTCAAGGTCCGTCAGTGGTTTCATCTTCAAGAATCCAGGGAGCATAGCCACGCCGCCGCATCTCCTCCACCAGCGTCTCGACAGCATCCGCGCGCAGCACCGCCAGGCCCGACGCCAGCGCATGATCGACATAGCGCTCCGAAAGGTCAAGCGTCATCTCCAACTCGCGCAGCAGCGCCGGGTCGCCAACTTCCAACACCGTCGCGGATGCGGTCAGGCGCACCTGCCCATATTGTCCGGCCCAGCGCCGCGCCTGGGCAATGAGATCGGCAAGCGCCGCGCTCGGGGGCAGCCGCTCCAGCCAGCCAAGCCAGGCGACAAGCTCTTGCCCGGCATCCAGCGCGGCGGCCATTCGCTCGGCGCTGGGCCGGAAGCGCAGCGCCTCCGCCGTCGCGCCCGAGGGTTCGCACCACCACAACAGCATATCCAGCCGCTCATCTTGCAAAGCAGCAAGCGGCGCAAGCAGCGCCCCATCCTCCTGTAGCTGAAGCAGTGCAGGCGGCAAGGCCGTAGGCTCAGGCGCAGCATCCGGCGCCTGAGCACCCAGCAGAAACGCCCCAAGTCGAGTCACCCGAAAGCCCTTCAGCCGCCCCTGCGCGTCAAGCGCCAGGTCCACCGCCCCCAGCCAGTGAAGCGCGCGACGCATCAGCAGCGCGATATAGCGCCCTTCAGCCTGCCGCCACTCAGCGCGCACATCCAGCGAAAGCGGCTCTCCGTCTGGCAAGCGCTCCAGCCACCACTGCGGGCGCAAAAACGTCTGCTGGCGACCCCGCAAGAAGGCGGGCTGGAAGCGCCAGACAAACTCCACCAGCGAGCTAAAGCTCCACCAAGGCCCCACAGGCACAGAGCGTAACACATCGATAATGAACTGGCGCGCCGCCTGATTCTCAGCAGCGATATCGGCCTGCTCGCGCTGTCTCAGCCAGGCAACGCGCACCCCAGCATCGCGCAGTTCCAGCAGTTCGCTCGCCGAATGCGCGTGCAGCCAATGCGTGAAGAGATCACGCGCCACCTCAGCTTCAGGTCGGGCAAATAGCAAACGATAGGTGGACAACAGCGCTTCCCTGGCGCGTTCAGGTGCGACCATCGCGCGAGCGCGCGCAGCAGTTGTCACAACCTGGCCCGTGAAGTCTTTTGCGGGGGCTGATGACGTGGCAGCGCGAAACGGCGCGGGCGGTGGGAGCAGCCCCACCAGGCGCAGCAGCGCCAGGCAAAAACGTATCTGCTCCGGAGCAGCCTGAAGCTGTTTCGCCCACTGCTGAGCCAGCGCGGCATCAAGATCGAGCGTAGAACGCGAGGCCGGTTTCTGTGATGTGGCCGCGATCAGAGGAGGCATGCTGATGTCAATCGCCTGCGCCGCCACCAGCAACAGCAGCATCGGCAACGTTCCCTCGGCCCGTGCTTCGTGCAGACCCGCTTCTGCTGGCAGCGCTTCCGGCTGCCGCGCACGGGATACCGGCGCGGTCTCGGTTTTTTCCCCAAGCTCTTGCTTCTGCTCCGTTGCTTCGGAAGCAGTTACGAGGGGCGTAAGTGGCACCACACGCGGAAGGCGCTCCAGCAGCGCAGCAGGAATAGACCACCCGGCAGGGCTATCCGCCGCCACGCCCCTGGCTGCACTGCCAGCCGTAAACACAGGCCGCGCCAGGCCATGCTGCTGCAAGCGTTCCAGAGCAGCCAGTGCGGCCTCTGGCTCGCCCAGATCAAAGCGCAGAAAAAGCTGCTGCGCCTCGTGTTCGGTGACACTTCCACCTGCCAGCGCCAGCAAGTTCAGAAAATGGCGTATCTCCCGGTCGAGGTGTTCCAGGCTCGCCAGCGCCTCGGCTGGCGTCATGGCAGGCGCAGGGGAAGCAGCAGCGGCTGAGGCTTCTGGCGCTGCTGGCATTGGCATGTCAAGGAAGGCAGGGACATCATCAAGAGCAGCGGGGGACACATCAGCCGAAGAAGATTGAGAAGCCATCGAGGCAGCGCGGAACTGCTCCGGCTCGCGCACCCAGAGCGTCAGGAGCGCGGCCACATGCTCGCAAAGGGGATGGACGCCAGAAACCTGAGGCTCCTGGTCCGGCTGAGCCGGGCTGCATGTACACGCCGAAGACTCCAGCCCGCTGTCGGAAAAGCGCGCTGTGACCGATCTACTGGTTTCGCCATCCAACACTGTGGCGCGCAGCGTGCCCGCCGTGCGTTCTGCCTGGTGAACGCGGCCAAGTCGCCCATATTCCTGCCCGCGTGCCGCTCGCGCCAGGCCGCACAGACGCACAATCTCGGCTTCGCGCAAATGGACCAGAGCAACGGGCAGGAAATCATCCACGTCCGTCAGGGCCTGGCGAGCGCCAACTCGGCCTCAGGAAACTCCAGCGTGCGCCGCAGCCCGACGCGCGCCTCCAGCAGCATCCGCTCCAGATTCAAACGCCAGGAGGCTTCCGGCAAGACCAGCGCGGCCAGATTGAGCAGCGGGTGGGTCAAGCGCAGCCGCGTGTTATTCTTGAGCACCACGCCTGCGCCGTGTGGCACAATCACCCATTCAGCAATGCCGCTGACATCGCCCGTCAGGCGAGCGCGAATGCGCTGGTTGCGCTCGATCTGCGGAAAATGAAGCGTCATATGCAGCGCTGGCAAGAAAGGAAGGAACGAGACCGGCACACGCGCCGCACAGCGGGCAACGGTGCGGGCGGTGATGAACGGGCCAGCGGTATTGGCATGCCCGGCTATCTCAGGCCACCACTCGGCATAATTGCGCGTATCCAGCAGCATCTCAAAGACCTGTTCCGCTGGCGCGTCAATTTCCCACTCGCTGGAGATTTCTATCTCCTTCACAGCGCGCGCCCCTCCAATCACCAGACCGGTTGCCAGGCCAGCCGCGCCAAGTGCCAGCGGAATCCATCTGTGTTTTTTCGCGCCACCTTCGTTTGCCATCGTAACGCTCCACAAGCTGAAGCGCCAGGTGCATACACGCGACGACCTCTCTCGTTTGTATGCACCTGGCGCTTCCCGTTATTTCTGCGCCTGGGCCAGCGCCGCGGGCTGCGCGGCTGGCTGGGCTGGTTGTGCCTTTGCCTGTGCCAGTACTCGCCGTTTCATCCAGCGCGGCGTCTTGCCAGTCACAGAGACGCCCGTTAGCCGACCCAGCAGGAAGACATAGACGAAGAACATCACCCAGTTCACCGCGCCGAGAATCCAGACTTGCACCGGCACCTGAAGCACCGTCACCGTGCCCATCAATTCAGGCACAATCAGCAGGATGAACCCGCTAATCAGAATATTCGCCAGCGTGATCGGCATCAGCACCAGCCAGGCAAAACGCATCAACTGGTCGGCGCGCAGGCGTGGCAGCGTTGCGCGAATCCAGACAAAGAGGAAGATCACGGCCCACAGCTTGACCATGAACCAGAAGACCGCAATGATGTTAAAGACGATGCCGCCGCCTATTCCGCCGAGCAGGCCCACCCAGAAGCCCTCATTGGCTCCAGGGCCAGACCAGCCGCCCAGGAACAGAGCCGTTGTAATCACCGAGACGATCACCATATTGGCATACTCGCCCAGGAAGAACATCGCCCAGCGCAGGCCGCTGTACTCGGTCAGATAGCCCGCGACCAGTTCTGATTCCGCTTCGGGTAAGTCAAACGGGGCGCGGTTGGTCTCGGCCAGCCCACAGGTATAGTAAATCAGCAGGCCCAGCGGCTGAATCAGCACAAACCAGAGCCACCAGGGATTCATCTGCGCCCTGATGATATCGCTCAGCGAGATAGAGCCAATGCCGCCCTTGCCCAACGCGCTGGTGAGCATGATCACGGGAATCAGCGAGAGCACCAGCGGCAGTTCATAGGAGATCATCTGTGCCGCCGAGCGCAAGCCGCCCATCAGCGCATATTTGTTATTGGAACCCCAGCCTGCCATAAAGACGCCGATTACGTCCAGCGAACTGAGCGCCACATATAAGATGATGCCCGTCGGCAGCGCGCTGACCGTCATATAGGGCGAGAACGGCAAGATCACAAACGCAGTGATGACCGGAGCCAGAAAAACCACCGGAGCCAGCGTAAAGACGATATTATCCGTCGCGCTGGCTTTGATGTCCTCTTTGGAAAGCAGCTTCACCATATCCACGACGCTTTGCAGCGAGCCAAACGGCCCAACATAGGTTGGCCCAAGGCGGTCCTGCATCAAGCCGAGAATCTTACGGTCCAGATAAGTGCCCACCAGCGGAATCACCGGCACAAAGAGCAGCGTAAAGATCAGCGTAATAAAGAAGTGAATAACTTCTTGCCAAATTTCCGGTATCATCGATCCACCTCACCAAGAACCAGATCAATACTCCCCAGAATTGCCACCACATCGCCCATCTTGTGGCCGCGCAGCAGTTCCGGCAAGATTTGCAGATTCACAAACGATGGGCCACGAATCTTGGCACGATAGGGATATTCCGAGCCATCGCTAATCAGGTAAATCCCTTGCTCACCCTTGCTGCTCTCCACCGCAAAGTAGGTCTCGCCGCGTGGTGGGCGCAAAGCAATCGGCGTGCGCGTCGAAATCGGCCCGCCAGGCAGTTGATCCATCGCCACGCGAATCAGCCGCAGGCTCTCATAGCATTCATCCAGGCGACAGCGGAAGCGCGCAAAAGCATCGCCCTCCTGGCGCACCGCCGGATTCACCGCGACCTCGCGATAGGCCATATACGGGCGATCCACCCGCAAATCGAAGCTGACGCCCGACCCGCGCAAGTTCGGGCCGGTCAGGCCATAGGCGACCGCCTGCTGCGGGTCAATATAGCCCACGCCCTGGGTGCGCGCCTCGAAGATTTCATTGCCCGCCACCAGGTTCTCTAATTCTTTTAACGAATCATCGAACGTATTGCACCACTGCTCCAGCCGACTCAGCCAGCCCTTGGGGAAATCGTGCAGCACCCCGCCGACGCGCAGATAGTTGACATTGAAGCGGCTGCCGCCCAGCGCCTCGAACAAATCCATAATGCCTTCGCGGTCGCGGAAGCAATACAGCACCGGTGTCATCGCGCCCAGGTCCAGCAGATACGTGCCGATGGCAACCATATGGCTGGCAATGCGCTGCATCTCATTGGTCATCAGCCGAATATACTGCGCGCGGCGCGGTGGCTCCAATCCCATCAATTGCTCGACAGCGCCAGCATATGCCGTTTCATTCAGCATAGGGGAGAGGTAGTCGGCATTATCCATATAACGGATGCCGCCCATATAGGGCCGATTTTCCAGGATTTTTTCAATGCCCCGATGAAGATAGCCGATGACCGGCGTGCAATGGACCACCGTCTCGCCGTCGAGAGTCAACACCAGGCGCAGCACGCCATGGGTAGAAGGGTGCTGCGGTCCCATATTCAGGACCATTTCCTCAGAGCGAAAACCTTCAGCGCCCTCGATATATTCAGGGGTCACTTGTTGATTCTCTGCATCGATAGCCATAGCTCTTTGCTCCTCTTAAGGCGGGGGTTAGTCCACGCCCTCTGATTCGGGAACGCCAGGCTGGTCAGGATAGTGCGCGTCGCCAAAGGTCGGCGTGCCGGGATGCAAACGCTCCATGGTGCCCTGGCCCAGCCGTTTGGATACCACGCGCTCCACCCCGCGCTGCGCCTCCCCAGAAAGCGCCTCCTCCGGCGCAACCTGGGTCGTCGCGCGATCATGCACCGTCATCGGCGTCTGATGGAAACTCTTCAGCAGCGGATAGCCTTCAAACTCGTCGTCCAGCAAAATGCGGCGCAGATCAGGATGCCCAACAAAGATACTGCCAAAGAGGTCATAGGTCTCGCGTTCCAGCCAGTTCGCCGACAGCCACACGCCCACCAGGCTATCCACCTGAGGATTGCCCGGCTCCAGCGCCACCTTCATTTGCAGCAGCCAGTTGCGCGACAGCGAGCGCAGATGATAGACCACCTCCAGGTGATCGCGCATGTCCACGCCCGATACCGAGGTCAGCATTTCAAAGCCCAGATCATCACGCAGCGCGCGGCTGATCTGCACCAGCCTGGCACGCTCCACCTCGATGCCCACCCCACCACCGCCCATCAATACCGGATGGCCTACCAGACCCTCCACGCCATGCAGCGCGCGGGTCAATTCAGCAACATGATCGGGTTGGAACGCCAGCGGCGTTCTGGCCGATGACGGACCAAGCTGCGACGAGCGCGGGGTTATATCCATCGAATCACTCCTTTACGCCAGGCGTAGACCAGTCCCAGCGCCAGCACGACAATAAAGAAGATGATCTCGACAAAGCCAAACCAGCTTAATTGCTGGAACACCACCGCCCAGGAGATCAAAAAGACAATATCCACATCAAAGGCCACAAAAAGCAGGGCAAAGACATAAAAGGCGAGTGGATATTGGACCCAGGCGCTGCCGCGCGCCGTCTCACCAGATTCATAGATGAGATTTTTGCTGCTCGACGCGTGTTTTTTAATGGTAAAGCGACCGACCACCCTGGCAGCGATCAGGCCCACCGTCACTAACATGCATCCCACAAGAAAATAGAGGAGTGCATATAAATAGCCGATATTTGCCACAGATACCTCCAGAAAGGCCGTCTCAGATGGGCTGGAGATGAGTGGCAGCGACGCTGCCAGCACGGCTGAGCGGCCTGCGCTTTGCTTGTTATGCCGTTTCTCATTATAGCATAGCCCACAGATTCCGACAAAGAAACAGGACTGATAGCTTGCAGCCACAGCCTCCACATATGGCAAAGGGCCTTGACAGCTATGCCATATGTGGCTAGGCTATTGGGAACAAGAGGATATGCTATAATGAGCCAGTAGATGGGCTGTGTTAAATCGTGTGAAACCGTGTGATGCCTTGAATGCACTGAACATATATTGACCGCCCCACCGAGAGAATGCTATGATGGCAGGAACCGGCGCGGTCCCGGGCAGTGACCACCGCTCGTGAGGCGGGTTGGATGGAGCAGCGGCTGTGATCGAATGCACCAATTGCCATACAGCAAACGATGATGACGCACAACTATGCGTGAAATGCCATGAACCTTTGGGAAACGCCAAAGAGGCGCGCGAGCCTATTTCTAGCCCGCCGCCGTCGGATGACGAGCCGAATAGCGACCCCAAACGCGGGGGCGATAAAGGCCCCAGGCGGCTGACGGCTGGCACAGAGCTACAACATCAGCGCTATCGCGTCGAAAAAGCCGTGGCGAAAGGTGGCATGGGCGCTGTCTATAAAGGCTATGATCAGCATTTCAAGCGGGCCTGCGCTATCAAAGAAATGCTGGATAACTTCAGCAATGAAGAAGACCGCGAACAATCGCTGCAATGGTTCGAGCGCGAAGCACATATGCTGTTGGACCTGCACCATGCTGCCATCCCCAAAGTCTTCGATTTCTTTGCCGAAAACGGGCACAACTATCTGGTCATGGAGTTCGTGGACGGCAAGACGCTGGCCGAAGTGCTGGAGCAAGAAGGCCAGACGCGCGGCTTACCCGAAGCGCGCGTGCGCAGTTGGGCCGCGCAGATGTGCAGCGTGCTGGCCTATCTCCATAGCCAGAATCCGCCCGTCATCTTTCGTGACCTGAAGCCCTCCAATATTATGGTCACCAGTGATGACAAAGTGAAGTTGATCGACTTCGGCATTGCCCGTTCGTTCCAGAGCGGACGCCAGGCTACCGTCATCATGACCCTGGGCTACGCGCCACCGGAACAGTTGGAAGGCAAACCCCTGCCGAAAAGCGATATCTATGCCCTGGGCGCAACCCTCCATCGGCTGCTGACACGCCATGAAGCCACCAATAACAAACCATCGATCTTCGATTTCCCCACCATCCGCAGCCTGCGTCCAGAGATCAGCCCTGCCTTCGATCAGATCATTGGCCGCGCCCTGCAAAAAGACCCGATGGCGCGCTGGCCCAGCGCGGGCGAGATGGAGCAGGCCATTGTGCGCCTGCCGCCGCTGCTGCCACAGCCTGGCCCCATGGGACCACCACCCATGGGCGCGCGTCCTCCCCTTGGCCCACAAAGCGGGCCACCAGGGATGGCGCCTACCTATCAGCCGCCCATCCAAACGCTTTCTGGACCGGCAGCCGGCTACATTAACCAGGCGCGCGCGTTCCTGGAGCAGCGGCGCTTTATCGAAGCACTCAACACCGCTCGGCAAGCGTTGCAATTTGACCAGCGCAACCCGCAGGTCTATAAAGTCCTGGGTATGATTCACGCGCGCAGCCAGCCGCCAGATACCACCAACGCGCTGGCGGCCTACCAGAGCGCGCTCCAACTCAACCCCAATGATGCCGAAACACACCGTCTCATCGGTGACGTCTATTTGTTTTTGCAGCGCCGCCCGGCAGAAGGCATTGCAGCCTATCAAAATGCCCTGCGCCATAACCCCAACGACGGTGAGGCCCATCGCCTGCTCGGCCAGTGCCTGGAGCAAACCAACCAGCTTGAGCCAGCGCTGGTCGAATACCGCGAAGCGGCGCGCCTGCTAACGCGCAACCTGGCAGTACAGATGAATATCGGCCAGCTTTGCCTGCGCCTGAACCGGCTTTCGGATGCCGAGCGCGCGTTTGTCGAAGCGCTGCGCATCGACGCTGGAAGCGCGGCAGCCCGCCATCTGCTCAGCCAGGTCTACGAGCGCGAGGGCCGCCTGCCCGATGCCCTACGCGAATGTGAGGCAGCCGTGCGGCTGAATCCTGCCGATACGCAAGCGCAGGCTACCCTGCAACGTCTGCGTGCGCGGGCAGCCACAGGCAATCTGGGAGGCGCTGGTGGGCCAGGGACAACACACTAAACCAGTATCGACTTCTGACCAACTGGGCGATGGGACCGGGACGACGTATCTGAGGGAGGGACCAGTCATGCAACAGCCCTTGCGCATCCAACGGCGATCATTGCTTTCTGGCCTGCTGGCGTTCTGCCTGGCGCTCGGCATGCTCTTTGTCCTCGCTTCGGCTGTCAGCGCCGCGAGCCTGACTGGCCCGGCACCCCGAGGAGCGCAGCCCCTTGCAGGCAAAGCGGTGACTCCGACCCCGACCCATACCCCGACTGTCACCCCAACTCCTTCGCCCACTGCCACGCCAAAAGATATAGCAACGCTGGTACCTACAGCAGTGCCTACCACTCCCCCCAAGACAACATCGGTCAGCAGCACGTCAAGTTCAGGCAGCTTCCTGCCCACGACGCTCTTTGGCATTCCTACCACCTATATTGCGCTGGGTGTCCTGGGGATTCTGGTCGTGCTGGTGTTCATCATGACCTTCCTGCTTCAAGTGCGCGCCCGCCAGCGCAGAGATGTACAGAGCCAGAAAGCCCCAGCCCTCGCGTTCCCGCAGCGCGGCAAGGCTGGTGGGCAACTTCTCTCTGGCGGCTATGCAGCACCTCCACCAGCAGGAGCAACCGCCCCATTTGAAACAGTGCCACCCAATGCCCCCGTGCGGCGCACGATTATCTGCCCTCGCTGCGGCTGGCAGAACAATCCTGGCTCCAGCACTTGCGCCAACTGTGGTCTTGATCTGCCTCAAGGCATGATGGGAAGCAGCGGCTCGGGTCGCAGCCTTGGCCGGTCAACCTCTGGTGGCCCGGCACCTTTAAGTCTGCCGCCGCTTCATCCACCGCCAGCCCCAGCGCCCGATATTGCGGAGGTACCTACGATGATTTTTCAGCATCAGGGCAGCAGCAACGCAGACAGCGATACCACCCTGCCCAACATGCCCACCGTCGTCTCGGGCAAACAAGAGGAACCAACCATGATCGTGCGCGGGCGACAGCGGCAGCCGTTGGGGGTCAAGGTCAGCACAAAAACCGACCCCGGGCGCAGACGCAAAGACAATGAAGATAACTTCCTGGCCGTCACCGGCACCTGGCAGCACAACGGCCAGCTTCAGCCCTTTGGCCTCTTCGTCATCGCCGACGGCATGGGCGGCCACGCCAACGGGCAAGACGCCAGCCGCATCGCCGTAGAGACGATCTATCAACATTTGGCCGAAGCGATGCCCAGGCAAGATGCCCCTGACGAGGCGCTCGGCAACTTGCTGCAAGACGCCATTCAACACGCCAACCAGATGATCTTTCAACAAAACCAGAAAGACCACGCAGATATGGGCTGCACCATGACTGCCGCGCTGATCACTGGCAACGAAGCGCATATTTGCAATGTCGGCGACAGCCGCACCTATCTGCTCAACCCCAACGAACACCTTCAGCGGGTCACCACCGACCACTCCATTGTCGAAAGCCTGGTGGCGGCGGGCGTCATCCAAAAAGATGATGTCTATACCCACCCCAAGCGCAACCAGATTTATCGCAGCCTGGGCGAAAAAGAAGCCGCCGAGATCGACCTCTTCCGCCAGCGGCTGACCCCCGGTGATAAGCTGCTGCTCTGCTGCGATGGCCTCTGGGAAATGGTCCGCGATCCCGATATTGAGCAGGTGCTGCGCCAGGATGATCTGCGGCAGGCCACCAACACGCTGGTGGACATGGCAAACGAGAACGGCGGCGTCGATAACATCACCGCCATCGTCGTCAAAGTCATGGAAGATGCCAGACCGGCCAAGCAGCCGATGATACAGAGCGTGGCTTCTGGCCCGGCCAACCTCGATCACCCTTAGCAGAATCTATGAACAAGCCATCATGGCTTCATCCATCTTCCAATAACCCCGAGCCGCGGGATGCCAGACACACGCCGCCCGCGCGTTTCATCATCGCTGTGGGCAGCGGCAAGGGTGGCGTGGGCAAATCGACGGTCAGCCTGAATCTGGCGTTGGCGCTGGCTGAAAATGGGAAGACGGTTGGCCTGCTTGATGCCGACCTGTATGGACCCAATATCCCGCTGATGGTTGGCCTCACCCGCAAAGAGTGGACAGGTAACTGGACGCTGGCACGCAAAGGGCCGCAGCCAGTCATTCAGCCAGTGGAGCGCTATGGTCTCAAGATCATGTCCGCAGGTTTCCTGCTTGGCGAAGACCAGCCTATGATTCTTGAAGCGCAGATTGTGCGGGCGCTGCTCATGCAACTGACCCATCAGGTGGCCTGGGGCAATCCAGACTATCTCATCATCGACCTGCCGCCTGGCACCGCCGACCTCCAGCAAAATCTGCTGCAAGACCTCCAGCTATCGGGCGTCGTCCTCATCGTCACGCCACAGGATGTCGCCCACCTGGATGGCAAGAAAGCGCTGCAATACTACCGCCGCGCCGATGTGCCTATCCTGGGCGCCATCGAAAATATGAGCGGCTTCCTCTGCCCGCACTGCGGCCAGCCGGTGGACATCTTTGCGCGCGTCTCTGAGGCTCGCGCCATCTGGACGATGGATGTAGAGAAGCTCGGCGCGATCCCGCTGGACCCGCTGGTAAGTCAGTCTGGAGACCGCGCCCACCCGCTGCTCGTCGCGCATCCCCAATCAGCCCAGGCAGCCGCTTTTCGCCAGATCGCCCAACAATTGGCCGCGAAGCTGGAGGCCACACCAGATTGAGCCAGGGCCAGGCAGCGCTTAGCCTGAAAAGGTCATCTGTGCCACAGGCGTATGCGCCAACACGCGCTGCCCATTGCCATAGAGCAGTCTGGCGCGCGCTTCATCGGTCCAACCCTCCAGCTTCTCGAAGTCGCGCAGCCAGCGGTCTGGCGGAATAAAGGGATAATCCGACCCGAACAGAAACTTCTCGTTCAGACGCCCGGCAGCCTCGCGCAGCAGCGACGGCGGAATATATTTGGGCGACCATCCGGAAAGATCGTTGTACACGTTGCTCTTGTGCTGCACAATCGCCGCCATCTCCTCGTGCCAGGGCCAGGAGGGATGCGCGCCAATAATCGTCAGCGTGGGGAAATCTGCCGCCAGGCTATCCAGATAGATCGGGCGCGTATAATCGAGTTTGATGCCAGAGCCGCCCGGCGTATTCGCGCCCAGCCCGCTGGTGCCGGTGTGAAAGAGCGCGGGCACACCCAATTCCGCGATCTTTTCAAAAAGCGGATAAAACGCCCGATCATTGGGGTAAAACGCCTGCACCCCCGGGTGAAACTTCATACCCGCCAGCCCCAACTCTTTCACGGCTCGCTCAGCCTCCACAATGGCCGCCTGGCCCTTGTGCGGGTCCACGCTGGCGAAGCCGATAAACTGCCTGGGGTAGCGGCGCACGATCTCTGCCACCGTGTCGTTGCGCAGCGGCGGCTGCTTCGTCGCCGTTTCGGCGTCCCAGGCCAGCAAGACGCCCACCATATCCTGTTCGTGATAATAGGCGGCAATCTCCTCCACATCACGCAGCTTCACCTCGCTGCGAAAAAAGCGCTCTGCCGCCGCCCGGTATGGGCCAAGCGCCACATCCATAAACTCCGCAATCGGCAGATGGACATGAAAATCAATCGCTCTGGGCATCGGCCTGTTTCCTCTCTCGTCAGCACATCGCTCGTGATCTTAATCGCCCGCTTCTTTGACAGGCAGAGGCGCTCCCTCGAAGAGACGCGCCACGCGCTGCGTAATGATCGCCGCCTCCAGGACCATGCGGCGCACCAGATCGCCCGCCGCGGGAATATCCTGAATCAGTCCGGTCACCTGCCCCGCCCAGACAAACCCTTCCTCCAGCACCCCCTCACGCGCGGCGCGCTTATTCACCGTCCCCAGGATGAACGGCAGCAGCGCCGCCAGACTTTCTTCGCGCGAGGCGTTGCGCTGCTCCAGGTCACGCTCGATCTCCAATATCTTGTCGGGCAGCGGTCCCTTCAGCACCCGCGCCGGGCGACCCAACGTGCGCTCGATCACCACCGTATCGGTTTCCTGCGCCTGCACCAGCGCCTCTTTATAGCGCTGGTGCGCCACATTTTCTTCCACCGCGATAAAGCGCGTGCCCAGTTCCACCCCCTCAGCGCCCAGCGCCAGCGCAGCCGCCAACCCGCGCCCATCGGCAATGCCCCCACTCGCCAACACCGGAATCTTCACCGCCTCCACCACGCGCGGCACCAGCACCATCGTCCCAATATCATCGCGGCCCAGATGGCCGCCGCCCTCGAAGCCCACCGCGATCACCGCGTCTGCTCCTAAATCCTCGGCCTTGCGCGCCGCGCGTGTCCCGGCCACCAGCACCATCGTGCGCGGCGTCGGCTTGTGCGCCTGGATGCGCCGCAGCAGCGTCTCTGGGTTGCCGCCGGTAATCGTCAGCACCGGCACAGCTTCTTCCAGCGCCACGTCCAGAAAATGATCGACCGGGCTATGCCCAATCGGAAAATTCACTCCAAAGGGGTGGCTGGTCAGCCTCCGCACTTTGGCGATTTCGGCGCGCAACTCATCCGCCGTTTCAAAGCAGGCCACGCCCACCTGTCCCAAACCGCCTGCCTCCGAAACGGCTGCCGCCAGGTCGCCATAAGAAAGATGGGCTAACCCGCCCTGCACGATGGGATAGCGAATACCCAGCAGCGCCGTCACCCGCGTCGGCAGCATCTCCGGCAGCATCTCTGCCCGCGTCGTTGCCATGAAGAACCTCTTTTACTGGTTGTTGTGATGCCTCAGGACTGCTCGTAGTATTATAGCATTGGAGGCCGAACGAAGCCGCGCCGATTGGCGCTCCTTGCCAGATAAACCTAGAATGTTCGTTCGACATTGGCTGCCTGAGGCGTTGACATCGGCGGCAGGTTCGCATATGATGTAAGGGTGAAAATCGGCCAGCGCACTGTGCCATTGGAAGCAGAAAGGGGCGTATGCTCGATACATGACACAGGAACCAGTTGGCATGGGGCAGGGCCACAGAAAGGGGACACTGCTGGCGGTGAAGAATCTGGGCATCGTCTACCAGGAACGTTCGCTCAACGCGGCTGAAATGGCCGTGCATCTCACAGCCCGACTTAGCGAGCGCTTGAACGTCTGGTCGCTTGCCTCGCATGCAACCGATGAATTACGCCAGCGCCTGGAGCAAGTCGAACTCGTCCTGGTGCTTGGCGGCGATGGCACCATTCTTTCGGTAGCCCGCAACGCCGCCTTGTTTGACGTCCCCCTGCTTGGCGTCAATTTTGGTCGCGTCGGCTTTCTCACCGAGTTGGAACCCCATGAAGTTGAAAAGCAGCTTCCCCTGTATCTGGAGGGTGACTGTTGGGTCGACGAGCGAGCGATGCTGCGCGCCGTGCTGGAGGCCAATGGCGACTCAGAAGAGTTCCTGGCACTCAATGATATTGTCGTCGTGCGGGGCGCGCTGCCACGGGTAGTGCGCATCAAAGTGCTGGTAGATGGGCATTTCTATAACACCACCATTGCCGATGGCATGATCGTCTCAACCGCGACCGGCTCAACCGCCTATAATCTGGCAGCCGGAGGGCCGGTACTCTATCCTGAGGTGCGCGGCAGTGTCATCACCCCCATTGCCCCGCATCTGGCCGCTGATCGCTCCCTGATTCTAGACCCGGACGCAACGATCAAGCTGCAAATCTTTACTGATGGGCAAGACGGCGTGCTTTCCGCCGACGGACAGATCAATCGGAATCTTAATGATGGGGCGCTGGTGAGCGTCACCAACAGCCCGCATACGACGCGCTTCCTGCGTCGTCGCCCACCCACGTATTTTTATCAGATATTGACCCGCAAGTTGCAAAGCGAAGTGTAACAACCAGCCATGCTTACAGAACTCACGATTACTGACTTTGCCATCATTGACCGGCTGGACCTGCGCCTGAACTCGCGCTTTAACGTCTTCACCGGCGAAACCGGCGCGGGCAAATCCATCATCATCGACGCGGTCAGCGCCGTCATCGGTGGGAAAATGGGCACCGAAGTGGTGCGCAGCGGCGCCGAACGCGCCACCGTCTATGGCACCTTCGCCGTCGGAACCCTCCCCACCGTCAGCCAGCCACACAACGGAACCAATGGCGCAACCACTGACGCAGCAGAAACAGCCAGCGCCGAGGCACGCGATGATGCTGGCACGCAAGACGAGCAGCCCGACGCGCGGCTCACGCTCGCCCGGCTGCTCAGTGAATATGGCCTGGAAGCAGAGAACGGCGAACTCATCCTGGGCCGCGAGATTCATAAATCCGGGCGCAGCACCGCGCGCATCAATCAGCGGCCCGTGCCGACCCAGGTCTTGCAGCAAGTCGGCAGCCTGCTCATCGACATTCACGGCCAGAGCGAACACCTCACCATCCTGAGACCCGAGCAGCATGTCAACTATCTGGACCGCTATGCCGAAGTGCTGCCGCTGCGCAATCAGGTAACAGCACTGGTCACCGAATGGCGCGCTGCCCGGCGTGAACTGTCTGAGCTTCAGCAGAACGAGCGCGACCTGGAGCGGCGCGTCGAACTCTTGCGCTTCCAGGTCGAAGAGATCGAGCAAGCCAAGCTTCAGCCCAATGAAGTCGAAGAGATGGAGCGCGAGCGCCGCGTCCTCAACAACGCCGAGCGGCTAGCGCAGCTTTGCGCGGGCATCTACGGCGCGCTCAGCGGCGGCGAAGACGGCCAGGCGGCAGGCGATTTGCTCAAAGGTGCCAGGCACGACATGGAGGAATTAACGCGCCTGGACCCCTCCATGCAGGAATATAACACCGCCATGGAAGAAATTATCTATCGGCTGGAAGATGTTGCCATGTCGGTGCGCTCGTATCAAGAGAGCGTGGAAGCCGACCCCATGCGCCTGGCCGAAATTGAAGAACGGCTGGACCTGATCGCCAAGTTCCGTCGCAAATATGGCAACACCGTTGAAGAGATTCTGAAATATGCCGAGGACTCCGCCGCCGAGCTGGACCGCTATCAGCACCGTGAAGAGCGCCTGGCCGAACTGCAAGCCCGCGACGAAGCCTTGCGCGGCCAGATCGGCCAGCTTGCCGGGCGGCTTTCCCAGGCCCGCAGCGCCGCCGCCGTGCAACTGGCTGAAGCGATGGAAAGCCAGCTCAACGACCTGAATATGAAACGCGCGCGTTTCAAGGTGGATATTCAGCAGCAGTATTCCTCCGATGGCGCGCCCGCCCAACTCACGCCCGATGGCCCAACCGAATATTATGCCTTCAGCGGCACCGGCATTGATCGGGTCGAGTTCTTGATCGCCCCCAACCCTGGCGAGCCATTCAAACCGCTCGGCAAGATTGCCTCCGGCGGCGAGACCTCGCGCCTGATGCTGGCGCTGAAATCTATCCTCTCCGCCGCCGACGCGACACCAACCCTGATCTTCGACGAGATCGACAGCGGCATCAGCGGGCGCAGCGGCCAGGTCGTGGGCGAAAAGCTCTGGAATCTGACCGGCAACCATCAGGTCATCTGTGTCACCCACTTGCCGCAAATTGCCGCCATGGGCGACGAACACTTTAACGTCGCCAAAGAGGTGCATGGCGACCGCACCATGACCCAGGTGCGCTCGCTGGCCTATGAGCAGCGCACCATCGAGATTGGGCAGATGCTTGGCGGCGCACTCACTGATACCTCGCGCCGCAACGCGGAAGAATTGTTGCAGCGCTCCGAAGAATTCAAGCAAGAGGCGCAAAACGGCCAGAACGGCCACCACCTGACGCCTTCTGCTTCCGGCAGCCTGTGGTAAAATAAGCTGGCGGCTGTATCAAGTCGCCAGCTTATTACATATACCAAAAGGCCGTCTTGCTCTCGTTCCTCCTTGACAAAGCTGCCTATCATGATAGGATACACAAGACGTTGATGCCCCGCTGCGCCGAAAGGAGTCGTCAACGGCGGCTTGTTCTCGCATTGTTCAGAGAGTTGTATGCCGAAATGCCCATATTGCCAGGAAAATTATATTGCCGGTGCGCTCTACTGCGAATCCTGTGGCCGTCGCCTGCCTAAACCAACTACCACGCATCCGGTAGCAACCAGCAGAGCGCCTGACCCGCCTGCGCGTCCCCAGAACACTGAGCGCAACGCAGCAGCGCCAGTTGATGAGGAAACACCCGACAAGCCCCCTCACCTGCGGCTGCAACTGGTCCAGGCTGGGGTCACGTTCGACCTTGGCTCCCGCGAAAGCATCATCATTGGCCGAAAGGACCCCGACCAGTCGCCGGATGTTGACCTGACGCCCTATGGGGGGGTAGAACAGGGCGTAGGTCGACAGCACGCGCAGATTACCCTGAAGCAGGGACGTTATTATATTGAGGATTTGAAGAGCCTCAACGAAACATTGCTCAATGCCTCACGCCTGTTCCCAGGGCAGTTATATCCGCTGCACGATGGCGATTATCTCCGCCTGGGCGCAATGATCGTGAAAGTGCTGCTGTAGGCGAGACGTGAAGCTCTTCCGCACATTCTCGGCACATAACTAGATGAACCAGGAGGCAAGCGCAGATGGCGCGAACAGTTATTATTCACCTGCTGAACCAGGACCCCATCGTGGCAGATATGGAGATGCTGCCTAACGAAAACTCAGCCTTTGTCACCTTTACCAATCCTCGCTTGCGCGATGAGAAAAACGTCGGCTGGGCCACACCCGGCGTGCGCTCTTTTATGTTTCCCTGGTCGCGTATCAACTTCATCGAAGTCATGACCACCGATGAAGAGCAGCGCAGCGTCATCAAACCCTTCCGCGATTAACACCACAAGCCAACACAGCAGGCAGAGGCGGAATGCGCGCATTATCCCTCTGCCTGCTCCAGCGGCTGACTCAGGGCAAGCACGATCTGTCCCACAAACTGTTCGATCTGCTCTGCGTCCTGCAAATCCGTCGGAAGCGAAAAGAAGGCGCGCTCGTGTTCGTCGCTGTGGCGATGAATCCAACGGGCGATAATATTGATCTGGTCAACCTCCTCCTTGCCGACCCGTTTAGGAGGGGCAGGCAGCGAGGCCGCCAGTTCCACCAGCGCGCGCAGGCCAGTCAGCAAACCCTCACCATCCAGCGGCAGGCGACGCTGCTCCACCAGCCGACCATGCCGCACCAGAAAGATTTCTCCTTGCCCAGCTTCTGCGGAAGGATAGGCGATCAACAGATTATTCGCCTCGACCGCGCCGGTCATCAAACGCTGTCCCACCAGCACCTGACTGATGCTCTTGAGCGCATCGCGCAGCGACGCCGCGCGCTCAAAATCGTTGCGCGCCGACGCTGCCCACATCTCCTGGCGCAGCCGGTCTAGCAAATCCTCGCGCTCCCCGCCCAAAAACGCGATGATCGGCTCCATCATCTCATCATAGGCCCCCGGGTCCACATCGCCCCGGCAGGGCGCGAGACAGCGGTGCATATGATAGCGCATGCACGGCTCGGAGGGCGGCGCGTGGGGCGGCAGGCCGCGCGTACACGTGCGAATGGGGAAAAGCTTATGCACCACCTCCAGCGCCGCTTCCACCACGCGCTGACTCTGGAAAGGGCCAAAATAGCGCGCGCCGTCGGCGTGAACCTCGCGGGTGGCATACACTCGTAGATAGGGGCGGCCATCGATCTTGATAAAGGGATACGCCTCATAGTTGCGCAGTTGCACATTAAAGCGCGGCTGAAGCTGTTTAATCAGTTGAGATTCAACCAGCAGGGCTTCTAGTTCGGACCCCAATACGCGGGTCTCAATCTCCTGCACCAACTCCAGCAAGCCATCCATCTTGCGCGTATAGCCCAGTGGCTGGTGATAATACGAAGCTAGCCGCTCTTTCAGCGATTTGGCCTTGCCCACATAGATCACCTCGCCCCGGTCGTCCTTCATCAGATAGACGCCAGGCTGCGCCGGAAACTCACGCCGCCAGGCCGGGTTCAGATAAATGCTGCCGGTGGGCCGGTCCAGCAGCGTTGCGCCCGGCAGCGCCCTGCGAGTCGAACTCGAACGCTGCTGCATAATCTCGCGTAGCTGCGCCAGCGTCTCAATCCCCTGCTCGGCAGCCAGCGCCAGCAGGTGCTGAAAGACTTCCTGCGTGATGCGCGCATCGCCCAGCGCCCGGTGCCTGTCGCGCACCACTACACCCACCTGCCGCGCCAACGTATCCAGCTTCAGGTGGCGGATGCCGGGAATCAGGCGACGGGCCAGTCTGATCGTATCCAGTCCATCGGTCGCCAGCGGATAGCCCAGGCGCACCGCCTCATAGCCCAGAAACCCCAGATCAAAGCCGACGTTATGGCCCACAATCGGCGCGTCATCCAGAAACGCAAAGAAGGCGGGCAGCACCTCATCCACCGATGAGGCGGCATTGACCATCGCTTGAGTAATGCCGGTAAAGGCGCTAATAAAGCGCGGCAGGCGATGTTGGGGATTAATCAACTGCTGAAAGGCGTCAACCACCATACCGCCGCGCACGCGCAGCCCGGCCACCTCGATCAGCCGGTGGCGGCCAGCGACCAGCCCCGTCGTCTCCACATCCACCACCACATACTCCAGATCGGTCAGGCGCGTTTGCGCCGCACTCCAGGACCGCAGCCGCCAGAGGCCATCAGGTTGCTGCTCAAAAAGCGGTGAACCGCGCAGCGCCTGCTCCAGAAGCCCCAGCCAGAATTGGCCTGTTTGTCCGGCTGCTGAAGCGCCGAAGAGATGCCGCACCAATTCCTCAGATGCCTGGGGTCCGCCACGCTCCGTCAGCCAGGCATAGGCGCGGCGCAAAAGCTGCCCCTGGGCCGGTTCGCTGCCATCGTTCTGCATCTTCGTGCTGCTTTTCGTCTCTTGAAAGATGCTGGCTGTGTTCCTTGCCAGTGCTGCACACCATAGCACGCCCGTTCTAATCCGTCAAGAGCAGCGCCGGATTTTTGTGAACCTCGTCACAGTTCGCTCTCTTTCCCCGCCTGAAAACACTTGCTTAACACTACATTTATATTCAATTAACAGGCAATGCAGACAATGGAGGTAGAAGTGACAGCGAGATTGGGCTGCACTGTCTATTCAGAGCAAAAAGGAGATGCGTCGATGCCCACTCTACTTGTGGTTCTGGCCGCCGTAGTCGGGTTCTTTCTGCTGATCTTTATCTGGGCTGGCTTGCGTGTCGTCAATCAATACGAACGTGGCGTCATCTTTGTGCTGGGGCGTCTGGTAGGTGCGAAGGGGCCAGGGTTGTTCTGGGTCTGGCCCTTCATCAACCGCATTCAGCGCGTCGATCTGCGCCTCATCACACTGGAAGTGCCACCGCAAGAGGTCATCACCCGCGACAACGTGACCATCCGGGTCACCGCCGTCGTCTACTTCTACGTCATCGATCCCGCGCGCGTCGTGGTACAAGTCGCCAACTATTATCAGGCCACCGCGCAGATTGCCCAGACCACGCTGCGCAACGTGATGGGTCAGTCCGAACTGGATGAACTGCTCGCCGCGCGCGAGCAGGTGAACCGCAAGCTGCAAATCATCATTGACGGCCACACCGAAACCTGGGGCGTCAAAGTCACTGTGGTGGAGATCAAGGACATCGAATTGCCGACCACCATGCAGCGGGCGATGGCAAAGCAGGCCGAAGCCGAACGCGAAAAACGGGCCAAAGTCATTCACGCCCAGGGCGAGGCCCAGGCAGCGGCCACGCTGGCGCAGGCTGCCTCCGTCATTGCCAGCCAACCGGCTGCGCTGCAACTGCGCTACCTGCAAACGCTCACCGAGATTGCAGTGGAAAAGAACTCGACGATTGTCCTCACTGACATCGCCGGATTTCTCACGAACCTGAACGGCAAACATCCCCTGGAAGCAGTGAGGGCGCCAGCCGTTCAGGCAGCGCCCCGCACACCAGCACAGTAAAGCTCTACTGCGCGAAAGCTGTTCGCCTCCGAGCGGTTCTGCCCTTTAGACGCCCACCGCCTGGCTTTGCAAATACGCCTCCATGAAGGGGTCGATCTCGCCATCGAGATAGCCCGTGGTGTCGCTCGTTTCAAGGCCGGTGCGGTGATCTTTCACCATTTGATAGGGATGCTCCACTACCGAGCGAATCTGGTTGCCGAAATCGGCCTCCACATGCTCACCCTTCAGCGCCGCCTGCTGGCGCTCGCGCTCTTTCAGTTCGCGCTCATACAAACGCGCCTTGAGGATGCGCAGCGCCACCTCGCGGTTTTGAATCTGCGAGCGCTCGTTCTGGCAGGTCACCACAATGCCGGTGGGGATATGGCGCATGCGCACCGCCGAATCGGTCTTGTTAACGTGCTGGCCGCCAGCGCCCGTCGAGCGATACGTATCCACCTCCAGGTCTTCGGGGCGAATCACGATATCAATCGTGTCCTCGATGTCGGGCATCACCTCGACCTTGGCAAACGACGTATGCCGCCGATGGGCCGCGTCGAAGCGCGACAGGCGCACCAACCGATGCACCCCCGACTCCGAGCGCAGATAGCCATAGGCATATGGCCCGGAGATTTCGAGCGTCGCGCTCTTGATGCCAGCCTCTTCGCCCTCAAGCTGATCGAGCAGTTCCGCCTTGAAGCCGCGCAACTGCGCCCAGCGCAAATACATACGCAGCAGCATCTCCGCCCAATCCTGGGCATCAGTGCCACCGCTGCCCGCGTGAATCGACAGAATGGCGTCGCGCTGGTCGTGCTCGCCGTTCAGCATCAGCGAAAAACGGAGCTTTTCAAGCTGCTGCTCGATCTCATCTGCCGAATGCTCGACCTCAGCAGCCAGCCCCTCATCCGGCTCGACCTCCAACAACTGCCCCATCTCGTGCAGATCAGAGAGGCGCGTCTCCAGCCCTTTCCAGGTTTCGACCTCGTTGCGCAGCGCCGTCAGCCGCTGCATCGTCGCCTGCGCGTGGCGACGGTCAGCATAAAAGTCCGGGGCCATGCTCTCTTCTTCGAGCCCCCCTATCTCGCGTTCTTTCTCAGCGAGGTCAAAGTCGCACCAGCATTTCATATACGCGGCGCTGCAACGCCTCAATCCGTGTGGTCAAATCACTCATAACTTCCTACTTTTCTCCTTTGATATCCTACTTTCAGGCACAACAAGAGTCGAGAACGGCCCACTGCGGAAGCGCAGCAAAGACCAGCATCCTCGACTCTTGACGTTCGTACCGTATTCAGCGCTGGGGGCCTGGCTCCTCACTTTTCGCAGCCGAGCCAGGTGTAAACGCCACGCTAGGCATATCCTCATCCTCAGCGCCAGGGGCAGGCACGCGCTCCAATTCCTCGCGCAGAGCGCTCACTCTGCTTGCCAGCGCCGACGCGCTCTCACCCTCGGCAGCCTGAAGCATCACTGCCGAAATCCCCAGCTTGACCAGGATACGCGCCTCCTCGTTCCCCAGGTTGCCCGACACATTTGCCAGCACCGGAAAACGAAGCTGCTCGCGCACCACCCGAAACTGGAGCAGTTCCTCGATGCGCATATCATGCAGACGCCCAGCCGTCAGATTGGCAAGCAAATGCACCACCTGCACCGAAAGCAGGTTGAGCGAACGCACCAGCCGCAGGTAGTGCTCGTCGTCATTCCCATCTTGCTGCCGGAGCGTAATAATCCGGTCCAGCCCTTCAGGGCGCTCCTGAAGCAACCGCGCGGGAGCATCCAATGGGAAAGAGGCGAAATCCGCGCCATCCTCGCGCAGCCCCTTCAGGGAATCCGCTGGCAGCGTGTCAGCAATCTCAACCAGATCAAGCCCCCAGGGCCGGTTTGCCGCGCGCAGCGGCTCCGCCGCCTTCCGATACGTCTCCAGTGACAGCCCCTTGCTGGCCGACTTGCCATTTTGCAGCACGAAGATCACGCCATCCGCGCCCGCCTTGGCAACGGCTTCCACGGCTCCGGCATCTGCCTGGCTGAGCGCTACCAGAATCCCGGCAGCTTTTGCCTTAGTTTGCGCCTGATTCTTCCCCGAAAACCCCATGCCACCGCCGGACGATTTCCCTACCCGCTGTAGGGTGTCAATCAGCTTACCCATTGCTGCTCTTGCTCCTGCATATACGCACGCGGCCCACAAGCGTTGCCGCCAGACCATGAAACGCTTTGAGAGACGCTCTTCGCAACTGGCTCAGAGGCCACTGTACATTGCAGCGCCTACGAAGCCTGAAGACCGCTCATACCCTTCATTATATGACATCTTTTCAACTCGCCGCTCATTCGGAGCAAGAGGCGACCGCGATTATAGCCCTACGCCACGGAAACCGCCGATTCCTCCACCTTGCGAGCCAACGGCAGAGGCTTCTGTTCTACTTCGTTTGGCATGTCAGGGGCCTGGCGAACGGCGACGAGCGGGAAGCGCAGCGTAAAGCAGCTCCCCTCGCCCGGCACACTCTCGACGCCCACCGTCCCGCCCATCGCCTCGGTCAGTTCTTTGACGAGCGCCAGCCCCAGGCCGCTGCCGCTGTCTGGCTGTGTCCTGCTGCTCTCCGCGCGATAAAAACGCTCCCAGATGCGCGGCAGGTCAGCCGCCGCGATCCCCTCACCGGTATCCCTCACCTGAAGCGTAACCAGATCAGCATCCACCTGCACCAGAAGCGCCACAATGCCGCCAGGCGGCGTATACCGGACCGCATTGTGCGCCAGGTTTTGCAGCGCCTGTTCCAATCGGCACGGGTCAACGAAAATCAGCGACGTTTCGCAGGCTACGTCGGCAATCACTTCCACCCGCCTGCCACGCCACGCCAGCGGAGCCATCGTTGCCGCCACTCGCCGGGCCAGCGCTCCGGCGTCAACTGTCTGGCAGCGCAGTTCCAGCTTGCCCACTTCCGCCCGCGAGAGCGCAAACAAATCATCAATCAATGTCTGGAGGCGAATCGTCTCTTGCTCCATTATCTGTAAATCCTGGCGCAGCGTAGGTGGTGGGGTTGCGTCCCAATGCGTACGGGTGGATTCGAGATAGCCCCGCAGCGTGGCAATGGGCGTGCGCAATTCGTGGGAAACGCTGGCGATCAGTTCCCGCCGCGACTTGAGCAGTGTGGCAACGGCATCACGCTCTTCCTGAAGTTCCCGCATCGTGCGTTCCAGGTCGGCGGCCATCGCGTTAAAGTCCGCCTGAAGCCGGGCAATTTCATCTTCACCACTCACCGGCACGCGAATACCATAATTTCCCCGGCGCAGCGCGCTCGTCGCCCTGGCAAGTCCCTCGATGCGGCGCGTCAGCCTGCGCGAGAAGAGATACGAAAAAAGCGCCGATGGCGGCAGCACGATTGCCAGAGCAATCCCCGTAAAGATCACCAGCGCCAGCATGATAGAGAGCAGTGCAAAGGGGAACCCGCTTGAAGTCAAGGCATCAATGCCCACCAGCAGCACACCCAGCAACGCCGCCCCTATCACCACCACCACCAGGTGCGCATGCGTGAGCGCCCAGCGCAGGCGTGTGCGCCGCATCTGGTTCCAGCGCACTCCCAGCCGAACCCCGATGCGAAAGACCAGAAACAGCACCACCGCCCCGATGGAGATCGATTGCAGCACGCGCAGCACCTGATCGGAATGCTCCAGCCCTCGCGCGAGCAGAGCCGGAAGGGAGTGAACGCTTTCCAGGACAACCGGGGCGTCAGGCTTCATCAACAAAATAGTGAATGCAGCAAGGACCAGCAGCGGCAGCAGCAGCAGCCCCTGCACACAGGCAACCACGCTTTCATACAGCAGCTTGCGCCACCAGGCACCAGCAGGCAGGCGCAAACGCAGAGCGCACCAGAGAATACAACAGGGACCATCCAGGATCAGGAGGCTTGAGATCGTCTGCCAGGATTCAGTGGCCGGGAGAGAGAACGCCAGAGCGAGCAAGCTCGCGGTCAGCCCAAGTTGCAAGACAAGCGTCTCAACCATCGCGCGTACCATCGAGGCGCGCAGCCAGGGCCAACGTTGAAACAGGTGCAGTTGCATGCCTCCTTTCGTCCCAATGCGCCATTTGGAGCCAAGGGCCAGGAACCTCGACTTTTCTAGCCAGGCAAAAATCAGGAGTTGAGCCGCCAGCCACAAAACGCCTCCGCCAAAAACAACGACCTCTGGCAATTTTGAACTCATAGCGCTTACTCGCTCCCTCTCATAACTCAGCGTTCTGGCCGCAACCGATAGCCGACACCCCAGACCGTTTCGATAGCCTCGCCCAGCGCTCCCAACTTCTTGCGCAGCCGCAGCACCGCGTTGTCCACCGAGCGATCACCACCTACATAGCTTTCACGCCAGATCGTATCCAGCAGATATGCCCGGCTGAAGGCCCGCCCAGGGCTGCGCAGCAGCAGATGCAGCAGCGCGAACTCTGTCGGGCTCAGGTCCAGCGGTTCGCTGTTCAATGTTGCTACGTGCGCCTGCGGGTCAAGTTGCAACGCGCCCCGGCAAAGTACCTCGCCCGCGTCGCTGCGATCAGCGGTCAGCGTCTGGCGAATCAGTTCCGCGCGCCGCAGCAGCGCCCGCACGCGGGCCACCAGTTCGCGCATGCTGAAGGGCTTGGTCAGATAATCATCGGCGCCCACTTCCAGGCCAACCACCCGGTCCGTCTCTTCGCTGCGCGCCGTCAGCATCAAGACGGGCGTCGGCGCAGACTGGCGCAGCCGACGCAGCACCTCCAGCCCATCCATCCGGGGCAGCATCCAATCCAGAATCACCATATCCGGCTGCTCGCGCGCGTGGGCCTCCAGCGCGCTCAGCCCATCGATTACATGGAGCGTGCGATAGCCTGCCGCCTCTAATTCGCGCGCGATGACCTGCGCCAGATCGCGGGCATCCTCCACCAACAGAATAGTCGGCATCACCTGACTCGCTTCTCTTTCAGGACCGAATGCGCGGAATCACCTCTTCAGCAAACCGATACAGCGGCTCCTGGTCATAGGCAACGCGCGGGAAAGACACCAGGATATAATTGGCTCCCGCATCGACATAACGCTGCACGCGCTCAATCGTCTGGTCCACATTGCCGATATGCGCACGGGCGGCATACTCGGCATAATCCATATCCCATGCCTGCCGCGCCTTGGCAGTCGCGGCTTCGGGGTCTTCGCCTGGCTTGAGCAGCACCAGGTCTTCCAGGCTGGTCGAGCGGATAATGCTGTTGTAATCGCGTCCCAGCGTCTCGCAGTGCTCCCGCAGCACCGCGTACTTGTGGCGCAGCATCTCCGGGTCGCCACTGATATTACAGGCATCGGCCCACTTCGCCACCAACTTGAGCGTCACACGCTCGCCGCCGCCGCCAATCCAGAACGAAGGATGCGGCTGGCGCACGCCCCTGGGCATATTGATCGGCGCATCGATGGAATAGTATTTGCCCTGGAAGGTCGGCGCTTCCTCCGTCCACATGCGGCTGACAATCTCGCACGCCTCTGTAAAAGCGCGCATGCGGTCTCCCGTTTCAGGAAAGCCATAGCCATAGGCGCGCCATTCATGCTCATACCAGCCGCCGCCCAGGCCAAAGTAGAGCCGCCCATGGCTCATCACATCGACGGTAGACGCCATCTTGGCAAGCAGCGCCGGGTTGCGATAGCCGTTGCAGGTCACCATCTGCCCGACGTTCACACGTTTTGTATCGCGGGCCAGCGCGGCGGTAATCGTCCAGCATTCAAACACCGTTTCCTGTACCGGAACGGGCACCGGATGAAAGTGATCATAGACCCAGATCGAATCATAGGCGGCAAGGCCATCAGCCGCCTGAGCCACGCGCGTCATTGCCTCATATTGCTCAACCGGATCAGCAATCTCGACCAAATCCATCCGCCAGCCCTGCGGGACAAAAACGCCGAATCGGACAGCCATACAGGAATGCTCCTCGATGTCAAGATGAAATGCCTCGCTCGTTCTGGCGAGGGAATGTGCGTCAGCATACATTTGCTCATCCCCATTATAACCTCTCGCACAGACCTCACAAACACCCTTACAAGCATGAAAGAGACCAGCGCTTGATTTGCGACAAAGTTGCGACAATTAAGCGATAACTTGCTGACAGCACCCGCGTATTCTTGACAGTGGTCGCAGAACAGAAGGTGCGGGAGCGAACCTATCTATCATGCGCCAGATGTTCTCAAACACCAGATATTCTGGATAAGCTGATTGGAGGCAAGAAAGTATGAGGTGCTGGACATGAATGCCATGTTGCAGGAACCCCAACTCACCCAGGATCATCTCGTCGTCCAGACGAAAGACCTGAGCAAACATTATGGCAAAATTGTGGCCCTTGACCGTGCCACCTTCACCATCGCGCCCGGCTGCACCGGCCTGCTGGGGCCAAACGGCGCGGGCAAAAGCACGCTGATAAAGCTCCTGCTGGGTCTGCTCAAGCCGGACCAGGGCGAAGCCACTATCGCCGGATGCGATGTGCGCACCCAGCCGCTGGAACTGCGCAAACTGGTCGGCTATATGCCCGAACACGATTGCCTGCCCACCGACTGGCTGGCGCAGGACTTTGTGCGCTACATGGGCGAACTCCACGGCCTGCCCACGCGCACCGCCATTCAGCGCGCCAGCGACACGCTCTATCACGTTGGCCTGGGCGAAGAGCGCTATCGCGCCATCGGCGGCTTTTCCACTGGCATGAAGCAGCGCGTCAAGCTGGCCCAGGCGCTGGTCCACGACCCGCAGGTCATGCTGCTAGACGAACCCACAAATGGCCTTGACCCGGCGGGCCGCGACGAGATGCTGGCCCTCATCGGGCGCATCGCCCACGAGATGGGCATCAACGTCATCCTCTCGTCGCATCTGCTCATCGACATCGAGCGCGTAGCCGACAGCGTCGTCATCCTCAACAGTGGCCGCATCATCGCTCAGGGCACGCTGCGCGAACTGATGCAGGCAACGCCCGCCGTCACCGTGCGCACCCGCGAAACACCCGCGCTGCTGGTTGAGGCGCTGCACAAGCGCGGCTATGGCGTGGAAGCCAACGGCAGCGAGGTGCAGGTAGAGTATCGCTCCGAAGCAACCTACGATGCCATCCGCGATGCCGCCGTCGAAACCAAAGCCGCCATTGTCCACCTCAAGCGGCGCATCCTCTCGCTGGAAGACATCTACCTGGCCGGACAGGAAAACAGCCCTGCGCAAGCGCAGCAGAACGGCCAGCCATCGGCAAACCAGAGGTAAAACAGTATGATTGAAAACAACGCGAGCGCCAACGCGCGCATCATTGATCGCGGCTATCAGCACTATGATGGGGTACGGCTGGGGCAGGGGCACAGCGAGTGGGTCATGCTGCGGGCTGCGCTGCTGCGCGGGCTGGGTCTGCGCCGCAACTTCCGCAACAAGATCATGCCCTGGCTGCTGATCATTATCGGCTTTCTGCCGCCCGTCGTCATCCTGGGCATTCAAATCATCGTGGGTCAGGCGCTGGCATCCCCTTACGCGCGCCTCTACCCACGAATTGACGTGGTCTTCATCCTGTTCGCCGGATTGGTCGCGGCAGACCTGATCTGCGCAGACCGCCGCGAGCGGGTCATTTCGTTGTACTTTTCCGCGCCAATTACCCGCCTGCTCTACGTTGCGGCGCAGGTCATCGGGCTGGTGCTGCTCTTGCTCCTGCTCACCCTGCTGCCCTACGTCATCCTGTTCTTCGGCCAGGCCCTGCTGGCTCCCGCCTTCGCGACGTTTGTCAGCAACAACTGGACTGACCTGCGCAGCGTGCTGCTTGGCGGAACGCTGATCGCCTTCTTCTATGGCACACTGGCAATGGCGGTGGCTTCCTTCACCGACCGCAGAACCTACGCCACGGGCGGCTTCCTGGGGCTGGTGCTGGTGACCGGCATCGCTGGGGGACTCCTCGCTTCCCCCAGGCTGCAACACTTCAGCGGGCATGAGTGGTTCAGCCTGATCGACTTGTTCAACCTGCCAATCAATGCCACGAACTGGCTCCTTGGCAAGACCGCAGAGCTTCCGCTAGATGGCGTGGCCTATCTCTGGGGTTCGCTCGCGGTAATCGTCATCAGCCTGGCCCTGGTGGCCTGGCGCTATCTGAAGGTGAGTGACTGATGAGTGCAGACATGACCGGGACGCCCATCGCGCAGGCTGCGATGGCGAACCCACACACCAATCCCTCTGGCCGGGCATATCGCGGACAGCCCACCACCATTGAAGTGCAAAACGTCAGCAAATGGTACGGCGACAAAGTGGCCGTTTCCGACCTTTCCTTTGCCCTTGGGCCTGGCGTGACGGCGCTGCTCGGCCCCAACGGCGCGGGCAAATCGACCACCATCAAACTGCTCACCGGCCTGCTGCGGCCCAGTCGTGGGCAGGTGCAGGTGCTGGGCCAATCAGTCGTAAATAACCCGAAACTCTATCGGCGCATCGGTCTGGTGCCCGAGCAGGAGGGCCTCTATCCCTTCCTGAGCATTCGCCAATTCGTCGAACTCGCCGCTCGTCTACATCACCTCTCAAACGTGCGCGAGGCCGCCAATGCCGCCCTGCGCATCGTGGAGTTGTTTGAGGTCGCCGACCGGCCACTCGGCCAATGCTCCAAAGGCATGCGTCAGCGCGCCAAAATCGCGCAGGGTCTGGTGCATGATCCTGAAATCCTTATCCTCGATGAGCCGCTCAGCGGCGCTGACCCGCGCCAACGCCTGGCAATGATGGAAGTCTTCACGCGCCTGGGCGAAACCGGCAAGACCATCCTGATCTCGTCCCACATCCTCTACGAAGTCGAGCGCATGGGGTCGAACGTGTTGGTCATGGTCAACGGCAAGCTCGCTGCCGAAGGAGACTTCCACGCCATCCGCGCGCTGATGGATGACCGGCCCCGTCGCGTGCGCGTCACCTGCTCCGACCCGCGCACCGTCTCGGCTTTCCTGGTCTCGCTGCCGGGAACGCGCAGCATCCATGTGGAGAAGGACTCAGCCATCGTCGAAACCGCCGCGCCGCTGGAGTTTCATCTGGCCGTGCCGCAGGCCGCCCAGTCCGCCGGAGCGCATCTTTATGGCATCGAAGGGCTGGACGAAGACCTGGAAAGCGTCTTCCGCTATCTCGTCAACTAAGGGAGTCAGCATATGCAACCCATCTTTACGCTCACATTGCGAGCGCTGGCCCGCAACCGCCGCTCGCTGGCGGTCATCGCCTTGCTTTGCGTTCCGGTCTTGTTGGCGCTGATCTATGTGGCAAGCGAAGGCAAGAGCGGCGGCGAAAGCTTTGTCATTCAGTTGTTCGTGCAACTGGTGCTGCCCATCCTGCTGCCGCTGACGGCGCTGATCTTCGCCACCAGCGCGCTGGGCGGCGAGGTCGAAGACCGCACCCTCGTCTATCTCATCCTCAGGCCGGTCTCGCGGCTGACGGTGATTGCCGCCAAGCTGCTGGCCTCAGCCGTGATTACCACCATCCTCGTCGAAATCTCGCTGGCCGCAACCTATCTCATCGGCACACAAGGCGACGGCACAGCGCAGAACTTCGGCGCAATTCTGCTGGCTGGATTGGTTGGCTGCCTGGCCTATTCCAGTCTGTTTCTGCTGGTGGGCCTGTGGCTGCCGCGCCGGGGACTGCTGGTCGGGTTTCTCTATGTCCTGCTCTGGGAAGGCATCCTGTCACAGCTTTCCACCGGGCTGGCAGCCTTCTCCGTGCGCCGTTATATCGAGGGCGCGCTGAACGCGAACTTGAGCGCGTCAGCCTTGACAAGCAGCATTTCCGTCGACATCAGCGGTTCAGCCAGCCTCATCGTCCTGGCGCTGGTGCTGGTTGGTGGCATTCTCATTTCCACCTGGAAACTTCAGCAGATGGAACTGCCCTGAGCACACTCATACCACAGGAGAAGATAGGAAAAATGGCTGGCGTAGACGATCAAGCGTCTACGCCAGCCATCGTTTTTCTCGGGCGCCTTTGAAGGGCAGACGGAACGCCTCTCATTTCGTTATAATGGATGAGAATATCTTTCTCCTTTGCGCCAGGGAACAAACACATGAAAAGCACCTCTACCAGAGTGGAGAATGGAGATTACCTCATTACTCACCATTTTGGCGACATCCGCTATACAGTGAGAATGAGAATACAACAGGAGCATTACTATTTTCTCTCCTGGGGTATGGGAGACCAGGAGACTGCATTTGCTTCCATCCCCTATGATGATATACATTTTTTTGCGGTGGCCTGGAGCTTGTTTGCTAGCTATCGCCCAATACAGATATATGTGCTGGTCGGCGACACGATAGAACCTGTCCGCCAAAGCGATTTGAACCACCAGGTAACCGCACAGATGTTAGCCAGCCATCCCATCTGGTGTCCAGTAGCAAACATGGCACAAGAGCATCCATTTGGACCCGGAGGGCAAGAGATCAAGCGGGGAACTGGTAATATTGCTCCGGGAGCCAAAGTCTACGGCCATCCACCCAAATGGGGAGATGGGTACGAGCGAGTACAGGTAACCGTGCATCACCGCAGCTCACACCGGCCAATCACCACTATCACCCATGCGGCCTGGCTGGAAGACTGGCGGGTTGAACTGGTCTATGAACCGAGACTCATCAAGCGATTAATCTACGATTGGGACTGGACACCGGAATCAAAAGCATTAGCAGAACAAGTGGTTGAACAAGGCAAGTTCTGGGCAAAGAAGAGGGCATCCGATGAAATGCGCTAATTGTGGAGCTGCTCTGTCTCCTGGCAGCGCCTTTTGCATGGTCTGTGGCGCTGCCACCGCCGCGCCAACGTCGCCCGCCAGCGCATCATCTGACGCGCCCCGTGGCGCTGGCGAGTTCACACAGACAGATCAAAGCGCGGCAAACGCCCAGCTACTCCGGCCACAGACCGCCTTTTATGGGCGCTATGGCACGCGCGGCAACATCGTGCTGCCGGCGCCATCATCGCTGAGCCTTCCAACGACCATCCTCCTCCAGAGTGACACCCCGGCCAGCAATTCGCCTCCCGCCAGCACACCCGCCGCTGAAGAGCCGCCGCTGCCCAGCATTACAGATGCGCCCACAGCGCCACTCGCCCCGGCGAAACCGGCAAGGCCCATCTCTGTCACGATCGCTTCCAGGTCCAGACGCCCACTGGCGGGCCGCTTGAGCGCGCTGGCGGGTCTGCTGCTGCTGCTCATCTTACTGGTGAGCTTGAGCATGTTGGGCTACAATGCCTATAAGAAGGGTCTGACCACAGCGCGCGCCACGGCCACCGCCGATGCCCGCCAGAGTGCAACCTCCACTGCGGCAGCGCAGGCCAGCGCTACCGCCAGCGTGCCCCTCTTCACCGATTCGTTGGCAAGCAACACCAATGGCTGGACCCAAAACGGCGCTACCGCTTTTTTTGCCAACGGCCAGTATCACCTGCATGACCCCAATCCGGCAACAACGCTTGATGCTTATTACCAACAGCAGGTTTTCGATAACTTCAAAGTCCAGGTCACCGTCACCACGTACACCGATGCCAATCCTGACTCCGATGTGCCTTATGCCTACGGCTTGATCCTGCGAGCCGACCCGAATACGCCCGCCAACAAATATGTCTTCTTTGTCAGCCCAGCCGGAACCTATGACTTCGCTCGCCACGACGACGGCGGCTTCATCAACAACGGCTGGAACGACCTCAGCGCCACGCCCTGGACCAGTTCGAGCGCCATTCACACTGGCAAAGGTGCGACCAACACCTTGATGGTCATCGCCAGCGATAATACCTTTACCTTGTTCATCAATGGGCAGCAGATAGAAGTCGTCACCGATACCTTCAGCGGCTACAGCAGCGGCTGGATAGGCTTGCTGGTGGAGGGAGCAGACATGGAAGCCGGATTCAGCAACTTACAGGTCAGCAGTCCAGGGGCATAGCGAAAGTCGTCGGCGAAACCCCAGCAATCGGCAAGAGAATTGCGACAGCGAGGGAAGGCCAGCCAGGGGGCAAAAGCATTGATGGCCTCTGCAAACAATATCATACGGCGGCATACTGTTCGCCAGAGATACCACACATAAACGGAGGGCAGGCGAATGGAATGGGATCATCTGGTCGGTCAACAAGTGGGGCAGTATGAAGTGCTCACAGAACTGGGCCAGGGAACATATGGCTATGTCTATCAAGCGTTCCAGCCGCGCTTGCGGCGCTACGTTGCCATCAAAGCGCTGCATATCAGCGATCAAGACCAGCGGGGCTTCCTCGAGCAATTCGAGCAAATTGCGCAGACGATTGCCCAACTCAATCATCCCAATATCGTTTCCATCTATGATTTTGGCGAAGAACAGGGGCTGCCCTATATCGTCATGCAGAGCGTGACGGGGGGCAATTTCAGACAACGCCTGGGCAAGCCCATAGGAGTCTCCGAAGCCGTTACCCCTATCATCCAGCTTGCGCGCGCGCTGCACCACGCGCACCAGCGCGGCGTGTTGCACCTGGACGTGCGACCAGAAAATATCCTCATCGATCAGGAAAACGCCTCCCATTTGCTGCTCACCGACTTCAGTCTCAGCCAGCTTTTTCAGCCAGAATATCAGGCGCAAACCGGGCTGCCCATTGGCGCGCCAGCCTATCTGGCCCCTGAGCAGATCGAAGGCTTAGAGCCGACGGCACGCACCGACGTATACGCCCTGGGCGCGCTGCTCTTCGAGGCGCTGGCCGGAAAACCCGCCTTCTCCGGCCCTTCGGCGGCCATGACACTGAGCAAGCAACTGCACGAGCCACCGCCCTATATTCGCGGCTTTAACCCATCTGTCCCACGCGAGCTAGCTCGCATTGTGTCGCGGGCACTGGCAAAACAGCCAGGCGAGCGCTACGAAAGCGCCGAGGCGCTGGCGCGTGCCCTGGAACCGTACCGCGACACCAAAGAGCGGGATCATCGCCTGCATTTGTCCCTGGAAGATCTGAATATCATCGATGATGACGACACCGAAGAAGACGCTCAGGCTCCCAAAGGCGCGCCCTCGCGCATGGGCGGCCAGGCCGGACAAGGCAATCAGCGCGGCTCAGAAGGGGCACACCAGATGGCGAAAGCCTCCTTGAAGCCTGGAAGGTTGCCTGGCGCGCTGGCCGGGGCCAGGGGAGCACACATCTTCAACTTTCCGAGAAAATTGCGCTCCCTGACAGAGCCACCAGCGCTGCCAGAAAACGGGCCTGTCATCGCCGAAAGGGTCTCCCTGGTCAACATGATTGGCCTCAGTGTCTTCCGACTGGCGCATCGGATGGTCGGCAAATCGCAGCCCGGTCAATGGATAGAACGCACTATGGGCGCTCCCGTCGCCCAGGGAATCGCCGGTATCAGCGCCATGTGCCTGGCGCTCTTCCTCAGCCTCGCCATCACCTTGCTAGCTGTGTCCGCACCTGCACAGGGTAACGGGCGCAATACCTCGCTCAGTGTCGCCAGCCAACCGACACCCACCCCCACGGCCACAGCCACGCCCTCTCCCATAGCAACGGCAACACCCTCGCCCAGCCCCACACCAAGCGGACCCATCATCGACCCGCAGGCTGCCGCAGCCATCGCCAGAGTCAGCGCCGCGCTCAGCATCGATAACGCTTGCCAAATCAATCCCAATGGCGCAGCGCTGCCAGCCGGACGCAGCTTTTACATCACCGTCTGTTTCAACGCCCAGGCCATCTCCTACGGGGGCGCAGCCACCCTCTCGATTGTGCGCCAGGGTTCCACAACCGCCAGCGCAAACCAATCGGCCAGGATTGGCGGGGGCAGCAGCTATTTCTGGTTCCAGTTTGGCCCATTGGCAAGCGGCAGCTATACCATCGAAGTCTTCTGGAATGGCAAACTGGGGCGAATTTCCTTGCTCACACTCAGCTAACGTGGTATAATCCCTGCCCTATGGCTACGGATACATCTCTCTCGGCTCCGGTTCAGGTCGGCCAACGCATCGTTGTTGTTGGCGTCACCGGCTCCGGCAAGACCACCCTGGCGAGCCAGCTTGCCGCATGCCAGGGGCTGCTGCATGTGGAACTGGACGCGCTCCATTGGGAACCCAACTGGACACCCGCGCCACCTGATGTCCTGCGCACACGAGTGAACCACGCGCTTGATGGCGCTGGCTGGGTCGTGGATGGCAACTATTCTGTCATCCGCGACATTCTCTGGCCGCGCGCCGATACCCTCATCTGGCTCGATTATCCCCTGCCGCTGATCCTCTGGAGGCTCTGGTGGCGAACCCTCTGGCGCATCACCAGACACCCTCAACTCTGGAACGGCAACCGCGAAACCTGGCGCGGCACCTTCTTCAGCAGTAATTCCCTCTTTTTCTGGGCGTTGCAAACCCATAAACGCTATCGCCGGGAATACCCCCAACTCTTCGCCAGGCCAGAGCACGCGCACCTGACCATCGCGCGCTTCCGTTCGCCGCGCGCCACCCAGCAGTGGCTTACCAGTCTCACAATCAAGAAACCTTAAAGGCGCTCTGCCGATTTTCACCCCAGAGAGAAGCCGCTGGCGGACTGAAATATAGTCCGCCAGCGGCTTCTCTCGACTGCGTCAACATTGCGCACGTTTACACGCAGGCTCACGATGGCGAAAGCACCACCACCGTCACGCCCTCGCCGCCGTCATTGGCGGCGGCGGGAGCATATTCGCGCACCAGCGGGTGATGCGCCAGTTGATCGCGGATCGCCTGACGCAGCGCGCCCGTCCCTTTGCCGTGGAGTATGCGCACAAAGGGCATGCCTGCCATGTACGCATCGTGGATATAGCGGTCAACCGCGGGCAACACCTCTTCCACGCGCTGGCCGCGCAGATCAAGCTGCATATCGGGCATTTCGCGCTCGGTAATGCTCGGCAGCGAAACGCCGCGCACGCCATCGCCGCTTGCAGCCGCCTCGCTTTTGGCCTGGCGTCTGCTCAGCCGCTCGATATTTTCAGCCGCCACGCGCACCTTGATCAGCCCCAACTCCACTTCCACCTCGCCCTTCGCGTCCGGCAGGCTCACCAGTTCACCCACCTGGTTAAAGCTGCGCACCCGCACCGAATCGCCCACTTGCAGCGGTCCGGCCTCTGTTTCAACAGGCGTTGGCTCTGGCGCGCGACGGCGCGGCTCAGGAACAGGCTGGGCGCGACCCTCCATGCCGCGCACCTGCGCACGCATGCGGTCCAGCTTCTCCTGGGTCAGCCGCTGCCTCCCCATATCGACTCTGATGCGGGCCAACTGCGCCTGCACCTGCTCCAGTTCCCGCCGCGCCTGCGTGCGCGCATCATTGAGGATACGCGCACGCTCCTCTTCAAAACGCGCACGCTCCGTCTCCAATTGCTTGCGCAGGTGCTCCGCCTCGGCGCGCTCCATACTCAGGTGATAGCGCTCGTCAGCGGCTACGCGCCGGTCCTCTTGCAGCCCCTCCAGCAAACTTTCCATCTGCACACCCGTCGTGCCCAGGAGTTGACGCGCCTGCTCGATAATCTCAGGCAACAGCCCCAGCCGCGCGGCAATCGCCAGCGCGTTGCTGCGTCCTGGCAAGCCAATCTGAAGGCGATACGTGGGCGAAAGCGTCTCCACATTGAACTCCACCGAAGCGTTGGCAACACCAGCCGTATCATGCGCAAATGCCTTCAGTTCGCTGTAGTGCGTCGTCGCCACCACCGCGACTTGCCGCTCAAGCAGATACATCAAGATCGCCCGCGCCAGCGCCGAGCCTTCGCTGGGGTCGGTGCCCGCGCCCAACTCATCCAGCAGCACCAGGCTTTGCGCGTTGGCCCGCTGAAGAATATCGATAATCCGGCTCAGGTGCGACGAAAACGTGCTCAGGCTCTGCTCAATGCTCTGCTCATCGCCAATATCGGCAAAGACATCCGTAAAGATAGTGATTTCCGAGCGATCATCTGCCGGAATATGCATCCCGGCCTGGGCCATCAGTGTCAGCAGGCCCACCGTCTTAAGCGCCACCGTCTTACCGCCCGTATTAGGTCCGGTGATGACGACCATCGAGAAATCCTCGCCCAGCCGAAAATCAGTCGGCACCACCTTGCCGGTCAGCAGCGGATGCCGCGCCGCCATCAGCTTCAGCCGTCCCTGATCGTTCAGGCGCGGCGGAGTGCTTTCGGTAATCTGGCTGTAGCGCGCCTTCGCCAGATGCAGATCGATTTCGGCCAGCAGTTCCACGTCCAGATTCAGCGCCAGCGCCTCGCTGCCAACAGCCTCAGAAATCTCCATCAGAATGCGCTCGACCTCCTGCCGCTCGGATAGATGTAGCTCGCGCAGGCGGTTATTCATTTCCACCACCACCAGCGGCTCGATAAAAATCGTTGCCCCGCTGGCTGATTGATCGTGGACAATGCCGCGCACCTGGCCGCGCGCCTCGGCGCGCACCGGCAAGACATAGCGGTCGGCGCGCAGCGTAATAATCGGCTCCTGCAAGGACGAGCGGTAATCATTGACCAGCGATTGCAGCTTCTCTTGCAGACGCTGCTGCGCCGCGCGAATCTCGGCGCGCAGCCGTCGCAGCGTCGGGCTGGCGGAATCAAGCACCTCGCCTTCCTCGCTGATGCTCTCCTCGATGCGCTCTGCCAGTTTGGGGCGCTGGGGCAAATCTGCTCCCAACGCTTTCAGCAAAGGAAAATCATCATCCAGCCGCCCCAGCAGGCGCGCCACATAGATCGCGCTGCGCACCGTGCTCAGCACATCCAACAACTCGGAAGGCGAAAGCATCGCGCCGCGCTCGGCGCGCACCACCAGCGGGCGAATATCGCGCGCCCCGCGTATGCCCGCGTCGGGCCGCACCTCCAGCAGCCGTCGCGCCTCGGTGGTATGCGCCTGGCGACGCTCCACCTCACCGAGATCGGTAGCGGGCTGAAGCGCCAGCGCCAGTTCTTTGCTGGCCGAAAACGCCGCTTCGTGCGCAAGGCGCTCCAGAATTTTCGGGTATTCCAGCGTCTGTAAACTCTTCTCGTGCATATCTTTCAAATCTAAAAGCCAGCGGCTCAATGCAGCAGTCGCTGGCTTGTTTCCTTTCGCTCTTCGGCTTTCTCGCCGAGAATAATAAACGCTTCCCAGGCGCGATTCCCCACGCGCTCTTCCACGCGGCGCAAGCCTGCCGCCTCCAGCGGAATACGGGGGCCAGCCGAAGTTACGGTACGCTCTGCCTGCTCGGTCTTGTCGCTGGACGCGCCATCAGCGCCGCCGCTCTGGCGTTGCCTTCTGATGCGCTCAGCCTGGCGCAGTGCCGGGCGCGGGCTGCCGCCATACACCAGGGCGTGGAATAAAATCAGCAGAAAATGCAGCGGACCAATCGGCAGCAGGTTTGCTCCCACCACCACGATCAGCCGCCCGCCAGGCCGCAGCACGCGCGCAATCTCGCGCAGCGCTGCCGGGTCAGCAATATACTCAGTGGGAAAGGTGCTTACCACGCTGTCGAACGTCGCGTCACCAAAGGGCAATTCGCGAACATTGCCCTGCATCACTTCGACCTGCCCGGCCAGCCCCTTCTGGGCTAGTTTCTTGCGCGCTGCCGCGACCATCTGCGGCGAGCGGTCAATCGCCTGGCAGCGATAGCCCGCCTCGGCCATATCCACCAGCAGATCACCGATACCACAGCCAACCTCCAGCACATCGTGCCCACGCAGGCGCGGCAAGGCCAGGCGCTGCCAGACACGCCACTGCCCGGCAAAGGGAATCGTGCTGGCAAACCAATACAAAAGGCGATTTTTATAGAGGAGTTCAAACAGGCCGCGACGCAGCCGCGCTTGCGCACTCATCAGTTTTCCTCCAGAGAACCTTCGGGCAAGAAATGACCAGAACCCAAGAGAAATCTATCACCACAACGGGGAGGCCACAGGAGACCATCGCAAGATCACTGGAGCGGAGGCGAATACAACAGCGGAGGCGCAGGCACGCGCCGTCGCAGGCGCGGCACTAATGAGGTTGCCGACAAAGCGGGCGGATCAGCATGAGGAGGAAACAAGAGGAAGCGTGGCGCAAGCCAGGTGAAGCAGTGAGGGATTGCCGATGTCTCACCGCTTCACCACAGGCACACCTTAGCTTGTCAACGCGGCCTCTTCCTGGTGAGTAAGCAGTTCATCGACGATGCCATACTTCACCGCCTCTTCAGCCGACATGTAGAAGTTGCGGTCAGAATCGGCCTTGATGCGATCAATCGTCTGACCGGTATGCTTCGCCAGAATCTCATAAATGCTATTGCGCAGCCGCAGAATCTCCTTGGCCGTAATCTCGATATCCGCCGCCTGGCCTTCCGCGCCACCCAGCGGCTGGTGGATCAGCACCGTCGAGTTGGGCAGGCAATAGCGCTTGCCCTTGGCGCCCGCGCACAGCAGCACCGCGCCCATACTCATCGCCATGCCCACGCAGAACGTCGAGACATCCGGCTTGAGATACTGCATCGTGTCGTAGATCGCCAATCCAGCGTAGATGCTGCCACCCGGGCTGTTGATATAAACACTGATGTCCTTGGTGGCATCGTCACTCTGCAAAAAGAGCAACTGAGCGACAACCGCGTTTGCCACCTGGTCATCAATCGGCGTGCCGATAAAGACAATACGCTCCCTCAACAGGCGCGAATAAATATCCATGCTACGCTCGCCCCGGGGGGTTTGCTCAAACACACCTGGAATAACACCTGAGGGACTCGCCATACTACTGGCGCCCCCTTGAGCGGTGCGGTCAAAAGGGTTAAAGATTGACGCCATTGGTCAACTCTCCTTTGTGGCAGGCCGGTCCATCCCTGTACAGAAAATAGGGATCAGGCCAAGCAAAGCAACACCAGTCGTGTCACCACCGGAGCAAATACACAAGGGAACGCGCACCAGCCAGAAGTACGATGCTCTCCCCAGAAGAGATTTCTCCGGTATTACAAAGACTGTAATGATATTATCGCCCCAAATCCTGGCTGTTGTCAAATGCAGACCTCGAGTGCCAAAACGTCACTGAGGCGCAAATACTTTCAAGATGTCAGGATTACTTTTCCCCACATTCGGCAGCAGGCTATAGTAGAGCACATGGCCGACCTGCACCATCGGCGCGCGCAGCAGCGAGCTAGACCAGGCGGCTTGAATTTGATTGAAGAGCGGGTAATTGGCCGCGTTGCTGTTCACATGCGCGGTGGTCACCAGGAACCCAAACGTCAGTACCAGGAACAGAGCGGCCAGCAAGCCCAGCACCGCGCCCAACAGCATGCCGCCAATCAGATCAGTCTGCCCCCAGCGGTAAGGCAGTTTGAGCGACCCCCACAGGGCATGCGCCCCGATCGATAACAGCACTGTCACCGCAATGATCAACAATAAAAAGACCATGAGTTGGGTAAGGCGCAGGTCAAGCGAAATAACCGATGCTACCACCTGGGCAATTGGCTCATAGACAAAGCGCCCCAGCAGCGCGCCCAGATAGACCCCCACAATCGCCAGGGCCAGATTCAGCAGCCCGCGCCAAAAGCCAAAAGCCACGCCTCCGATAAGCAAGAGCACAATCAGAATATCAAGCAGCATAGCGGTCTCACCTGCCCTTTCAATCACCATATTCGCCCTGCCAAGTATAGTGATTGGTGGCTCGCTATGCAAGAGCGCTTGAGCTACTGATGCGATATTAGCTCAGCCATATCATCTGCGCTATGGCCGTCATCGGTATTGGCGCGCAATCGCCACCAGATCGCTGAGCAGCCCAAAAGCCGTCTGACGCGGACCGCTTTCATCTTCGATAATCGTTACCTCGTTCATCGTATCGGTCTGCAGCGCCAGAATGCTCTTCGTCCCCCGAATCTGCGCAAACAAATGCGAACCGGGCAGCGTTTCCAGGCGCACCGTGCAGCGCACCTGCTCGCCAACACGTTTGCCCTCGGCGACCTGGCGCAGCACACGCCCGGACGGCAGCCCGCTCATCAACCGTCGCATCGCCTCGGCCCCCACCTCCAACCGCTCCACCTGGGCAGGCGTCACAGGAGCATCCATCAGCACCGTCGCCAGCACCGTAGGCATGGCCGACGCATCCCAGCCATCCAGATCGAAAGAAGGATCAGCCTCGGCAATGCCTAGACGCTGCGCCTGGGCGATGCCCTCTTCCAGCGTTTGGCCCTCCTCCATCGCCGTCAGCACCACATTCGTGGTGCCATTGACAATGCCTCGAAAGCCCGCGATGCGGCTGGCGGGCAAACAAAACTCCGCCAGATTGAGAATGGGCGTGCCATCCATCACCGTCGATTCAAAGCGCAGCGCCAGGCCGCGCACGCGGGCCAGATCGCGCAGGTCATGATACGTATTGGCGATTGGCCCCTTATTGGCCGTAATCACATGGCGACCACCCTCCAGCGCGGCCCGAATATGGTCGGTGGCTGGCTGGCCGTCCAGCGGCGAAAGCGTCGAGATTTCGATTACCACATCCGCCGGGCAGGCGCGCAGAAACGCCAGCGTATCCGGCACGTGCTGTGCCGCGCCGGGCGGCATCCCATCGGCGGGCAGCCCGGCTTCGCTCAGGTTCAGCGCCTCCCCCTCCGCCGCGATAAAACCACCCCGCCTGCGCGTGGCAACGCCGGTAATCGCGCAGGTCAGATCATAGCGGCTGGCTAGTTCATCCGCCTTCTCTTGCAGCAGACCGGCAAAGTTGCGGCCCACATTGCCAAAGCCAATCACGGCCAATCGCAGGTGCATGGCACACTCCTCTACGTTACAAAGAATTATTCATGACGAAGCATTATTCATGAGCAGCAATCTGCTCCAATTGCGCTTTGATGTGGGGCAAGGCATCCTCAATCCATCTGGCGCGCCGACCAGCCTGCACCGAAAGCCAGAGCCTTTGCCTGGCAGGCCAGAGCGTCACTTCAAGTGTGCCGCGCTCGCCGGGTTTCTCAAAATGCCAGTGCAGCGAACCAGGATACGTGTGCAGCGTCCCACGCATCCGCATCTTCAAGCCAGAGCTGACCATGCACGCTTCAATAGACGCTGGCAGCGTTTCGGCTGTTATGTGAGCGCCAAGGGGTATTTCTATCCGGTCCATCGCAGCGTATCGTTTCTGCAAAAGCTACACGCTGCGCTGCTGGCGAGCCGCCTCGAAGAGGAAAAGGCTAGCAGCAATAGCAGCGTTCAGCGATTCCACGCCATTCCACATCGGGATGCTCACACGCTCCGTTGCCAGCCGCCGCGCCTCAGCCGATGGCCCATGCGCTTCGTTCCCGATGATCAGCGCGGTGCGCTGCGTCAGGTCGATCTCATAATAGGGACGCTCTGCGCTGGCTTCGGCCAACACAATCTGCGCCGTCTTTGGCGCGCCAGCCAGCCGTTGGGCAATCTGTTCCCAGCTTTGCTGCACAGCGATAGGCAAATGAAAATGCGCGCCACTGGCCGCGCGCACCACCTTGGGGTTATAGGGATCGACACAGCGACGTGTCAGCAAGACCTCATCCACATCAGCCGCCAGCGCCGAACGCAGAATCGTGCCCAGGTTGCCGGGGTCACTCAGCGCATCCAGCACCACCAGCAGCGGGCGAAAGCGCCCACGCCGCCGCACGCGCAGCCGTTCAGGCGCAACATCCCCCAATGCCACCGCGCCAGCCACGCCCTGCGGCGTCTGCGTATCGCAGGCGTGCGCCAGGGCACGAGCGTTGGCTTCTAGCACCTCGATCTCGCCGGTATCGCCCGCCTGGGTAAAGACATCGCGCAGCGCGCGGCCCTCTTCGGTGCGCTCCAGAGCGTCAGCGTCATAGAGCAGCAGAAAAGGGGATATGCCAGCTGCTAGTGCCGCGCCCACAACATGTGGCCCTTCCACAAGAAAAGCGCCTGCCTCGGCTCGCCCTTTGGGGGTCTGTAACGAGCGAAGCAGCGCCACTTTGGGATTGGAAGGGCTGGTAATCATAGCGCCAGACCAAAACGCAGCCAGATTGCCCGGCTACGCCCTGGCCTCCAGCGCCGCCGAAGCGCGCGAGACAATCTCGGCAAAGACCGCTTCATCGCGCACAGCCATATCGGCCAACACCTTGCGGTCAATCTCGATATTGGCGGCGTGCAAACCCTGCATCAACTTGCTATAGCTGACATTGTGCAAGCGAGCCGCCGCATTGATGCGCGTAATCCACAGGCGGCGCATATCGCGCTTGCGCGCGCGGCGGTCCCGAAAGGCATACGCCAGGGACTTCATCATGGACTCGTTTGCCGGGCGGAAGAGCAAACGTTTTGCGCCACGATGGCCTTCGGTCAATTCAAGCACTTTCTTGTGCTTTTTATGGGCGGGAACGCCCCGTTTTACTCTGGGCATCGGTTGCCTCGCTTTTCTTTTACATAATCACAGTGGGGCAACGCCTACCCATAGGGAAGAAGGCGACGTACATTGCCCACATCACCCGCAGCCACGCGCGTCTGGCGCTTCAGCCCACGCACAATCTCGCCGCGCTTCTTGCGGCGATACTTCGTGCGGGCAGCGTTCTCGCGCAGCGCCAGGCCAGAGCCGGTAAACTTAATGCGCTTGGCGGTGCCCTTATGCGTTTTCAACTTATATTTCTTCACAACATTTCTCCCAGCGGGGCGCCTGCCATCAGGTGCGCCTGTGCGACTACTCATTCCTGTGAGGTGCTTTTTGCTTCTCTCAATCTGCCCCGCGCGCCAAGAGAGTATATCATAGAACATGCGGCAGGCGCAATAGCCACGGCCCCAGCAACCGCAGAAACGCCCCATGCGTGGTGAAAACCAGAGGGGGTTTTGACGAGGCTGCGCGCCCATGTTATACTAGGCGCGAAATTCCATACAAATCAGGTCACGAGCGTGAGGATGGTACTCTTAACCAGAACCTCTCAAACTGGCGCCCGATAGCAGGGAGAAGAGGCATGGGCCTTCCAAAACCGGCGACAGATGAAGGAAATGCACGGGAGACGAGTAAAAGCAGCGAAAACGGCATCTCCCATCCAATCCAGACCAGCAGCGGTCCCAGTATGGCCGATGACCTGGCCGACGCCCTCAACCGCGTCGTCGCCAATGCAGCAGAACTGCTCAAGGTGCGGAACTGCTCGCTGGCGATGATGGAACCCACCAATAGCACCCTGGTCACCATCGTCTCAGTACAAGCCCCACCCAAAGGCCAGCGGCGCGCGCGCTTCCATCTCAATGAAGGGGTCGCCGGGTGGGTCGCCGCCAATCTCTCCCCCGCCATCATCGATGATGTCTCCATCGACTCGCGTTTTAAGGCGCTCGGCCCCTATTCCATTGGTTCCATGATCTGCGCCCCGCTGATGTCGGGGCAGCAGTTGCTTGGCACCATCACCGCCTCTAGCTCAGAACTGAATGCTTTCAACGACCAGAGCCTGAAAATCCTTCAGATGTTCGCCGAGCAGGCCGTTTTTGCCATCTCCAAAGTGCGCCAGATGGCCGAAGCCCTCCAGCAGACCGGCCAGCTAGCGGCATTGCTAGATGTCTCGCGCGCCATGACCAGCACCCTGGATGCGCGCCAGATTTTTCGCGCCATCGTCGCTGGCATTCGCCGTCTGGTGCGCTGCGACGATGCCATGATCTTTGGCTATGACGAAGGCGAACAGGAACTGCGCATCGTTGCTGGCATGGGGCTGCGCAGCGCGCGCCTCTCGGATGTGCGCATTCATGTAAGCGATAGCCAGTCCATCGCTGCCTGGGTTGCCCAGAAGCGCCGCCCGCTGCTGCATGCGCCCGGCGAACACAGCGGCGTAGGCCAGGTGACCGAAGCCTTTCTGGCCGGTGATGATCTGGCCTTGCTCTCCGTGCCGCTGATGTCGAAAGAGCGCCTGCGCGGTGTCGTCACCCTGGCGCGTCCCTATCCCTTTGATTCCGGCGATCTACGCGCCATGCTCAACCTGAGCAACATCGTCGCCACCGCACTGGAAAACGCCGGACTCTATCAAGCCGTGAAGGCGGAACAAGAACGGCTCGCCGCCATCTTCGCCAGCAGTTCAGATGGCATCGCCCTTATCGATCAAAATCAGCGCATCGTTGAAGCCAATCAGGCGTTTTACGCTATCCAGCGCCATCCCCGCCGCGAGAACCTGCTCTGCCGCGAACTGCTGCATTGCAGCAATCCCAACGGCCACACCCTTTGCCGCGAGGGCTGCATGGTGCTGGCCGCCCTGCAATATCATCGGGTCGTGCCTATGGCCGAGATCGAATTCACGCCGCCAGGCAACACCCACCCGACTAGAGGACAACATCCGCAGTTGCAGCGTCGCCAGGTCGCCTTGAGCATCACCCCTGTGCTGGCTGATCGCGGCTATCAAGCCCTGGTCATCGCTCGCGACACCACACCCCAACGCGAGATGGATCGCATGAAAGCCAACTTCATCTCGATGGTCACGCACGAACTGCGCACCCCTCTCAACGCGATCAATGGCTATCTTGATCTGGCGTTGGAGGGCGTGGCCGGTGAACTCAACGAGCGCCTGCACGAGTTTGTGCGCCGCGCCCGGTCGAGCAGCGAGCACCTGACCGATCTTGTGGATGACTTGCTGCTGATTTCGCGGGCCGACGCCGGACAATTCCGCCTGAACATCGGCCAGGCCCATCTGAACGCCATCATCAAAGGCGCGATGGAGGAAATCGAATTGTTGGCTGCCGATGCCAAAGTCAATCTGGTGGTGCATCTTGCGCCTGATCTGCCACCATTCCCAGGCGACGAAGGACGGCTCAAACAGGTCGTGCGCAACCTGCTGACCAACGCCATCAAGTTTACACCGGAAGGCGGGCAGGTCACCCTCAGCGGCGACGTCCGCCATAACCAGATCGAACTGGCGATACGCGACACAGGACGCGGCATCTCCCCGGAACATCTGCCGCGCATCTTCGAGCGCTTCTATCAAGTGGCGCGCGGCCAGGGTTCGCGCGGGGGCCAGGGCCTTGGCCTGGCAATCGTCAAAACCATTGTCGAGCGACATCATGGCAGCATCAGCGTTGAAAGCACCCCCGGCGAAGGCAGCACCTTCACCGTCTCGCTGCCCATCAATCCCTCCAAAGCTTCCGGGCCAAACCATAAGATGGAACTGCCGGGCATCGGCAGCCGCATTCCCTCGCGCCCCAGGGACATCTAGTCAGTCTCTCGCTGCTCCTCTTCCCTGAAGGCACCTGGCTTGATGTCCAGAGCAAAGGCTGGTCTACGCCAGAGCTTGCAACTTGCCAGAAGGGATGTTATACTTTTCCGTTAGGAAATCCTTTAAATCCAGCCCTGTGAGGCTGGCAAGGAGTTCGCGATGAATGCTGCCTGCAAGCGGCCCAGTTGGCCGCGCAACGCAATATGCCCCGGACCATGTGTCCCTGGCCTTTGCGCCCACGAAGCGGTGGGTGTAAGGGTCTTTTTTTATGCTCTATGTCAGAGCGAAGCGGCGGCACACCTGAAGCCGCGAAGGAGCGCCGAGGAATGAGCCAGGCCCCTGACCACGATGAAGAAGCCAAAAGCATCCTGAACGAAGACGAGATGCGTCGGGCGATTTCGCGCATGGCCCACGAAATTCTTGAACGCAACGCTGGCGCCGCCGACCTGGTGTTGGTAGGCATCCGTTCGCGCGGCGTGCCGCTGGCCCAACGCCTGGCCGCCAAAATCAGCGCGCTGGAACATCTCAGCGTGCCCGTCGGCCAGCTTGACGCCACTCTCTACCGCGACGACCTGCGTTCGCGCGGCGCGCAGCTCAAGGTGCGTCCAACCGAACTCCCTACCGACATCAATGATCGCATTGTGGTGCTGGTCGATGACGTTCTTTACACCGGACGCACCGCCCGCGCCGCGCTGGATGCCCTGCTCGATCATGGCCGCCCGCATAAAGTGCAGTTGGCCGTCTTAATTGACCGTGGACATCGCGAACTACCTATCCGCGCCGATTACGTCGGCAAAAACGTCCCAACGGCCCGTGAAGAAAGCATTCTGGTCCGTCTGGCTGAATCCGATGGCTTCGACGCAGTGCTGCTGAGCCACCAGCCATGAGCATCTCTTTCAGCACCGGCAAGCCGAAACAAAGAATGACTATTGATAAGGAGCAACCAATGGAGCAAGCACCTGTCTATACTAGCCCGGTCGAACAAAATCAAGAACCAAGACCGTCTTATCCCGCTGCTCATGCGCAGCAGACGGCCATGCCAGATCGCGAGCAGATTCAATCCATCTTTCAGCGACGCCACCTGCTCGATCTGGACGACTTCAGCGCCGACGAGCTGCGCCTGCTGCTCCAGACAACCCAGGCCATGAAAGCAGTGCTGGCGCGGCCAGTGCGCAAGGTTCCGGCGCTCCAGGGCAGCACCGTCGTCAATCTCTTCTACGAAAACAGCACGCGCACCCGCATCTCCTTCGAGCTTGCCGCCAAAAACCTCTCCGCCGATGTCGTCAACGTCACTGCCTCCGGCAGCAGCGTTGCCAAAGGCGAATCCTTGATCGACACCGTGCGCACCCTTCAAGCCCTGGGCGCAGATTTCGTGATTATGCGTCACAGCCAATCCGGCGCACCTTACCTGGTGGCGCAGCAGATTCGCGGCTCCGTCATCAATGCAGGCGACGGCTGGCACGCCCACCCCACGCAGGCGCTGCTTGACCTCTTCACCATGGAAGAGCATCTAGGGTCGGTGTCGGGTCGCAAGGTCGTCATCCTGGGCGACATCCTGCACAGCCGCGTCGCACGCTCCAATATCTGGTCGCTGACCACGCTGGGCGCTGAAGTTGTGCTGTGCGGCCCGCCGACGCTGATGCCTCCCAATATCCTGACAAGCCTGGCCTCATCAGATCAAACTACATGCCGACGCCTGCGCGTCGAATATCAAATCGAGCGCGCGCTGGAGGGCGCTGATGTGGTCATGGCCCTGCGCCTCCAGAAAGAGCGCCAGGATGCCGGGCTGCTGCCCTCCCTGCGCGAATACATTGCGCGCTTTGGCCTGACCACGCAGCGGCTGGCAGCAGCGAAACCGGACGCGCTGGTTATGCACCCTGGGCCGATGAACGAAGGCGTAGAGATTGCGCACGATGTCGCCTACAGCGACGCCTCTGTCATCGAAGAACAGGTCACCAATGGCCTGGCGGTGCGTATGGCCGTGCTCTACGCGCTCTCCCAGGCACGGCAGCGTGTGTAAGACAAGCGCTGGAGGAGAACACCTTGATGAAGTGTACGAAGAATAAAGAAGAAACATAAGAGGCGGCCATGGACACATCAATGAACGAGCGGGAACACACCAACGCCTTGCTGCTGCGCGGCGAGCGGATTATCGATCCCTCGCAAAATCTGGATGGACCTGGCGACCTGCTCATCGCCGATGGACAGATCATCGCTGTCGGACCAACCAGTGAAGTCCAACCACACATCGGCAAGGTGATACAAAGCGGCCATGGGCTGCAACCTATCGATCTTCCGCCAGGGTTGATCGTTGCCCCCGGCTTGGTAGACCTGCATGTGCATCTGCGCGAGCCAGGCTTCGAGGACAAAGAAACCATCCAGACCGGCGCAGAGGCAGCCGCGCGCGGCGGCTTCACCACCATTTGCTGCATGCCCAACACCAAACCGGTGCTCGATTCGCAGGCCACGCTCGAATTTGTCGCCCGCGCGGCCAGCAACGTTTCGGCGCGGGTGCGACCCATTGCCGCCATCAGCAAAGGCGAAAAAGGCGCGGAACTCAGCGAAATGGCCGAACTCGCCGAAGCGGGCGCAGTCGCCTTTTCCGACGATGGCCGCCCGGTCAGCAACAGCAAACTGATGCGCTCGGCCCTCGAATATGCCACTATGCTGGACCGGCCCATCGTCGAGCACTGCGAAGACGAAGGGCTGGCGGCTGGCGGCGTGATGAACGAAGGCGCGATAGCCACCAGGCTTGGCCTGAAGGGCTGGCCCGCCGCGGCAGAAGAGATCATGCTGGCCCGCGATCTGTTGCTGGTGCGCCTCACCGGCGGGCGCTACCATGCCGCGCATATCAGCACCGCCGGTTCGGTTGAACTCATTCGGCGCGCCAAGACCGAGGGGCTGCCTATCACTGCGGAGGTCACGCCGCATCACCTGCTGCTGACTGACGCCTGGGTAGCAGGTCAACGCGCGGGCCTGCTCGGCCAGGATGCTCCAACCCAGGGGCATCCTTATGACACAGCGACCAAAGTCAATCCGCCACTGCGCACGCAGGCCGACGCTGATGCCTTAATCGAGGGGCTGCTCGATGGCACCATCGATGCCATCGCCACCGACCACGCGCCCCATACCGTCGTCGACAAAGCCTGCGAATATGACGAAGCGGCTTTCGGTATCTCCGGCCTGGAAACGGCCCTGGGCGCGCTGCTGGCGCTCGTCCACGCCGGGAAAGTGCCGCTGGCAACCCTGGTAGCGGCGCTCACCGTGCGCCCCGCGCAAGCTTTCTCGCTTTCGGCAGGCACGCTGCGCCCAGGGGCTGCCGCCGACATTACTATCTTCGACCCACACGAGCGCTGGAGCGTCAATCCGGCGCGCTTCGCTTCCAAGGGCAAGAACACGCCGCTGGCCGGGCTGACCCTCAAGGGCCGGGTGCGCTACACCATCCTGGGCGGCAGGATGGTCTATGAGGCAGGGGTGGTCGATCAGGCGTTAGCCACCACTCGCTAGCACTGTTGTTGATTGCAGGCGGGCGGTGAGTAGAGATAGAAAGAACTTGATGCGCATGGAAACACAGGCAGTGCTGGTACTGGAGGATGGCTCATCCTACGAGGGGCAAGCGTTTGGCGCGCTTGAACCGCTCCTCTCGAACGAACGCAAAGGCGAGGTTGTCTTTGCCACAGGCATGACCGGCTATCAGGAGATTTGCACCGACCCCTCCTATCGCGGCCAGATGGTTGTGCTCACCTATCCGCTGATCGGCAACTATGGCGTCAACCCAGAAGATGTTGAATCGCGCCGTCCCTGGCTTTCTGCGCTCATCGTGCGCGAATGCAGCGACGAGTATCATCACTGGCGCGGGCGCGAATCGCTGGGCGCCTATCTGGCGCGGGCAGGAATCCCTGGCCTTCAGGGCATCGATACCCGCGCCCTCACCCGCCGCCTGCGCTCCGCTGGCACTTTGCGCGGCGTCCTGCGCGCCTATCAGCCGGGCCAGAAACCCGCGCTGCAAGAACTCCTCGCCGCCGCCCGGAGCGTCAAAACCGTCTCGGACCTCGATGTCGTTGAAGAGGTCACGCTCGACGACATCCGCCCCTGGCGTCCTGCGCTGGCTGCCAGCAGCCCGCTCTACGCCGCCTCGGCTAGCCAATCCAGCAGCGGCAATAAGCGCGTCGTGCTCATCGACACCGGCTACAAAGAACAAATCGCACGCTGCCTGAGCACCTGTGGACTGGAAACCATCCTGGCTCCCGCGCATATCACCACCAGCGAACTGCTGACACTCCAGCCGAATGGTGTCCTGCTGGCGAACGGACCCGGCGATCCCGAAACCGTGGCCTCGCTCATCGAGGTCTGCCGCACGCTGCTCAAAACTAGCATCCCGCTCATGGGCATCTGCCTGGGGCATCAGGTGCTGGGCCTCGCCGTCGGCGCGCGCACCAGCCGCCTGCCCTTCGGCCATCACGGCGCGAACCACCCCGTGCGCGAGGTGCGCACAGGCCGCGTCACCATCACCTCGCAGAATCACAACTTCCAGGTCGAGGCCGCCTCGCTCCCGCCGGAAAGCGGCTTTTACGTCAGCCACCTCAACCTATCGGATGACTCAGTCGAAGGACTGGCCCACGAGACGCTGCCGGTCTTCTCCGTGCAATACCACCCCGAGGCGTCACCTGGCCCGCACGACAACCGCTATCTCTTCGAGCACTTCGCCAGCCTCATCACCGAGCGGAAGCTGGCAGGTGCAGCATGACGCGGCTTCCCGACATCAAGAAAGTGCTGGTCATCGGTTCCGGTCCGATCATCATCGGCCAGGCCGCTGAATTCGACTACGCGGGCACCCAGGCATGCCGCGCCCTGCGCGAAGAGGGCATCACCTCGGTGCTCGTCAACTCCAATCCGGCGACCATCATGACCGACGAAGGCGTCGCCGACATCACCTATATCGAACCGCTCACCGTCGAAGCGCTGGAGCGCATCATCGCCCGCGAGCGCCCGGACGGCCTGCTGGCAACCCTGGGCGGACAAACTGGCCTGAACCTGGCGATTGCCCTGGCCGATGCCGGAGTGCTGGAGCGCCACAACGTCAGGCTGCTGGGCACGCAACTGGAGACCATTCGCCAGGCCGAAGACCGCGAAGAGTTCAAGCGCCTGCTTCAGCGCATCGGCGAGCCGGTGCCGCCCAGCCTGACCGTGACCACCCTGGCCGACGCCCGCGCCTTTGCCGAAAGTAACGGCTATCCGGTCGTCATTCGCCCCGCCTTTACCCTCGGCGGCACCGGCGGCGGCATCGCCTTCACGCCCGCCGAGCTAGAGCGCGTGGTCAGCGGCGGACTTGCCGCCAGCCCCATCCATCAGGTCTTGATCGAGCAGTATCTCAAGGGCTGGAAAGAACTGGAATACGAGGTCATCCGCGACAGCGCCGACACCTGCATTGTCGTCTGCAACATGGAAAACATCGACCCGATGGGCATCCATACCGGCGACAGCATCGTAGTCGCGCCCAGCCAGACGCTTTCCGACAAAGACTATCAAATGCTGCGCGACGCCGCCATCCATATTATTCGCTCGCTCGGCATCGAAGGCGGCTGCAACGTCCAGTTCGCGCTCGACCCGCTTTCCGCGCAGTATCATGTCATCGAGGTCAACCCGCGCGTCAGCCGCTCCTCGGCGCTGGCCTCCAAAGCCACCGGCTACCCCATCGCCCGCGTCGCCACCAAGATTGCCATCGGGCGGCGGCTCGAAGAGATTCCTAATCCCATCACCGGCCAGACCTCAGCGGCCTTCGAGCCAGCGCTCGATTACGTCGTCGTGAAGATTCCGCGCTGGCCGTTCGACAAGTTCCCCGCCGCCGAGCGCCGTCTGGGCACGCAGATGAAAGCCACCGGCGAAGTCATGGCGATTGATCGCTGCTTCGAGGCAGCCCTTCAGAAAGCCATCCGCTCACTGGAACTTGGCAGTTCCAGCTTCTGGGAACAGTCGGGCGTTGACCAGGCCGAGTGCGACTTCACCCATACGCTCGCGCCAACCGACACACGGCTCTGGCAAATCATCAACCTGCTCCGGCGCGATCCATCCGACGCCATGCTCCAGAAGCTTCAGGAAGAAACCGGCATCGACATCTTTTTCCTCTACAAGCTGCGCAATCTGGTGCTGATGGAAACACGCCTCAAAACCGAAGCAGTATCAGAAGGATTACTGCGCGCCGCCAAACGCCTGGGCTTCAGCGATAAGCAAATCGCCTCCTGCGCGGGCACATCCGCCGATGCCATGCGCAGTCTCCGCCAGAAGTGGGGCATTCGTCCGGTTTTCAAAATGGTGGACACCTGCGCCGCAGAGTTTGAAGCCCAGACGCCCTACTTCTACAGCACCTACGAGCAAGAAAACGAGGCCGCGCCGCTGGGCAGCCAAAGCGCGCTGGTGCTGGGTTCCGGCCCCATCCGCATCGGCCAGGGCATCGAGTTTGACTATTGCAGCGTGCGCTCGGCCACCACCCTGCACGAAACCGGCATCCAGAGCATCCTCGTCAATAGCAACCCCGAAACGGTCAGCACCGACTTTGACCTTTCCGACCGCCTCTACTTCGAGCCGCTGGATGAAGAGAGCGTGCTCGCCGTCCTGGAAAACGAGGGCCAGCCCGGCACGATTGCCCAATTTGGCGGGCAAACCGCCATCAACCTGGCTGCACCGCTGGCGCGCCAGCAGATTGATATTCTGGGCACGTCGGTGGAGGCCATCGACCTTGCCGAAGATCGACGCCGCTTCGATGACCTGTTGGAGCACCTGCGCATCCCGCGCCCGCAGGGCAGCGCCGTCACCACCAAAGCAGACGCCATGACAGCAGCGGAGCGCATCGGCTACCCCGTCGTCGTCCGGCCCTCTTATGTCCTGGGCGGGCGCGCGATGGAAATCGTCTACACAGCCGCCGAATTGGAGCGCTACGTCTCTCAGGCCGTGGCCCACTACGGCGAACGCCCCATCCTCATTGACCGCTATTTGAAGGGCAAAGAAGTCGAGGTCGATGCCATCTGCGACGGCACCGAGGTTTTCATTCCTGGCATCATGGAGCACATCGAGCGCGCCGGAGTCCATTCCGGCGACAGCATCGCCGTCTATCCTGCCCGGCGTCTCTCCGATGCAGAAATCGCCACCATTGTTGACTATACGACACATATCGCCCTGGCCCTCAACATTCGCGGCCTGATGAACGCCCAGTTCGTCATCACCGAACTATCCGGCAACGAGGATAATCACTCCTCCGCACAATCGGCCCCCAACGTCTTCGTGCTGGAGGTCAATCCGCGCAGTTCACGCACCGTCCCATTTCTCAGCAAAGCAACCGGTGTGCCCATGGTCACCCTGGCGACCAGAATCATGCTTGGCAGCAGCTTACAGCAGGAAGGCTATGGTGGCGGGCTGCATCCCAATCAGCCTCTGGTCGCCATCAAAGCGCCCGTCTTCTCTATGGGCAAACTGCCCGGAGCCGAAACCGCGTTGGGGCCGGAGATGAAATCTACCGGCGAGGTCATGGGCATCGACTACACCTATCATGCTGCCCTCACCAAAGCCTTGATCGCCGCGGGCGCGCGTTTGCCAGAAACCGGAGCCGCGCTCATCTCCATCGCTGACCGCGACAAAGCCGAAGCGCTGCCCATCGTGCAGGGACTCGCCACATGCGGCTACTCCCTCTACGCCACCGCCGGAACCGCTCAATTTCTCAAGCAGCATGGCTTACAGGCCGAGGTCGTGGGCAAAATCAGCGAAGGCGATACCAGCATCCCAACATTGATCGTCCAGCGCCAGGTCAACGTCGTGATGAACACGCTCAGCGGCGGACCCAGCCGCATCCGCGAAGGGCGCGAAATTCAGGATGGTTTCGAGATTCGCCGCGCCGCCGCCGAAAACCAGATACCCTGCTTTACCTCGCTCGACACCGCCAGAGCCGTCGTGGATGTGCTCCAGCGCCAGGAAGCCTATGCTATACTGCCGTTTGGGACCTATCGCTCCTCCGCCGAACCAGTATCCAGGTAATCAGAGCAGCGCGCAGCGGCAGCGCTCACCAAGACGAGGGAAGCACAGATGGCAGCGCCAAAAATCATCTTCATCGGCGCGGGCAGCGGCGTCTTCGCGCGCCAGCTTATCACCGACATCCTGCACATCGAGGGCCTGGACACCGGCGTCTTCGCCCTGGTCGATATTGACCCCATCCGGCTGGACCTGACCAGGCAAATTGCCGAGCGCCTTACTCAGAAAAGCGGCAAAGCCTGGCAGGTGGTTGCTTCCACCCAGCGCCTGGAGGTACTGCCTGGCACCGATTTCCTCATCAACACCATCGAAGTCGGCGGCCTTGCCAACGTGCGCCACGACTACGATATCCCTAAACGTTACGGCATCGATCAGTGCATTGGCGACACCATCGGCCCTGGCGGCATCTTCAAGGCGCTGCGCACCGGTCCCGCCTGGCTCGACATCCTACGCGATGCCGAGCACATTTGCCCCTCTGCGCTGGTGCTCAACTACACCAACCCCATGTCCATCCTCACGCTGGCCGCCCTCACGCAGACCACCATGCAAACAATTGGCCTCTGCCACAGCGTCCAGCACAGTTCGCGCCAGCTTGCCGACTATCTGGGCGTGCCCTATGCCGAATTAGAGTGGCGCTGCGCTGGCCTCAATCATAATGCCTGGTTTACCCTCCTGCACCACCACGGCCAGGACCAATATCCACGCCTGCTGGAACGCATTGCCGACCCGGACCTCTACGAGCGCGACCCGGTACGCTTTGAAATGGTCAAGCACTTCGGCGCGTTCGTCACCGAAAGCAGCGGGCATTTCTCCGAATACGTGCCCTACTTCCGCAAACGCCCAGACCTCATCGAGCGCTACTGCCGCGCCGGATATCTCGGGGAATCGGGGTTCTACGCCAACAACTGGCCGCGCTGGCGCGAAGAAAACGACGCCAGCCTGCGCTCCATGCTCGCGGGCGAACAAGACTTGCCCTATTACCGCAGCGCCGAATATGGCTCCTCCGTCATCGAAGCGGTCACCCTCCACCGCCCGACCATCATCTACGGCAACGTGCGCAACACTGGCCTGATCGATAACCTGCCCGATGGCTGCGTCGAAGTCGCCTGCCTGGTCGACCAGAACGGCATCCAACCCACCCATTTTGGCCCGCTGCCCGAGCCGCTGGCCGCGCTCAACCGCAGCCACATGGCGGTGCACACGCTGATGGTCGAAGCGCTGAAGACGCGCGATAGAGAAGCCGCCCGTGCCGCTCTGCTGCTCGACCCGCTCAGCGCGGCGGTTGCCTCACCCGCCGAACTCAGCGCGCTCTTCGATGAACTCTGGGAAGCCGAACGCCCCTACCTGGAACCGTTCAACTAATCATCATGCTAATGCGCGCCTACCGTCACCTTCGACCAGTCAGGGGCCATCAACCCCAGCGGCGTCACGACCAATCCATGCACATATGCAGCAACAAACGCGGTGTATTTGGGGTGGTCGAGCGGAATCCACGCGCCATCGCTCAGCGCTAGCTGCTCCGCCTGCTGATAGAGCACCACCCGCTGCGCAGCATCATTGAACAGCAGATCAGCCTGATCGACCAATTGATCAAACTGCTTATTCGTCCAGACGCCAACGTTATCAGGTGCGCCGGTATGCAGGTTCAAACTCAACAGATTCCAGGGATCAACAATCTCCGGCGTCCAGTTCACCACCCCAAGCTGCACCTGGCCCGCATCAAACTCGCGCTCATAGGTAGAGGGTTCCACAGGAGCCAGATTCACGCTCACCCCCAGCGTGCGCTGCCACATCGCCTGCATCGCCTGAGCCTCGGCCTGCGGCAGCCCATCCGTCGGATAGGTCAGCGTCACGGGTGGCAGCGTCTTTACATCTGGATAGACCAACTGCAACAGCGTTTGCGCTTGCTGCGCGTTCATTCCCAATCCCTTGACAGGCGAAGACGCGTAGCCTGGCATGTTCGAGGGCACAATCGTTGTCGAAGCCGCCACGCTGTCGCCCATCACTTGATGGGCCAATACCTGCACGTTCAACGCCTCGGCAAACGCCTGGCGCACCTCCGGATGGCTAAAGGGCGCCATCGTGGTATTCGGCACCAAAGCATCGGTTGCTACCTGGTCAGTCTCGTGATAGTTCTTCTCGGTGCGCGCCTCTGAGTAGTCTGGCGCGGCAATATCCCAGGTGAGATCATACTGCCCCGCGCGATAGGCCAGTAACGCGGCATGCGGGTCTTGCGCAAAGGGCATATCTATTTGATCGATAACAGGCTTCGGCCCATTGTAATAGGCATTGGGCACAAACGTCATACGCACACCATGTGTCCAGTGGCCCAACACAAATGGCCCCGTGCCCAGCGCGTGTCCCACCCATTTCTGCTCGCCATACTGCTTGATCAGCGCCTGCGGCACGATAAACGTCTGCGGCGCAGCCAGATCAGCCAGAAAATACGCGATAGGCGCATCCAACTGGATTTGCACCGTCTGCGCATTCAAAGCTTTGAGGCCGCTGGCGCTGTTCGCTCGTCCGGTCGCCACATCTGCTGCCCCCACAATATGCCCCAGATAAAAGAGGCCGCCATCCTCACCTTGCTGCCTGGCCGCAGTGTTCAGTCGTAACGAGCGGTTCAAAGAATAAACGACATCCTGGCTGGCCACCGGCGCACCATTGCCAAAGCGCAGTTGGTCAGCCAGAGTGAAGGTATAGGTCTTACCATCGGGAGAAACTTGCCAGGAAGACGCGGCATCGGGCACAATCTGTAACTGCTGATTCAACTTCACCAGCCCGCTGAAAATCAACTCCACCGCCTGCGCCGAGTTCCCATCGTTGGCGAGCGCGGGGTCAAGCTGAGGCAGATCAGTCACCCCAACATTCGGCCACACCAGTATCTGTTGCCGGTGCTGGGTCGGCGCGGGCTGATTGCAGCCGGTCACCAGCAGCAAAACGCCCAGGAAAAGCAGTATCAACCGTCGCATGGTACCTTCAAACGCCATCCAAGATTTCAGCCAGAGACAGCAGGATGGTACCAGGTACTATATGCGGCGCGGCGCAGGGTGTCAAGCACAGCGAACGGCCTGAAGCGCCGCTGATGCGCCTGCTGGACAGCCGGAGCCAGGCAACATATAATGCCGCCAGACATCTCACCGTTCAACGGAGAACGGCGGAAACGAGGCAAGCTCTATGAATATTCATATCATTGGCGCGCCCATCGACCTGGGCGCGGGGCGGCGCGGCGTCGACATGGGACCAAGCGCCATTCGCTACGCGGGACTCGGCGAACGGCTGGGCCAGCTTGGCTTCAACGTCATCGATGAGGGCAACATCGCTGCCCCGCCACAAGAAATGTTCCCCATCGAGCATCCCCATCTCAAATACCTGGAGCCTATTCTGGCGGCCTGCGAACATCTCGCCACCGTCGTGGAGCGCTCTTCTGGCCCTGAAGATATCCCGCTCGTCATTGGCGGCGATCACAGCATCGCCCTTGGCTCCATCACCGGCGCGGTCAAAGCGCATGGCAGCGTCGGGGTCATCTGGATCGACGCCCACGCCGATTTTAATACTGACAAAACCACTCCCTCAGGCAATATTCACGGCATGCCCCTTGCAGCACTGGCAGGCTTTGGCGATGAGCGACTGGTCAACGTTGGGGGCTTTCATCCCAAAATCTCGCCAGCGCACATCGCCATCGTTGCCGCGCGTGATCTCGACCCGGGTGAGCGCGACCTGTTGCACGAACAGCATGTCCACGTCTTCACCATGAAAGAGATCGACCATCTGGGCCTGCCTGAAACCATCGCGCGGGCATTGGAAGTCGCCACCACCGACACCAACGGCCTGCACGTCAGTTTTGACATGGATTCGATGGACCCGCGCGAAGCCCCCGGAGTGGGCACGCCGGTACGCGGCGGCATCACCTATCGCGAGGCGCATCTGGTCATGGAACTGATTGCCGACGCCGGAAAACTGAGTTCGCTGGATATCGTCGAAGTCAATCCCATTCTCGATCAGGAGAACCGCACCGCCAATCTCGCGGTAGAGCTTATCCTCTCCGCGTTGGGTAAGCGCATCTTTTGATGGCGCGCCTTGTGCTTGCCCCACCAATCTGGAGCAACCCAGGCAGCAGCTTGCTCAGGTGGCTGTACAATTCAGTCCTGGCATGGTATGATGTACTTGCCAGGCCGCTCCCAGGCAGGAATCCTGCTGACAGCCTGGGAAGGGACATTGGCTCAGGCGAGGGAATGCTAGGAGCGTCAGGAGATAGCACATTTCCTGACATAGTATCGCAAAGGAGGCCAGCAACGGCGCTGGGTGAAACAGAGCGATGGATACAAAATTTGTGTTCATGAATGGCGAGTTTGTTCCGGCTTCTGAGGCAAAAGTAAGCATCATGACCCATGGGCTGTCTTACGGCACCGGGTGTTTTGAAGGCATTCGTGGGTACATGGCCGACGATACGCAGCAAGTGTACATCTTCCGCGCGCGGGAGCACTTTGAACGCCTGCATCGGTCCTGCCGCATTTTGAACATGCAGCTTCCCTATTCCGTCGATCAGTTAGTAGACATCAGCACAGAACTGGTGCGCCTCAACGGCCAGCACGAAGATGTCTATCTGCGGCCCTTCGTCTTCAAAGCCGACGAAGTAATTGGCGTTCGACTGCATGGCCTCCAAGATCACATCACCATGTATTCCGTGCCCATGGGCGCGTATATCGACGTTGATCGCGGGCTGCACTGCGGCGTCTCCTCCTGGCGGCGCATCGATGATAATATGGTGCCTGCCCGCGCGAAAATTAGCGGCGGCTACATCAACTCAGCCTTCGCCAAATCCGAGGCGCTGCAAAACGGCTTCGATGAAGCCATCATGCTCACCGCCGATGGGCACGTCTCGGAGGGCAGCGCCGAAAACATCTTCCTCGTCCTCAACGGCGAACTGGTCACGCCTCCGCCTTCTGAAAACATCCTCCTAGGCGTCACCCGCGATACCGTGATGAAGCTGGCCCAGCGCGAACTTGGGCGCATCACCCGCGAGCGCAGCATCGACCGCACCGAACTCTACTGCGCCGAAGAAATCTTCCTCTGCGGCACCGGCGCGCAGATCGCCCCCGTCACCATGGTCGATCACCGGCCCATCGGCACCGGCGAAATCGGCCCCGTCAGCGCCGAAATCCAGCGTATCTACTTCGATGTCGTGCGTGGCCGCCGCCCCGAATACCGCGAAGAGTGGTGCACCCCGGCCTACTCCAAAGTCGAGGCCCAGGCGTCTCACGGCGACTAATCCTCAATAGCAGGAAAGCCAGGGCTTGAATCCGCTCATCTCAGTGGACTCAAGCCCTGGCTTCGTTCTCTCTGGCTGCGTTTCAACAGCACTGAAATAAAACCGCAGGATTAGCGCTTCGTGTACTGCGGCGCCTTGCGCGCGCGCTTCAGGCCATACTTCTTGCGTTCCTTCATACGCGAATCGCGCGTCAAAAACCCGGCCTTGCGCAGCGTGGGCTTCCATTCCTCATCGGCGCGCACCAACGCTCGCGCGATCCCGTGCCGGATAGCTCCCGCCTGGCCGCTGACGCCCCCGCCAACCACGCGCACCGTCGCGTTGAATCGGCTGCCCACTTCCAGCAGGCGCAGCGGCGCGCGAATGGTTGAAGTCAGCGCCTCGCGCCCAAAATATTGGTTGGAATCCTTGCCGTTCACAACGATGGTGCCATCGCCACCGGGATACAGCCGCACGCGCGCCACCGCCGTCTTGCGCCGCCCCGTGCCATAGTAATAAGACCCTCGAATCTCAGCCAACGTCTATTCCTCCTCAAAGCGCAGATTGCGCTGCCCATAGTTTGCCGTAGAAAAGACTTACTTCGCTTCTGCCGTTTCTGGCTTCTCACCCCAGGGCACCGGCTTCTGCGCCTGATGCGGATGATCTGGCCCACCATAGACCTTCAGCCGGTCCATCATATCATCGCCCAGCCGATTATGCGGCAGCATCCCCTTCACCGCGTGTTGAATCACCCGATCAGGATGCTTCGCCAGCACCTGCCGCAGCGGCTCACTCTTCAGGCCGCCCGGATACTGGCTATGGCGGTAATAAATCTTTTGATCGAGCCGCTGGCCGGTCACCTGAATCTTGCTGGCATTCACCACAATCACAAAATCGCCCGAATTCAGGTGCGGCGTAAAGGTTGGCTTGTGCTTGCCGCGCAAGACCTGGGCAATCTGCGTTGCCAGCCGACCTAAAATCTGGCCCTCGGCGTCAATCACATACCAGCGTGGTTGCAGTTCCGACGCCTTGGCGCTATAGGTTTTCATCACACCATGCCTCCAAATGTTCTCTGTTTGCCCACAACCTCGCTGGGCCAATCCTTGCCTGATTCCAGCCAATTGCTGGCTGGCGCCAAGGCAGCGTTACATGTCGTTCCAGACCACCATCTCTGGTGGATAGTCCACCCGCGTCAGACACAACCCGCAGGCCGGAACCGACGCGCCAGGATGCGCCTCATTTTTGCTTTCGAGAATCTGCGCAAACCCCACCACATCTAATTGCCTTCTTCCCACCAGGAGCAGCGTTCCCACCAGCCGCCGCACCATCCCGGTCAAGAACCCATTCGCAGTAAAATCAAAAAAGACCAGATCAGACCCCGCATCGCTCCGGCAACTTGCCACCAGCATCAGGCGCACAGTCGAATGCTGCCCGGCTGTCTTGCTGTCGCGCGGGCTGCGACCAAAGGCCCGAAAATCATGCTCGCCAACCAGCGTCGCGCACGCCCCGTCAAGCGCCACCACATCCAGCGGCTCGCTCACGCGATACATAAACCGTTCGCGCAAGGGCGACGGCCAGCGGTCTTGCAGCACACTATAGCGATAGCTGCGTGAAAGCGCGCTGTACCGCGCGTGAAAATCATCCGCCACCCGCGCGACCTTGCGAATCGCCACATCGCCCGGCAATACTGCGTTCAGCGCCCGTTGCCAATCAGTGGGCGTCAGGCGGCTTTCCACCTGCACATGCGCCACCTGCCCGGAGGCATGCACCCCGCTGTCCGTGCGGCCCGCGCCAATCACCGGAACGGACTGCTGGCTGATGCGCGCAACCGCCGCCTCCAACACTCCCTGCACCGACGGCTCGCGCTCCGGCGACTGCCGCTGGAAGCCATGATAGCGCGTGCCATCGTATTCAACCAGCAACGCCAGTTTCATCGCCGCACACGTCCAGCAGCGCACCCAGCCCCAGCCTCCACCACCTAGACAAACTCGATCTGCGCCATCTCAGCCGCGTCGCCCACGCGGCGACCCAACTTCACAATGCGCGTATAGCCGCCCGGACGGTCCATATAGCGCGGCACCAACTCATCAAAGATTTTCTTCACCACGATCTCGTTGGGCAACTGCTTCAGAATCTGGCGGCGCGCGTGCAGTTGAATCGCCATCGCCTCGCGGGCTGCGTTCAGCGCCGTCTGCGCCTCTTCGCGGTCTGCAATGATCTTCAGCAATTCCTGCTGGCGCTCCTTCAGACGCTGTTCGCGGAACTTGCGCCCCTCCACAGAAAGCGGCAGCTTACCTTGTTCCTCGCGCTCCTCGTTGCTCGCCACTTCCTCATCCAACGAGAAATACCCCCGCCGCGCCAGCAGCCAGACATCCTCGGCCTTGTGGTCGTCTTCCACCACCGAGCGCAGATGCCCCCAGGCGTCACGTGTCCCATTGATAGCCGTCGTAATCAGGCGCTCCGTCTCGCCGCGAATGGCACGCGCCCTGGCCTCCGTCGTCTTAATCCGCTCATAGCGAATCAAGCCATCCATCAAGCTGCGGAACGCAGCCCGGCGGCGTGCTTCGGGCATATTGATCCGATTTCCGGCAATGCGATGCCGCATCTCTTCAATCCTCCCATATTGCTCTGCCCTCGGCGCATCCTCGCACCAAGGGCAGCAAGCTTATTTCAGACCATTTGTTGCGGGGACGCCATCCTCGTCCCCCTCATCCGCATCGAGCGTCATCGTGCCGCCCACCTTGCGCGGATTCGGCAGGAAGCGCTTCAGCATCAGCCGCTCGCGCAGTTCTTGCAGGCTCTTCTCGCCAAAGTTGCGCACTGCCAGCAAATCCTCTTCGTTCATCGAGAGCACCTGGCCGACCTTGGTAATATTGCTGCGCTTCAGGCAGTTATACGCGCGCACCGACAAGTCCAGTTCCTCAATCGGCGTATCGTACACCTGCGGCGGAATCGGATAGCTCGACAGCGGCGGCTTATCCGGCTCGGCCAGCACCGCGTGATATTCCGAAATCAGGCTGAAGTGCCGCACCAGAATATTCGACGCCTGGCGCACCGCCTCATCCGGCGTGATCGTCCCATCCGTCCAGACTTGCAGCACAATCTTATCGTAGTTCGTCATCTGGCCGACGCGCGTATGCTCCACAGCATAGTTCACTTTTTGCACCGGCGTAAAGATCGCATCCACCGGAATAATCCCGATGGGCTGGCCTTCCTTCGACTCCGCCGGAACGTAGCCCTTGCCGCTTTCGACCACCAGGTCCATATCCAGGTGCGCCTCGGGGCTGTCCAGCGTCGCAATGTGCAGGTCTTTGTTCACGATCTCCACCGTGCTCGGCGCCAGAATATCCGCCGCCGTAATCTCGCGCTCGCCCGACACATCCAGCCGCATCATCACCTGATGATCAGAAAAAGATCGCAGGCGTAGCTGCTTGACATTCAGCACAATATCCGTCACATCTTCCTTGACATGCGGCACATCCTGAAACTCATGCTGGACGCCTTCGATTTTGATGGAGGTCACTGCCGCTCCTGGCAGTGAAGAGAGCAACACGCGGCGCAGCGCGTTACCCAGGGTCATGCCGTACCCTGCCTCCAACGGTTCAATGTCGTAGGTGGCATAGTTCTCCGACGACTCGGTACATTTAATACGAGGCAGAGCAATATCAAGCACGGGAACCTCCTCTACCGCTGGTAGAACTCGACCACCAGCGCCTCGTCGAAGGGCAACTCAAGTTCCGTGCGCGTTGGCAGCGCCATGACACGCCCAGACAACGCCGCCGTGTCCAGCCGCAGCCAGTTGGGCACGCCCTTCTGAGCAAGCATCAGCGCCCGCGTCTTAAAGTATTCGGAATTCTTACTATGTTCACGCACCGTAATCACATCCCCCGGGCGGGCAATATACGAAGGGATGTCCGTCTTGCGCCCATTCACCTCAAAATGCCCATGCGAGACAAGCTGGCGCGCCTGGGGGCGCGAATCGCCAAATCCCATGCGATAGACCAGATTATCCAGACGCATCTCAAGCATTTGCAGCAGATTATCACTGGTCTTGCCCGGCTGGCGGGCCGCCGTTTGGAAGTGACGCCGGAACTGTCGCTCCAGAATCCCATACGTGCGACGCACCTTCTGCTTCTCGCGCAGTTGCAGCGCATAGCCCGACGGCTTGCGCGCGCGCCCACCGCCATGTTGGCCCGGGCGCGTATTGCGGCGCTCAATCGCGCACTTCTTGCTCAGGCAGCGGTCGCCCTTCAGAAATAACTTCATGCCCTCACGCCTGCACAACTTGCAGACCGGGCCTGTATAACGTGCCATGAAACTCCTTCTCCAGACCCAACAAAATCACTAGACCCGGCGCCGCTTTGGCGGGCGGCAACCATTGTGCGGAATGGGGGTAACATCAGTAATAGAAATCACCGAAATGCCAGCCGTCTGGAGCGAGCGAATCGCCGCCTCGCGGCCAGACCCTGGCCCTTTGACATACACTTCAATCTGGCGCAGCCCATGTTCCATCGCCTTGCGGGCCGCCGTCTCCGCCGTCACCTGCGCGGCATACGGCGTGCTCTTGCGCGAACCCTTAAAGCCGTGCATTCCGGCGCTGCCCCAGGAAAGAACATTTCCATTGGGATCAGTAATCGTTACCAGAGTATTATTAAACGTTGATTGAATATGCGCCTGCCCGCGCGGGACCGACTTACGCTCGCGACGGCGCTGACGCCCGACAGTCTTTTTCTTCGTATCAGCCATGCCTGGCGGTTCCTCCCAGCATTATTTCTTCGCAGTAGCCTTCTTGCGCCCGGCAACCGTCTTCCTCACGCCTCGGCGGGTACGCGCGTTGGTGCGCGTCCGCTGCCCACGCACAGGCAGATTGCGGCGGTGGCGCATGCCCCGATAGCTGCCAATCTCGATCAACCGCCTCACATTCTGGTCCACCTCGCGCCGCAAATCGCCCTCAACCTTCAGGTTGCGGTCGATATATTCGCGCAAGCGGTTGACTTCTTCTTCTGTCAAATCCTTGACACGGGTATCCGGGTTCACGCGGGTATGCACCAGCACCTGTTTGCTGGTGGTCAGGCCAATGCCATACACGTAGGTCAGCGCTGTCTCGACGCGCTTATCGCGTGGAATATCCACGCCAGCAATTCTGGCGCTAGCGGCCATTCGCGAGCTCCTCCTTCAAGCGGTTCCTGAAATGCCTTATCCCTGCTTTTGCTTATGCTTAGGGTTCTTGCTACAAATCACCATCACCACGCGGCGCCGACGAATCACCTTGCAGTCGGGGCAGCGCGGCTTGACCGAAGCACGCACTTTCATCGATCTTCCAACCTTCCTATGTGCTGCTGCGCATCAGGAGCAGCACAGATAATCAGCCAGAGCGCTACCGTTCTATCAACACGGCACAAGCAGATCAAGCGCCATCAATAAGTAAGCGTTGCCCCATCCCTGGCTGGCCTCGCCAGCCAGGACGAGAGAAAACAAGCCAGAGCAAAAAAGCGAGAATAAGACCTGTTTTTTGGCGCCCTCAAGCGGGAGGGATCATAATGAGGATACAAAACGCCCTGCCTCATCATCCCTCTCACACTCAGGCAGGGCTTTGCACGCTTCCTCCGCGCCTGCTCTTATCTCTTATCCTCTGTTGCGCCAGACGATGCGTCCCTGGTCCAGATCATACTCAGAAAGGACAACCTTCACCTTATCACCCGGCACCACGCGCACGAAATTGGTACGCATCTTGCCCGACAAATAGGCCAGCACCTTATGGCCGTTGTCCAACTGCACCCAGAACTGCGCATTCGGGAGTGCTTCTGTAATGACCCCTTCGTATTCCAGGACATCTTTTTTTGGCATAGCACCTCTTCCCTAACAGGATCAACATTTAAAGGCGCAGCAGCGGCCTACGAAAAGCCGCAGCCAACTTCAAATTATAGCATAGAGACTTTCGTTCCGCAAGTCTTCCAAAGCGGAATATCATCTCTCGCACCCGCATAGAAAACCGGCTGCCTCTTACCGGCGCGCCACCGTCAAAATATCCGGTTCGCCATCGGTAATCGCCACCGTATGCTCAAAGTGCGCGGAAAGGCTGCCATCGGCAGTCACCACCGTCCACTTATCGCCCAGCACCCTGGTGGCAGCGCGGCCCGCATTCACCATTGGCTCGATAGCAAGCACCATGCCGGGAAGCAGTTGTGGATTGCGCTGATGCTCATCCACATAATTGGGCACCTGCGGGTCTTCGTGCATCTCGCGGCCAATGCCATGCCCCACATACTGGCGCACCACCGAAAATCCTTGCGCCTCCACATACTTCTGCACCGCTCGCCCAATATCCTGCACACGCTTGCCGGGGCGCGCCTGCTCAATACCTTGCTGCAACGCCTCCTGCGTCACCCGCAGCAGCCGCTCGGCCTCGGCAGATACCTTACCCACCGGCACCGTCGTTGCCGAATCGCCATTCCAGCCGTTCAAGACCGCCCCGAAGTCGATGCTGATAATATCGCCTTCCTTCAAGGCGCGCGGGCCAGGAATGCCATGCACCACTTCCTCATTCACCGACGCGCAGATCACCCCCGGAAAGTACAGCCCCCCATGATTGCCTTTGAAATTGGAGGTCGCCCCATGCCGCTTCAGTTCCCTCGCCGCCAGCGCGTCCAACTCTGCCGTCGTCACCCCAGGTCGCGCCGCATCCCTCAACAGCGCTAAAATCTCGGCCACCAGCGCGCCCGCCGCGCGCATCTCTTCCCGTTCTGTTTTCGATTTCGTAATAATCGCCATTGAAAAGATTGCCTGTTTCTCAGACCCCTAACGCCCGCAAGATGTCTCTGGTGACATCCTGAATAGGCTGGTCCGCATTGATCTCTCGAACTTTCCCCTGTGGGCCGTAATATTCCAGCAGCTTCACCGTCTGACTATAAAAGATTTCCAGCCGACGCCGCACCGCCTCCTCAGTATCATCGCTGCGTTGATACAGTTCGCTGCCATCAATATCGCAGATACCAGGCCGCTTGGGCGGATTCGTCACCAGATTATACGGGTGCTGGTTGGCTCGGCAGATATACCGATTCGCCAGCCGTTTCAGCAGCACCGCCGGGTCAGCCTTCAGATAGATCACATGATCCACACCCCGGCCCGACTTCGCCAGCGCGCTGTCGAGTTCTTCCGCCTGCGCAATCGTGCGCGGAAAGCCGTCCAGAATGACTCCCCTGGCGCAGTCCGGTTCTGCCAACCGTTCCAGAAACATCGCAATCATAATCTCGTCGGGAACCAGTTCCCCACGATCATAATAAGGTCGCGCTTTCTGGCCCGCTGGCGTATTATGGCTAATCGCCGTGCGCAGCAAATCTCCACTGGAGATATGCGGAATGCCCAGCTTGGCTGCCAGCAGATCAGCCTGTGTTCCTTTGCCAGACCCCTGGGCGCCCAACAGAAGAATATCCACATTGCCACCTTTGCTCAACGCTGAGGAGGAACGCCAAAGGTTCCCTTCAAACGGCCAGAGCACCCCAGCCGCTTCCTTCGGGCAGAACTCGCTTTCCTTCCTCGCCCTCAACCACCCCCGCGCGCGACATTGCGCCCTGGAGGTATCAGGCTGCCGTCATTGGCAGCAGGTCAAAGGCTGCGCTTGCTGCCGCCAGGCATCTAGCGCAGAAAACCTGAATAGTTGCGCATCACCATTTGCGCCTCTAATTGCTTCACCGTATCCAGCACCACGCCAACCGCGATCAGCAGCGCCGCCGCGCTCAGCACCGGCGTGCCACCTTGCTGGAAAAAGGCCGGAACCACAGCAATGATGCCCAGGAACACGGCCCCGCCCAGCGTCACGCGCCGCAGCACCGCATCCAGATACTGCTGCGTCTTGGCGCCTGGGCGAATACCTGGAATAATCGCGCCCTGCTTTTGCAGGTTTTCTGGCAAGTTCTGCTGCTGCCAGAGCACCATCGCGTAGAAAAACGTAAACGCCACCACCAGGAAAAAGAAGATCACCCAATACCACCAGTGCGATTGATCGACCCAGGCGCGCACCGCGTTGGCCGCATTGGCAACAAACTTATTCGAGCTAAAGGCCAGATAAGACGACAGGATCACCGGGAAGATCAGCATCGACTGCGCAAAGATCAAAGGAATCATCCCAGCCGTATTGATCTGAATCGGAATGTAGGACATCTGGCTCGACCCGGCATAGCGATCACGCCCCACCATGCGCTTCGTCGGATATTGCACCGGCACGCGCCGCTGCGCCTGATAGATGAAGACAATCGACAGAATTATCAGCGCCACCACCGCGATGATCACCGCAATCTGCACGATATTGGTCGAATTGGTCACCCCACCATTGCTGGTGCTGACGACCAACGACCCCACCGTTGCGGGCAGGCGCGTCACAATGCCAGCGAAGATAATCAGCGAAATGCCATTGCCAATGCCGTTCTCAGTGATGACCTCGCCCAGCCAGACCAGAAAGATCGTCCCGCCGGTCAGCGTCACCAGTGTCGCAAACGTCGGCAGAAACGTCGAGGCGCTAAACAGGTTGAACTGACCCGACTGAAGCGCACCCAACTGCACGAAAATCGCGCTCTGCCCGAACGCCTGAAGGAACGCCAGCGGAATGGTCAGCACGCGCGTGTACTGGCTGATGCGTGTGCGCCCGGCCTCGCCACCCTCGCGCTGAAGGGCCTCCAGTCGCGGGAAGATAGGCACTATCAACTGCATCACAATCGAAGCAGTGATATAGGGATATACTCCCAGCGCCGCCACCGAAAACGTTTGCAGCGAACCACCCGAAAACACATCCAGCAGACCGAAGAGCTGATTATACTGTGGATTCTTGCCCAGCGCCGTTTGCAGGCTGGCCGGGTCAATGCCCGGCACCGGCACGTGCGCAATCAGGCGGAATATCAACAGCATACCGAGCGTAAAGAGTATTTTGTTACGCAGGTCTGGAATCGTCCACATGCTGCGCAGACGTTCCCACATAGTGGCCTCCGATCTACCACATCAGGTGTGCTGGTCTACCACCTGAAGAGATCACCAGAAAGAATAAAGAGTGCTTCATCTCAATAACGAACGAAACACGAAAACGGGGGAGCCACACGCGACCTGCCCCCCCCACGCTGGATTGCACACCCAAACAGCCGCCTGCGCGCCGCGTTCACTCCGCTGGCGCAGCCGGTTTCTTCGCCCGTTTCGTCTTGGCAGGGGCAGCGATGACAATCTCTTCAACCGTGCCCCCGGCCCCCTCGATCTTGGCCCGCGCGCTCGCCGAAAACTTATGCGCGCGCACGTGCAGTGGTCGCTCCAGATCACCATCGCCCAGCACCTTCAGCAAGCCCTTTGCCGCCGAGGCTTTCACCAGACCCGAGGCAACCAGCGTCTCGGCATTCACCTGGCTGGAAGGCTCGAATATCTGAAGTTGCCCCACATTGACGATAGCATAGTCTTTCTTAAACTGATTGTTAAAGCCCTTGATAAACGGCAAACGACGCGACAGCCGCAGTTGGCCGCCTTCGAAGAAGGCTGGGATGCTTCCACCTGTGCGCGCCTTCTGGCCCTTCGTGCCACGGCCAGCCGTCTTCATCCGGCCAGAGCCATGACCACGCCCCACGCGGCGCTTGCTATGGCGCGCACCTGGTGGCGACTCTAAATCTGCTAGCCTCACTGGGCCACCTCCTCGACACGCACAAGATGGTTCACCTTCTGCACCATCCCGCGCACGCTGGGATTATCTTCAATCTCCACCACTTGATGAAGTCGGCGCAGCCCCAGCGCCTCAATCGTGCGCTTCTGGGGCACGGGGCACCCAATCGCGCTCTTCACCCAGGTTATTCGCAACTTGCTCATACTGTATTACGCTCCAGGGATATGGCTCCAGGGCCGCCAGGATTCAGGTCGTGCATATCATATCACCTCCCAGCCCTTTCATCTAGCAAACGGATACCGACCCCGCGCGGAGTCCGCTCCGCCAACTGCCAGAGAAAGCGCACCGGGAAAGCGCCTCAGCATCGCCGTCTTTCCGGGCGTCCCAACAACCCACACTCCCCCATCCTTAGCGGCGTCGACCACCTGGCCCGCCTGGGCCACGACCACTGCGATCTCCGCCGCGATCTCCACCGCGCTCGCCTCGCTCACCGCGCTCGCCACGTCCGCCACGATCACCGCGATCACCACGCTGGCCTCGGTCCTCGCGCTCGCGCTCGATCACCGGCGCCTCAAGCGCGGCCATGCTGGCCTGCTCGGCAATCTGCGCCGCGCGGCGCGCGCCCACCAGATCAGCCACCGTTCGGCTGCGGCGCGCTGCCTCGGCCTCCGGGGTGCGCATCTCGCGCAGCGCGCCCAGCGTCGCCGCCACGGTATTGAGTGCCGTCGAACTGCCCAGCGATTTCGTCAGAATATCGCGGATGCCAGCGGCCTCCACCACCGCGCGCACTGCCCCACCGGCAATCACGCCTGTGCCAGGTGCGGCTGGCTTCAGCAGCACCTCAGACGCGCCAAACGTATGCTTAATCAGATAGGGAATCGTCGTCCCCGCCAGAGGCACCTTGATCAAATGCTTTTTGGCATCCTCCACGCCCTTGCGAATTGCCTCTGGCACCTCGCTGGCCTTGCCAAGCCCCGCGCCAACATGTCCGTTGCGATCACCCACCACCACCAGCGCGCGAAAGCTGAAGCGCCGACCGCCCTGATGCACCTTGGCAACGCGGCTGACCTGCACCACTGTCTCCTCAAGATTCCCCAGCTTTGAAGCGTCAATCCTCGCCATCGTATCCCTCGCTAGAAATCCAGGCCGCCTTCACGCGCACCAGCGGCCAGGGCAGCCACACGGCCATGGTAAATATAGCCGCCACGATCAAACACGACCTTGGTAATGCCGCGCTCCCTGGCGCGCTCCGCAATCAAACGCCCAATCGACTGCGCCACAACCACCTTATGGTTGTCGGCGATACCCTTCAGGCCAGCGGGCGACTGACCATCCTCAGTGGGCGCAGCCTCGGCTGGAGGTGGCGCGGCTTTTTCCGCCTTGCCGCCCTTGCCTGGCTTCTCGCCCTTGTCAGCCGGGGCCTCCGCCTCGGCCTTGGCAGCCTTCGCCCCCTTGCCGCTCTTGGGCGCCTGTTGGGTCGTCGCGCTGCCCTCGGGCGCACTGCCTTTGGTCTCTTTCTCCAGAGAAGAGGCCGCCACCAGCGTCAGCCCATGCTCATCATCGATGATCTGCGCGTAGATATGCTCCGCGCTGCGGAAGACAGACAGCCTGGGCCGTTCTGCCGTGCCCTGCACACGCTTGCGCACGCGCCGGTGCCGCCGCAGCCGCGCCTTGTTCGCGTTGAAACTCTTAATCATTGCCTCACCTTATCCATCTCGTTGTTGCGCAGCAGCCGGAGGTTTTCCTGAGCGTTTCTTGAGCGACGTGATCGGCACTACGTCCCTCTGCCCGCTCCGGCAGACCGCCGAAACCAACGCAGCCGCCAAGAGCGCCGCGCTATTTCTTCTTGCCGCCCACTTTGCCAGCTTTGCCAGCCTTGCGCCGAATCACCTCAGTAGCGTACTTGATGCCCTTGCCCTTGTAGGGTTCCGGCTTGCGGATACTGCGAATCTGCGCCGCGACCTGCCCGACAGTATATTTATCGATGCCCGTCACGCTCAGCTTCGTCGTCCCCTCGACGGCAAACTGGATGCCCGGCGGTGGGTCAAACTCCACCGGATGCGAATAGCCAACCTGAAACACCAGGTTATTGCCGACCTTCGCCACGCGGTAGCCCACGCCGTTAATCTCCAGATTCTTCGTAAACCCCTGCGTCACACCGGTCACCATATTCGACACCAGCGTGCGCGTCAGCCCATGCAGCGCCTTATGCTGCTTGCTATCGTCGGGCCGCTCCACCACCAGCTTGCCGTCTTCCAGCACAATCTTCAAATCGTGATGAAACGACTGCGTCAGCGTGCCCTTCGGCCCGGTCACAGTGACCGCGTTCCCCTCACCTAACTGCACCTTCACCCCTGACGGCACGGGGATGGGCGCCTTGCCAATACGCGACATCTTCTTTATCCTTCCTGCGTGCTGAAGATCACCAGTAGAGCATCATCGGCGACCTCATGGCGCTCTGCTCTGCCCCACTTCAGCTACCAGATATAGCACACAACCTCGCCGCCAAACCCAAGCTGATACGCGCTCCGCCCCGTCATCAGCCCCTTCGGCGTCGAAATAATCGCCGTGCCGATGCCCCCGCGCACGCGCGGAATGTCATCCCGCTTGGTATACACCCGCAGTCCCGGACGGCTGATGCGCTTCAACTGCGTCAACACCGGGCGCTTATCCACATATTTCAAAAAGATGCGCAGCGTGCCCTGAGCGTTATCCTTCACCAGATCAAAATCCTTGATATACCCCTCTTCCTTGAGGATGCGCGCAATGGCAATCTTCATGTTCGAGGCAGGGATCAAGACACGGGTATGCCGCGCCATGACCGCATTGCGGATGCGTGTCAACATATCCGCGATGGGATCAGTCATATTCATTAGTGATTCCTCCTCGCAGCCTACCAGCTAGACTTCGTGACGCCGGGCAGTTCACCGCGCAGCGCCAACTGCCGAAAACAGATGCGGCACAGGCCAAACTTGCGGATATAGCCGCGCGGGCGGCCACACACCCCACAGCGATTATGCTGCTGCACCTTGAACTTCGGCTTGCGCTTGGACTTCACAATCATCGACGTTTTTGCCATCGTGCTAACTCCTGAACGGCATGCCCAACAGCTTGAGCAACCGTCGCCCTTCCTCGTCGGTACGCGCCGTCGTCACCACCGTAATTTCCATCCCCCGAACTTTGTCCACTTTATCGTAATCCACTTCGGGGAAGACCAACTGCTCGCGAATGCCCAGTGTATAATTCCCGCGCCCATCAAACGCATCCGGGGAAATCCCCTGGAAGTCGCGCAAACGGGGCAGGGCCACATTCATCAGCTTATCCAAAAAGAAGTACATGCGATCGCCGCGCAGAGTCACCATGCATCCAATTGCATTCCCTTCGCGCAGCTTAAAGGCCGCCACGGAACGCTTCGCCTTGGTCACCACCGGCTTCTGACCGGTAATATCCGTCAGATCACGCACCGCGTTATCCATCGCCTTCGCGTTCTGAAGCGCCTCGCCCATGCCAATGTTGACCACCACTTTATGGACGCCAGGCACCTGCATCACATTGGAATAGTTGAACTCTTTTTGCAGCGCCGGAACCACTTCCTGGCGATACTTCTCTTTCAATCTTGGTGTCGCCATAGCGCTTAACTACTCCTTGCCGCAGTTTGAATCACTTTGCCACAGTGCTTACAGATGCGCACCACGCGCTCTTTTTGATCTGCCCCCTGCGGGCGTCGATCATGCGCGATGCGCGTCGGCTCGCCGCACTCGGTACAGATCACCATCGCATTGGACGCATGCAGCGGCATTGCCTTGTCCACAATGCCCGGCTGGCGCATCGGCCCACCAGCCCGAACATGGTGCTTCACCACATTCAGTCCCTCCACCACAATCTTGTTCTGGCGCGGCATCGTCTTCGCAACCGTTCCTCGCTTGCCGCGATCTTTGCCCGCCAGCAGCAGGACCGTATCACCCTTTTTAATATTCAACTGCGCCAGATGCAGTGGCCGCTGCTCTTTCTCTTTGATTGCCATATCTTTACCTTGCTCCCTTTACCACATGGCGCGAAAAGCTGCGGCTCACAGCACCTCTGGAGCCAGGGAGATGATCTTCATAAAGTTGCGGTCGCGCAGTTCGCGGGCAACCGGGCCAAAGATGCGCGTGCCGCGTGGATTGTTCCCCGCCACGAGAATCACCGCAGCGTTCTCGTCGAAGCGGATATACGACCCATCGGCCCGGCCATATTCCTTGGCAACCCGCACCACAACTGCCGTCACCACTTCTCCTTTTTTCACCGCCCCATTTGGCGCAGCCTGTTTCACCGAAGCCTTAATAATATCACCAACCCCGGCGTATTGCTTGGCCGACCCACCCAGGATGCGAATGCACATAATCTCCTTCGCCCCGGTATTATCGGCCACTTTCAAGCGTGTCTGGACCTGAATCATGGCTATTCCTCCTCCTCTTCCTCATCTTCATCTTCTTCAGCGCCGCCGATCAACTCCTCATCCACATCAGCCGCCGCCACCTCTGCAACCGGGGGTGTCTGGGCGCTGGCCGTCAAGATTTCCACCAGCCGCCAGCGTTTATCCTTGCTCAGCGGGCGCGTCTCTTCAATGCGCACAAGATCGCCAATGTTGGCCTCGTTGTTCTCATCATGCGCCTTAAACTTGTGCGTCACCTTATAGGTCTTCTTGTAAATGCGATGCTTCTTCAGCAACTCAACGGCCACCACAATCGTCTTCTGCATCTTGTTACTGACGACCCGCCCCACCTTCTGCTGACGGCGACCAGCAGCGCCAGCAGAAGCAGGAGCAGCGTCAACAGGACTCTGTAAGCTCATACGCTATTCCTCCTCCTCATCGTCTGATTCCTCGTCATCGTCATCAGACTCATCAGCCTCGCTGTCGTCGTCGTCCTGCTCATCATCGTCATCATCCCCATCGTCGTCATCCCCATCGTCGTCGCCCTCATCTTCTTCCGCCTCAGCCTCTTCTTCAGCTTCCTCCAGTTCCTCCTCCAACTCCTCTTCCTCTGCCAATTCCTCTTCCGCCTCCGCCAATGCGAGCAGGTCCAATTGATACCTCAGCCGGGCAATATCGGTGCGCACCTGCGTAAACTGGCGATTGTTCTTGACCTCGCCGCGCTGCTGCTGGATGCGCAAATCAAATAGTTGTCGTTGCAGGCGCTGCAATTCCTGATCTGCCTGCTCCGTGGTATATTCGCGAATCTCTTTGCGTCGATCACTAAGCTTCGACACTTTCCACCTCACCCTTCGCCACAAACTTGGTCTGAATCGGCAGCTTATTCGCGGCCAGGCGCATGGCCTCTTTCGCTAACTCTTCCCTCACGCCGGCCAGCTCGAAAATGATGCGGCCAGGCTTCACCACAGCAACCCAGTGATCTGGCGCGCCCTTACCGCTGCCCATGCGGGTTTCGGCGGGTTTCGAGGTCACTGGCTTATCCGGAAACACGCGAATCCAGACCTTACCGCCGCGCTTGATATAGCGCGTCAGCGCGATACGGGCAGCCTCAATCTGGCGCGCTTCCAGCCAACACGGCTCCAGCGCCTGCAAGCCAAACTCACCGAAGGCGATGTCGCTCCCGCGATGCGCTTCGCCGTGCATTCGTCCGCGATGCTGCCTGCGGTGTTTCGATCTCGACGGTGACAACAGCATATCTTTGCTCCTCAACGGAAGGGGAAGGAAGCCTCCCCCTCAATCTCAGCTTCCTGGCTCTTCCTCTGGGCGCGGTTGCTCTGGTTCTGCCGGAGTAGAAGCTGGACTGGTATTCTCAGCTACAGATGGCGTCGGCTGCTCTTCGGCAGTCGGGCGCGGCGGACGATCAGGCCGGGGGCCACGTGGGAAACGATCACCCGCGGGGCGTGGAGGCCGATCACCGGTTGGCGCGCCTTCACCACGCGGGAAACGATCACCTGCGGGCCGTGGGGGTCGATCACCTGCGGGCCGTGGTGGCCGATCACCACGCGGGCCACCATAGCCGCCTCGGTCACCGCCGCGCGGACCGCCTGGGCCACCGCGATCACGCCGAGGCCGCTCGCCGCGCCGCTCCTCGCGCCCGCCGCCCGGCGTCACCGGCACAGCTTCCAACTCAGCGCTGACCTCCATGCGCCGCTTATCAGGCAAGACCTCGCCCCGATAAATCCAGACCTTAATGCCGATCACGCCGAAAGTCGTATGCGCCTCGGCATAATCGAAATCAATATCGGCGCGCAGCGTTTGTAGGGGAACCTTCCCCTCCACTTCCTTTTCCGTCCGCGCGATTTCCGCCCCACCAAGCCGTCCGCCAACCACCACCTTGATGCCCTTCGCGCCAGACCGCATCGCCTTCTGCACCGCCTGTTTCATCGCGCGGCGAAACGACACGCGCTTCTCAAGCTGCTCGGCAATGCTCCTGGCAACCAGAAACGCATCTATCTCTGGCTGGCGAATCTCCACAATGTTCAGCCGAATCTTCTTGGTCGTATCATGCTCAAGCTGCTGGCGTAGTCGCTCGACCTTCTCGCCGCTCTTGCCAATCACAATGCCCGGCTTGGCCGTGTGAATCGTCACCGAAATCTGGCGAGCGGCAGGCCGCTCGATCTCGATCTTGGAAACGCCAGCCAGCGCCAACTCACCGCGAATAACCTTGCGTAAACGCAGGTCTTCGGCCAGCAAATCTTTGTAGGTTTTTTCGGCAAACCAGCGCGATTGCCAGCCCTTGATAACCCCAAGCCTGAAGCCAATTGGGTGTACTTTATGCCCCAAAACGTGCCCTCCTGAAAACCTTTCTACTGCTATTCGCCATCAGCGCTAATAGCGCGCGCTCTTTGGAATCAACGCCACATCATCCGACACCACCACCGTAATGTGGCTGGAGCGCCGCAAGATGTAGGACGCGCGCCCATGTGGCCGAGGGCGAACCCGCTCGGTAATCCGCGCTGGATCAGCAACAATATGCACAATATACAGTTCGTTTGGGTCAAGACTATAATTGTTCTCGGCATTGGCCGCCGCCGAGGAAACGACCTTGAGCACAGGGCGAGCGGCAGCCTGCGGCAGAAACCGCAGAATCGCCAGCGCCTCCGTCACCTTGCGCCCCTTCACCGCATTTGTCACCAGCCGAACCTTACGCGGCGGAATCCCTATATCTCTGGCAATAGCTCGAACTTCCATCGCTTTCCTCCGCTACCGTACAGATGAGGTCTTCTCGCTCTTGCCGCCAGCGTGGCTGCGAAAATGGCGTGTCGGAGCAAACTCACCCAACTTGTGGCCCACCATATTCTCGGTGATATAGATGGGCACATGTGTCTTTCCGTTATGAACGCCAATCGTCAGGCCCACCATCTGCGGAATCACCGTCGAGGCCCGCGACCACGTCTTAATCAAGCGCTTTTCCCCGCCCCGGCTCATCGCCAGCACCTTCTTTTGCAGGGATGCGTGGATAAATGGTCCCTTCTTGGTAGAACGCGACACCTTCTCTTACCTCCCGCGCCCTGCATTGCGGCGGCGCACAATGAACCGATCTGTCCGCTTATTCTTGCGCGTCTTAAAGCCCAGCGCGGGCTTGCCCCAGGGCGTCTGCGGCTGGCCGCCAATCGGCGCGCGTCCTTCGCCGCCGCCGTGCGGATGGTCCACCGGGTTCATCACCGAACCGCGCACCGCCGGGCGTTTGCCCATATGCCGCGAGCGGCCAGCTTTCCCCACCGACACGTTCTGATGATCGAGGTTGCCCACCTGGCCGATGGTCGCCATGCAATCAATGCGGACCAGACGCTGTTCCCCCGATGGCAAGCGCACCTGCGCGTAATCGCCCTCTTTCGCCATAAGCTGCGCCGTGCCGCCCGCGCTGCGCACCATCTGACCACCCCTGCCGGGATAGAGTTCGATATTATGAATCACCGTACCGGTTGGGATGTTGCGCAGCGGCAGCGCGTTGCCCACGCGAATCTCGGCCTCTGGCCCCGACATCAGGCGGTCACCCACCTTCAAGCCGCTGGGCGCCAGAATATAGCGCTTCTCCCCATCCACATATTGCAGCAACGAAATATTGGCCGAGCGGTTGGGGTCATATTCAATGGAAACGACCTTCGCCGGAATCCCGGCCTTATCGCGTCGGAAATCGATGATGCGATACTGCCGCTTCGCGCCGCCGCCGCGATGGCGCGTCGTAATGCGGCCCTGATTGTTGCGACCCGCCGCCTTCGGCAGCGACACTAGCAGCGAGCGCTCTGGCTTGCTGCGGGTAATCTCCTCGAACTTCGAGACCGACATACCCCGTCGCCCTGGCGAAGTCGGACGGTATTGACGAACTGGCATCTTCCTTACCTCCAGAGCAGCTACGCCTGTAGCTCCGAGATACTTTGTCCCTCCGCCAGAGTGACAATGGCCTTCTTCCAGGGGCGCGCCTCCGAAACCTGGGGCATGCGCCGCCCGCGCAGCGTATACACCCGCCGCGACTTCCCGGGCATCCGCACCGTGCTTACCTTCAGCACCGTTACATTGAACAGTGACTCAACCGCCTTTTTGATCTCGATCTTATTCGCCGTCAACGCCACCTTGAAGGTGTACTGGTTATTCTGTTGCTGAAGGTTCACGCTTTTTTCTGTCACGATGCCGTGACGAATCACCTCAGTCAGTTCCACAGCCCTACTCCTCCTCTTCTTCGTCGTTCTTGGTGGACTCGTCCTCTTCCCATTCCTCAGCAGCGGGTTTGGCTGACTTCGCTGCCTTGGTTGACTTCGCAGATTTGGCTGCCTCGGCGGTCTCTTCCTCTTCCCCCTCGGTTTCCTCAACCTCTTCCTCATCCGCTTCGGCAATCTCCAGCGACTCCGGCAGCGTCGTTGAGCCATCCCCAAACGTCTGCTCAAGCTGACGCAGCGCCTCGAACGGGACAATCACATACTCGTGTTTGAGCAACTCGACCACGTTGATCGACGAAATATGCTGCACCTTCGCCGTCGGAATGTTGCGCACCGAGCGTACCAGGTTCTCATCGCGCTCCGGCACCAGGAACAACACGTTGCGCTCCACCGGCAGCACGTCAAGCATCTCAACGATCACCCGCGTGCGCGGCTCATCGAGAAGAATCTCATCCAACACAATAATCTGATCGTTGGCCGCCTTATCAGAGAGCGCCGATTGAATGGCAAGGCGGCGCATCTTGCGCGGAACCGTCGCGTGATACGGATGTGGATGGGGGCCAAAGGCGATTCCACCACCCCGGCGGTGCGGCGCGCGAATGCTTCCCTGACGGGCACGGCCCGTTCCTTTTTGGCGATACAGCTTCTTGGTGCTGCCGCTCACCTGAGAGCGAGTCTTGGTCGAAGCGTTGCCTTGCCGCCGATTCAACAACTGCACTGTCACCACCTGATGCAGCACCGCTGTATTGACCGGCGTCCCAAACACGCTGGGATTCAGCTCCACTTCCGACACCACCTCGCCCTCCATGTTATACACACTTGCTAAGGGCATGGTCTTCTCTACTCCTCATCGCCAGCCTGGCTGGCGCTCTGGCTACTGCGCTTGCTCTTGTTCCAGTCGCGCAGCCAGCGCAAGGCTTTCCGCCACTTTGCGAACCATCAGCAGCCCGCCCGTCGGGCCGGGAATGGAGCCTTTCACCAGCAGTACATTGCGCTCGACATCGGCGGCAATCACTTCCAGCCGCTTCACCGTCACACGGCTCGCGCCCATATGACCCGCCATGCGGGTGCTTTTCAGGATACGGCCAGGGGTATTGCCAGCGCCGATGGAGCCGGGGGCGCGCGGGCGATCCGACTGACCATGCGTGCGCGGGCCGCCTCGGAAACCGTGGCGCTTCATCACACCCTGGAAGCCTTTGCCCTTCGACGTACCCACCACATCAACCAACTCCCCCACCTTGAACATCGTCGCGTCAAACTTTTGCCCCACTTGTAGCGGCTCGCTCCCAAAGAGGGCCACTTCCCGCAGCACCTCAAACGGGCCAAGCCCACCGCCTGGGCGTCGGCGCTGAGGGTCGCGCTGCGCCGTGCGCGCATCCGTTTGTTTCTTCGCCGCGGGCTGCGTTTTTGCCTCGTCGCGCCCCTCAGCCTCCTCCGCTTCGGCTTCCAGCGTCACCTCTTCAGTGGTCTCCGTCTCCCCGTCAACCTCTTCGACCTCTTCCTCCTCCTCGACCACTTCTACCTCTTCTTCCTCCTCACTGGCAGCTTTCGCTTCGGCGCTTTTCGCGCGAGCTTCGGCGCGCGCCTGGGCCTGAGCCTGCTGCTGCTTGCGGCGCTGTGCCGGAAGCTGCGCCAGCGTGTGCCCTAAATGCCCCAATTCCGGACGGGTGGTATGCTTTTTCGTGCCAAAGCCGATCTGCACCGCCTCATAGCCATCCGTCGCAACCGTCTTGATCTGGGTAATCGTGCAAGGACCGGCCTCAATCACCGTCACCGGAATAGCCGTACCCTGGGGGCCAAACACCTGGGTCATCCCCATCTTCTTACCCAACAACCCACTCAGCATAACTTTCTCACCTCCGCAGCGCCAGACACTAGGCGCCAGAGATCGGTTACTTCACCGAAGCTCCTTCAAGCAGTGGTCTCGCTCATCATGGCATCAACGAGTGAAGGACGTATCACACTGGGTATCCCAGCAAGGTCTAGCCAGCAGATACGCGATCTCTGCAAACCTTCCCCACATCTGGCATCTAGTAGCTGGCTCTGCACTTACAACTTGATCTCAATATCTACCCCGGAAGGCAGATTTAGTCGGGTCAGCGCTTCGACCGTTTTTGGCGTTGGCTCGACAATATCGATCAGGCGCTTATGCGTGCGCATCTCAAATTGCTCGCGCGAATCCTTATCAATAAAAGGCGAGCGGAGCACCGTGTACTTCACAATTTCGGTTGGCAGCGGCACCGGCCCTGCCACGCGCGCACCCGTATTCTGGGCCGTCTCGACAATCTGCGCCGCCGACTGGTCCAGGATGCGGTGGTCAAAAGCCTTCAGCCGGATTCGTATCCGCTGCTTGGTAGTGGTAGCCAATTCCTTCTCCTAAACAAAAGTTGAATCACCGACGAAGAGACGGGGTAAAGAAGCTCTTTACCCCGTCTTCTGTTTCTATCCCTGGACCTGGACGACGACGCCCGACCCCACCGTGCGTCCGCCTTCGCGAATGGCAAAGCGGCTGCCCTGCTCCAGCGCCACCGGCACGATCAGTTTGACTCCCATCGTGATGTTATCCCC
>Ga0209060_10000428_pt1 | contig 80626 bp, 111 predicted proteins | sample Coa_R1_8_FD_187155 | JGI IMG/M metagenome (GOLD analysis project Ga0209060, IMG submission 187155) | Surface soil microbial communities from Centralia Pennsylvania, which are recovering from an underground coalmine fire - Coalmine... | ecosystem: Environmental > Terrestrial > Soil >... | reverse complement strand
GGGGTCAAGGGCCGCGAATTTCCGTTGTATACGTGCGACAGCAGTTGCATCATGCATGCTCCGCTTATCCCAAAACCGTCCTAACACGGATAGATCAATTCGGCGAAGTTATTTTTTCGCGGGCCCTAAAGGAGTTTCAGAAGTTGCCCTTGCCGAAGAAGTTTGCCGTGCCCCAGGGAGTGCAGCCACCGGACTTGGCGGTGGTCATGGTGGACGGCGGACGCATGCAGATCATGGATCGTACGGACACAGCAACGCCCGCCCGCACCGCAGCAGCTGGGGCCAGCGAACCGCTGGCGGCCGTAGACCAGGAGGACTGGGAAGAAGAGCCCGCGGACGTCAAAGGGTATTGGCGGGAGGACAAAATCGGACTGCTCATGACCATGAAGAGTACGGTCTCCCAGCACGATCCGTGCCCGGAGATTCCCGAGTGTTTTGTCGATCCGAGGCGGATTCCACGGCTGGTGCGAGAGTTGAAGAAAAATGTGAAGCAGACCGAAGACGCGGCAGCAGAGACCGAGGAACCGGAGGTGGTGGAGCAAGCCTTGGCGGAAGAAGCGGAGTATGAACCACCGGAGGTGACCGAACGGCAGGTGGTGGCCAGTCGCTGCACGTGGCCCAACTTTGCTCCGCTCCTGGCGAACGCCGCCTGGCAGTTGGGTTTCCAAGGAGCGGCGCGCAAGGCCTTTGTCGCGGACGGCTCGAAAAACAACTGGGTCCTGCACAAACGTTTTTTTGGGTCGTTCGTCTCCATCCTGGATTTCATCCATGGGCTGACGTATGTATTCGCAGGGGCGATGGCAGACAGGAAATTCTCCGACGGCTGGCCGCGGTACACGCAGTGGATCAGCTGGACATGGCAGGGACAAGTCGTGAAGGTGATCGCAGCCTTAACCGTGCTGCCCTCGGAGGAGTAAAGCAAGCTCGCAGCACCGGCTCACGCCTACTGAAATCTGCATTTGACGGAGAAACCACGGTCCCGGTAAAATTGAGCTAAAGGAGAATTGCCCATGCCATCCGTTCAACAAGCCGTGATTGAGAAGCTTCAGAAGCTTTCGCCCAAAGACCAGGAGAAGGTGCTCGATTTCGTCGAGTCCCTTCCGCCCCTTCCCCCGCCTGAACCGACTGCGACGGGACGCCAGCCGCTTCGTGGTCGTCTCGCTCACTTGAATCTCCGAATCACGGCTGATGACATCGCCCAGATTCGGGAAGAGATGTGGCCTAGCGACTCAAAGAAGTAACCGCAAGCCTCCTTTGCGTGCGACATGGATGTTCTGGCCGATACCCACACCGTTCTCTGGTTCGTAAACGATCCTTCGAAACTTTCGAAAGCGGTGGACGCCGCACTGTCTCAAGCCGACCTCGCGGGGGAGAAGATTTACCTCTCAGCCATCACCCTCGTCGAAGTTACCTACTTGGCAGAAAAGGGAAAAATCTCCGCCGCGGACAAGGCGGAGCTTCTCAAAGTGCTGCTTGACCCGAATGAGCCGGTGGTGGTGCTCCCGGTGAGCCAGGAGATAGCACTCCAGATGGAGCAGATTTCCCGAGCCACTGTCCCGAATATGCAGGACCGAATCATTGCGGCTACCGCTCTCGTCCACAATCTGCCCCTGGTCACCTGTGACACGCAACTCCGCTCGCTCTCCAACATCCGTACTATCTGGTAGCACGCTTTGGCCGGGCTCTCGGCTGTTTCTCCGCGAGCGAATGCCTCGCTCTGGCGTGAAGGAGGGCCAGGATATCCGCGACCTTGATGTAAGCTTCGTACTCGGCTCGCTCCTCGGGGGTGAGAATGCCTTCGTTGCACTTCTCGACAAGTTCTGCAATACGAAGCTCGTCCGCTTCGCTGAATCTGAATTCGTCACGAAGGAGCCGAGCTGCATCAGGCGAGAGCCGCTTTTTCGCAGGGGCGATGAGCCGTGACTAGATAGCAACTTCGCTGCTCGTCGATTCTCCCTGGGTACGCATGATGCTCCTCCGCCTCCGGCACATTTTCTTGACGCCAGCAATTGCGACGGCCGAACTTCACGGAGTAATTCCACGGGACCGAGAATCATGAGCTCGGGGAATTCCTGACGGAACGCTCTTCCCTGATCGCTGTTCTCGTTCATGAGGTCCAGCATATCGTTGTCTCGGGTGACGAGGTAACGACCACTGGTGGCAATCGCCAGGTTTAGGTAAGGCTCGTCTTTCGGATCACGTGGGTAGGTGAATCGCTTTGGCACATCATCGATGAAGGTGGCGTGCGTACGGACCTTGGCCAAATAGACCTGCACCTTCTTGGGCGTAAGGCTCTTGAGCTTCTGATGGAGTTCAGGACGGTTTAGCTCGTCGGTGACTTCCGCAAGGACATCGGGACCGAGGTAGAGAGTGACGTGCCCAGACTCGACGAGCTGCCAGCAAGCGTACGCCGGTCCGCTACGGTTGGCCAAGGCTTGCAGGAAAATCGTGCAATCGAACACCGCAGGAGGCGGCAGTTCGCTCATGGGGTTTTCCGTCCGTGCTTCTCTTGCCACACCTTCTCTCGCAGTTCTTCGGACAGGTTGGCGAGGTCGTCGTCGGTCATACCGCTTTGTTCAAATTCCTGCCGGACAGGAGCGAGAATCTCATCGAGCGTCCCACCGGATTTCTCTTTCGCAGAAACACCATTGGCCCGTAGTGCGTCCTCGATAAACGTGAGAGCGAGTTCCTCAGCGGTCTTACCGACCTGGGCGGCACACGCGGCAAGTTTCTTCTGGGTTTCGGGTGGCATGGTGATGGTAATCGTCATGGTGTTCCTCGCTTGGGCGATTGGCTCCATACGCCATGATACCGCGAAAAGGCGGCTGAATTCGAGAGCCTACAATTCGGAAAAAGCACCCTTGGAAGCACGTTCCAGGAGGAATCCGTGCCGAAGAGCGGTGCATCCGGGCATCGGTATTTTTGCAATCCCGGCTAGCTAGAATAGCTAACAGGTTTACCGAGAGGTGACCTTCGGTTTCGGCCCAATTGAAAGCCCGCTTCAGAGCGATGATGGCACAGCGGCGAGTTGCTTCTCCCCACGGCGGCTTTGCGTCGAGCCAGGCGGTGACGTGAAACACCTTGAGTTCGGTTGTCTTGCGACCGCCCTGAAGGTCAGAGAAGCTCTGCAGAAAGTGCTTGTACCACTTGTAGGTATCACCGTTGTTGTGGCGGGAACACCATTCGAGGTACAAGTCAGAGACTTCGGCCACGGTCAGAGGCTTTGTCGGGTCCGGGGCTTTGTCCTCTTCGTGGAGGAGGAGCTCCCGGTAGCGGCGGTACGCCTCCTCCCGGTCCTTGCCGAGGGAGTGCTGCTTTTTCCCCAGCTGCACGTACCAAGCTTGTTTTGATTTTCGGAAGAACGGCTTTGGAAACTTCATAGTGCGAACCCTTCAGTCTTGCCACTAAGCCCGACCAAAAGGTTCGCTTCAAGCCATCCGCGAGTTTACCGCTCACGGATGGCTTGTTTTCCGTAACTCTGCCCTCATCTCTGCCCTTCCCAGAGAAAGGCAGCTTTGGCCTTGACGAGAGTCTCTTCTTAACTTCTAGTCTCTCAATCTCTTACGTCAAGTGGAGGATAGGGGACTTGAACCCCTGACCTCTTGAATGCCATTCAAGTTCGGGCAGTATCGGTGCTACCGGTATGCTACCGGTCGGATTGTCGAACATACACGCACGAAATGAGTTGCGACCGATTCATGAACGGACGGTCATAGTGAACATGTGTGATTTTTCCAGGGAAAAAAGCCACAATAGCGCACAAGTTGCGCACAAGTGGGCGGTAGCTGCGCCTGGTAGCGAAAGATCGATTTGTAATTCTAGATGTAACTCGTATTGACTTACAAGTGGCGGTAGTCTAGGATAGAGTGTGTGTGGAAGAGGAGTCAAAAGTAACACAACGGAGACTCAAAAATGGAATCAGAAATCAAACTTGTTACGATTCTCGATACAGAAGAGACGGCAGAGCCTTTTGCCGAGGTCCACCTGATTGGCAAGGAACACGAGATTTACTGCGGCCCAGTGCATAGATGGGCTGGCAGATTGTGGATTAGTTACAAAAACGAGCCCCTGGAAGTGGCTTGGCTTCATGGGAACCAATACGAGGAACGTAATTAACCGATCTGATAGAAATTTTGAGGATCACAAATGCCTACCAAGTCAAACGCGCCGCGAACCCCCGAAAACCTGTCTCGGGACAAACAGTATGCAGCGATGGACTTTCGCCTGTTCTGTGCATCTCGGCTCGCACGTCGGCCCCGCCGTGAGTGCGGTTACGACCGGAAGCGAGTCGGAACTTCCCACTGCCCGTATTGCGGCAAGGACCCAAGGTGAAACCTGTGATTGAAAGGAAAAGAGCGATGGCAGCACGCAAGAAGAAAGTCGAAAAGGCAATGAGATTGCCGTCTGAGGAGCTGAGGGAACTAGTTGAGCTAGCTAAGACTCTCAACGTATCAGAGGATACGTTCGAGGGCGAGATTGAGGATTGTGCCAATGATGACGCGAAAATGATGGCCGAAGAAATCAACGGCGGCACTTGGTACACGAAGCTTGAGTTCCTCTTTTCTCACGGCTTCCGTATGGAAAGACTGCGGGGGCTTTTGCAAGAGAACGCCCCGAAGCAGGGCGGGCAAGGAGAAGAGAAGCAATGACGCCAACTTTGAAAAACTTCCGCCAAGCCAAGAAACGTTACTCGGACATGCTCGTCCTCATGCTTGTGGACGATTTCTGTGAAACGTTTGACGAAGACGCCCGAACGGTTTCTCGGGAACTTGGCCTATCCGTCATTGCAAGGGACGGGGTGGATGCGACGGTTGGCTTTCCCCAACGAAACCTAGAAACATACCTGGGGAAACTTTTGAAGGCCGGCCATCGCGTAGCCGTGTGCGAACCGGTCACAAAAACCAAGATTCCCAAAAATAAAATCACTCGGCAGGTGATCGAATGATTTACCTACTCCATTTTGACCGGCCGCTAGCCCACGCATCCCACTATCTGGGATACACCAAGGACGGACAGTCTTTGGAGGCTCGCCTTGAGCAACATCGGTCCGGGCGCGGCGCCCGTCTGATGGCCGTCATCAAGGAGGCCGGCATCGGCTTTACGCTGGTGCGGACGTGGGAAGGCGGCCGTACAGAGGAACGGCTACTCAAAAAACTGAAATGCGGACCAAGGCTTTGCCCGATCTGTAACCCAAAAGTCTCAACAGAAGGAGAGCAACCGCGCAACGAACAAAAACCAAAACTGGCCGCCGGTACGGCGTTGACCCGGCAACCACAAAGCGCGAGTACAGTGAGCGAGAGTTTGAGTTTTTGAAGGCGATGCAGCGATACAAAACCGAGAACCGCCGCCCATTCCCGACACTCAGCGAGACGCTCGAAGTCCTGCACGCCATCGGATATCGCAAAGTGGCCGAGCCCGAGCAACTGCCAGGGTTGTGTCGGCCGTGACAGAGTGGAGGTTGACAATGAGTTGGGAAATTGAAACTGAGGCTGAAGCCGAAGCGAGACGAAAAACCGGAGCCATCGACGGCCGCTTTCAGGTTTGTCATCCAGCCGCCGGCTTTGTAGATTCGGCCAATACGCTCGCTGAGGCGTTTGAGATTGCAGACCGGTACGCGGCACGCAAGATGCCAGATGGCGGGCTTTTTCTTGGCGATCCGTTCGAAATTGAAGTGTATGACCGAATGGCTAGGCGCGGGAGGGCAAGAACATGGAGAAGGCGGCCAAAAAACGGCACCTACTCAGTCAAGTATGGAGACAAGTTTAGCAAGGACGCCTTTTGGCAATGCGTAGATATTCGCAACTAGAAGTTGGGCCGGCGGCCGTGTCAGCGGCCCCGGCCCGTGGACTCAAACCGCAATGGAGTTTGAATCATGAGCAAGTCTACCAGCGATTGGACTGAACGTCACCCCGAAGATATCGTCATCACCGATACCGAAGACGACTTGTGCGCCCTCTGCGGCGGCGAAGAGTGCATTCTGAACCCGGATTACATTACCTGGGAAGAAACCGAGTGCGAGCGGCTTCCCTGGTGGGTACAGAACGATTCACGCCGGCATGGGCCGTGCGGCGGCCAACGACAGTGGGACGAAGACGTTGGCGCTCCGCCGCGATACATCCCTTGCCCCCGTTGCGGCAGTCCGAGCACCATGCCGGAAGCGGCCCGCAAGGTTTGGCGTGAAGGTATCCTGCCCAATATAAGCACCGAAGGATTGCAGGCGCTACGGTTGGCCTTACTCAAGGATGACAAAGCGTTGATTCAAGGTGCCACCACGAACCCGCCGGCGTTCCAATCGTTCCTGGAATGCCCAGTGCACGGATGCTGCCTGATCTGCTACACCGGCTGGAAAGGGCTCGGGCTCGATACGATTGCCGATGTCGAAGATTACTTTTCCGGACTGTGCCACGCGGCCGAAGAGCGCTTGGGCGAGCCGGCGGTCACCCGCTACCTCATGAGCTGGTACGACGAAACGCCACGAGAGCAGATGCTGGCAACCATGCTGGCAGAAGTCCACGCAAACCTTGCTGAGCGTGCCAAATCGTAGTACACTGTGGGTGCCAAAATGCAACACGAAAAGGGGGAACACATGGCAGGGCACCCAAGGGAAGATTCGCCAATGTTTGAACATGGCCGGGAAAATCTCTCGAAGACTGTAAGCGTCAGGATGACAGAACGGGAGTTTGACTTTCTGAACAAAGAGGCCGAGCGGACTGGGCTGGGCAAGGCGGATATCCTTCGCCGGGCGCTCGGACTGCTGTACAACATGGCGCATGGTGAGATCGACAAAATCCTAAAGAGGAGAAAGTGAAATGCTGTTCTTCAAGTGGATTAGGGACCAGATACGCCAAGCCGTAGTGGCCGGCTTCCAGGACGGCATGGAAGACCTGAACAACATGGCCGCCGCGAACGCTCCAGCGACGTCCGATAAGCTACTCGGGCGGTTCGACCGAGTTCTTTCCATGACCGCTACGGAAGCGGCGGGGCCGGTCGAGAAGAAGGCGAAAAGATGAGTGGCTTGATTGGGGCGCCAGTTGGCGAACAAAAGGGGCCGCAGCAGATATTCTGCTGCGGCCCCTTTTTGTTGTGGCGATCTGCTTGGTTAGCGATGGTGATGGTGCCAGCGGTATCCGTGCCACGGACGATAGTAAAGCGGCGCCCAGAAGCCAACTGGTCCCACGCGAATGCCGACTGCCGGGGCAGGTGCCACCACTACCGGCGGAGCAGCCGGGACAACCAGGACCGGCGGTTGGCAATCGCAGCGTGGATTACATTGGTACGCCGGCCCGCACTGGCACTGCGGACCGCATGGGCAGCCGGGGCAGCATTCACAGCCGGCACTGGCGATTCCGGCACCAGCCAACAGCAACGCGGCAAGCATGGCTAAGACAGTCAAAATTTTGACAGACTGCATATCGGAACCTCCTTCAGATTGAGAACTGTTTGCGAAGCTCGGCAATGTGTTGTTCGAGTGCCTGCCTGGCACGCTCGGCGGCCACGTCGGCATCGGCCTTCTTCTTGGTCGCGTCCTGATGCGCAACATGAAGCCTGCCGAGCTGCGTTGCCAGGTCGTTCAGCGGCTTGGGAATTTTCTCCATAATGCCAGCTCCCGTCTCGATGCCAATAACCAAGGCAACACAGCACGCGCCGATCATGAGCAGCAAATCAACGTTCATCGGGCTGCCGGCCACAACGCCGGCCTCCAGCCGCTGAACTTCTGGTATCCGGCTGGCGGGCCATTGGCGGATGCCGGCGGCACACCGAGCGGAATGGACTGAAGCGGACTACCTTGGGGAGTAGGCGCTGGGCTCGCTTGCGGAGTGGGCGCCGGTTCAGCCTTGGGCATTTGCGGCACTGGAACCGGTTGCGGCTGCTGCGGAGTTGGTGCCGGCACAGGAGATGATTGGCTTGGTGGCACCAGCGGAATAATCTGCTGCGGCCCCTGGCCCAACGGGATGTTTTGCTGGGGAAGCGTCCCAATAGGAATGTTTTGAATCGGTGGTCCGCCCAGTGGGATATCTTGGCGCGGTGGTCCGCCCAGCGGGATGTTTTGCAACGGCGGACCGCCTAGCGGGATGTTTTGCAACGGCGGATACTGCGGGTTGAATTGCGGCTGCGGCGCCGGCTGATTGATGATAATCGGCGGCAACTGTTGCGGATGCGCCTGCTGCTGAAGCTGGTTGATCTGATTCTGAAGCTGCTGTTCCAACTTCAATAGACGCTGCTCATGGTTGGCCCGGAATGGCAACACAAAGCCGCGCGATTGGGCCGATGCCATTCCGGGCAACAGAAGCAAGCAGAGCAAGATTCCAGTCGCCTTGATGGCCGCGCTCGGCGGTTGGTCTTTCGGATCTTTGATCGGTGACGGCAGCAGATGCGTCAAAATGGCATAGAGACAGCCAAGGACGGCCGCCGGCGTCGGATTCTGTGCCAAATACTGTTGGATCTGAGTGCTGTACGCGGTAGCAACCATCACTAGGACTGGCAAGACAGAGGGAAGCCAATTCGTGTTCATGGGCGATACTCCTGCCCCGCACGGGGGCAATGCGTTGTCTATCGTCAGCCGCCGCCGGGGCATGGCTGTGGTCGAAAGTATTGACGCTCCGGCTGCCATATCGGTTGCAGTGGCTGCTGTTGCTGGTTCTGCTGTGCGTTGTGCTTGGCCCGGTAGCGATCCAAAAAGTTGTGGATTGTGGCAAGGTCTACATACATCCCTCGCCGGCTTGGGGAAGAGTAAGGAGTCTCGTATCCTTGACATGTTCCGATGAGCTGCCCCTTCGTGATATCGATCAGTCCGCCGCCGCTGCGGCCGTGCCACGGCTTTTCGCGCGTGTACCACGTCCCGCCCTCATCGCTGAGAATCGTCGTGGGCACCTGGTGCATGGGGAATTCCATCTTGTCGAAGCCGCACGAGAGAATGTTGTCCCCAGACGGATTGAATCCGCGCGGCGCCACGGGGGCAACATACTCAAGCGGACCATCGTTGAGCAGCACAAGCGACAGATCGGCCTCGTAGTCCAGAAACACCAGTTTCGAGCCTACTTGCTTCGGCGGCCCCTGGTTCGCCCGGCAGATATCGAAGACCATCGGTTTGTTGCGACTGCTTCCTTGGTAAGCGTGGCCACAGCCGAGAATCCAGCTGTAGCCCTGTGCGGTATCGATTACCGTTGCCGATGCTCCATGCGAAGGGATGCGCACAACCGCATACTGCTCGTTGGCGGCATTGGCAACTTGGGCAATGACGCCAACGAGCACCGCAGCCAGCGAAGTGGCCAGCAGGGGGGCAGAGAATTTCATGGGCGAAACCTCGGCGTTGAGGTTGTCTTATCCAGCGGCAGCGCCAGCCAGGGCGCCGCTCACGGCTTGAGCCACACCGGCAACCGTGCTGGCGATTTGCGACACTTGGCCAACCGCCGTTCCCAGTGGAATCGGATTGGAGCTGACCGGGCCGGACGGAGCCGACGTAGCCGGCGGCGATGCCGGACCGACTGGCTTGGCCGGCGCGGGAATCGGGGTCACAACGGGCTTCGGCAGCACTGGATCGGGCCAGATTCCAGTTTGGTCCTGGAACGCCTGGAGCAAGACGGCATAGAAAATCTTCGCGCCTTCGTACAGCGCGACGTTCTTCGACTGCTCGGCCGCGTCCTTAAACGTCGGGTCTACGTTGACCGGACTGGCGCCGAATTCGGCGGCCGCCAGGACGCACGATGCGTTCATCAGCATCGCTTTAATTTGTGCGGTTGGAAGATCAGTCATGGGCGATACTCCTCGTTAGCGAGACACTTGCGGAAAGCGGTTAGCCATGAGTCCAGGAACGTTCTGGGCCGCCGGCTGAATGTGCTGAACTGGCGGTTGTGCCAGCATTGTCGGGTTCGACTCAACAGCAATGGCTTGCTTCGGTGGATTTTTGGTCTCTTGCAGCCATATGGCATATTCGGTCAATCCGACCAGGAAGAACGGATTCGGATTCGTTGCCGAACGTTTGGCCCGAACCATTGACAGGGCCTGGTCGCGATTCCAGCCGCATGATTTCATGTGGTACGCCACATCCACGAGGCCGGCGCGACTCTGGCCATCCGAGCAGTGAACCAGGACGGTCCAGCCGTGCGAACGCCATGCAGCAATCGTGTCAACAGCGGCGTCCAGCCAGTCAATGCCGGGGAATTGATGGTCTTGGATTGGCATCCAGACAAACGCGCGGGGCGCGTGCGTCGGATAGAAGGTGTCCTGCCGCTCGTTGGCCAGGCTCATGATGGCCTGCACGCTATCCGGCATGGACTGGATGAAACCGCTGGTCATGATGCCGTCATCGACGAATTCCGGGGAAACTTCGATTGTGGCAGTATCAGGGCACGGCTGCTGACTGATGATTGGTTGCATTGGTGTCGCTTCGACTTGCGGGGGTTTTTGCTCAGCCAGAGGCGGCGTGTTGTTCGGCCAGTGCCAAGAGTTGACCTCGTTGCAGCGTGCGCTATAGCGTGCGCTACGAGCGATCTGCAACGCACCAGATTGGTGGTGAACGTTCACAACCGGATCAGCGGTCGGATCAATCATCACGTGGCAGTCGATCACGCCGTCAACGTGGTCAAGAACCTTACTGATCCAGGCCGCACGGATTTCGCCATTCGAAAGAACGTATCGAATTTCCCGCCCAATTTGAATTGGAAATGGTTGGAACGGATTGGAGAGCCTGCTCGGCAAATTGTTCATGGTTCCCCCCGTTATTTCTTGTTTTGCTGATTGAGCATGGCGGCCAGCATGCCGTTTTGGCCGTCTTTCTCAATCAACTCTTCGACCCACGCCGGACTGAAACCGGCACGCCGCAGCTTTTCCGCCATGTCGAGTACAGCTTCGCCGTGTCGCACAAAAGCGTTGACGATGCTGGCCCATTTCAGACCGAGCGTAATGGCGCGCGAAACGCAGTAGTTCAAGTCGTGATGCTCGGCCGCAACTGCGGCCTCGACTGGGGCCTGCGTTTGGCCCGGCGGACCGTCGGCGCCGCGCCCACTATCGACCGCCACAAAGTTCTTGACTTCTTCACTCACCCGTTTTCCCCTTTGTGTTGCGAATTACCGTAGCCACTTCCTCAAGAAATATGCGCCCCTGCACGATGGCAGCGTGATTATCTGCAATGCACCGCCTGAGATCGTCGCACATTTCCTTGTGATGGGCCTGAATCGTACCAAGCGATTGCAGGTAGCCCCTTCTGTCCGCGCTCGACTCTTCGCGTTGCTCTTGCAGCTCGGAAAACAGCCGGCGCACCACCCACGAGAGCAACCCCATGAGCATGAGGAAGCCAGAGGCAAAGGCCCCAACCAAGCTGACGTTGACGTTTTCCATTGTTGGGCGCTCCAATGGTTCACTACATGATAGCGAAACTCTGCCATTTTTGACAAGTCTACATCCTACTAACGGTTGCGTTGGACTCGTAGCCGAAGCCGCCGTCCTGGCAAAGGAGATTCTTGTTTGGCCCGAGAATGTCTTGAGGGGTCCAGGTTGGGCCGACGAATTGCGTGGGGTCAAAAACCCCCTGCACCAGCGCCACTACATTGCCGACGCACGGGCCGCCGCTATTCCAACCAAGAACAAAGCTGGCCGCAAACATCCCATTCACACCGATGACGGCAGTTGGCGTGCCAGTGGCCGTCAGAATGGTTCCTGTCTGCATGCCGTTGTAAGGTGCTCCCACGGACGGGAAGTACGCCGAATCGCATGTTGCCGGGCCAGCAACTACCTGTTGCCCCTGTGGGCTCGTGTAGAACAGCCAAAGCTGTAGCGCCAGCCTGTCGAAAGAATCAAAATCGACGGCGCCCGGCACGGGCAGGTTGCTAGCCCGGCTGTTGGCATCTGCGGCGCCTGGATAGTACATCATGCACGCCGAGATCGTGGAATTGTCCGGACGGGCCATGCCGCCGTACCAGGCCACTACGCCCGACTTGGACATGAGAGCGTCGTTGAAATCCTGGACTGTAACAATGCTGGCAATATCCTTGTTGGGCGAACCGTAGTACCCGGACAGCACTAGAAACGGGATGGTATTGTATAGTGGCTCCAGGTATGGCCCCGGCGTCTGGAATTGGCCGAAATCGAGCTGGATTTGCGTCCCCGCGACAGCCGCGCACCCGAACAGATTGGACAGGGTCAATACCAGTCTGGTCGGAAAGCACGCCGGACCGAGTTGCTGCTGCGAGCCGAATGGCGGTGGAACCGGCGTGTTGACACTGTAGTCGCTCGGGTAGCCGAGTGGATCGGCGGCGCTCGCCAAACTGAAATCGAAAACGTTGCCGGGGTCCGGCCATTGGTAGGACATAAGCGGCACGTTCGGATTGTTGTTCAGCTCTTTGACGGTAATCGATCCAGAGCCCACGTTAATGGTGCCGTCACTGTTGAGGACAACCGGAACAGCGGTGTATTGCGGCTGGCCAAATCGGTCGGTTCCCGTGCCGGTAATCTGCACGGGCGTTTGGCCGAGTGTGCCGCCGGCCCCACCCGTTGTCTTGAGCCGCAGCGTCACGCCGCGCGAATCGCGCCACACCTTGAATGGCGGAGCGACGTTGACCATTGCGTTGCGCCGCTGCTGCTCCAGCATGGCATTCAGGTCTGCGGCCGTTACTGGCGTCTTGCCGCCGACGTAGTTGGGGTAGGTCATTCCCGTGCACCCCCACAGCACCCACCAGAGCGGCGAACGATATCTTGGCTGACTGCCAGGGCCGCGTATTCTTGTGCCGTAAGTTGCCGGCCTTCGCAACGGGCACGATAGCGCACGTCGGTCTCGTATAGCCGACAGAACTTGCAGGTTCCCGAATACTCGCAAAGACAAGGTCCAGGTCTCATTGATGCACCGTAGCGGTTATATCCCCATTGCAGCCCAATCCGAAGCCGGCGAGATCGAAGGAAACGTTTAGCGGCGGCCCGCAATTGGCTGACAGGATGCTTCCGGCGTTGGGTGAGCCACCGTTAGGACAGAGCCAGGAAAAACAGAAGCTGCCGGCGGGTGTAAAGTTGCAGGGCGCTGGATCAGAGCCCGTACAGCAGCGGAACGCAAACGGCGCCAGGATATTGTTCGATGGCGGATTGTCTTCCCACTGGCCATCGGTGCTGTTGAACACGAGGGCAATGCCCGACTCATTCGCGCCGGCAAAGTCCCCGGTGCCACCGGCCAAATCCAGGGTTAGGGTATTGGGAAGCTGGCCGGGACAGCAACCAGTCATCTGGCCACCGCCAGTAATCTGCACGCTGGCCGAGTCCCGGCCCTGGCCGCGTTCGGTATCAATTACCTGCCGCGCGTTTGGCGCGTAGGCGTCAAACCACCAAACGCCCGTGGGGTTGCCGTGATTGTCGAGAACCGGATAGAGCAATACAACCTGGTTAACCTTCGTGGTGGGAACGCTGGCTGATGGCGCCAGTCCATCTTGATCGAAGAATGCGTTCCCTGCATTCAACGCGAATGCTGCCGTGTCGCCAAACGGCGTAGTGGATTCGCCGTGCATCAGGATGGTCCGGTGGCCACCCGGCTTCGGAACGAAATCGTGGCGAACCTCATCGTACTCGACTTCGATGAAATCAAAGGGGGCAAAACCAATGGCTGCGCCAGTCTGGAAGCGATGCAGCCTGGCTAAGACGCGCTGCGACGCGACAACGCCGGCCAGCTTGGCCTTGAGCCGCATGGCGTCCGGCAGGTTGAGCGAGTCGAGCGGCGGCGCGGACCATAGCCGGTTCCGGCGCATCATTTCTTGGCGAAACCGCTGGAAGAAATCTGGAGTCAGTTCGTCGCCCGGCGAAATCATGGTCAGCTCATCACAATGTTGGTGCCCTCGTAACCTTGGCCGTAGTCGGCCACCACGAAAGTAGTGGGCTGGCGTTCCTGATGGTAAAAGACCCAGCGAAAGCGATTGTACGTCGGCGAGAACACGCGCATCAACTCAACTGGTGTGCCGGCCGCAATGTTAGCCCGCCCGTTCTGCTCGATGGCCGGATCAGTATTCACGTCGGATTGTAGGCCGCCGGGGCGCGGCACCAAGACACCGCCCTGAACAATCTGTTCAGTCCAAGCGTACACGTTGCCGTTGGACGCACCGAGTCGAGCCGAGAGCGTGCCAGCATCCTGATTGGTCGGTGAGCTGGCCAGTCGAATAAGCCAGCCGAAGCTTCCGAAAATTGCGTGGATTGGAGGTGCCGGACTGACGATGCTTTGGCGGCGCAAGTCGGCAACGGCCCGGTTCAGCTCTTCGGCTGTGGGAATGGGCGCATCATTGTTCAGATTCCAGGGCATGGGCTCTTCCGATAATGTTTTCAGCGTCCTGGTAGGCCACGGCCCGATTGTCGCCGACTAACAGCCAGTCCCCCGGAAGAATGGGTCTCGATGAATTGCCTATTGCTGCTCCAGGCTTCAGCCACGCAGAGCAACCCACGCTATCTGCCGGGACAGCAAAAACAAGTTCGTAGGGTCCGGCATACCACTCGTCCTTACGAGCATCCCAACGGTAAGCGTCCGGATTGGTGGCAAGAAGATTCCTGACCATGTCGAGCTGATGGTGATTTTTGCAGCGCACAACCACGATAATATATCCGTTGGCGCGCCGGTCCGATGTACCATAGCCCTCGGGATGCCGGTTCCTGGCAAAGACTGCGAGAATCATGCGTAAACCTCACAGGAAGTACAATAGCGGGGTGAAATCCGCAAGAGCGTAAATGAAGCCGTAGTCGTTTACGGCTATCCCGACGTTGTTTGTGTACGGACCGATTTGGCTGCCATCCGTCCACAGCAGCGGCGGCGATGGCTGCGTTTGCGACATGGCTGCCGGTGTGGCCAGCGAGCGGACGTACTGGTATCCAGGTTGCGTGGTGCCGGCCTTGCCATCGGGGTTCCCGTTGTAAAGGGACAGCCACGAGTTGGGCTGAAATGATGTCTTGAACACAATATCCCACACCGGCGCACCGTTGAGCGTCCATGTGCGCCGCGCCTCCATGCCCACAACCAGTAATGTACTCGGCTGAAAGCCAAGGAAGCTGGTGCTGTTGACAGCGCCAATTATCTGGGCAATGGGGGCGAAGTACGGTGCCGGCAGATAGTGCCGCGTCAGACTGAACTCGCCGCCCGGAATGATCTTGCCAACATCTTCGGCCAGCGTCGTGTAGGCCGATGGATTCGTGGTGCCGTAAACATCCTGGAGTCCCTTGCGAATGTCGGTGCCCAGCCAGGCTAATTGCGTCGATGGCACAGACAGGATTTGCCCGCTCACGTTCAGGGTGACATCCATGTCGAGCGGCATGTACGTGGCCGTTATTTTGGCGCGTTCGTAATAGATGCGCGGCGTTAGCGGATCGGCATCGTAGCCGCGAATCAAGCCCTCGATGCCCTCAACTTCCAGCTCGCGGCAGAACATCCACGGCATGCCGGCGGAAAACACGTCGGGCAGATAGTAGGTTGGCACGCCGCCGGACTGGTTGACTGAGTAACCGAGCAAAGCGTTGCCGAAGTCCATCCACTGAAACCACGGCACTTCGAAAATGCGCGTCCCCTTCCAGCCCGATCGGTTATACGAAACCTTCCCCGAGCCGGCGTACTCCTTCATGCTGATGAAGGTGGATAGGTAGCCATTACCCTGGAAATAGGGCACCCACACACCTACCGGCGGGGCGTTGCCCTGCTGGCCGCTGCTTGTCTGATAGAATACTTGGCCCGTGGGAACGCCCAGCGTGGCCGGTTGGATCTTGTCCGGGTCGTCTGGCGTCCCCGTTGGCGAAGGAAATGCTTGCGGCGGCTGCGGGATGACGCTCGGCTGAAGCGGGTAACTCTGCTGCTCGGGCGGGAACGTGCCGGGCACAATCAGGTTTTCGAAGTCGTTGAGCGGCATGAGCGATTATCCGGCCACGGCCATGAGTTTCGGTTTCTTGGGGTCAAGCTTATCGGCGATCTTGTCGAGCTTGTTGTTCGTCTGCACCTGCTGATCGTATTGCTTCCGTGCCCAAATGGACGGGTCGTTGATGGCTCCCTGCTGGAGCTTCTTCCAGAAGCCCGCCAAATCCGAGAATTCGGCCGGCTTGCCACCGCCTTCGATTTTCGGGACGTTAACCCTATCGCCCGTAGCGCCGTCTCCCGTTGCTCCGGTGGACTGGATGGAAGCTTTGAGGCGATCGAGCAGTGCCGTGCCGCCCGGAATCCACGCAGCAATCCGTTGCCAGAGATTGCCCAGAACCTCCGTCAGCATGCGCACGCCCCCGACGACCCAGCCCATTACCGTGATAAGTCCCACGAAGCCAAAGTAGACCGCCGTGATAATGGGAAACAGATAGGGCAGCAGTTTCTTGAGCGGCTCGATTAACTGACGGAAGTTGTCCACTCCGGCTGCCCGGTACAATTCCTTGACCATGTCCATGATGTTGCGGAGCGCATCGGCAAGAACTTCCAGGATGGCGACAAAGGCCGGACCAACCATCTTGCCAATTTCTTCGATAACCTGACCGAAGGACTTCTTTACCTGTTCGAATTTGAAGCCGGATGTTTCGCGGTCGGCAGCGGCCATTGTCGAGCCCTGACCGGCGAACTTTTCCAGGATTTTGCGGACGGCGTCCGGGTTCTGCGCTTCGAGTAGCTCGGCACGCATTTCCGGTCCCAGTTGCCTTCCCAGACGCATCTTGGCCGGGGCGAAGCCGCCTGGCTGGCGCATCATTTCCAAGGCACCCTGAAGCGACTTGTTGACTTCGGCAATCCGTTCGGCGGATGGTGCGGTGCCGGGCTCGGCGAAACGATGGGCGAGCATGACGGCGACTTTGGCCCAGTCGGCAGCGTCCTTGTACGACTTGGCCACCTTCTCGTTTTCCAGGATGAGGCGCCGGGCCTCGCCCACGGACAGGCGCGTGCTTTGGGCCAGCTGGTAGGCCCCTTCGGAAACCTTGTCCATCTCGCCCGCACTCTTGCCCAGCGCGTCCAGCAGGGACTTGGAACGAATCATCTCATCGTTCCACTTGATGAACGCGGACGTGGCCATTGTGATAAAGGCTATTTCCGCAACCAGTACAGCCAAGACTGCCACAATGGCAGTGGCCAGCAGAGCAGTGGCGCCGGCGGTGGCACTGAGGCCACTCGTCAAGGGTCCGAGAGCCTGGGTGAGGCTGCTACTCACGCCCAGCATGTTGGCCATCTTGCTGACGGATTGCTTGAGGCTTTCTTGGAGCGTTTCCAGCGCCTTGGTAGTCCGTTCGATTTCCTTCTTGTCGATGACGGGCGCTCTACCGAGCATTTGGAGCTTGTCTAGCTGCCGGTGTACGGCGTCAAGGGTAGGTTGCAACTTTCCCGTTTCGGTGACGAGGTTGACAACCAAACGCGCCAGCTCAAATGTAGGACCCATATCCCCTCGCTTCCATTATCTTCCTGGCGCGTTTCAGGGCATCTTCCGGACGTTGCTGCTGTCGCATGCGGCGCACCCACGCGGCGTATTCTTCCGGGGAACCGATCCGCACCCCCTGGCCATCCGCTTTGCTGGCCCGACTGATCGCCACAAGCTGAGCCGGTGTCATGCGGGCGATTTCGTCGGGCAGCTTCTTGAGCCCCTGCATCATTTCAAGAAAGAACTTGGGCCAATCGGGCTCGCCGGCCTCACCATTGCAATGTTCATCTCCGGCGGCGTCTCCGGCACCAGGCTCGCCGCCGGCTTCGTAGGGTTTGTGTCTGAACCCTTGACTTGCATGCTGTCTTGCAGTAACTGAGCAATCCTGTCCACCTTCTGCTTGAGGCTGGCGATCGGCTCGGCCAAGACAAGCTCGCGAACCGTGTCGTAATCCAACGTAGGATGGTTCGGCCGCGCTGCCAGCCAGATGAGCAGTGCGACTCCTTCGCCCTCTTGCAGAAGCCTCAAGGCGCCGCTGGAGTCGATTCCACCCGCGCCGCTCTTGGCGTCGTCGTGCGCCGCGCGCAGAATCAGTTCAGAAGCGTCCTTGAGAACCTGCGGCGCAAGGCCACGCCCGGAAAGGCTCTTGAGCGCCTCTCCGGCAACTTCCCACGGATCGGGCAAGCGTTCCTTGAGCCATGCCCGGATCGTCCCAAGCGCGCCAACGCTGTACTGAGACAGAAACAGCGTGCGGCCACCCAGCTCGATGGTGCCGGCCGCACCGGTCATCGTATGCAACTCTACTCCCATACCGTCGCCTCCATCAGTGGCTCAAAAAGTTGAGCCGCTCGCGTTTAGGCCGGATCAAGAATCGGGCCGCTGAAGCTGGCGGCCAGCCGCCAATCGACGGCACCGGAATTCGGATCTAGCACGACGCTGTTATCTTCCACAAAGATGGTGCCGACGTAGGCCGAACCGGGATCGGCGGCGTTGAGCCAGCCAGGGCGACGGACATACGCGGAAATCGCGTACAGGGCACCCTGGCGAAGCTGCGGCGGCGTGATGGGCTGGCCGACGCGCCAGTGGCCTTCGGCGGAAAGTGAACCCCCGGACGGACCGGGCGAATACTCTTGCCAAATCTGATTGACACCAGCAACGACGGCGCCAGAGGTCGAACCGGTGACCTCGGTTTTCTTGGCCATTTTCTTGATTTCGACCTTGCTCATAGGCATTTCAGTCGAATTTACGAAGAGAGCCACAGAAGCGCCGGTCAGGGTGACCGAACTCTGCTCAACTGGGGCTGCCATAGGAGTATCCTCTTGGTTAGGCGACGAAGACAAACGGTTTGTCTGCCTTCAATTGGTGTTTGCAAATACCACTAATCCTCTTTGACATCTGGCAGTTCAAACAAAGAACCTGGAGACCGTCAGCAGAAAACTCTCTCTTTAGTAGTCTCCTGTATAGGTGCATGCCCCCGGCCCGCCAGCCGTGCTCTCTCCGGTGCTTACCACCGTCGTTGTTGACATGATCAACGCTGAGAAAATCGATTTCGTCTTCTCCGCAACAGCGACAAAAACAACCCCCTAACAACTCAAAGCATCGCCTCTTTAGAGCCAGATGAGCGCGCTTGCCCGCACTTCTGAATTTATCCAGGCATCCTGAACACGCCTTTCGACCGGGAACGTCCAGTTCCGAACCGCAGTTTTTGCAAAGCCCCGCCTCCCGAAAACGCTGGCGTCTCGTTTTCAAATCGTTGCACAAAACTGGAAGACAACAATCCAAGCAGAGCGCCCTCCGATAAACCTCGTTGGAGCCGCACTTCTGACATTTGCCATTTCCGAGCGGGCATCTTTCGTGCTCCCAACAAGCCAGGCACAAACCAGTATTTGTTGGAGTCCTTCCACCGCCACGCTTTGTCTGCTGCCCGCATTTGCGGCACACAAACCTTTGTGCAGGTTGTTTTGGGCTGGTCTCCGGATGATTTCTCCTGTGCCACTCACGATTGGTTATGGAGTGACAGGTCCTACACTGAGCCCTCAGCCTCCTGCCTTTGCCTTGGAAACCGAATTCTTCCCCTTCCTTCTCCACCCCGCACTTGCTGCACTTTTTCATCCCCATGCCCCCTCAAGGATAAGGCAACACGTTGTTTGTGTTCAAGGTGCCACTCATGGCTCGGTAGCGTAAGGGGCAGTGGTAGACATCCCGACTGAGCGTACTACGGTCCGGATCGGGCATGAGCGCGATCGCCGAAACGCGCTGCAAGTAGACGGGGACATTCTGCCGGTTATCCACCTTCTTGCGATTCAGCAGACCATCGACTTGCTCGGCGAAAAACTCAGTCGGATCTTCCCCCTCCCCGTACACCGACACCTGCACAATCAAATCATCGAAGTTCGCCCCGTCCGACTCCTGCATCGCTCGACCACCAACCTTGGACAGGATAATCAGCGGATACATATCGTCCCCCGCCGCGTTGTCCGGTCCGCTCGACGAGTCGATTCCCGGCACTCGGTAGGGCCTAATCCGATTCCGTCCGCACGCCGTGCCAACATTGGGGTCTTTGAGCAAGCGCGCGCGGATAGTGCCGAGTATCCCCCCATTCGTTCCAGCAATCTGCGGCATCGGCATGTTGACAATCCTCAGCGAGCCATCTGGCCGCCATTACGGAACAGGCTCGTTGCAATCCTTACCGCGCGCTCCAAAAATGCGACAACCTTGCTTTTCTTCTTCCCACCTATTCTACCACCAGCCCCGCCGGCATTGATAGATGTCCGTGGCGCTGCCTCGCCATGATGTTCTGTCGGTTCTGATAGTCGCGCCGTCCCGCCGCTTCTGGCCCCGGCGGCAACCATCTGCGCGGTGGCATCCATCTCTTCCAGGGCTGTCACTGTCATGAAGGGGCGCGGGTCCATTTTGCGCGTCCCAAGCTCAAGGTAGACCGCGTAATCGAGCCCGCTTCCCACCGAGTAGCCTTTCTGGCCTGCTGGTATCGGTATGATCTCGATACTGCCCCGCAATGCCCCAGTATCAACGTGCGGTGCTTCGCCCGGCTGCGAACGCGGCGGCCCAATGATCGCGATTTTCACCTGGATGGCATCGCGCAAATGTATCGCGCCAGCGAGACAGCCTTGCAGGGCCATGCCGTTGGTTCGGTCCACGATATCCACACCATACCATTGCAGGCCCACGCGACTGCCTCACAACTTGTACGTCTTGCCGCCAAACTCGATGCGATAGTCCGGCAAAATCGGAATCTGGTCAACGTGGAACCGATCTTCCGTGATGGTAACTATCGAAAACCCCTGTTGCCAATTAGGAAACTGTACGTATTCCGGGTCCAGACGGCACAGACAGCCGTTTTCCCACGCCCCGCGCGGTTCCCAAAGGTGGCTTACTAGGTAACTTCCCTGCCGGTGCGTGTGGCCGATAATTACACTCTTGCCGAGCCTATCGTAATGCCGCTTGGCCGAGTAGCCCGAGTGCATCGACACCGAAAATCCATGCGTTACAAGCAGATTGCCCTGCGCCAACTCAACGAAATGGCTATAGGGCCAATATTCAAAACCATGCTCACGGGTGCGAAACGCGGCCCGAAACGATTCGTCCGGATCGGCGCCATCAACCCCAATGCCGTGCATGAGAGCCTGCAAGATGGGCGACAACCCGCCGGCTGAGCGTGCTTCTTGCCAGAGACGACGGCGCCAGCGGTCTTCGTGGTTGCCACCGAGCCAGATTTTTTTCGGAATCTTCTTCAGCCGGATCATGAGCTGTTCGGACTTGTGCAATTCCTCCAGCACGGTATCAGTCTTCAGTGGATCGCGATCAAAATTCGAAGAAGCGTAACAATCGGCTATGTCGCCATCCAGGATAATGCAATCTGGCTTCCATTTCTCGACGAAGCGAAGTGCCAATTCTAGGGCGTTGGCATCCTCGAACGGATACTGTATATCCGAGAGAATGGCCGCCTTCTTGGCATCGACTTTGTGCCCCTTCATGTTGCGCGGGTCGCGACATTCTTTTTTGGCCTCGTATACTCGACGGTGCGACTCCCGGTTCGCTTTCCTGACTCTCTCTCTTCTTACCGGATCGTTCCTGATTTTGTCATCGATTCGTCTTCGCCGGACCATCGAAGACTTTCTGCCCTTTTCCGACTTGCGATAACGTCCACTGTTGGCCTTTCCCTCGGGGCTTTTGTTGTAGCGCCGGCCAGATTCCCTAATACATATTTTGCAGCGCGCCCGTCCATCCTTGACCACCGTGTTTTCCAAGCTCTTCGGATGCCCGCACCGGAACGCATCTTTCGCCATCGCCGTCCCCCTATCGGTTCTCGATGTAGTAAGTCTTCGTTGACAACACGTTGCCCTGCGTGTCCATCGTTATTTCCGTGCGCTTTTCAAGGATTACGTCCTCTGGGTAAGAAGTTTGCGGCCAAAAGAGATGGCCGGCCAGAAGCCCGATCAGAAGCGGAATGAGGGGACAATGGTACGTACCCATCGTCACCAGATATGAAATGGAGCTTTTCCGGCCCGAGCAGCCGATAGCCACGATATCCCAAGCGCCCATGACGAGCAGGCAGGTCAGGATTACTGCCAGCGATGACCATTGCCATTTTGTCACGTGTGCATCCCCGGATGTAAACAGAGTTTAGCAAAATTCTCTGCCGCCTGTCTACGCTTATAGTTTCGGGAAGATTTGAATCAAAAAGCTTTGGTTATCGGGCGGATAGTGCTGCACAAAGCTTCCTTGGGTAATGACGAAGTAGCCGGAATACAACCCCGGTGTCTGAGTGTCGGTGGGTTGCCAGTTGTATTGAGCGACGCCCTTGTTAATAGTGCCGCTTTGCAGTACGGTCGCCGGGCCATCGACGACTACCGTGTTTGGCGGTGCATACGTCACCATGTGGAAGCGCACGGTAGCCACGGTCAAATCGATCGGATTGCCGTTGCCATCTTCCAGGGTCGCCTGAATGAATGGCAACTGGTCGCCTTGGGTCAGACGGATGCGCTGCACAGGATCGAAGGGAACCACAGGCATGGCCATGCTCCTAGCTTTGTTCGTTGACTTGGATGGCAATGGGTCCGCTGATAGAGCCGGCGCCGAATGCCAGCGGCGCACCGAAATTGAGGGCCGCCGCGACCCCCAAGTCTGAACCGGCGCCGGAATCTGCCCCTGCAACAGCGATGGGAATAGTTCCGATAAGCGCTAGCGGTATCCTCTGTTTCAGCTTGATTGCAAACGGGGCGCGCAGGCGCCCGCGCGGGAAGACTCGGCCAAGTGTGTGGTAGGATGTTGGGCTGTAGCTACTCATCAGCCAATCTCGCGGTAGGTAAGTTCCACGTCGAAGATCGTAGCCGCAAAGCTCGGCGTGTTGATCTTCAGGCCAATAATTCCCGATGGCGGGACGATGGGGCGCTTCTCAGGAATGGGCGCAAACTGATAACCCCCCACCGATGGCACGCCCTGCATGCCAAGCTTGGTGTTTGCCGTGTACGTCGGCTCGCTCGTGGGCACGGCGCCAACCGTGGACGCAGAAGCCTGATCGCCCGGCTCGTGTTTGCTTGGCGTCAGGACGGTGGGCGAACCCCCCGCCGCTGAGGCACGCTGCAAGAAGATTTCGAGCTGTTGGTTATTGGCATTGTTCAGATCGGTGACAAATGCCTCCAGAATCTCGATACAGGCCCCGGGCGGGGCGGTTAGCTGAAGAAGCGTTTGCGGCCCCGCACTCAGGGAAACCGTCTGGAAATTGGCTGTGTAGACACCACGCACGGTAAAATCTCCTTAGTTAGCGGACAACCACAGCACGATGAATGACCACGGCGCCCGAAGGCGGATCGGGATGCTGCGCCGCGCCGATATCGAAATAGCTGCTGGTTGTAGACAAACCAAAGTAAGATGCCGGATAGCCGGCACCACGACAGAGGGCGCCGCCGCCGACCGCATTATTGAGACCGAAGTCTCCCCCGGCGGCGTTGGTGTTCGGATCAGCCGAGAGGGTGATAAAGCCGAACGTGTTCTGACTCGACCAGTTCGAGCCCTTGGTGACGCCAGCACAATTGAAGAGGCGCGCCCGCCATGAGGCGATGTTGTTGTCGTAGTCGTTTTGAGCGTTGTTCCACGCCAGGCAGTTAACCAGTACGCACCCATCAGCCATGTAGAAACCGTAGCCCTTCAGGGTCGTATTGTCGCGCGACGTGCAATTATTGAAGAACGCCGAGCCAGTGCTATAGAACCCATACCCCGGATTCGAGTAGGCAATGCAGCACGTGACATTGGAATTGCCGGATATCTGATAGGCGTGATCGGTACATCCGGTGGCCGTGCAGAACTGAATGCAGCCGCCGCTGCCGGACCCGAGAATGCCTTCGGTGCAATTGGTGGCCCGGCAATCAATCACATCGTTGACGCCAAAGGAACTCCAGATGCCATTGGCGAAATTATCCGCCGTACACCGCTCGCACAAACCGAGGCCATTGTCTAACTGGAAGGCGTTGTAGCCGGCTGCGCTGTTGTTCGGATTCTTCGCGACGATGTTTCTGGTATGTACGTACTGGTCGTTGAAATAGACATAGGTGCCGGTAGCGATGCCAGAGGCCGCCTGAATAACCGGCAGAGAGCCGATCGGGTCCAGATTGCCGACTGTTCGATTTGTCACCCAGCCAACCAACCGCGTCGGCTTGAGATTGGTCCCGCCCGGCGTTGCGGGAATGTTGATCGGACCGCCGTTGGCGTTGCGCGTCGTAACGGTAAAGGAATAGGTAGCCGGCCCGAGCAGGAAAATCACATTGCCGCCTACGGTGAGCTTTGCGGCCGAGCCGAGCGTTGCCTTGGCGCCCCCCAAGTTCCCCGTGCCGCCTGTGCTGCCTGTCGTACCCACAGCCTTGTCACAAGTCGCGACGTTGCCGGATACCGAAAGAATTTCCACAGTCTGCACGGTGAAGCCAGTGCCACCTGTGATGTTGATCGTATTGCCTGGCGAAGTCGAATCAAATGGATGCGCGGCCGAAGTAATCTTGGTGTTTGTCGTGCCATCGATGACCAGATCGGTGTACGCGATCTGGGCCGCGTTCTGCTGGGAAAAATCCGTGCCGGGGGCGGCAACAGTCGGGTCGAAGCCGCCGCTGTTGGAATCGGAGCCCCCGCTTCGTACATCCCAAATCATACCTGCGTTAAACGCCATTGCTTACCACCTACGGATCGGGAACCACTGCGGCCACCGGCTCTAGTTCCTCCAGGACAACCGGAATCCAGTGTAAGATTGCGGCGGAACTGGAATCGACGCCAGTACCGGCATCACTGGCCGAAACAAGCGTGATGTTGCCGCCGCTCTGCAAGTTCATCTGGAAGAGCAGCCACGCGCCGCCCATGTCATTCCTCCGTCCATTCGAACTCGACTAGTGCAAAGGACGACGCTGGCAACGACACCCCAAGAAGGCTGAGGCACAGCAAATTAGAAACACCTTGCAACGTCGGCGGCTGCAATCCGTTTCTCGTGTAGTCCCAGACGTATTGTTGCAAGGTCGGGTTGCCCGTGTTCGTTACCATGATCGGCACGTACACATCCGAGAAAAACGTAGCCGCAGAACCCAGCCCCGTGGGATTGGCGGTATAGAAAGCTGGCGTAGCCCCCGGCAAGCTATTGTTCGTGTTATTTCGTCCGGCGCCATTGCCGACCGTACTGGTGCCACCCGAATTGACACTAGTCCGCAAAAGCAAAGCCACCTGGACGGCGCCTGGATTGGCTGTCGTAGTCACAAACTGTAGCTTGATGCGCCATACTTTGGTTGTCTTGCCAGAAGCCCCGGCCAGTGTCGCGAAATCTGTCGCCAGCGAAGCGGGCGTGAATATCCCCGAGCAAGCCGAGTAGCTTTGCTTCGTGCCCTCAGTCGAAACGAACAGGGCTCCAGAAGAACTGCATTGCAGAGAAACTGTCTGCTGATTTGCAGGAGCCGGCGGAGTCGAATTGAATTGGGCGCCACTCACATGGCACTTGGTGGGCGCCGTGCCAACTCCAACCGCCGCGTCGGCCAAAGTCGGCGCCGGATTGGCGAGACTCACAGCCTGGCATCCGGCCGAAGCCTCGATGCTGACGGTTGCCGTGCTGGAACCAACCACCGAGCAGCGAACGCGAATTTGTGCGTATCCTGCACAGGGCACAATCCAACTACCGTTCGCTGTGGTTGTTGTAGCAAGCGCCCCGGTGCCGGGAACAACGCCACTGATGGTAAACCAGTTGCTTCCGTCCGTGGTTGCTTCAAAGATGAGCGTCCCGCTCCAGGAACCGGTAATCTGAACGGTTGCCGTGCCCGTACCGGGGGCCGTGAGTGCCACATTGTTCGTTGTGGCCGCCAGACTAAGTGATTGAGTAAGGTTAGTGCGGTCGTTTGGGGTGACAGCACTCGTGAACGAGACCGACCACGGGCCGCCGCTCTGCGTAACTGCGCCAATGACGTTGGAGCCGGTTGGTAGCGGCGCAACCAATACGTTGCCATCGCCGATACTGGCGTTGATTGTAACCGTAGCGGTTCCGGTGCCAGTTACAGAGCAGCGCGTGCGTACCTGGGCAAGGCCGGCACTGCTGATGTACCAGTTGCCATTGGCCGTTATTGTGCTGGACAGCACGCCCGTAGTTGGCGTCAGTGCCTGAAGAGAAAACCAGTTGGTGCCGTCATTAGTGCCTTCGAAGATAATGGTTCCTGTCCAGGAACCGGTGATCTGAACACTTACCGTGCTGGTGCCCGGCGTTGCCAGAGAGACCGCATTCGTGGTGCTACTCATCACCAGCGACTGGGTGAGCTGCGTTCGATCGGCAACCGTTACCGGCTGTGTCGTGGTGCCGACGGGGTCGATCCGCAGCGGTGCCGCTTGCGTGGCCAGCTCGGTGCCAGCCTGATTGCGAATGTTGACGTGCAGAGCGCGGTTGTTGGTGATGCGTGCCGTATCAACCGTGCCGCTAGAGACGGCAGAAAGGCCGTCGTTGAATACGCCCTGCACCGAAGTTCCGGCCGTTGTTCCCGCCGTGAACGCCGCGCCGTCTGCGGCGGACGTGCCGCCGACATTCGAGCCAGCGGCAATGTTCACCTTCAAGTTTCCGGAAGAATCAAACTGTACGGCCGCTGTTTGGCCGTTGGACAGGGATGGCGCCGAGCTGTTAAATACCCCGGCAATCAGCAGCGCCTTGGATGGCGCCGAACCGGCACCAACTGCGGCATCTGCGTTCGTTGCGACCGTCCAGGTTCCGCTTTGCGTCACAGCGCCGATAACATTCGAACCGGCTGGAAGGGCCGCATTCACGGTGACGTTAAAAGTGTCCGCCCCGGTGGCCACAATCTGGGCGCCGCGTGCCGTGCATTGGGCATCAACCACTTGGCCGTTCGTGACAGTTGGCTGGGTGCTATTAAAGACGCCGCCGACCTTGACGGGGTTGTTTGCATTTGCTGCACCCGACGCTACCGGGCCATCGACGTGGCCTATGAGGTTCGTGCCGGCGCTGAGGCCGACGGTCCACGTACCAGACTGGCCGACGTTCCAGGTTCCGCTTTGCGTTACCGCGCCGATCACATTTGAGCCAGTCGGCAGCGCCGCGTTTACCGCAACGTTGAAGGTGTCCACGCCCGTCGCGACAATGGCGGCGCCCCGAGCAGTGTACTGTCCGTCAACCACCTGCCCCGTCGTCACCGTTGGCTGGGTGCTGTTGAATACACCGCCCACCTTTACCGGGTTATTGGCATTCGTGCCGCCAGAAGCAACCGGGCCATCGACGTGGCCTATGAGATTCGAACCGGCGCTGAGGCCGACGTTCCAGGTGCCGGACTGGCCGACGTTCCAGCTGCCGGCTTGGTTCACGGCGCCGATAGTATTACCGCCGGCAGGCAGAGCGGTAGTCACCGTAACGTTGAAAGCGTCAACGCCCGTGGCGACGATGGCCGCCCCCCGAGCCGAATACTGGCCATCGACAATCTGACCGTTGGTGACAGTCGGCTGCGTGCTGTTAAATACCCCGCCGACTTTCACAGGATTGTTAGCATTTGCCGAGCCCGACGCTACTGATCCATCCACATGGCCGATGAGATTGCTGCCAGCGCTGAGCCCGACGTTCCACGTGCCCGCCTGATTCACCGCGCCGATGGTATTGCCGCCTGCCGGCAGCGCAGCGTTCACTGTGACGTTGAACGTATCTACGCCGGTGGCCACAATGGCGGCGCCCCGGGCTGTGTACTGGCCCTCAACCATCTGGCCGGTTGTTACCGTCGGCTGGGTGCTATTGAACACGCCGCCAATCTGCACCGGGTTGCCGGACTTGGCCGAGCCAGAAGCTGCGGCGCCGACCGCTGTCACCAGGCCGATATTATTGGTGCCGGCGGGTAAGGCCGTGTTGACGGTAACGTTCCAGGTGCCGGATTGCGTCACCGCACCGATAACGTTGCTACCGGTCGGCAGCGCGGCGTTGACAGTGACATTCCAGGTTCCGCTTTGCGTCACGGCGCCAATGACGTTCGAACCAGTCGGCAAGGCTGTGTTCACGGTGACGTTGAACGTATCTGTTCCGGTCGCGACGATGGCGGCCCCGTGAGCGGTGTACTGGGAATCGACAATTTGGCCATTGGTAACGGTCGGTTGCGTCGTATTGAATACACCGCCAGTCTTCACCGGATTGTTGGCATTCGTAGCGCCGGACGCCACCGGTCCGTTAACCGTCCACGGCCCGGCAGACTGGGTTACTGGCTGTGCCGTTGTGCCCACAGGGTCGATACGGACTGCGGTCGCGGCCGTGCCAATCTCAGTACCGCTGTTGTTCCGCAGATTGACGTGTAGGCCGCGATTGGACGTGATTCGTCCAACGGCGATTTGCCCGCTACTGACAGCGGCGAGGCCATCGTTGAACACACCTTCAACCGGTGTTCCCGCCGTGGTGCCGGCCGTGAAACTGGCCTCGTCTGTGGCCGACGTTCCGCCACTGCCGCCGCCCCCGCTATTCACGGCCACGTTAACCAGCAGGCGCCCGCTGGCATCGACCTGAAGGCCAGCTACCTGGCCGGATGAGAGAGTCGGCAGCGTTGAGTTGAAGATACCGGCCACAAGAAGCGATTTCGACGGCGCCGCACCGGCACCCACGGAAGAATCCGCATTAGTCGCGATTGTCCAGGTCCCGGCCTGCTGGACGGCGCCGATGGTGTTTGAGCCGGTTGGTAGAGCCGTGTTGACGGTGACGTTGAAAACGTCTACGCCCGTCGCGACCAAAGCGGCGCCGCGCGCGCTATATTGAGCGTCAACGACTTGCCCAGTTGTTACCGTTGGCTGAGTCGAGTTGAACACGCCGCCCGTCTTCACCGGATTGTTGGCGTTTGCGGCGCCGGAAGCTACCGAACCGTCTACGTGGCCGATGAGGCTGCTGCCGGTGCTAAGACCTACCGTCCACGTTCCGGACTGTGTTACCGGAAATGCCGGCTGGTCGCTGGCGATGGTTACAGGCAGAGAGCTGGCCATTGCCTTCTGCCCGAGACTCAGGGCTGAGCCGCCAATCTGCGTAACGTTGATTGTCCACGGGCCAGAAGCTTGCGTTACGGCGCCGATGGTATTGCTGCCGGCGCTCAGGCCGACGCTCCAGGTTCCCGATTGCGACACCGGCAGTGCCGATTGGTTGCTGGCAATCACAACCGGAATGGAAGCAGCCATTGCTGCTTGGCCAATTGCCAGAGCCGAGCCGCCGATCTGGGTGACGTTGATGGTCCACGGTCCGCCCGACTGCGTTACGGCGCCGATAACACTAGACCCGGCAGGAAGAGCGCTGACGATGGCGCAGGGCAGCGGATTGGCATTTGACAGTGGCGTTGGTGCCGAACCGGTATTCGGTCCAACGTAGATACAGCTCGCGGGGAGCTTGGCGTTGTTTGGATAAGAGAACGAGCCGGCAGTCAGATCAACCGTAACGATCAAGTCGCCACCGGCACCGGCATTGAGCTGGGTATCGTTCGCGAAGCATCGGCCCAGACGCCAATGGCGAGCACGTTGCGAATGAATTTCTTGGGCGAAAAATCTCAACATGGGCGATTACCTCGGTGGCAGAGCCGTGCCTTTGTCGAAGCCAGCGCCAAGATCCGCAGCCGACAAGGCTGGCGCAGGCGAGCCAGAGTCCGAGCCAAAGCCAAAATCAAATCCCGAAAGTGCGTTCGCGGCCGATGGCGAATCGGCGCCGGTCCCGTTGTCAGACACTGTGAAGTTCGCCGCCAGACTGAGCGAGTCGGCGCCGGTGGCAGAATCGGCAATCGGCCCGTAGGTTGCCGAAATGGCAGCCGAATCGGCGCCACGAGCCGAATCGCCCTGCGGCCCGGCCGATGGCTGCCAGCCGAGAATGTCAAAACCGGTGCCGGCGTCGGGAACGGTGAATGTCACGGTGATAGCCAGGCTGTCTGAGCCAGTACCAGAGTCGGACAGACTGGCCGAGTTGAGTAACGCCAGTCCGTCCGTACCTGTGCCACTGTCGGGCAGCGTGGCGAACGTTACCGACAGACTGGCGCTATCAACGCCAGTCCCGGTATCAGTCTGCGGGCCAGCGGAAGGCTGCCGCGAGGGTGAGTCGGCAGCAACCCCGAATTCCGAAGCCGTGAACGTAAATGTGCCGGCCAGAGAGTCTGCGCCGGTTCCAGATTCAGAAACCACTAGGGCCGATGCCAGGGTGAGCGAATCGGCGCCGGTGCCGGAATCGTTGGCCGTGGCCACCGTGACACTGAGGGTTAGCAGATCAACGCCAGCGCCGGCATCGCTTGCGTTCCAGGTTGGAAACCAATTGAGCGTATCGGCGCCAGTGCCAAACTCGCGGCCCGTGAAACCGACGAAGTTGCTGTCCGTGCCCGTGCCGGAATCGCTGGCGTACGGCGCCGAAGCAACGCCGGTATTGGGTGAAGAGTCCGTGCCCGTGCCGGAATCGGCGTAGATGGGCGCGAAGAAGGAAACCAAGTCCATGCCTGTGCCGGCATCGGCTGCCGTCGGGTTCGGTCCGGGCAAGTCCAAGCCGAAACCGAAGTCCGCGTAAGAGCAAGTGAAGCTGCTGACGAGGTCTACCGAAAACCCCTGGTCGTTCGCCGTTGGCGCGAATGCGGAATCGGTGCCGGTCGCATTATCGTTGATCTGATACTGCGGCTGGCCGCTGTCTACACCGATCCCGAAATCACTGGCTTGCGGCATTGGCGATCACTCACTATCAGCAAGTCACGAAAACTCCAGCTGTTAAGAAACCGTGCTACTGACAACCATCCAATACGCGAATGCTTGGCGTTGCTGTTGGTTTCTCCAAATCGCCATTCCATCCCCAAACAGGATGTTTGGAGGGATCGCCGCCAACAGCAACCCCGCAGACCGACTTGCAGCCGCACGGACACACAAAAAACATCATGGTCGGTGGCGCATGAGGAGATTCACGTCCAGTCCACATAAAGCAGCCCGGATCGGTCATCAATTCGAACCTGTCAACCATCTTTGCTACAACATTCGGCATCGGCGACTCTCAAGAAAAAGTCCCGCGTCCCTACGGGGGCAGGAAACGCGGGACACGCGGCGACGGTCAGGGGGCACTGATTGTGAGTTGTAGACAACCCTCAGCTGATGGTCACCTGCACGGTCATTGCCCATGTACCAGAATTTTTGCTGCCGAACGACTGCACGAGGCGGTTGAGCATGCGGCCCGTTGCGGCCGTCGTGCTGTTGAAAACGGCCACTTCGTTCCAGGCATAGTTAGCCGTGCCCGAACCGAAACTTGACTGGAACGTGATGGTGTTGGCCGAAGAAGTCACGCCGTCGGTATGCTGCGGGTAGCTGGCGTTCATGCCGACGCGCGTCTTGTTGCTGGCCGATTGCAGGTCGGTCTGCGTGGCAGCGGCGGCGGTCGAGCTGTCACCCACTCCAACGGCGGCATTGCCATTGTTGAAGTAGGTAAGGTTCTGCCCGGCCGTGGTTGTGCCGTTGCCGATCAGGCATTCCCACAGGCAGGACACACCGCCGTACATGAGCAGATTCTTGCGAACAACCATCTCCTCGTCGGGGACGGTGTCAGGGGCAATCTGGTCGATATCCAGCTTGTGGTACTTCTTCAGGTGCCAGGTGCAGAGCCAACGGCCATGCTCCAGGGCGCCGGTGGGGTCGCGTTGTAGGTCGATTGCTTGCAACATGGGCGATTCCTCATTTAACTGCGTGCTCGGTTGCGTGAATCTTCCAGAGCACAAATTGCTCTTTCACATTTTCGAGCGAAGTAACATTCAGGTTTCGATTGCCGTAAACTACCAGGTCCCCCGTTCTGCAAAGTCCATTCGTCGTCAGGTCCGTTGCTGTGTAGATTTCGTACCGTCGCTCGTACACCAGCCTTATCGAGTCCTCTTCAGGCCCCCCCTCGGCCGTCGTCACATCGACCACCAGGCAAGGCACATTGCTGGCCATCACCTGGAAGGCGCCATCGGCTGCGGATATCCTTCCGCCCGCGTCATCTTCGCCAGCCAATCCTTGCGGCATTCGCTGGATACTAATGCTGTGAATTAGCCATTCCAGCGGAACCCCAACCGGTGCGCCAAAGGCTGATCCGAACGGCCCTTGAAAGTCCCAAACCGGGTTCAGGTTTGCTGGCATACCGGCCTACCCCTAGAAGCCGGTCGTTCCCACTCCCGGCAAGAACGGCCCATTCGAATCCGTAAAAGCGTCGCCCTTGTAGGCCGGCGCGTCTGGATCTCCTTGGCCTCCCGACACCCCGCCGTTCGGCAAGGCCGGCTGAGATACTGGCAGCGGCGCGAGCGGCGGGTTCGAGATGCCGGGACTGGTTGGCGTCAACGTGGTAGCCGGCTGCACCACGGGCAGGCGCGCCGCCTGGCTTTGCTTCTCGATGCGTTTGATTTCGTCCGTGGTTTCCTTGTACATTTCGCGGACATTCTTCACGCTGTCGGACTGGGCGACATTCATTCCGCCCATGCTGCCGCTAACCTTGTTCCGCAGCTGGCCTTCAAGAACCATCAGCAGATGTCGCTTGGTGTACAGGTATTGCAGGAATGGGAAGATGCTCGCCTTCACTGCATAGAAGCTCCACCACAGCGGGATGTTCGGGGTCAGCACATCCAGTTCCGGACGCGAACGAGCGTCCAAAGTCGCGCCGACTTCAAGGAGAATCGAGTTTTGCCAGTCGGTTGCGACGGGCATGGTTCCACCGATTAATGCGGGGCGCCGATCTGGCCAACCGTTCCCCTGCCATTCAAGTTTTCGCCCACATACACCTTGACGACATGACCGCTGGCCGTTTTAAAAAACATCTCGTCGGGATGGCCGCCAGCCGATTCGCCGCGCACAGCCGAAGACAAAGCGGAACCGTCTACCGGGTCCGTAAAACCTGCTTTGGCTGTCGCGAGGCGGACGTTGCTGATCATGGCTCACCTACTTGGTGCCGTGGTTGACCTGCCGCGCCGGCGAGGGCTTCCCGCCTGGGGGCGGTTGAAGATTGACACCAGTGCTCGTTTGCGGGGCCTCAACGGCCGGCGCCGCAGCGGCGGCGTTTGCTGCCTTGGTTTCCGTGATCGCGTGGGCAATAACGTTCCGCTGCAACAGCTCGGACATCTGTTGCTTGAGGGCCTCGATTTCGGCTTGCTGCTGAGCGATTTTCTCTTCATTCGAACCAACCAAGGCCGTGCTCACCGGCTTCTCTAGATCGAGCCGTTCCGATTGGGATTCGTGGGCGGTCGCCGGACGAATGGCTCCGAGAATCTGAAGGCGATGGATGGCCGCCAAGCATTCCTGTTCGTTCAGGCGCCGCTCCTCCGTGATGAGATGCTCGAAACGCCCCGTGTCCTTGTTCAGAACCTTCTTCGTCACCTGGATGACTTGACGGTCATCGGTGAAGAAGCGCGTTCCTTCAACAACGTCCCCGCGCGCCCACAGCGGACCGACACCGCTATGCAGCACCACATACTTGGCCGTCAGAACTGGATGGCTGAAAGACTGGACGGCCGGCGCCTGGGCGATGGCGTCGGCCGTCGCAACTTGTTGACTCGTCGCCTGCATGGAAAACCCCTTTGTTGCTTGGAGGCCGGAGCTGGGTTCAAACCAGCAACCATTCCCTTATCAGGGACCGCTCTCCCTTGGCGTACCCGGCCGTTGGTTACACGTTCATCACGACGATTGCGCTGGGGAAGTAAATAACCGGGCCTCCGTTGTGGCCGTCATGAATTTCAATCAGACGCGGCACCTTCACCTCACCCCAGTCCACGACTTTCATGTACGGACCGGCGGCCACGTCAGCGTTGTTCGCATTGCGAACCATGCGGTACTCACCGATAACCTGCCCGGCGGGTCGTTCGCCTACCACGATGACGGTGTTCTTCGGGATGAAGGTCTGGAAGTTGCCAAACTCATCGAAGTAGCCGTCATCGTAGACGTAGATTTCCGGCAGGTCGTCACCCGTGAGCAGTTGGTTGATGCCCTGCAAATTATTGAACGTCCCGAGTCCAGCGGTGCGGCGGCCGTAGATATCGGCGTTGTTCGTATTGGCCCGAAGGTTGTTGAACGTCTGCCGATTCATGTATGCCTTGGCCACGGCGCCAAAGTCCACGCTGTGGCCACGGTGCAGAAGCTGCACGGTCGAGAAGTCGGCCAACGGCGTTGAGCTGGCTGCCGTGGCCCACGTTGTGGCCGCTGTGAAAGTCTGAATCGGGAAGCTGTCCGTATGGACGATCGGGCTGCCGCCCGCAACGCTGGGGGCCGCAGGAACCGAGAACGTGCCCGTGGCGAGCAACGTCCAGATGATGTACTCGACTCGGTCGAGCCGGCGCTGCAAAAGCTGGTCTTGCCGCTCCAGGACCAAATCGCTGATGTTGATCGGGGTGCCGAACGTGCCAGGAGCACGCCGCTGCGTGATCTCCTGCTCGTTGATCGGGATGTACTCGCCGTAGTAACCGGGAGCGTAGATGTACTGCTTGAGGCCGACCGGTTGCACCTTCGGGGGCGCACCGTTGAGGCCGCGAATCTGCTGAAGGCCACGGAAGTTATCGAGCTGCTCCCACGTCAGGAAAGCAGCGTCCAGCGTTCGGATCGGGAAGAAATCGAACACCGGGCGATCGGCGGTCAATCGCGGCATTTTGTCCTGCGCGATTGCCATGATTTCTTGGTTCGTTGGATACGTGAATGCTGCCATTGCTGCTTTCTCCGGTGGGCGAAGGGCGCCAGGTTTTCAAGGCCTGGCACCCTCCGGGGGCGATGTTCCTCTGGTTACGTGAGCCGAATGATTCCGCCGTTCGGTGCGGCGATGTCGCCTTGCACCAATCGGCCCAACAGGTTGACTGCGTTCATGTCCAGGCCAACAAGATCCTGTGTGCGGAAGTAGCCCTTGAAGAACGCCGGGCACGTCTTTGCTGTCTGGCCAAACCCGCCTGCGCCTTGGCCGCCGGTCTGCCAGCCGAAAGTAAGGTTGCCGTTGGCGTCCGAAGCCACGTCGAATTGCAGGATGCACTTGGGAATCTGGCTGCCGTCGCTATTGCTGGCGTTGTAGGCCGCGTACTGGCCCGGTGTGCCAGCGGCTCCGGTAGTCGTGTGCGTGTTGATGACTGCCGGCGAACTGGTGCCAGTCAGGGCCGACGCCACAGTCATGGCCGTCACCGACTGATTGCCCAGAGCGTTTTGGAAGTTGACAACCACGGGGGTTCCGGGCAAAGCGCCGCCTGTACAGGAGACGTTCGACGGACCGCCAGGACCGACCTGAGTTAGAGTCGCCGTACCGGCACCCTGAAGCTGAGTCGTATTCAGCCCAAGGTTCGGCACAAACTGGTTGGCCAAGTTGCCCTGGAACGTGATGGTGACGGCCGTCGTGTTGAGGGCGCCGCCTGTACACGTCACGTTGCCGGAACCGATGTTCGGCAGAGCGGCCAGAGCCGTTTGTACCGTAGAGGCGGCGGCGTTGTAAGCAATGGGCGCCGTCGCGTTGCTGCCGAGCGACAGGATGATGTTCCCGCCGGTGAAGCTGGACAGCGAGAGCGATTGGACATTGTTCGAACCAAGATTGGGCAGGGCCAGCAGTGCCGCCTGAACTTGGGCTGCCGTGGCGTTCCAGTTGAGCGCCGACGTGGTGTAAGAGCCAAGCGTCAAGGTGAACGTGCCGCCCGTGGCTGTGCCCGTGACAGACAGCGTCTGCACATCGTTGTTGCCGATCTGCTCGCCAAGCACGGTTCCCTTGGTCAGGGTTTGGCTGGGTGCAAGCGTGATGGGCAGGACTTCGGCTTCATTCTGGTCATACGCCGGAATGACGCCAGTTTGGAAGAAATAATTGCTCGGTGCGAGAGGCATGGAAGGTCTCCGGTTAGTTCTTGCTCCCTGCCAGGATGGACATTCCCAGCGGAGTCAAACCCAGAAGTTCGCGCTTGCGTTCGTCGCTCATGTTGGCGTTGCTCTTGTCCGGCGTACCAGCCTGCGACAGCAGCACCTGGACGTTCTGATTGTTGCCGAGAAGCTCTTGCGTCAGCTTGTGCGGCAACCGTGCCGCATAAGCGCCCTGCAGGGCTGCCACACGAGAGGTCTTGCCGCCGTTGAAATCGACCGTGCCACCAAGCTTGTGATCGGCCTCGGCGGCTAGCTTGTACAAGTCGATGAGATGCTGCTTTTCCGCCGGCATGGCTCGGTTTTCGGCGATGGTCGTATCGGCGAAATGGACGGCGTCGGCTGCGATTTTCTCGGTTCGCAGCTTCTCGAATTGGGCCGCTTGCTCAGTTTTTGCCTTCTCCGCTTCGGCAAGCTGGGCTCTGAGGGCGAGCACCGCCGGGTTTTGTTCGTCTTCAGCAGAGAACTGATAGCCCTTCTGGCCGGCGCTTACTGTGCTGGTCGCCATCGCTGGCGTACCCGTTTGCAACGGCTTGCCATTTTCATCAACCCTGACCGGTTGGAAATTGCACTTTGCGCCCACCTTGCTGGAAGCATCGTGGATCACCTGGAGAGCATCGCGCTCGGAACCGTGCATAAACATGGCTTGGCACAGGGCCGCGAAGTCCGCCGGGTCATCAACAGACATATCGCTACGGGTCTTGCCCGAGCCCTTTTCGTCGGCATCCTTGGAACTCGACTTGTTCTCGCCGCCGCCAGTGTCCTCGACTTCGGCCGGCGTCTTGCAGAGCGAGCCATGATGCGCCGTGAGATCGTGGATCTGCTGCAAGGCCATCTGGCCGTGCTCGGTCCGGTAGCCGTCGTCAGCCTTCTTGAACTCGGCAAAGGCGACATCCAGGTCCGGCGTTGCCGCAGCGCCCTCTACACGCGGCTTGGTGACGAGGCCAACATGGGCGATACGCTTGGTGGCCCGATCCCACGAAACCGAGAGCGGAATGGGCTGATCCTTGTACAGATCGTGCAGCCACCGGGGCAGCAACACTTTGCCGGACATGGTTGCTTCTTTGTCGCCGTCCTGATACTCGGCCCGAATAAACTCGCCCAGCTTGCCATCCAGGATGCTGTCTTTGTGCTCGATTTTCAGGGGGGCTGGCTTTTTGAAGTCGGCTATGGCTAGCCGTAGCTCGTCCTTGGTCATGCTGAAGTTCTTGTCCGGATAGTTGCCCGACTTGAACACAAGAGGCGCCCGGCGGATGACGTAGCGGCCATACGGAACGGCGGACTGGGCATCGGCCGCGAAATCAACTTGTGCGAACTCGCTCATGAATGGTGTCCTCGTGCCAGTCCAGTTGCTCAAGGTTTTGAGTGACTCAGTTACTCATTTTGTTTTCTCAGAACAAAGTCGGTGGTTCAATGCCTCGACAAACCCGGCGCCGCTTTCCACACAATGGCAAAGTGGCTCCTGGCGAATACAACTGTCCCTGGACGACAGAAAATGAACTGGTATAATTTGTCTATGTCCAAAGTCAGCCACAATGAACCAGATAATCACGAAGGCTTCGTGACAGTCCGAGAGGCTGCCACATATCTCCACCTGGGAATCAATTCGGTTTACCGACTAATCCAATCTCGATTGTTGCCATCGGCGCGATTCGGTTCGCGCTCGGTGCGGATTCCACGCAAAGCGCTGTACGAATACGCGGAGAAGAGCTTGCAATGAGCACTGAAGGTAGCGACGTGCGCATCCGCGAAATGGACAGGCCGCTGCAAATCTGGTCTTGCATCTACTTCCTTGTTGGAAATAGCAAGCTTATTTACATCGGCAAGGCCACAGAGTTGTATCGGCGCGTCCTGTGCAGCAATCACCACGTATTCCGGGAAGATAAGGTAGACCGCATATTCTACATCCAGATCCCCGGAGCCAACGGCGCGGAGCTGGAAGCGATCGAGAGGGTTTTGATTCGGCGATTCGCTCCCATAGAAAACACAACGGTTTCCAGGGCCGGACCAAAAGACGTTGCGGTGTACCATTCCCTGGTAGGCGACTGGGCGATAGACCAGCTCATGAAGATGTTCAAAGAACACGCAATCGACCCCTTTTCAACAGACAAGCATCTTTCCTTCAAAGAGATCGGAGAGATAGCAAAGTTAATGGCCGCAAAACAAAAAGCGGAAGATGCTATTGAACAGATAGAGGAGAAACATTGATGCTCTGGCAAGTCTTCAGCGGCGAACAGTACCTCGGACTAGTCTTTGGGGACGATGACGACGAAGCCATTCGCCGAGCATCCGGCAAATGGGCGATGGCCGGACTGACGGTACGTCCCGTCCTCTATCGGCACGAGAACAAAGCGGAATACGAACCCGTCCTGCCGGTCTACGAAGCATAATCCGCACTAGCGGCATTTCTGACTTGACTTCACCAATCGATGAGTTACAATTTGAGTAACAGGAGAGTCAAACATGCCGCACGCAACCGAAATCGTTCTGCCGGAACCAATCGAAACTCAAGTTGACGAGCGCATTGCCAGCCGCACGGCCGAACGTTTTGAAAGCCTCGTGGCTGACTTAGCGTCTATTTGGGAAGGAGAGTAATTCATGCTCGCTCTCAGAATTGTGCTGACGACTATTCTGCTCTCTACGCGCGTAGTGGACTTCGTCTGTACGAGGTATCTGCTTTTGTCGATGCCGCAGGACGCCACAGAAGCCAATCCACTGGCAAATGCCGTGCTGCAAAGTTTTGGCTGGTTCGGACTGGCCATCTACGTGGCCGCCGGGGCGATGTCGGCAACCGTCGTCTTCTGGTATGCCTGCGCCAAGCGGCCCGCGACCGGATACGTGGGACTGGCCATCGCAACGGGAGTATCGTTCGGGGTAGCCTGTTACCAGATGTGCCTACTGTCGATATGAGGTGCGCTATGCAGCCATCGGTCGAGCAGCTCGCCTACCGAGAAGCATTAGAGATGCACGAACGCGAACAGACAGACGCACGCTTCGTCGCACTCACAATGGCCGAAACCAACCTCCTCCGATGGGCGCAGAAAGCCATTGCAGCGATGCCAGGGCCGCCCGAGCTGCGTCGGCAATCGATGTTCGCCTTCGCGGCCGCGTGCGTTCCCGAGCTTCGTGGCGAGCTGATTGAATTCTGCGCCAAACTTGATGCCGTGTGGCTAGATCCAGAAATTGCGGCAAGGTATCAGCGTTGAGCTGTCTCCTGGGCACGCTTGTTGCGTGTCGGGGTGGCAGGAAGTGGGCCGGTGGGCTGGCGAGCCTCACCGGCCTTTTATTTCGCCATTTTCGATGAACGGGCAACAGCAATCCCATAGCGAATATACTTGTTGCCATCGATATCCTTATCGTGCCAGTTGTCCAGGAACTTGGACTCTTCAATCATTACGCGGCCCGGCGCCTGGATGCTGCCGCTCTTGCGCGTGACGTTGTCCTCGCTGGAATCTTGGCAAAACACCAAGCCCAAATTTACGCCGATGACGGTTAGATAGTGTCCGTAAGCGAACTTCGCTTGGGCGGGAACTTCGGGGCCGTAGTCCTGAACCGGGCAGATCACAGGCATGCCGGCAAGCCAGTAGCGGCGAAGATCCTCTAAAGTCAAACCGTCGCGAGCCTCAACGCTCAAGCCAAGTGATTGGAGCACTTCCACGATGGCTGCCGGCCTCGTGGACTGTTCAACGTTCGTGCCCAGAAGCTTCTTCCACTCTTCAAGCGTTGCCGGTCCGACGCCGAAGTAACGGCCCACACACATGGTCGCAGCCGCTCCGCAATTGCTAATGCAGACATTATTGACTACAATCCATCCAAGAGGAGACTCAAAATCGTACACGGGGCCGCTGTAATGGAAATTCCTAATCTCGACAATCTCATCCAAGAATATTTGTCCGGAATCTCCCTCGAGAAGCTTGCTCGCCAACACGGCATCGGGGAGAAGGCTTTGTCCAGCGCATTCCGAAAGCGCGGCGTTCAGCTCAGAAGCTGGGCCGAAGCAGGCCGCTTGGTGTGGCGCAGAATGAGCCAAGCCGACAGGAAGAGGCAAGTTGCTGCCGCCCACCAAGCGACCAGGGGTAGCGTTCGATCCTTGGAAAGCAGACTTCAGGCCGCCGCCACATTGCAAAGAACACTTGCGCGCACCGGAAACAACGAGATCACCTTGGCCGAATCGCTTAGAAGCCTCGGATATGACGTTGTTCGTCAATTTGCTGTAGGAACCTACAACTTGGATATTGCCATCGAATTGCTTGGCGTCGCCGTGGAAGTCGAAAGCAAAAGCTGTAGCTTCAACTGGAAAAACTACCCCGGAGATGTTGAGGAGCGTACCAAATACCTTCTCAACAACGGCTGGAGCGTGTTGTTTGTGGTTACTCGCGGATGCGGCCTCATCTTTCCCAACATAGTGCAAAAGACTCTGTCCTTTTTTGAGTTGGCCGGCAGGAACAAACCCTTCAACGGTCAGTATGGGATGATTAGGGGTAACGGAAAGAATCGCGCCGGAAACAGTTTTGAATTCAACGGTTTGCCCCGTGTACCTGGCTTTTGAACCGCCGATCACGCGCCCCTGCAACTCTTGGCCGGGCAAAATGCAGCTGTAATGATCGTGCTGGACGATGTCTGGAACGTTGAGAATGGCTGGACTGCCAGCGGCAAACGGCGCCTCTTCTAGCTCGCGGCGAGGTTTCTTGGCCCAGCTCTTTTCCTTGCCCGCCCTAGAGCCATGCTCAGCCAAGTGATTGAAGGCTTGCTCGTATGCTTCGGATTCGGTCATCTTTTGTGGATTGCCACGAACCAGCATGTCAAACAACTTGCTCTCTGCCTTCTCGGCGTCAGTGCCAAGTATATGCGGATAGCTGTTCATCATGCTGCGTGTGAGAAGATCAAATCCCTTCAGCTTGCTTGGGTCCAGATTGCCGCCGGCGTTTCGCATTGCCAAGCCCGTAACATCGCCAATGTCCCGAGCCTTGGAAATTTTTCTGGCCTCTTGAAGCATCTTGGCCACGTCACTGTTTGCTTCGGCGTCGTGAGCCAACATATCGGCCGCGAGCTGGTGTAAGTGCCGCGGGTTGAGTCCCTCTTGCCGAGCCCTTTTGCCCCATCTTGCCCTATCGTATTCGGCCGATTGCTTCTTTTCGGCGCGGCCCGACTGCTCTTCCGCCGGCTCTTTGAGGGCATCGATTTTTCGTCCGACCAGTCCGGGCGCACCCTTGGTTATCCGCCCGTCCTTGATAAAGACGTGCGTTCCACCGCCCTTCTCGTCGCCTTGTCCCGAAGCACCAATTGTGATCCACTGACCATCTTCGTTGTCGGCGGAAAACTCTTTCCGATAGCCAAGCCTGTCTGGGTGCGGCAATGGTTTATTCAAGTCGCCATATTCCGGCCCGAACGATGTTACCCGCCACTTCTGGCGAGCGGCATCCGCCTTTTCTTCGCGGACGGCCCTCTTGAACATCTTTTGCGCTTTCTTTTGGGCCGAATCCTGGTTTCTGGCAAATTGCGAATCCTGTTCGATTCCATTGATGTACAGGCTCACCCAGTGACCCATCTGCAATTCGTCGGGATCGTCATCCAATCCGCCAGCCCTGGTGTGAACTTCAATTTGGGTTTCTGGACGAGTGAACCCCCGAAGAGAAAAACCAGGAACAGTAATCGCACGGCTGGTAACTGCTTCGCTTTCAGAGCCCGAAGGCTTTTCCGCTTCGCCTCCCGTCGCCGTCCACTTGCCATCTTCATCGCGCGGCTGATCATCCGAGTAGAAAGAGACCAACTTAGAGAACAACTCGGCCAAGTTCGTCTCGCCGCGTATAAACGCGGTTGCCATTCTTTCCAATTCTTCTTCGGTAGGCGCGAAATGGCTGCCGTGCTCGTATGCCTTCTTGAACAAATACCCTTTAAGGGATTCCTTGACGCGCTGGTGCAGGTCCGAGCCGGGCTCGGCAATCGTTCGCTTGCCCGAAGGCAGATGGAATGACTTGTCAAGTTTCTTGTCAGAACAACTGGTGTATTTTTCTGACAGCAACTGCTCGTAATACTCGAAAGCGTCACTGGTTAGCGGATACGGGGTCTGATGCTGGCCGAAATGAACCAAGCCGGCTTCCAGCATAATAATTTGCTCATCGCTAAAGCCGAGCCATTCCCTCAGATACTTCCATACTTTGCTGGGCATAGACTGGCGCGGTTCGCGTCCTGGCTTGGCAGCGGAAACGGGAACGTGGGCGGCCTGGACGCGCTGATTCGCCGGGGTCGCCTTCGCCTTGGTAGCCACGCCGCCGCCGGTAGGCTCATAGTCCCATGAGCCATTCGAGTGAATCCGAATCAGCTTGCCAGCCTTCTGGCTGCCGCCCGGACTCAAAGTGTAAGGCAGCTGGATAGTAGCCACGGTGGTTTCTTCTGGCTCTTCTTCGGGCGCTTTCTCGGCGGAAGAAAATTCGAATTCGCAGCCGCAGTTGGTCAAACACTGCGACTCACCAATTTTTGGAAGCGTACCACGTGGCTGCCAGCCCAATGCAGCCGCGTCAAGGCAATCTTGGCAATGTTCCGTTGGCCCTAATACTCTACGCTCCCATTTCGCATCATCCCCCGCAGCTCCACGCTTAGAGTTCTGGTAAGTCGCATTAGCTGCGTCTGCGTACATTCCAATCCGCGTCAGCATGGAATTATCGCGCGGCGCGTTACCGCTCGACACCTGTCCGGCGAAGCGAAAGAGGTATTCAATCTGCTTGGCGATCAGGCTATTCACATGTTCGCGGGCTGCATCATCCAGCTTGTGGCCATAGCCGGCAACGCCGGCGCGACTGTGTAGCGTCGTGATGATTTCGGCCGCCTGCTTCTGCCACTGTTTGAGCGAGATGCCACCGCCCTCGACGAGGTCTTGCGTCAGATAAACCAACTCGTCGCGCGCCTCATCGATCAGCTTTTTGACGGCCTTGGTAGCTGTGGTGGGCATGGCTAACCCTTAACGACTTGGCTTTTTCTTGCGTCCACTGCGGCGCCGCATTGCGATCAAAGCCGCTAGCTGCTGCTTGGCCCGCTTGAAGTAGGTCTCGCCGCCGATGGTTTCCTGGCGTAGCTCGGCAAGGAAAATCATGCGCGCCGGCAAGACTAGAGGCTTGTCTTGTTCATTCATTACCCAGCCCTCGGAATGCCCGTGCGCACCAGCGGCGCCAGGTCGCCACGCCTGGCAACCGGCGTTTCCCTTCGAATGCGATGGCCAGCCTCGCAGGTAGCATCAAACATGATTACGTTTCGAGACCGATCTAAATCCGCCTTGACGTGAACATAGCTTCGGCCGCATTCCGGGCATAGAAACGTTCGCGTTACCATCATGAGTTGTCCCCCTTTGCGTACCGTCCCTTCGATTGCTTGCGGTTGCTGCTGTCACCGATCGCTGCCGCGTACTCGCCGGTTCGTCGGTTGTCGCGCGTGCCATCCCTTCCGCGCGGCGTGGTGTTGTCGCGCGATTCGTTTTGCTTTAAGCCGGCCGAGTCGGTGGCATCATTCCGCCCACCGTCCCGATAGTTCTTGACCAACGGCTCCGCGTTCTTGCGGTTTGTCTCGTTCTGGCCATCGGCAATCGCCTTGGCGTACTGCTGCGCGGCCGTCGCACTGACCACCGAAGGCGACAGCGCCGTAAGCTGTTTCTGCTGCTCGTGCAAGTCAGAGTCGCGCAGAACGGCCGCTTGACCCACTTTGCGGCTGCGTGGCTTACGGTTGAACATTCGCCGCCCCCCGCCGCTGCGGCACAAACCTCTTAATCCTCGCGAGTGAGCGCAACAGTGCCTTGGCCCGCAATTCCTCTTCTGGCGTCAGCCGATATTTGGCCTTGATGTCATCCAGGCTGAACCCAAGCGTTTCCGCGTCCCCTTCGTCCTCAGAGAATGGCGAGTTGTCGCCGGGTTGCTTCTTGCCGCTCTTGGTGGGCGTTTGGTTGTTGTCCTTGGGGCTCTTCTCTTTGTTCTTGCTTCCCGGCTTTGGTGCCGGGGGCGATTCACTCGGAGTTGCGCTGCCACCGGCGGCCGCATTCTTCATGCCCGCAATTTGCATCCCTTGGTCCGCTTCCTTCTCAGCCAAAGAAGCATCAGTCCGTACCGGTAGGCCAAGCTTCTCATCCAAAGCGGCGAATTGGCTTGGGCTGAGGAACTTGGATGTGACGAGCTTGGCGATGCTGTCCGCGTCCGTGTGCCAGTCGTTTTCTTCAGTGCCGCCGAATGACGCCTTCGGCGTAAGCCGCCGGGCCGCGTCCTCGCCGTAGTTGTACAGCGTCAGGTAATAGTACACGTCGCGGCGCCAGGTGGTTGCCAACTGCTGCTTCACGTGAGCAATGGGCAAGTCGAGGATGTCCTTGTGCGTCTCGCTGCTGGCGCGAGCTTGATGCTGACCCTCCATCGTGGCCAGCCGCTGCAAGAGAACTCCCTGCACAATCTGAAAGTCAAAAGTCTCGATGGCCGAGCGAAACGGCGAACCATCGCCCTGCGCCTGCACCAGCATCACTTCCGAGCCATATGGGAATGCGGCAGCCGAGTGATTGCGCAGCTGGGCCAGGGCGTTGCTCATGGCCTGTTCTGGCGTTATGAGTGGGGCAGAAGTTGGATTGCCAAGGCTATCAGCCGGCGGCGCCGTCACGGCGTCTTGCGGCGTGAAGCCGATGTAACTCGGGCTGCCGTGCAGAGCCAGGTAACGGATGTACTCGGGCCAAACTTGTTGCTTCAGCCACCACGGGGTATAGATGGACCGCAAAAGACTATTGCCGCGTGGGTCGCCGTTCTTCGGGTTGTACGTGAAGATGACGAACTTTTCGCGCGGTAAAAGATTGGGCAGCACCGATGGATTGGCCACGATGCTGCCCACCAAGACGGGAAAGCCTTGGCCCGGAATCAAACCAAGCAGACCCACGACGTTCATGTAAGCATCGACCACAAAGCCCGTCGCTTCGCGGGGCTTTACTTTGATGCTCTTGAGAACCAGCTTGCCCTTGTCTTCGCCCTGTCCGGGGCCGTAGACCTTCTCGCCGATCTTGTGTCCAAGGTAGATGCCGGCCAACAGCTCCCAGCAGACCTGCTCGACGGGCTGAAAATCAAGATTCTGGTCGCAACGGCCACAGAACTCGGCAATCTCTTCAGCCAGTGGGTAATCTTCGTCGTCCTTATCGTCAATCGCCGGCAACGCCTTGATTCCTTCGGCGAGCACAGAAAGCATGAGCAGGGTAATAGACGAGTAGACTTGCGCGTCGAGCATCATGCGTTCGTAGATGTCGGAACCGAAATCGCGCGAGAGGTCATCGACGTAATGGGGGAGCGCCTTGAGATAATTGCTAAGGAAAGGAAAATTTTGGCCGGCGACGTACTCTTGCGTTGGGACCGCTTGCCGGCTTCCGTAAACCTGTGCATGTGGCGCCACAACGGGTGGCCCCTGCGCATCGACGGGAATAGTCTGCGGTTTTCCCAGCGGCGACTTCTCCGGCTCGCCATCCTGCCAGTCAGTCGCTGCCTGCTGGTCTCTCTTCTTCACTTTAACAGTGTCGGCAGCGGTAGCGGCTGGATATGCGAATTGCGCCTGATCGGGCTGCTTTGATTCTTCGGCCATTCTGGGCGACTCCGAAAGTAGGCCAAACTCCATCATATAGTTGCTCAATTGTTTGAGCAACTCATACCGTCTCATCCGCGCCTTGAGCCGACCGCGCCGCCAGTACGATTATCCCATCCCGCAGCTCGCTTTCCATGACCAGGCGCACCGCCCGGCGCACATAGCCGCTGACACTCAACCCGCTGGCCCTGGCAGCCTGCCGAAGTTGCTCCCGATCGTCTACCGTGAATTGGATGATGCGTGACTTGTCACGTGCTGCCATAGCACCCTCCGAGATATTTGACTGAATTGTACAGATAGAGTTACGGAACATGCAAGTCAAAAGTACCATTGCGTGTACCAGCACAATGAGGGTATATTGGAATTGTTGGGCCGACAATGGCGGTCGGGGCTGGTGGGCGACAGCTCCGACCGCTCCTCTTTTTCTCGCCCCTGGAGATTGCGAATGCGTAGTACTTTCGACAGGTCCGAAGATGTCATGAGGCATGGAACCATCTGCCACCAGTGCCAGGGTTCGGGCAAGGCCAAGAACCCAGCATACTCCCACTGGGAAATTTACGTCGGCGCCTATCTGCCTTGGATCATCGCTTCCGACCCGGCCCGCAACGGCACATGGGAGGAACAGGCGGACTGGGATATGCGGGCCGGCGCTCCACCACGGAGAATCGATTGCTCCAGGTGCCACGGTGAAGGGTACGTACTGCCCACACGCCGCCGCCGCGATAATTATCAAGCTGCGCTCTACGCTGGCGGATAACCAGCCATTTCAACCCGTCAACGAAGACGGGTTCATTATCCATCCCTCAACAGGCCAAACCGTGTCGCCGTAATGGTGAGCGACTCACGCAAGCAGAGTATGTCGTCCACGGCCTGGTTGAACAAGATTTTTCCGGACCGTAGCTTGCGGCACGTCACGCAAATCAAGCCGTCCGTTCCGTCCGTAAGCGAATCGATAACCCCCATCTCATCCTGGCTCAGGGGCGACGTATGGCCGCGTCCAATCATAGCGGCTTGCGTATGGCTGCGCCGTAGCTCGGTAATCGCGCCGGCCTCGAACTCAGCCAGTGGAATGGACTTGTTGTACAGTTGGTCGAACAGGTCAAGCAGAACGTCGCGACAGCTCGCGTTGAGTTGGTCGAGCGCGGACAGCTTGGCATGAGCGGTTGGGCGACTCATGGTACACCCGCCCCATTGCAACATCTCAGGAAACCAGATTCCGGGTTGTTTCCCCGTCTTTGCTGCACTTCTCGTCCTTGCCCTCGCCAAGCACCTTGGGCGCTTTGCCGGAATCCCTGCCGCTGGTTTTGCCTTTGCGGCGCGCGCTGTTGGAGCCATCAGCTTGGCGATTCTTGGCTTCGAGCACGTCACGCCGAGCCTTGATGACTGACTGGCCCAGCTGGGTTTGGCTCAGCAGAAACTCCCGCCGTTCCGGCGTCATTTCGCTGGCGTCGGCCCGCTGCTGGTTCGCCGCATTCACGTTTTGCTTTTCAGCTTTCCCGCTCATGATGCTGCTCCGAGTTTGTGGTGGGCTCGGCGTGGGGCCGAGCCGAGCTATGCCGTTATTTTAGAGTCATGCCGGCTTGCGCACAATGCACTCTATCGAGTATTCGCCCTGTGGGTGCTCGTTACCGATGCGCCTGTAGCCTTCATCAAGCACCCGGAACGACACAATCTCACCGTTGGCCAGCGTCTGATACACCGTCTGGAACAACCCGAGCGTATGCGGGTTCTCGGCCCGGTGTGGCAGGTAAAACCACTTGTGGTCTGGATTCCACTGGCTGGGCAGCTTTTTGCGGCATTCGTACAGATCCCGGTGTGGCACCACGACGATAAGATGTCCGCCCTTGGCCAGAATACGCCACCAGTTTTGCAAAGCGATGCGCGGCTGCGTCAAGTGCTCAAGAACGTGACTGGCGTAGACAGTCGTGTACGTCTCGTTCTTGACGCCAGTCATTAACGTGGCATCGCCGTTGCCAAGCTGATAATCCCACTTGCCGAATGTGCTGTGCAGCGGGTCGGCGCCGCAACCGATATCGATGCCCGGCTTGTCGGCCGGAGCGTACCGATCGTACCAGCCTTCGACGAACCGGCGAGCATGCGACTTAGCGGTTTCCATGCTTCATTACCTCTAATTGAAGGTTGCAAACTACTTCATGAATTACCGATTCCCAATCGCCATAACGCGGCTGCCGGAACAGCCGCACGGTTGGATACCAAGGCGAATCCGATCGGTCTAGCAGCCAGCGCCAATCGGGCGCGCAGATGATCAGATTCCAGACGGGACGGCCCATCGCTCCGGCCAGGTGGACCAAGGACGTATCCACCGAGATGATGAGGTCGAGCGCCGCACAGGCCCCGGCAGCGTCCTCAAATGTCGAGAGATCAAAGCGCCCGCCCCAGTCACGCATCAGCAAGCTGGCCACGCCGGCTTCCAGAGGCTCTTTCGACTCGGGACCAGTCTGGAGACTGAAGAAGCGAACACCGGGCAGCCGAAGCAGCGGCTCGAATGTTTGCACGGGCACAGACCGGTCGCGGTCGCGACCGTGAACCGGATTGCCGCGCCACTTGAGGCCAACGTTCAGGCTTCGGTGGCTGTGGTCCAGCTCATTGCGCCATTTCGCGGCGGCCGCCTCAGTGGCATGCAGGTATGGCACCCCGCCCGGAATCGTCTCCAGCGTCGTGCCGAGAGCGCCAGCGAGGTTGATCAGGCTGCATGACGCATCGAACTTGAAGGCGTGCTTGCCGTACGGTACATAGTCATCGACCCAAGGATACGTTCGCCTGAACAGAGGGATAAGGGCCGCCTCGGTGACGAAGATTATCCGCGCCGGATTCTTGGCCTTAACCAACGGCAGGTAGCGGACGAATTGAATCGTATCGCCCAAGCCCTGTTCCGAGTTGATGAAGATGGTTTTGCCCGTGAGATCGGAGCCATCCCATTGCGGTTCGCAAATGACGCCCAGCTTGGTATCGCTGCACTTCCACCGCCATTCGTATTGGCCGAAACCACGTCGCAAATCACCTTGCACGAGTCGCAAAATTGCGATGTTCCGATGGGCTTCCGGATACACCGGATTGATGGCCAAGGCCATGCTGTAGGCTGCCATCGCCTCATCGTAGTTGCCCAGATAACTGTGAATAACACCGATGCCGCAATGAGCCTCGACGTAGCGCGGCCGAAGGCGTAACGCCGCTTGAAAACACTCCATGCCGGCATCATATTCCCCGAATGTCGTCAGGACCGCCCCAAGGTTGCGGTGCGGGTCCGGGTAATCTGGCTTGATCTTGATGGCCCGGCGAAAGTGGCCGGCGGCCTCGGTGAAGCGCCTCTCGTTACTCAGCATGACGCCAAGGTTGTTGTGGCATTCCGGATTGTTCGGATCGGTGCGCATAGCTCGTTCGTAAGCCGCGATTGAATTCGGCGCGTCGCCCTTGCTGGCCATGACATTGGCCTTGGCAATGGTAACAGCGTGGGACAAGGCTCGTGCTTTCCGTGACATAAAAATGGGGCCGGCCGCATGCTACGACAGCCGGCCCCGCGCAAGGAGAGTGTCTATGAGACCGTGGTTACGACGCCACTCACGGCTTGGCGGCTATCCTCCAGATTCGATCTGCGGCACATGGCCATTGTGTTGCGGCTTCGGCGGCAACTTCACCGGGTGATTCTTCTGCTCTGGCTGCATCAGCAGGTCCAGCTCTTCGAGCTTGCCGAGCCAGTGCCGAAGCAGTCCCGTGTACTCTTTGAGCCGCTCCCGAAGCGGGCGCAGATTGTCGAATTCGACCACTTCGGGATGCTGGCGGATGAACTCGACCATATTTTCTAGCCTGGTTGGATCAAGACGGGCCGGCATGTGGTTGAGATACATCACGCCAAACTCTACGCCGAACTCGTAAGGCTTACCGACATTAGACGCCAAGAAGTCTTCGAACTCGGCAATCGCCTTGGCCTGGTCTTCGTTCTGTGCCACTGCCGGCATGCCGGTGAGAATGGCGATGAGTTCCCGCTTGAGATTGGTTTCGCTCACCTTGAACTTAAGCGTGCAGAAGCCGCTGCCCGAGACGAAGCACTCATTCGGATCGATATCTACGTTAAGCTGACCCACTGTTTCTGCTCCTTGTTTTATTACGGTGCCGGCCACGCGCCAGCGTAGTAAGCTTCCGGACCGACGATGCAACGCAAGCGATACAGGCATTCGCGACGCCGGCACCAGAAGTTAGATTCCTCTTGGGCATCGGCCGCCGTACGCCAGAATTCCGCAAGCTTGCGATCGTTAGCTAGTGCTAGGTCCGCCCAGTCCATCAAGTATAACCGCTCGTGCCGCACCGCTTCCAGCCATATTTGCCGCTCGGTGACGAAGACGAGGCGTTGCAAACAGGTGGCCTGCGAGGGCAACCGGCGGCAATCGGCAATAGACGGATAGCCAAAGCATTCCCAATAGCGGTTGCGGACCCAGCAAAGCTCGGACCGGAAGTTGGGCATCCACCTACAGTTCGGCCCGGAAACTTCCAGGTCGTTAGCCACGTCTTTAAGGGCATCCCAGCAGTATGCCGGCGCATCGACAGGGATGGCGGATTCCGGGATGCCACAGCAGGGGGCTGTGATCAGGACGAGAATCAAGTATTTGATCATGGCAGTTCGCCACTCCCTAGTAAGTGCCGCTGCCAGTCGCGATCGTCGTTCGGTTCCAATTGGTGTCATACCAGTAGATGGTAACGGTGGCACTATCGCCGGGAGCCAAGCCAGCCGAACCAGGCTCATTCACGGAGTAAGACCCAGTCACGTAACCAAAATCCCAAGGAATATACGTTCCCTGAGGTAGAGGCGCCGAATAGATCCAGGACGTACCGTTGGCCTGGAATGTCTGCACGGTGATCCAATAGCCATTGCCGCTGCCATTGTCGATGAGATACGGATCAATGATCCCGTAGATGTGGACCGAGCCATCCTGATTAGCCGCAAACTTGACCGAGACGGTTGTCTGTCCGTTGCCGGCTCGGACAAGAGGCGAGGCCGGACATGCGGCCAACGCCATGACAAAAAACCACAGAAGAAGACGCTTCACGAAAAAACCCTCCAAACACTTGACTTTGAACAGGGGAAAGCTAAGCTTTCCCCCAAAGGAGAAAAACTATGCGAATCAACCGAAGAAGGGCTTTGGGTATCCTGGCCGCAGCGCTGGCCGTCCCCAGTGCAGCCCTCACGTATTTCTTCAGACAGCGTCCAAAGCGGAAACTGGACTGCCACGATGTCGCCATCGAGTATGCCCGCGCCCTCCTTGGATTCGAAAACGGCAGGCCGACTACTCCGCAAGATTGCTGTTCTCCAGCGCCTCCAGCCGGACTATCTGAAGAGCAGGCTATCACGATTGGTTGCGTGATAGGTGCTACAAACCGAATATGCGATTCTTCCAATCCATCCGAAGCAGAAATTACAAAACGATTTTTCCGCGAATACGTTGTGCCACGGGCACGCAAGGCGAAACTTGAAAAATTCATATACGAGATTAAGGATCTTGCCACCAATGCGTACGCTGACAAAATCAAGAAATACGGTTTCACTCTCGAACCGTGGCATTACTGAACTTTGATCATCGCCGTTGCGGTTGCGCGGCCCCAAGAACCCTGAGCCTCGAATTCTGCCATGCAGAGGTACGTTCCGGGCGGAAGACTCCACAAAGTGAATTTGGTCGTTCCGTCTGAATTCAGAACGTGGGGGAATGCTTGGTTGTTCTGGAATCCGCTGTAAGACATCGTCAGCGTTCCCCGTGGGATTGTACCATCCGAAGACGACACACTCACGTTTAGCGTCGGATCTTTTTGGTTGCCCGAATAGATCGGCGAAAGAGGAGCAGAGATGGTAATGGTAGTTACCTGGCTCCCCCCCCCTCCAGAAGGCTCCACAATTAAATCGCCCCGACCTTTGCTAGTCTGGAAGTTTCCAGTCGGAACAAAAGTAGCGTCTAGAGTGTAATCACCAGGTCCGCCCGTAGGATGCAAGTTGTAGCTGGCGATTCCGCGCGAATCAAGACTGGCGACAATAGGGATTCCACCACTCACGGATAACTTGACGCTACCAGTGGGAGTGCCGCTGTTCGAAGTCACGCTGACGTTGACAATCGCATTCGAACCGTCCGTCACCGACGGCGCACTGATTGACAGCGTTGTGGCGATCGGCCCGCTCCCGCCCCCGCCGTTGCCAAACGGATTGACAGTTAGGTCAGCATGGGCGGTGCAGCCTTGGAAGTTTCCAGTCGGTACGTAGGTAGCGTCCAGCGTGTAATCACCTGGGCCGCCAGTCGGGAGCAAGTTGATGCTGGCCGTGCCGCTTCCACCCAGCGTAAGCGGGAATGGCTTTCCGCCGCTGACAGACATCTGCACAGTTCCGATCGGTGTGCCGCCAGCCGATTGCACCGTTACCGTAACCGTAGCAATCGAGCCGTCCGTGATCGGCGGAGCCGAAATAGACATTGTCGTTGCTGCCGGGCTTCCGCCGCCTCCGCCCGTAGTGACGACTTTGATTTGCTGCTTCGTGCTGTCGATCTCGCCGATTGAGTTCTGTGCTGGATACTCAGCCCAGACCCTATAGGTGATGCCGGGAGGCTGCATGACGAGACTGGCGAAGTGATAGACCGTCTGGCCGTTGCCATCCAGCGTGTGCTGGAAAGGCGAGCCGGGGAAGCCGTCGATATGGAGCCAGACGTTTCCCGACAGTGGGTTGCCCCTGCCGTCCGTCACAGTCACGGTGGCTGTGGGGTCCTGTCCCGCTATCATCGTGGCCGGGATAGGAGAGACGGATACAGAAGGCACAGCGGGTGCCGGCGGGGGCGGCGAATCGACCAGAATAGAGCTTATTGGACCATCGTTGGAGCCGGCGTACTTGGTGTCATCGTCGGGCGAGAAGTTAGCGTCGAAACCCACAGCTACGCCCCCGGTTCCCCACGTGTCGAGCCAATTGTCTGCTGCATTGCCAAATTGTGATGGAAAGAAGGCGAATTGAGATTGGTCCGGATAGTGAAACGAAGCCACCGATAACGCGGCAACGTTCCCAAAGAGAACCACATCCGTTACTGTCACGGTTCCCGGCGGCGTTGAGCCATCGTCCGCCGTTACCTGAACGGACCCAGTCCGCTGTGTATCGTCTCGGTAAATCGGATTCGGCACAGTCAGCTTTATGTGCGTAGGTACCACGCTGGAAACCACGCCCGGATAGACCACCAATGTCTGCGGGCCGCTGTCGCTTTCCTGGTAGTCGCCTTGAGCGGGAAAGTTGGCGTCTAACTGGTAGGTGCCGGGTGCTAGGCCGCTGAGATCAAAGGCTGCTTGGTTTTGGGTGAATTCAACCGTGCCAAGAACCAATCCGAACGGGCTACCAGTGAGCGGCGAGAAGTTGCCCGTCTTGGGGTCTTGCACCGAAATGCTCAGATTCACCTTGAAGCCAGCCAGGTTGGCGCCGTCGTTGGCGTTGGTTTGAACATACGCCGACACTGGCACCACAGGGCCGGCGGTAAAGCTTGACGGAAGCTGCAAGGTTGTCTGAGTCGGAACTGTTTTGCCAATCACTTCTGTATCGCGCCATCCGGTGCAGCGGCTACTATATCCGTTCTGTCGATCGTAATATGCCATAAGTATCCAGTGCTGCCTTCCAAGCGACGAGAGATCAAAGTTGGCGTCTCCATTGCTGTCAAGATCCTGGTAAAGAGATAGGCTTTGCCCGTCATCTCCAGTACATACCAATTCCACTGTTCCCGCCGGACTAGACCAATCAATCGCGTCAACATGCGCCGTTATCGTGGAGCCGCTGTCAGCATAGTATATGTCAGGCGGCTCCAAGGTGATTTCTGTTGCGACCTCCTCCTGAACTGTCAGTTCGTATACGTCACTCTGCGCGTCGGCAAAGCCGTTGTCACTGTGGTATCGGAGCTGAATCTGATACACTCCAGGATCGAAATCTTGTGAAAACGAGGCGGCCGCCGATTCGTTCAAATTGCAGGTTGTATAAAGTTTTCCATTAACTATAACGTCCACCTTACCCTGTGGCACCGGGTCGCCATCGTCGTCAGATTTCAAATACATGTAAGCAGTTGGAACCGGTACAGGAATGCTACGAAATTTAGGAATTATCGGAGGAGCTTTCAGCCTTAATTTGAGTCCTTTCTGCAAAGCTCCGGGAAGTCCGTGCTCAAGCGGAATGCTTATGTCCAATTCCAATTCAAAATTGAGATGTCCAAGGGGGAACGGGTTTGGTATTCTTATCTTCTCCTTCTTGTTCTTAAGGTTATTGACGGTGTACCCCCAACGTTCCCCGTTTCCAAAAATCCATGCAGCAACAGCCTTGTCTTTGTCGCACGGCCGGTATTTGCTCCACTTAGGAAAGCTGGTTCCTATTTCCAGTTTCGGGTTCGGGTCAAGCTCTGCCCAGCAGCCACCAAAGGTGTTGAGTATCTTTGCCCCCACGGGGGCTAGAACAAATGGCGGTCCTTTTGCCGACCCAAAAGTAGCGGGCTGATCTATCATGCTGCTGCCGTTGGCATACCAGAACCATTTCTGTCGAGTTGTAAAAAGCGGCTGCTCTCTTAGGTGATGATCTGTGCCAATCCAAGGCTCGCCTTCTCTCGCTTTGTCGAAATACATCCATTCTCCCTGTGCATACTGAATGGAATACTGTTTCAGCGTGAGCTTTGGCGCGTAGGTGGTTTGGATAATTTGACACCACTGATACAGAGAGCGAGGAATCGTCGTTCCGACCGAACCAATGGACAGCCTAGCTCCAGAGATTCCGTAATCGTCCTCGTACGGATCTAGGATCGGAATTGGTCGCCAGTCACGCTGGTTCAGGCCTAGGGAAACGCCGTTAACGTCTGGGATTCCTGTCTCGGCATACACGCCGTAGCGTACAGGCATAAGGAAGGAACCGATGGCTCCTTGAGCGTTGCGTGGCTCCGGATCTATCAGTAAATATGGCACCGGTTTGTCAAGAGGCCCCCGTGGCATATAGAAAAGCTTTTGATACGTCAAGAAAGTGAATTTTGGAAACAGAATGTCTCCCCCACCCGGATCAGATAACTGAATCCATTCGCTACGGTACGGGGTTGCGGTAACTACAATTTGGTTTCCGTCTGGACCCGCCGGCCCAATTGCTTGGGCCGGACTGGCAACCATCGTGCTGACTCTTTGCGCCTGTGCAATCCCAACAGAGAATAGAAGAATGATGGCTGCGAGGGTAAGGTTTCTCAAGAAACTTCTCCCGTTAAAGCGATATGGGCTCGGGCCGCAAAGCCCGAGCCCATAAATAAAATGACTAGTCAGGAATCACGGCGACATGGAAGGTCCACGAACCGGGATGGTTATTCCACCCAGTCGCCCACTTGGCACGAATCCGCCGGCCGATGCCCCACTGGTTGATGTTGTTCCCGGCAAGACTGCCGTCCGAATTCGTTTGCGGAATAACCGGCCACGTCGCCGAGGATGGGTCGGCAAGGGCCAGCGGCACGCAGACCGTCATCGTGTTTGTGAACGAAGCGAACGAAGCCGTGTACGAAGCAAAGTCGTTCCAGGTTTGCCCATTGTCGGCGCTGCTTTGGAAGTAAACCCACAGCGTTCCGTTTTGTGGCGCCGACGAAATCTGAATCAGCCCCATCAACTTCTTGTTGAATTTCACGTCTACGCCGTGGGCTCTTGGTGCAACATTTGGCGTAGACCCGAGGCCAATACCAGCATTCCAAATGGACGTTGGCGGAATCAGCTCGACCTGACGGCCCATGCCCTGCGTGGAAGAGTACTGGGCATACGACAGGGCAACCAGTGAAGAGGCACCCACCAAAGCGAGAACGGCTAAGATTACTAGCCATTTCTTCATGAGGCACCCCCTTTCAGTCCGGCGTCACAAATGCCTGGAACGTCCAGTTGCCGGTAGACGTGCCGTAGCTGGTCGAGTATTTGATTCGCAGCATGTCGCCGATGGGGCCTTGGACAATCGTGTTCGCGCCAAGAGCGCCGTCGCTCGGCGTAGGAACCGAAGTCGAGCCGGCCGTGATGACGCTGACGGGGATGTACCAGGTGCCGGTTGCGGATACCTGAAGGTGGGAGAAATCTTGCCACGTCATGCCGCCGTCAACGGAATACTGATAGTACACGTCAAGAAGTTGGCCGCTGCCGCCGGTGGGGGCCGCCGTTACCTTCACGAAGCCAAGAAGACGCTGGAAAGCCTTGATGGCCTTGCCGAGCGGCACGGGAGCGATTCCGGTCTGGGCAACGCTCGAAGTGATGGGAGGAACCAGTTCGATGGCACCCGAATTCGGTACGGTGCGAATCTGAGCCTGAGCCCGGTCGTACGAGATTGCTCCGCCAATCGCCAACGCCATTACTAACAGCCCGCACAGGGCAACACGCGACTTCTGCATCATCAGACCTCCAAAAAGGAAAATGGGAACATCGTGTTCCTTGAAAACACAAAACGAGCAATCGCTACGCTGATTCATTTTTTGCCGCCGCGTATGGCCAGCCAGGTGCCAAGGGCGTACCCGGCGGCCGACGGCAGAAGCGTCGAATGACTGCTAAGAAACAGCAGGAACGACAGCGATCCAACAATCGGGCACAAGCCAGAGTAAATGCAAGCCGGCAGCACAGCGCGACGAGAAACGCAAATAACCCAACGTGCATGGACCACGTCACTCGCGATGGCAAAGGCAAAGGCTGCGGCCCAGAGGGCGATTTGCTGGAGCATCCTTCAGTCCTCATAAATTCGCCCTGAGCAACTCAAAACATTGAGCGACTGAAGGAGTCGCGTCCAGTGGTATTATTGTAGAGGCGTCAGTTTTGAGTGTCAAGGGCCAGCGTGTTCGCCGACATTCCGTGTGCTATAATTCAAGAGGTCACACACAAAGGAGCACAATCATGGGTCCTGGACCGGGCTTGGCAGTGGCGCTGGCAGCGATGCATCAACCTTCATACGCCGAATCCGTCAAAGCGCATCTCGCGACTATTCCGCCTGGAAAATTCGCCTTGGTGGGCTGTCTGACTACTGGATCGCGCATGTCCTACAACCCGGCCAATCACACGCACGTCTTTGAAACAGAGGCTGCGGCTCATGCCTGGTGGAAAGAGCGGTACGCTCACCCGAAGGGCTATCGCGTCTACCATCGCGACGCAAACGGCACAATAACTCAAGTGTTCGGCGAGCCACTCGACTAACGCGGTGTCCACACGTCCAGCACAACGGGCACACCAGCTTTTGCAGCAAGTCCGGGAACTGCTAGAGCAAGGCGAAGCTGCGGATTGTCTCGAACTGTCTGAAACGTCAGATACTCGTACACGTATCCAAGCTGAGATATCTGGATTGGGGTAATGGTTTCCGTGCCGTGAAATGGCAGCCACCCTTGCTGTGAAATGTATCCGCTATCCGATGGCGTCGGCTTGAGCGTGGAAGCGTCGGCCGCGATTGCCGCGTTCAGCAGCGATCCAGTCGAGGCTGAGCCCGGAAGCTGCGGCGGGAAGAGCACGATGAGCGGACGTACAATCCCATCCGTGCAAGTAACCGTCTGGGCCAATTGCGACTGCGTTGGCGGTACGGTGGAAACAGAGCAATCATCCGTGCTTCTGGCCCCCAGGCTGAAAATCAGATACCGCAATGGCCCAGTAGGACTATCGAACGTCGTCGGAAGGCTCGTCGGCGCAAAGTTTTGATCCAGCCAACATCCGGTGAAAAGTCCGTAAATGTTCAGGGCTGGGGGCAACTCTGAAGAGGCCGTAGGGGTATCGATAAACCACTGGGGCGTGGCCGTCGCATGCGTCTGGCTCGGCGGAGGAGCGCCAAGAGGGTGAGGCGTATCGTAAAATGGGTCAAGGGGGTCGCCGGCGTTATCCATCGACCAGTACAGGCCAAGAGAATCGGCCACCGTTGTTACGGCAGCGTCCCCATTCGTCTCAACCAGGTTTTGTCTGCTGGTGCTGCCAATGACTTGAATCCAATGAGATGTATCGTATCCGGGGTCATTTCCCTTGGGCGTGTAATGCGCCCCAAAGCGCAACCCGCCATAAGACGGCGCGATCGGAAAATTCCTGAGTGTATTCCGTGGCATTGCAATTCCGCCGCCATTGGGATCGAGGTAGGGACCGCGCTTGCCAAGTCGTAGAGCATTCGAAATTGCTGGCAGAGGCGATCCGCCCACCTGAACAGTCGGACTGGCATCCATGCTGCTCAACAGACTTGCCGGCTCAGAAAATGCGTAGTTATTGATTTGGTCAGTGTACACCTGGTAGAAGTCAACAATCATGTTGCCGACTATTGGCTTGATGTTTTGGCCGCTGCTTGGCGGTTTGACTCCCGGAACCAGGCCAAGAGCCGCAGCGAAACCGGCGGCTATAGGGACCGCCGTATTGAATCCAGCCGTCTGGCCAGATGGTGGGCCGAGATTGGCAATCATCGGCGCCAGCAGTCGTTGCACATAGATCCCACCGTCATCAAGTTGGAAACTCTTCGAAAATTGATCTGGCTGCTTCGAGAAGAAATTTGACAGGGCATCGGAAATGGGGCCGCTCAGTTTGTACTGCGAACCCTTTTGTCCACTTCCGCCTGCGTTGATAATGCCGTTGTGCGTGACATCGGTTGTGCATTGCCACTGGATTGTTTGCGTGGCATCGCCAACGACTACCGGCGTCAACGTTATCGGCGAGATGCCATCGACGGGACAAATAAGACCGGGCTTAGTGATGGACATTGGGCGATCTCTTTCATTATCCGAAATGCCGAGCGGGTGGGGCGGTATTGGGCAACACCGAGGCTGCGTTGCTGGCAACGCCAACCGGTATGGCTGGAGCATCAAGCGGCAGGTTGCCGTTGTGAGTCGGGTCGTTAACACACTGCCAATCAACCTGTTGCACGTCGATGGCTCCGGGAATCGACGTAACGAACAAGCAGATGGGATACAAACGATCAATCGGACACACAAGATCAGGAATGGTTGGTGTGATCATACCTGAAAATCCCTCATGCGGCCCTTCGGCTCGATGCCGGGCTGCTGAAAATTCGTCACCGCCGGATCGCGTTCGCCGCTGATGGCAGCCGCGCCAGCCCGCGTCATGGCTAACATATTAAATGCGCCAGATGAAGAGTCTACGATATCATCATGAGTTCCGTTCGGGAACGAACACAACTCATCCAGGAACGCCTTGTTCCAATCGGCCGTCAGAAGCTTAACGTTGCCAGCCTTGGCTTGGCCGCTGAGAGGGTCGGCGCGCTGAATCTTGTTGTGCCGCCCCAGCGAAGTGGTGCTCATCGTGCCGGCGGGATCGGCGAATACCGGATAGCCGGCCAGAACGTTCACAATGAGGTTGCGAACGGCGATTTTGGCGCCGGCGCCTGGCTCTTGTTCGATCCAGGTTCGCACTGGCGAGCCCACCACAGATACAGGAAGTCGGGCATCCTCAGCCGCCACACGCTGAATGGTAGATTCGACTTGGCCCGGATCGCCCCGGAATCGACAAACATCAAGTACCCAGTACATGCCATTCTTGTCCACTCCCATGAGTACGCCAACCGTGTAATCGGGGTCGCGTGAAGTCAATGCCGACGTGGCCGCCAGGTCCCAATAACGCACCGCACGAACGCACGGCGGCGCCGTCAGTGAAACGGTGAACCAATTGCGTTGAAAGATGCCGCCGCCCTCTGGGGCTGGCCGCTGCTGATAGAGGGCGTTCCAGTGGCGCGGCCCCTCGACAATTTCGATTTCGCGAAGCTTGTCGATGGGGTAACGCTCGGGCCAAAGGGCTTCGCCACGCTGCCGGCCCATGCCGTAGGGAAATGGTGGCTCGTCTTGTTCGGCGATGGCCGGCAGATTGAGAACTGTCCACTTCTGGCCACCGCCCTCGGCATCGCGAAGCAACCGGCCCACGAGGTCATCTTCGTGCCAGCGAGTCATGATTATGCAGAACACGCAGCCCGGCTCCTGGCGTGTGTATACCGTACCGCGAAACCAGTTGTCCGTCTTCTCGCGGTAGACGGGCGAGTCGGCCTCTTCGTCGTTTTTCACGGGGTCGTCGATGACGATTATGTGTGCGCCCTTGCCAGTAATCTGGCCCCCAACTCCAGACGTGAACATGTTGCCGCCGCCGGCCAGGGAGAAGTTGTAGCCGCGCCTTGCTTTAAACGTGAGCTGCGATGCCGGCCCAAAGAGATGGCCATGCTCTTTGAGGACGGCCTTGGCTTGCTCGGCCCAGCTGGCGGCGAAGTCGGCGCCGTAGCTCGTGACAAGAACGTTGTGCTCTGGAAAGGTGCCGAGATACCAAGCAGCGAAGTATTTCGAGATAATGGTACTCTTTCCGTGACGGGGCGGGACGGTGACCACGAGATGCGTTACACTTCGTCCGGCAAGGTCGAGCAGATACCGGTTGAGAAGCATAAGATGCCGGGCCGGTCGCCACGCGCCCCGCGAAGCGAACGCAGCCAGCTTCGCGGGGCTGGATAGATGCACGAACCAGGGATCAACCTGGCTCACGACAATCCCTCCCCTTCGCTCGCCTCGACGATGACCTTGACGCAGGCGACCCGAACTTTTGTGGCCGCTTCTGTGTCGGCATCTTCGCGAGTATCGTGGAAGAATGCTTCCGTCGGGCCGCTATTTGGATAATGGTAAACATTGGCCCACTGCTCAACTCGAAAACGACGCCGCTCATTGGCGATTGACACTGGCCCGCGCAACGGATTGCCCTCCATATCCCACTGGTCGGAAATCCATTGCTCGTGCATCTTGCTCCAAAATGCGCCGTGAATCGGATGCGTGCCGCCGCCGCTCAGGTTGTAGACCATGAACTCAGTGGCGATGCTGGCCAGCAACGGCCTCTGAAGATCCAAAGTCATGTCAGTACCCCTCCCGTGTGGCTTCAATGTTCTTGGATTGATACAACTCGTCGCCAGAACTCTTGTGCTTACGAACCGATCGCTTTACTGCTACCGACTGCGCTGTTACGTGAAGTTTAATCGCGGTGGGCTTTTCGCGGCCACAAGAGTAGGCGCCGCGTGCCAAGGATGCCGGACGCTCGCCAGGCACCAAACAATAGTGCCACCCGCAATAGTGATAGTCATGTCCGTTGACGCATCGGCTTGGCAGATACGGCAATCCAGAAGGTACGTATTCAAGCGAAGGCGCCGCGCCGCATGTCGGACACTTGGTTGTCATGGAATGGCCAGCAAGAAAGCATGGTAAACAATCCAAGCGAACAACATCGCCGCCAACGCCATGCCAATTCCCTGGACGAACAATTCTATGAACCGATCGCCGCTGTGCTGCTCTCGTTCACGAAGGCTCATTTTCCCAATCCTCTGCAGTGTGGCCGCCGCACTTGGGACAGCGATCGGGTTGCATGTTGGCATGGATACTCTCCAGCGCCATGCCAGCATCAGAGAGATCGCCCATGACGCAATTCAAGGCATCGTGCTCAAGATCCTCATTTATTCCCTGAAGAATTCTGTGCAGATCGTCCATCCGGATCTGCATGTGATTCAAGTGGTCGAATACCATCGCCAGATTCGGCTTGTTCATTGCTCCCCTCGTTGTGCGCTTCTTCTAGCTCGGCCAGCTCACACGAGGCCAGCCGAGCGTCAGGATTGCCAAGCATCCGCTGAATCAGGGCCGACACCGTTGGCGAAGTCGCCTCAACGCCAGTCGTCAAGACAATGGCACTTTCCGGCGCGTCGAGCCCGAGCAGCCGAGCCCGACGCGCCTGGATTTTGAGGACGATATCGGCTGCTTTTTCATCCCCAGCTCTTGCCAGCGGATACCATGTCTCAAGCAGGCCATCAAGCCTATCCAATTCAAGCGGCCTTAACTTTTCTGCCGGCTCTCGAATAGTCTCATCCATTGCCGACATAACTGCCTTATAAGAGCCGGCCGTGCCGCTATAACCAAGCTCATCGGCAATCTTTTGATAGCTAGCCCCAGCAAGGCGCATTTCCATAGCACGGCGTTGCTTTAGCCTTGCCTCAACGCGCCTTTTACTCGCTTTGCTCTCGCCTTGGCCTGCCATATCGGCATCCTACCATACCTCTACCATCCCGGAAAGGCAAGTTTGAGCCACGCGAGGGTTGCCAGGGCTGTGAGTGCGAAGACGGCCATCACGCCGCACCAAGCGTAGAGGACGGTTCTCATGGTGTCACCTTAACGGAAAAAATTCTGGCGTTCGCTTGTCCGCCGATCTGGCCTGGCTGCGAGCCGGTATCGAGTACAAGGAATTGCACGGATACCTTTTCGCCAGCATGCACAAGCCGTCCCGTGCCCGCCGGGAAGAACTCGGCAGTAGCGGCGCAGTCGTACATCGTAACAGGGTTTTCCTTGTGCGGACCACGCAGAAAGAGCTGCGTGCCGTTGTGAATAAGAATGAAGTGTGATTCCAGCACAGATCCCTTGCCGTAGCCGATCCAAGGCGACCAACCGATAAGGTAGCGGTCCTCTGGCCAAGTGAGATCGGCGTTTTCTGTCTGGATTTGTCCCAGCGCCGGTTTGAGTACATCGGTGCCGAGAATATCGACCTCGACGGACTGCATCGACTGCACGGGCGCCACTGCGGTTGTCCGCGTCTTGGGATGCGTTGGCGCCCCATCCAGAACCGGGCCGAGCGAGGCCCCGAGCAGGAAGAGAGACAGATAGACAAATTTCATGGTTGAGTCTCCTACGCTTTCAGATTACCGTGCCGGTATGGGCGAAGCTGGTTGAATGCGTTTTTGGCGGCGATGGCGCCAGCCAAGTCGATGTGAAGATATTCTGCCAAGTCCATGATGCGAATCACGGCATCGGCCAGCTCGATGGCGAAGCCATCCGGTTTGGGCATCCCCGTTTTGCGATCTACCTTAGGCACCCACTCGCCTTTGCGGTTGCGAAAACCAGCCGCAAAGACTTCGTACAGCTCATGTCCTTCGTTGCCTGTCCGGAAGAACTCGACGGCTTCGCTGATCTCGGAATGGACCAGTATAAGCATTTCCAGGATGTTGCGCGATACTTTTCCTGTGCCGGCACATTCGCCGCACTGGAAGCCAAATTCCGGGCTGCCGCTCCAACCGGAGCCCTCGCAGACCTGGCAATCGTGCCAACCTTTTTCTTTGGAAAGGGCGTGAACCCGCTTCTGCCATTCGCGAATTGAATCGTCTGGAACGATGTCGCCACCAGCGCCAGGGTTGAGAGTGACGCTCTGATAGCCGCCAATGTCATTCGCGCTCATAATTCGCCCCCTTGTTGTGCAGCGAGAAGACTGAGAAAAGAACGCACGCACTGAGCCGCATTCATGCCCCGCAGCATGTTCCACGGCCTTGGAACCAAGATTGCTTGGCCACCGCTGCGCAAGAACTCGATAACGTTCTTGTCGCTATCGTCAATCAGCACCCGGCCCGGACCAGAGCAGAAATGCTTCGCTGGACCCATGAGATAGCGCCGACCGTAGTTCGGCATGTGGATGTTGATCCAAGCAAGCTTCCCCTCAAGGCACCCCCTGGTGAGACAGGGCGAGGTAAGTAAACAGACGTTTTCCGAGCCGAAGCAATCTTCGACAAGGCTGAGAATTTGCCGTCCGTCTGGTGTCTAGTCGAGCCCGGCCCAAAATTCTTCGTCACATTCATCCCAGAATTCCGCCGGACTTACCGGTAGATTCCGGTCAAAATCCCACGTTTCCACCGTGATGCCGAAGCGCTTCTCGACGGCTTCCGTAAACCCCACCAAGACGCCATCCATGTCGAGAAGGCATTGCATTTTCTTGTTCATTCCATGTCCCCCTTTGCCACCGTGAATTTGATCCGCTTCCGAGCGAAGCGGTGCTTTGACCCTCCTAGCCCATCTGCTTCTCGGGGGCTTCTGTACAGGTAGGCCGAGCCATCCTCATGAACGTTGATCCAAGCCTCAATCGTAAGTTTTTTGAGCTTGGAAGCCAGATCGGTTTTAGGCTTGGACTTCAGCTCTCGGAAAAGTTGCAGAGAAATCATCGTGTAGGTCGCCAGATCAAGCAGTGAATCCTCTAAAGATTCGTTTTCAAGACGGCCGTTCTTGATGACACTTTTGATGCGCGTCACCTTGTCGTTGGCCCGGATCATGGCGCCGACCCACGCCGGCGTGGCGAACTCTTCACTGGCTCGGATATTGGCCAATGGATTCTCGTCCGTACCGTAGTCCTTGGACTTCTTGGCGTGAATCGCAATGATCTCGTTGGCTATTTCCATGAATCCATTGCGATCCGAAGAGAAAACGGTAACGGGAACAAGAACCTCTTCTGGGCCCATGCACCCATCAACAAGTACCGTTCTTTTGGGAGCGAATTCATCTTGTGCCATGTCCCGTCCTTTCTGTTAAGTAGCGGAAAACCCTTGATAAGCAGAAAAAGCCGATAGTCATCGATCGAATTGGGACTGATGGTTAGTTGCATAAGCCATCAATCTCTTGTGTAGAATTCTAAAAGCAAACGCAGCTTGCAACGCCACAACTCCATTGCCGGCTGCCCTGAGCTGATCAACCCGATATTGGTCTATTGCCACCTTTTTAAGGCGTTCCGTCTTCCCAACTCTGCCAGGCATTCGGCGCCGCAAACCTTGGTAGTCCTCTTTATGGGAAGAAATTCCTGTTGGCAAATCAGGCACTGTTTCACTTTTCTCTTCGGCTGACTTCCAATTGCCTGGTCCTCTACGCGATGGCATTGACTGCATAGAACTCTCACCATATCCGGTTGATTGGCAATGTCCGGATGATGTCTTTGCAAACTGTCTGTAGATCCACAAAGCTCGCACGAAATCAACGTCACCGCTCGCTGAGCGCGCTTCCTGGATGCACGCTTGGATGGCTTCAACAGCTTCTTGGCTTCCCCGTGGCACTTCCGAGAGCAGTATTTGACTTTCTTCCAATCCTTGCTCTCGATTGGCAACGAACAGTTCAAGCAGACTTTCATTAATTCTTCTCCAGTTATCAAAGTCCACCAACTTGGCAATCCCATCATCCAGGAAACGAATGCCGGGTTCAGTCGCCGGCGCGAGGTCCGGACGTTCTCGCAAGATTTCTGCCCAGACGGATGATACTGATGGGCCTGGAGGGAAAGCGGCGTTCCGCCCTGAGAAAACCTCTTGTAACCGGCTTTGGCCTCTGTGGCTGTCGGAGTTGTCCACATTAGACATTGTTCGCCAGGGGGGGCGTGAGTTCTTCTCCAGGGTTTCGCGACTGGCCTCTCCCGATTTGTAATCTCTTGAACTCGGTGTCGCCCACCATACTACTGCCGTTTCCAGGGACAAGTCGTGATGATTCTTGTGCCGCTCCCGTATTGCTACTCTGCCACCATTGGGCACCTTGCAAGTGGGCCAAAATAAAGACTCTCTTGCGGATATGCGGGGCGCCGATCTGGGCAGCCGAGAAAGTTTCCCAGCAAGCATCATACCCGAGCGCGGCCAGCGACCCGCAAACGGAGTCGATTCCTCGAACAAGGAGGGCGTCAACGTTTTCCACGAAGACGTAAGATGGTCGAACTTCGCCAACGATTCGAGCCATTTCGTACCAGAGACCGCTTCGCTCGCCACGGATGCCGGCCATCTTGCCGGCGTTGCTGATGTCCTGGCACGGGAAGCCGCCAACGACGCAATCCACAACTCCGCGCCACGGTTTGCCGTCGAAGGTTCGGATATCTGACCAAATAGGGAACGGAGCCAAGCAGCCTTCTTGCATGCGTTGTACCAGTAAGGCGCAGGCATAAGCCTCCCTCTCCACGCCGCAGACGACGCGAGAGTTTGTAACGGCCAACTCGACTCCAAAGTCAAGTCCGTAGCAGCCGCTGAAGAGGGACAGCACGTTAAAGGCATGTGAATCCACATTACTCCGCTCGCTCGTTAAAAATCACGTTGTTGCAGTAATATCGAACATCACTAACTTACCCTGTTCCGCACAGCGCCTCGTTGCCAGATCGATCTGTGACTGCCTGATATCGATGCCGATTCCGTTTCGTCCCAGCCTGTCTGCCACAGCAACCGTAGTGCCGCTACCCGAGAACGGGTCGAGAACTGTCCCGCCCGGCGGACAGAAGCTTTTGATGAAAAACTCAACCAGCTTCTCGGGGAATGGGGCTTCATTCTGCGAGGCATACTCATCTCCGCCCATGAGGCCGCATCCAACTGGTACGCTAATGATGTTGCCGGGGTTAGAAATATGGGGATGGATGTATCCATTTGAATCCAGCTTTAATTTTCCTTCTTTACCCCTGCTTCCGCAAGTTGTTGTTTTGTTGCCGATTCTTCGCCCATCTGGCAAGCGGTGGCTAGCCGCGCCGCCGCTCTGGTATTTCGGCTCATGGCCACATGCCGTGTTGTCCGAGTACGGCAGCTTTCCTTTTCGGGTAACGCAGATGATAAATTCGTAATCGTTACGCAGCCAATCCGGGCCGCCAGAGCCTGGTATGCCAACGCGACGGAATATCGGTGGCTTGCGCAGATTGAAGCCGGCTCCGTGCAAGTCAGCCATCAGTAGGGCTGGCGTGGCGGACCAGCGGAACTTAGTCGTCTTCCCCTCGATGACGCACGCGATCAGACCCCGACAGACGCGCGCGCATTCGCCAAACACTTTCATCATCCAGGCAACGTATTCCTCGCCGCGCAGATTGAATCCGATCCCGTATGTCCGAGCGTCCTCGTAAGGCGGAGAAAACATACACAGGTCTACCGAGTCGGCCGGCATCGTCCTTATGACTTCAAGGCAGTCGCCACAGTGGAAGTTCCAGGACACAGGCAGTTCCCCCATGTTCACAGTTACTCAAAACTTTGAGCAGCTCACCCTAATCGAACGGCTCTGATCCACGGCAGCCACGTCCCACGCGCACCATGCTTTTTGTCATCCGGCTAAACGGCGTGTTTGAGAACTGGCATTCTTCGGCGGCACACTCTGTGCAGCGACGGCGCATGCTGCCTTGCCTGACGCCAGCAACGGAATGGCCGCACGAGAGCAAGTACAGCTGCAAGCCCTTGGGCAGATTCTGTAGGACGCGAACGACAGTGCGGAATGGATGCAGTTTCCTGGACATTGAGTGTCTTCGCTTTGAAAGTGGTTTGATTGTCATCGCCTGATTTTGAACCGCCCGTACCGTAATTATAGCAAACCTGTCTTCCAAGTCTATGATGCGGACCCAGTAGATTTGCAAAATGCTGACCCGAGTAGAGCCAGTGCCTCGCCAGAGCGAATCATGTCTGCGGTGGCACGAATGACGACCCAACCACAGATAGCAGCCTCGCTGTACTTCTGGCAATCGTTGGCGTAACCCTTGCCGCGAACGTGGCGCCCACCGGTCCAGGTTGCGCCCTCACGCTCAAAGGCAATCCGCTGCTCAGGCCATGCAAAATCAAAGCGCCACTTACGCTTGCCGCTAAGACCTGTAAACAGATACTCAGCATGCGGCTCGGGAATGCCACATGCCGCAAATATAACCGCCAGTTTACAGCTCGCCGTTTTCGCCATGTGATACTACTTTCTTGATTTTGCCGATTTGTGTCCCAGCCTGTTTCTTGGTCATTCCCTCGACCCATGTCCCGTGCATCCTTAGGAAGAACTCTTGCTTGCTGGTGGCCGGCGCCGGAAATGTCTGTTCGTAGGCAATGGCCTGGTCTAATAGATACGCTGCTTCGCCCTTGGTGGGGTAGCGAGCTATCTTTAGTCCGAAGCCGGCCAGTGCCTGTAGCTGCTTCTCGCTGGCGTCGTCATTGTGCCAATTGCGGGTTGCTCGATATCCATCCAGGGAAGGCAACTCGGGCCACGGACACACGCTTTTGAGTCGCCATTTCACAATGCCGTTGCAACTCTCTTCCCAAACTCTTTCTTGCCGTTCCTTTTCCTCGCGCTCTTCCTGGGCCAGTACTTCTGTAATACTGATACCTTCCGCGCTCTTTCTCTTGGCCCCAAGAAGAGAAGTAACGGTAATCAGTTTGTGCCGCTTGCAGTTGTCCGTGATGTCCAGAATCAAGCAATCGCGCTTCTCGTGATTGTGTTTGGGCCGGCGTAGACCCCTGCCGATGCACTGCGTGTAAAAAGCTCGGCTCTCGGTCGGACGGGCCATGATAATGCACGAGCAATCGGGGTCGTCAAAGCCCTCGGTAAGTATCTCGCAATTGACTAGCACCTGTACTCGGCCAGCAGCGAACCGATGGAGCCAGTCACGTCTTTCCTCGAGAGCCATCCTGCCGCTCACGCACGCAGAGGCGAAGCCGGCCTCAGAGAATTCGAGAGCCAGATTGTGCGCGTGGGACAGATTCACCGCAAACACGATAGCCCTTCTGCTGCCGCCACGCTTCCGGAACGCCTGGACAATGGCTCGATTTCGCGCATGCGTGTTGACCGCTTCAGCAAGCTCGCCTTCGGCGAAATCGCCCATCCTGGTGGAAACGGTATCCAAGTCGGTTTCCGTCTCAATCTGATACTGGACGATATCCACTAGGTGCTTTTCGCGAATAGCCTGGATGAGCGGATAGACGTAGACAGGTTCATTCCCGAACCACTTGGCTAAGCCTTTCCCATCTAGACGTTCCGGGGTCGCCGTCACACCGAGCTTGTAGCCGGCATCGAAGTAAGCGAACGCCCGGTCAAACGTCGGCGCTGGCACATGATGGCATTCGTCAATTATCAATACTCCGAAACGGTCTTTCGGAATCCGTTCCAATCGTTTAAGCCCGAGGCTCTGTATGGAAGCAACCACTACATCCCCATAATCTTCGTGCCGGTCTGCCTTGATGATTCCGGTAGTTGCCGTTGGCCACAGCTCGCATACCGTCCTGATGGTCTGATGGATCAGCTCATCGCGATGCACCATGACCAAGGTCGGCAGCCCGAGCAGACGAGCCAGCTCGGCGAACACAAACGTCTTGCCGCAGCCGGTGGGCAGAACGATGAGACCACGCCGTTTCTTATCCAGGATAGCCTCAAGAGCCCTCTCGATTGCCTGGCGTTGGTACGACCTCAACAGGGGGTTGAGTGCGGCCATCCGCCATCTGGATGGTTCCGTTGACGACATAGGCAATCGGCGGCAACTCTCCTTCGTATCGAAGAGAGTGTTCTGTTTTGAGTAGTTGTTTGTAGAGAGATTCCCACTCATCATAACTCTCGCATTTAACAGACGCAAGGTTAGACAACTCTTTTTTTGCTTGCGGGCTCCACGCGGTCGCCTGCCGTCTGTATACCGAATCCATCTCAAGGCGCCACTCCTGTTGCCAGTCGATAGGATATTCCGGCTTGGGCTGGGGCCGAAGTAGGGCCATGAGATTGAATTTGTGTTTCTTGATCTTGGCCCGCAAATCGTCAGAAAGGCCCCCAGGAGACACTTTCACCTGTTCCCCGTCCAAAATGGCTTGGAAGCCGTTTCGGTGCAATTCCATCAGAACCGTGAGGGCTGTTTCGCCATTCTCTGCTCGGAGCCTGGAAAGGATGTCCGCTGCTCGGGAACGAAGGATGGTGGACCAGTCATTTTGAGGCATTGCGGTTCTTTCCTATGATTGTTTGTCGCACTTGTCGCAACTCGTCGCAACTTTTTTGCGACACATTTAACCCGTTATTTTTCAATGGTTTAGATTCGTTTTCCTGTACCTTGTCGCAGTGTCGCAAGGGTTGACTCCCCAAATCTCAGTTTTCACTTTTGTGTGAAAACATGCTCTTTTTTATCCTTCTTAGTTGCGACATGCGACAAACAGACACAAAAACATCTAAGTGATTGTTATAAGAGACGTTACGACTCAAGAACGTTGCGACAAATCTTTGCGACAAGTTGCGACAGCCTTCGCCAATGCAAATTCGCCTGTTTCTTGTACGCTGCCAATCCCTCGGTCTTCCAAATCCTTGATGATGCTCTTGGCATGACTGGCCTTTTTGGCGAAGTGGGCGCGCTGAAGGTCCCTGGGTTTGCATTTACCTTGTCCTTTTTCTTTAATCCACTCGATGATTTCTTGCATCCGCTTATCACCCTCATCCGCCTTCATGGATTGGTACGTCCGCCTACAGTGTGCTTTGAAGTAGTCTATAGCCAGCCAGGCCCCCATTGCTGCACCCACACCCACATACCGAGCGTCACAGCCCTCGGTGACATGAGCAAGGAAATGCAGCACCAGGGCTATTCGGTAGTAGTAAGCTTTCATCTTCGCCCACGGTCCGACCATGTTCAGCGGGAAGTCTTTCGCGTTACGCTCTCTCGCATGTTCGGCGAACCATAGTTCTGATATCTTCTGGCCCTCTGGGTCGAAGTACACAGTGGTCGGAATTTCGGTGCCGTTGCGACCGATTTCCGGTTCTAGCTGATACAGGCGATTGACGGCATCCCGCCAACTTTCTTCAGCGTCTTCCGAGAGCGGCTCGCCAATCCTTTCCGGCCATCTCTTGGATGCCGGATAACTGAAGAGGATACGGTGAATGAACCCATCCTCTCTAGCTCTTTCATCACAGAGCATGCCGATCATGTCGGGCTGGATGTTGCCAAATACGGTTACAAATGGCCGATGGACAATCACCGGACCACTTTCGCCCTGGTTCTTCCTATCCACCTTCGCTTGGCCGCCGCTCCAGCAGCTCAACCAGAATTGCCGGTCATTACCCTTGCCGCCGGCCTTGTACTGATTCATCGAACTGACCCAGCTCGTCACTTCGTCCTTCATCATGGCGAAGCCGCGTGGTGTTTCCTGAAGCATGCAAGCCATCGCTTCGGTGGTCGCATCGCTCGTGTAGACGTGCGGGTAACGCGGCTTGCTTGGGCGCTGCCGGACTATAACTTTCGAACCCGGCTTTCGCGACATTTGGCGCTCGGCCTCGTAGTGAGCCAATTCATCTTCGTATTGCTGCTTCCTGAACTCGAAATCCCTGGACAGAATCTCTTGCCGTTCGTACAGAGGTTCGCACACTATGTCGAGCGCCGGGCTTTTTGCTTCGCCGGGGTCCGCCACGAGGGCAAGATACAGCCGTGCGCATTCCCGCCATTTCCGGGAAACGTAAATCGCCCTGGACGTGCCAATAGCGGTTGCTGCCACGCCCAGCACAAACAGGGCCGGGAAATCCATCGGACAAGACAGCGATTGCGAAACTTCGCGCACAAAACGCTGAATAACCGGCGGGAAGATTTCTATTGGCCAATCCGGCACTGGAATCTTGGGAAGCGGCTCAATCGGAACGCCATCGTCTATGGGTTCGGGTTGGTAGCGGCCGACGCTACGCGCAATCCGCTCAATATCCGCCAATGATAGCGGCGGGTCGCACACCGCCTCATTCATCGCGGCAATGGCTCTGGCAATCATTGCCGCCGAAGCGCCGTGCCGGCGCATCAAGCCGGCTTGCCGGGTTAGGAAATCGTCGCGCCCACCCTCGGCAATTCTTTGCAGCTCGCCGAAGACTGGTGCGGCACTTTGTGATTGACTGTCTGGTGTTAATTCTCGCAGTAACCAAGCTGGGGCTGGCGCGGTCTTGGTTTCTTGCGGACTGCGTCCTGGCTTCCATTCGTACCGGCGTCCGCTTGCGTGCCGCGATGGCGGCAGGACTGTTTGGGCGCCTGTCGCCTGAATACGGACCTCGGACCCTTTGCCCTGTTGCTCGCTGGTTGTGCGGCAACGGAAACCCGGCGGAATGGCGTACAGCAGCCCGCGCCCGCCGACCTCGCGACCACTGCTAAACTCTAAGGTGCCTGGCAAATCGCCTTCACTCATTCTCTGTAGAGCGATTTCACCTGCTTCGCCCTCTATGTCGATGCGCACCAGTCCGCTCACTGCGCCCAGAGCGATACCAACGTTGGCGTTTGGGTTCTGGTGCCAGCGGTCACGTAGTTCCTCTTCCGTGGGCAAGCGTTCCTGAAATTCCTTCCAAAGCCCGAGCGGCCTTTTGCCGGGACTGGAACAGGTTTTGCCATGATCGCGCCCGACGCCAACATGGTCCGGCGGACAGATGGCCAGCGGCGACCAGCCAAGCGAAAGGTAAAAAAGGGCCGCCTCCAAGCAATCGTTTCCGTCTTGGAGACGGCCCCCTACTCCTGCATCCGTCATTGGTGGGGAGTCCTATTTTGCGTTGTAACGTTGGCCGGCTAGAAGACTTCTTCGGCGGGACCGTTGGGGCAACTGGCGCCGTAGTTCGCCTTTGGCTGGCTCTTCGCGCCCGCTGCTTCCTTGGCCGCTTTGAGCTTATCGGCGAACAGGGCGTTCAGGCGTGAAATGTTGTCCTGCCCAAGCTTGGCGCCCGCCGGCCCCCCGCCCCAGTACAGGTCCCATCGTTCCTTGTCTTCGCCCTTGTACTCTTCGTGTTTGCAGGTGACGGTGATTTGCTTTCCGGCAAACACAAACGCTTGCGGATGGTTCGGGTCCAGGTATTCGAAGCCTTCCCGGTCGTACCCCAGATTTTGCAAATCCCGCAAAACGAAATCGATGGTTTCCGGCGTGATGTACCGGTACAAGGTGCGTTCGAACGCGGGGCACTTGATTGGCTTGCCGTCGCCGCCGATCTCGTTGAGAAGTGTAAAGGTGAAGAACACGAATGGGGTCTTCTTTTCTTTGGACTCGCCTAGGCCCGAGCTGACGATTTTGGCGAGATACTTTCCCTCAGATACCACTGCACGCGGCATGATTCGTACCTTTCATTAAAACGGTGGTTGATTTGGATCGACTTCGGCAACGGGTTCTTGACTGGTTGTCATGGGCAGCGTTGCGGGAGGATTCTCGGGCTCGGGCTGCGCCTGTCCGGCAGCCCTCGCGCCCTTGATGGCCGCCACAAAATTCGCCCAGCTTTCGTGCGGCTCCTTCCCCATGCTGATGCGCTCGGGCAATCCGTGCCTGTTCTTGGCGTCGAATGCGGCCGTCCTGGTCGTATACATCGTCCTGCCGCCGGCGCTCTTGCCCTTGGCCTTCAGCTCGCCCCGCCCCTTTTCTGCCAGCACGTCGAAATTGCCGAACAGGATGATGTCCGCCCACTTGGCCACATGGCCCCAAGTCTTCTCGTGCATCTCGGCCGCGTAGCGGTCGTAATCATCTCCCAAAGGGTTTTTGAACGTCTTAATTTTGGAATGAGCCAGAAGAACGAGCATAACCTTTTGCTCTTGCCTCAGACGGCCGAGCTTTTCGAGCAGCTCGGGCCAAAACTCGTTGGCGGCGATGTCCGGTCCCTTGCCGTAGCTGATGAACTTCTCCCAATCGCCTTGGTATTTTATACCGGCAATGTGCTCGAAGCACAAGCGCTCCGCTCCGTTGACCGTGTCGAGTACGACGGTTTTATTACCGCGCGGGTTCTGGATGAGGTAATCGATGGACCGAAGCAAATCGGGCCAGTCCATAATCTCGTCGAAATGGTCCGTCGGTGGCACCAAGCCGTTGTCAATCAACGTCAACAGGCCGGTTTCGCCGCGAGTCATCAAGAAGATCGGCTTTGGAGCGAATGCCGCGTAACTGCTCTTCCCGATCCCCTCCACGCCATGCAGTACAATCCTGCTTGGCAATCCGCCGCCGCCCCGGCTAATCACCGGGGCCGAATGTCCGTTGAACATGATTTTCCCTCTCACGGGTGATCCATCCATAACAACAACTCACAAAAACCACAGTAGGGCCGGCACGAATCGAACGTGCCTTCGCCGACTGGTGTACGGCCAGCCGACTTGTCGCGCGTAGCGCCAGCAGCCCCAGATGGCCGCTACGTCTACCAGCGGTCGAGCCATTCAGTTTGTTGCGCCATTGGCGCCCATGCCTAACCATGCCTCACCATGCCTTGCCAGGCCGGGCCAGACCGTACCCCGCCAAGCCAAGATGGACATCGCCATCACTCGAATTCGCCCTCTCGGAACGTCACGGTCAAGTGTTTGCAGGCCACACGACGCAGCGACCCCCAAGCCACCGCCGCATGACTCGTCGGATGCACCGAGACGCTTTGGTCTGAGTACACATTCAGCCACACATCGACCGTTCTTTCCGGTGCAGGCTTCGGGACCAGGTCGTAGGGGTGGTGTCCGTCACCTCCTGAAAAGGCGCCGTCTTCGTTCCAATCCACATTAAACCAACCGCCGATGGGCGCTTCGGCTTCCCCGATAATCGGAAACACTCCCTTCGCTTTGGTCGTGTAGATCCTGAAATCGAAGCCCCCGCGCGTCTGGACTTTGTCCGGGTCGATCATCGGCCCTCCCCTTTTTCTTCCACGATGATACGCGGTGTGCCGCGCGGCTCCTGCTTGGCGCCGAGTAGTAGGGACCGGAACTCTTGAAAATCTTCGTCGCCACTCTCGTTGACGAGCTTCTTGGTTTCGATGGCACGTGTCCTGAGCCGGTCAATCGCGAGATATTGTGTGGCCAGATCGGGCCAAGTTGTCCAGATTTCCCTTAGCACCGATTGGTCCCAATGATAGTCTGGCCACTCAACGCGGATGCGAACCCGATCACCCCGAAGCCTGGTGGTACGGCAACCGTCCTGCGTCATTGGCGCCCGCCTGGCGATGGCCGCAGCAAGCTGTATACGAGCATTGTGGGCCGCGTCCTCGACGACCCTCTGCTCTTCGTACAGCTGCACCAACTCGTCAACTGGCATGCTGTCTATCCGGCTCATGTCGATCTGCATCTGCCTGACCACTTCGCCGGCGTCCGGGTCGATCAACTCGTTTCCCATTGTTCTTCCTCTTCTAGTGGCTCAAAACTTTGAGTTACTGAGTACACTTCCGGAACGGTTCCAAGAACCGCCTCGGCGCACATCTGGCACAGACGTAGGCCGTTTACTACGTGAGTGGCAGTCTTCGGGCATTGGCCCACCTTGCCGTGCTCGACGGACAGCATCCGGCATCTGGCGAATCCCTGCGGCGTGTCATTTACCATGCCGCGCCCCCTTCCCTGAAGCCTGGTGCCGACGAATCTTTCGGAGCGTTGGCGTCGATGGCTGCCGCAGCGTTCGCAGGAACATGCGGGCCGCTATGGAACTCTGGAAGACGAGCCGCTGTATAACGCCAAGGTGATCGTCAATCAGCTCAAAGGGGCCGCCCTGTCGCAGCGCCCGAATCGATCCCTTGGGCAAATTCCGTTGATCAGGTGGAAGAAGATTCCCCTTGGCATCGCGCGGCGGCATGGCCAGCCGCATCAAGACTTCGATCTCCTCTTGCCGACAGCAGCCCTCAGACATGTCACGATGGTTGTGGCTGCGTTCGGTGGTGTATGTTTCGGCATAGAACCCTCTGCGGCGGTACTTGGTTGTGATTTCTTGCATGGACGATTCTCCGATTAGTGAGAAAACCGGTGCGGCGTGCTGGCGAAGCTCCCGATTCTCCAGCACGCGCTTGCGCGACCCCTGACCACAAGTCAGCATCATCGGGACCGCACCGGATGAAAATTAAAAAGCTCGCCGCAGGCGCCCAGTTTGAATCTGCCTCTCGCAACGAGCGAGTCCCCGGAACAGTAGCGGGGAACGGCGAGCCCGAAGAGGTTATTCATCAAGCCGCAGCACCCAAGCCAAGACTTCCATCTCTCGCTTGTCTGCGGCATCCGTCTTGCTTGTATTCTCAAACTCGCTGACAAGTTGGTCGTATCGCTGGCGAACATCCCTGTACTTGCGAACGCGCCTGCGCTCGACACCGGAGGCGGCGCCTTCCGTGGCGCCGGCGTTTCCTCCGGCTTCCCCATCACCCTCAACATCATCCCCACCTTTGCGAAGAAGCTCCAGAGCTTTGGACATGGTCAGATTGCCGGAAGCTACGGCTTTCTGCTGTTTCGCTGTCAACTCCAGGAGCCGAAGACGGTTCTTGATGGTCTGTTCCGAGCAACCTTCTCGTTCCGCGATTTCTGCCGTGGTACTGCCGCCGTTGACGGCCAGCTGGATGGACCCGGCTCGTTCCATCAGGTTCGGCGCTTTGCGGCATGAGTTCTCCGAGATGCTGCGATAGAAGTTCTCGGAGTTGCAATCCTTGTTGACGCTGGCCTCGATGTATGGCCGACCGGCACCTTTCAGGAAGTTGAACCAGGTTGCCCAGAATCGGCGCTCGCCGGCCACGATACTGAACGTCTCGCCGCCACGGTTTTCGCGAAGGACAATCGGGTTGATTGGGCCATTGGCCAAAATCTGGTGCGCCAGTGTTCGGATGCCATCCTCGCCTGACTCGTACTGCCCAATCAGCTCCAGGAAGAGAGCGTGGTCCGCCTCGTCTCCCGTAACCAACTCGTAAAGAGTCTTGGCGTCTGTGTCTGGATCGGCAATCCGGGTGGCGCGCCCGGCGGCCTGCATTTCAGCAGAAAGTGGGTTGCGGCTGTTGTCCGAGTGTGTGATGACTTCCAAGGGCACCCGCCACAGTTTGCGCTGCGATTCGCTTCGGGAAGTCGATTGGGCCCTCGCCATTGGTGAATCTCCTATCTGGTGGCCACCATTTCCTTGCTGGCTCGGTGGTAGTTCACGTAGTTCACCAATACCCATTCAATGATTTCAGCCCGCTCCTCTCGGGTCATGGTCTGCATGGACAGCTCGTAGCGTTGCAGGTTGTAAACCTGCACCTGGCAGCCGTAGATGCTGCGAATCGCCGCGATGACATTGTTGATTTGCCAACTATTCCCGAGCCGGCGAAGTGCCGCAACCACGGTGACGATGCGATGGCTCATGGCTTTCTCTCCTTGTTATGTTTGACTCGACTACCGACACTTTCATACTAGGCTACCAGTAACAGGTAGTCAAGAGCTACTGGTAGTGAACATTTGATTTTGCTTCGTATACCAATCCGTGCTAGGATGAACGCATTGCTTCGTGTGTACAGAAAAGGGGAGAAACGCAGATGAAGAAGCGTGACAACGAAGGCCAGAAGACCTCGACTGTGCGCGTCCGACTCGACATTCTCAATAAGGCGCGCACGGTAGCCATCTGGCGCGGCATGGAAATTTCGGAGTATGTGGACTGCATCTTGCGCCCCGTGGTCGAAAAGGAATTTGGCGAGTGGGTACACGCCGCCGCCAAGAAGTCATGAATCCAGGAAGAAGACCGCGTGTTCGGTAACGAATGCTTCGCCGGCCTCAAGGTCTGCGATGATATTCTCTTCGTTTTCGTCGCAACCATTGGCCCGGAGATTGGCTACAGCGGCTTCCATGTCCATATAGTTCTTCGTACCGTCGCGTTTCCACTGCCTGGTAATTTTGATCTTGGCCAGTCCCATGCTACGCACTCTCCACCAAACAGCCCGTGAGCCGCTCGGCGATATGGCTTGTTCCCAAAAATGCCTGAACGTCGTCCAGGCGATACCATTCCTTGTTCGCATAGGGTCGGTAGGCCGGAATAAAGCCACGGCTGGACCAGATATCAACCTGCTGGACGGCGGTTCCGGCGGCTCGGGCAAACTCAAACCTGTCGATATGCACTACGCCCGCGATCCTCTTCATCTCTTCCGCTCCCTTGGGGAGTTGACTAAGAGAATCCTACGGTGCGTAGACTAGTAGCATCAATGCGAAGTTGCAAAGCTACTAGTATCACTGCCATTCCATTGGACCAAACCGTAGCCGCGCGGTTCCACGTCCTGGCGATTGTCGATGATTCCCAGCGCGATGAGATGCTTCAGGTATCTCTTGATGGTCTGCGGGTGTGGCCGGCGGCCGCGTTCTGATAGAGCCAGCACAAGCGGCTTGAACGTGACACGATGGTTGATTTCCTGAAGGGTTTCGACGATGGCCCGATCGTAGACAGAAGTGGCTGTCGAGCCATTCGCCGAATTGGGTTGTTGGCGGATCTGCTTGCCGATGGCGAAGTGCTGGCTCATTTCGGAGATGCTGCGCTTCATGCGTTTCAGTTCAGAAATGCTCTCTAGTAGAGCATTTTCGAGCCGTTCAATCGTGCGAACGATGTCCACTTCCGGCGAAGTGGCAGTGGTAGCGATACTGGGCTGCATTCTCTGCTCCTGGTGGAAACCGCATTGTTGTGGGGAGCTTCTCTGATGATGTATCCGAATTCTATCTCGTTTTGGTCATATCGACAAGGAGAAGTACGCTACTGGTTTGCATCTTTTGCGCCCGGTGGCTGAACGCCCCGAGCCCGGCGGGCGCGCTCTTCGATGGCGGGAAGAAATTCAACAATCAGTAGCCGCAGCAACGTAGATACATCCACGGTGAGCATGTTTGCGCAATCTTCGAGCCGATCGGCCAAGTCAAGTGGAATCCGAAAACCCATTTGCCGGTTGCCGCTTTTCTTCTTCATGCGGCACACCGTAACGTCACGGAGGGAACCCGTCCAGGGCTTCTGGCGGGCCGTCAAACAGCACCAAGCTGCATGACGACAAAAGGATAGCTTATGTTTTGCACCGCAAACCAAGTGTCCAACATTGTTCCGAACACCAGCACATCAATATATGTCAGCTGAACAGAATAATTTGCAAAAAGTAAGTATCACGGGCTGGTGCGCACATCAAAAAAAGGATAATGAAGGTGGCACAAAAAACTCGGCACAGAGGAATGAACATGTCTGAAGTTGTTTATAGGTGGTGGTATCTGGTGGCCACAGAGTTGGGGATTGAAGTGCTGCCCGACTACGAGGAGGGGGCTTTCCGTGGGGGTCTCGTTTTTGATCCCGGCATCGATGCCGACGACGCAAAACTACCGCTGTACATTCGCGTCGGCCTCAAGGGACGCAGAGTATTCTCCATCCAGGAAATGAAGGCTTGGGGCGCGAGGGTCTACGTCCCCGGATCAGAGTTACCGGAATGGCTCGTTTTTGCAACGCAAGAAGAAGCCATCGGTTATATCAGAAAGCATCCTGCCTAAGCTTCCAACTCTTTGGGCTGTTTTGCTGCACGCACAGACGCCAGTCGGTCGATGGCCAGTTGGGCGAGACGTGGGGATTGTTCGATGCCAAGGTAGCGGCGCCCGCCCAGCTCCAGGCAGACAACGCCAGCGGTTGCGGCCCCGGCGAAAAGCTCCACAACCATATCGCCTGGCTCCGAGTGCGCTTCGACGATGGGACGCGCCAGGGCGAGGGGCATTTGTTGCGGAAAATCAAGGATGCGTTCGGCCGAGTTGTCCGCCAGTAGGCGGATTTCCTGGTCGATACCCCAAACGTCGTTCCAGATTTTTCCGGTTTCCAGGGTGAATGGCGCCGGGTTGAACACGAAGCGCTTGTTATTCACGCGACAGCGCAGCACCGCCAAGTAGCTGTCGCTGAAGTCGCCACCGCGCGGCTTGCCGTAGGTGTAGTACCACGGGAAGAGTCGCGTTGTCATGCCGATGCGGTCTGCGATGGTACGGAAACGATGCTCGATAGCCGGATCACACACAATCCACATGGACCCGTCTGGCGTCAAACAGCGGAATGATTCCCCCATCCACTGTTCGGCCCATTGCCAGCGGCCGGGATCTTTTGGCGGACTGCCGTATTGTGTGAATGGCGGTTCGGTGATGACAAGACGAACCGTAGCCTTCTCAAGGCTATTGAGGGCCTGAATTACGTCCGAAACTTCGATCTTGTAGGATGGTTTGCCCTTGGTCCGCACCACTTCCTTGGCAGCCTTTCGGAGCTGGGCTTTCTTCTGTTTGCGCCTCATGAGTTTTTTGGCGTCGGTGATCGCCATTTCGCCGTCAAGCACAGACTGGAACAGCCGCTCACTGTACTGCTTGATTCGCTTCACATCGTGGACGTACTGGCGATTAGTGCCGGCGATGCGTGCCGCCTGCTCGGCTGCCGCCCCAGCGGCCTTGGCTTCTTTTCCTTCCACCAAAACCGGTTCTTCTGACTCGGCGCCCTGTTGACCATCCGGCGCTTCCACTCGTGCCTTCGGCTTGGGCTGGCCACGAAGCTTCAAATTCGCCCTACCAGCAGCTTCTTGACGCGCCTTGGCCTCTTTGGCCAACTCGGGCTCGATAAGCAGGGCGAGAGCGGCCTTCTGGGCACTGCTAAGATGCCGGCGCGGCAGGTTCCATGAGACGACGGCCCCTACGACGGACTGCGCCGGTTCTGGCCGCCATTCCTCTACGATCGGCTCTCGGCCCAGTTCCTCGCAGACCCGATAGCGCGTCCAGCCGTCGATTACTTTTCCCTCGTACAGTCTGATCGGCTCAAGCTGCCCCTTGGCAGAAATGTCCGCCTTGAGAGACTCGTAATCCTGCTCGTTGGCCGGTGGGATAAATTTGGCAACGGGGTGCTGCTGGTATTTTGGAGACGCCATCAAACCTTACCTCTGTCTTTGGACTCAAGGGCGCTGGTACGGTAAACTATAGAGGTTGCTACCGGTTTATGCTACTGGTTCTTGTGGGGTATTTGCAGCGATGGCCAGCATCTGGCGTCCCATCTACACCGCTTCTGACGGCACAAGGCGACGTAGCCCAGTGTGGCGTATCGCGTATTTCGACGAGAACGGCGAACGGCACCAGATAGCAGGATTCCGGTCGAAGTCAGAAACTCTTGAACTGGCGAACAAAATCGAGCAAGATATTAAGCGGGCCAAGCATGGCCTGCCGGCGGCAGCCAACGCCAACCTGCTCAAAACGGTGGATGAGGCCATCGAAGAGTATCTCGGCGAGCTGAAGCGTCTGGGACGGTCTAAATCACACTTAGCCAACGAACGCGGCTTTCTCGCCCGGCTGGCTTTCGCCTGCAACTGGAACGTACTGGGAAACCTACGTGAGAGCCATTTGCTGGCGTACCTGGCGAAGCTGCACGATGAGGGCAAATCCCCCCGGACCCAGAATGCCTACCGGGACGCTGCATCGGCATTCGCGGGGTTCCTTGTGCGCAGGAAATGGCTGCCAGAGAATATGTTTCGTGCTGTGCCGAAGGCGAAACTAGCCGGGCGTAGACCCCGGCAGCGACGTGCCTTCACGCAGGAAGAGTTCAGTAAACTAGCCGCTGTGCATCCGCAACGCGGCCCGGTGTACCAGGTTGCTGGATTGTCCGGGCTGCGGCGTGAAGAGCTAACGCTGCTGGAGTGCCAGGATTTTGTTCTCGGCGACTCGCCGCAGTGGCGCGTCCGTGGGGAAATCACGAAGGGGAAGCGTTATGAGATAGTGCCGATGCTGCCCGAGTGCGCAGAGATACTGGCGCGAATCTGCGCCGGCAAGGCCGCGACGGATCGGGTTTTCGCCAGCGTACCCATCCCGCGAACCTTTAACCTGGATTTGACTCGGGCCGGCATCAAGAAGAGAGACGAACGCGGACGGCAGGCCGATTTCCACGGGCTGCGGTACTTCTTCTGCACGTTGGCGGGGCGAAAGCTGGCGATTCAAGTTGTGCGGGCTCTGATGCGCCATCGTGATATCCGCACTACCTGCAATCTCTACATGGACCTTGGAATTGAAGACGTGGCACAGGCAGCTTGGAAGCTACCCAGGCTACTGGTATACGGTTGTGATTAAGTATACTGCACAAGTGGCGCACAAGTTTTTTCTCTCGTTTTCCCTAACTCATTGGAGGATAGGGGACTTGAACCCCTGACCTCTTGAATGCCATTCAAGTT
>Ga0209060_10000426_pt1 | contig 80810 bp, 99 predicted proteins | sample Coa_R1_8_FD_187155 | JGI IMG/M metagenome (GOLD analysis project Ga0209060, IMG submission 187155) | Surface soil microbial communities from Centralia Pennsylvania, which are recovering from an underground coalmine fire - Coalmine... | ecosystem: Environmental > Terrestrial > Soil >... | reverse complement strand
GATGGCTACGTCCATGGAAGCTATGACCTCTGCTGCAACGTGTGCTGCGATGAATTTGGAACCGAGAATACGTGCCCATGAGCGAAACTCCTGCTTCTGCCTCAGAACTTGGGCAATGGTGCACTAGGTGCCTGGGTGACGACGCGAGATGGGGCTTCGGCTTCCTGCCACTCGATCCCGCGATCCTCCGGGAGAGTTTGGAGCGTAAAGCGCTCGGCAGGCGCCGCTACTTGGAGATCTCAGTGTCTTAGGACAGAATGACGTAGCGCATCTTGAAAACCGGCGGCGAGGAGAGCTTTCAAATGTCAACGTATCGATTTGGAAAGCACCCACCGAAGCTTGACTATCGCACGTTGCGTTTCAAAAACTATTTAACGTCCGCGATCCCGGCACCAGCTCCCAGCTACAATGTCCTGAGCCGTGTTTACCAATCCCTCAAGACGACGGACGCAACCAAACTGTTCCCTATGGACGGCAACGATATCCTGGGGGATTGCACTATCGCTGCGGTGGCGCACGCCATAACCGTATATCGAGGACTGTTCGGCACCGAGAAAATCATGCCAAAACAGGCGGTCGTCGCTTTGTATGAGAAACTGACGGGTGGCCCGGACACCGGCCTAAATGAGCTTGATGTATTGAATTACTGGCGGAAGCGCGCGGTTTCCGGAGACAAGATCCTAGCGTATGCAAGCATCGACCCCAAAAATCACACCCACGTTGAGCAAGCCATCCAGCTCTTTGGCGGTGTCTACCTAGGGTTCCAAGTTCAGCAGAACTGCATCCAGGAATTCGACGCCCGCAGGCCGTGGACGCCGGGACCACTTACCCATGACGGACATGCTGTCTTTGCCGTTGGGTATGACGGGCATGGCGTAAGCGTACTCACCTGGGGGAACATACAGCAGGGTACCTGGGCCTGGTGGGATGAGTGCGTTGACGAAGCGTACGCAATCCTGCCGGCGGAAGCGACGCGGCCTGATTTTGCGCCAGGCTTCGACGTCGCGCAGCTACAAACTGACCTGGCCGCAGTGTCGAGCTAGCCGGCCGAGGAGCTCGAGATTCTGGCGTGCCTGTCCGATTGCAGCCGTCGCGGTCCGCAGGTCCCCCGCGCTCTCGGCCTTACGCAGAATCTCCAACGTCTTGACCTGGAGCGCGCGGACCTGATCGAGTAGCGAATCAGCTCGGGCGACATCCCGGGCATCTTGCGCCCTCGCCATCGCGCTCGAGAGGTGCGCGCGGTGACGACGGATCGCCGCCTCTGACGTTTCGAAATGCGTCGCTATGCGTCGATACGGTTCCCCAGCGATGATAGCCGCATCGATGGCATCGCGCTGCGGATGGCAACAGACGGTGCAGATACGGGGCATTTAACCTTGCCCTCCCCGGTGCACGAACATCACGCACGACCCAGGGACCGCCGATCTCCAGGCACACGACGATCACTACAGTCACCCGGTCGCCGCGGCATGCGCGTCTAACCGAACGAGATAGGCTGTAGTCAGGCTGTAGTATGAAACTACGGCGCAGCGGCAATCAAGCGGAAAGCCTTGAATTACTTGGTGGGCGAGGCAGGGGTCGAACCCGCGACCTCCTCGGTGTAAGCGAGGCGCTCTACCGCTGAGCTACTCGCCCGCGGCCCTTAGTATATCAGACGATCTCTCGCGGCCCGGGACGACCCACACGAACCCTTAAGCTCGTACCCGCTGAACGGTGGCGCCGAGCCCGGTAAGTTTCTCTTCGAGGCGATCGTAACCACGGTCCAGGTTCTCGACGTTAGTGATCTGCGTCTCCCCCTGCGCCGCCAGACCGGCAATCACCATGGCGGCCCCGGCCCGGATGTCCACGGCCTCGACGGGAGCGCCGGAGAGGCTGCCGACCCCGGTGATGATCGCCGTATCGCCGTCGACTCGGATGTCGGCGCCCATCCGCCGCAGCTCGTCCACATACCCGAAACGCCGTTCAAAGATGGTCTCGCGAATCGCGCTGCGCCCCGGGACGGCCGCGAGCATCGCCGCGAACTGCGGATGCAGGTCCGTGGCGAAGCCGGGGTATGGCGCCGTATCCACGTCCACGGGCCGGAGCGCCCCATCGACCTTAACGCGGACTCCGGACGGCCCGGACTCCACCGTGACGCCGGCGTCGCCGAGCTTCGTGAGGAGCGCGGTGACGTGTTCCGAGATCAGGTCTTCCACCAGGACATCTCCGTGGGTGGCGGCGGCGGCAATCAAGTAGGTGCCGGCCTCGATCCGGTCCGGGATCACGGTGTAGGTCACGCCGCGGAGCGCCGGCGTCCCCTCCACCGTCACCGTGCTCGTGCCGGCCCCCCGTACCCTCGCCCCCATGAGCGAGAGGAACACGGCAGTGTCGACGACCTCGGGCTCCCGCGCGGCGTTTTGGAGGACCGTGACGCCCGCCGTGCGCGATGCTGCGAGCATGAGATTGATCGTCGTGCCCATGCTGCTGCGCGGGACGTAGTACGTGGCGGGGTGCAGCTGGCCCGCCTGTCCCTTGAAGTACCCGTGTTCCGTCGCGGCCCGCGTCCCGAGCGCCTCGAACCCGCGGATATGAAAATCGACGGGCCGGCTCCCGATGACGCACCCGCCGGGCAGCGGCACCTCCGCGCAGCCCAGGCGGGCGAGCAGCATGCCCGCGACGTAAAATGACGCGCGCATCTGCCTCGACAAGTCGTGGGGCGCGGTGTGCCCGGTGAGGCGCCTTGCGTCGACTTCCAGACGGTCCGGCCCGGTCCATTCCGCGCTTACGCCAAGGGTTCGGAGAATCTCAAGCAATGTCTGGACGTCGCGACAATGGGGGACGTTTTCGATGACGGAGCGATCCTCTGCCAGCGCCGCGGCCACGATGATTGCAAGCGAGCTGTTCTTAGCGCCCGCCACCCGCAACCGCCCGTGAAGCCGCGCCCCGCCACTGATGAGCAGGCGTTCCGTGCGTGTCTCCTCGATGATCTCAGCGCGGGCCAGCGGACGGTCCTTTCATCGCCGTCTGCACGTAGCAGCGGACGAGCTCTTCCAAGAGCCGGTCCCGCTCGATCTGCCGGATCAGTGTGCGGGCGTCTTTGTGACTGGTGATGTACGTGGGATCCCCGGACACCAGGTAGCCGACGATTTGATCGATAGGGTTGTATCCACGCTCCAGCAGCGCGTCGTAGACGTACCGCAACGCCTCCCCCACGTCGCGGAGCTGGCGGCTTCCGACCTGGAAAATCCCGGTTTTCTCGTGCTCGGCCACCGCGCTCCCCCGTGCTCCGCGTAACACGCCCGCGGCCCCGGTTCAGCTCATCCACGCAGAACCAGCCTGGCGGGCCCGCACCGACGACCGCCACGCGCCTGTGACGCCGGACCAGACGCAGGTACTGTTCGTGGGGAGGCGAAGCTTTCCTCTCGCGCGGTGCCGGGGCTCGCGGTGCGGCACGAGCGTCTGCAGCATCGTTAACACAAGCATTGCGAAACGTTCATCGCACCACCGCGGCGAGCTCACCATCGAACGGGATATTACGAAGATGGTCGCGCACAGCCCGGGCGCGACGGCAGCGCACGATCGAGGCGGCACCGGGTTTGACCGTCACGCACGGCAAGGGGGGTGATCCTGTATGGTAGTCCTGCGGACATTGGCGGCTGTGGCCCTCGCCCTGATCGTCGCCATCGCGATACTCCCGGGCGGCGCGGGCGCCCAAGCCACGGTGTCGCTCAAGTACTACTTCCCGGTGGGGGTCTCAGGCCCGCTCAACCAGCTCATGACGAGCATCGTTGATGACTTCAACCGCTCGCACCCAAGCATCAAAGTGGAGCCGGTCTTTGCGGGGAACTACGTCGAGGCCATGGCGAAGGCGATCACCGGTGTCATGGGAGGGAGCCCGCCGGACGTAGCGGTGTTGGACACTCCTGAGCTGTATTCGTTACTCGACCATGACGCGATCGTTCCACTGGACGACATGATCACAAAAGAACCCAAGGGATGGCTCGACGACTTTTACCCAGCGTTGCTCCTCAATGCGCGATCCAACGGGCACATCTACAGCATCCCATATCAGCGGAGCACGGTCATCTTCTTCTACAATAAAGACATGTTCCAGAAAGCGGGCCTGGATCCCAACAAGCCGCCCAAGAATTGGACGGAACTCGTGGCAGACGCGCAAAAACTGACCATCCGCGACGCGAGCGGCCGGGTGACCCAGTGGGGCGTCGAAGTGCCAGTCGTGGATACATCGCCCTGGACGATCCAGGGCTTCTTTGTCGAACAGAAGGCGAAGTACTTCGACACCGTCAGCGGGAAGTGGGTGAAGTTCAACTCCCCTGAGACGACGTCCGCTGTCGAGTTCATCCTCGACCTCCAGAACAAGTACAAGGTGCACCCGCCAGGGCCGTCCAGCCCCGCCTTCTGGGGGCAAGTCCCTCAGGATTTCGTCCAGCAGAAGGTGGCGATGATCTACACGACGACTGGCAACATGACCTTCATCCGAACCAATGCGAAGTTCAACTGGAACGCCGCCTTCATGCCCGCGGGCGCGCAGTGGGGATCGGTCACGGGCGGCGGCAGCATGTACATCTTTAAGACCACACCCGAGCGTGAACAGGCCGCGTGGACGTTCGTCACATGGATGACGAATCCGACCCAGGCCGCCCGGTGGAGCATCGGCACCGGGTACGTGCCCATCCGTAAGACCGAGCTGTCGACACCCGCATTCTCAGGATACATGCAGCAGGTGCCCCAGGCCTTGACCGCGACGCTGCAGCTGCGCGTCGCCGGCGAGCAGATGACCGTTCATGACCAAGACGAAGTCCAGCAGACGCTGGTCACGGCTATTCAAGCCGCCCAATCGGGCCGTCTGACCGTGGCGGCAGCGCTCGATCAGGCGCAGCGCAATGCGACGCAACTCCTGTCCAAGTACTGAGTACTGAATTCGTGACGCGCTCGTTTCGAGGCGAGTGAGGATCGGCAAGCCGGGTCGTAACACCGGGGCCGTGCCCGAACCGGGCATGGCCCTCTGCCATTCTGTTCCTTCAGGGCCGGCACGGTGAGCGTGGCGAGCCGGGCCGCGCTGGGGGAACGGGTGGTTCGCGCGCGGCGCCGGGGGTGGCGAGCGCAGCCGTATCTACTGCTGGTGCCATCGCTCGTGTTTCTCGCCATGTTCACGTACTACCCCGTGCTGTCGTCGCTCGAAATGAGCCTGTACCAGCTCAGCCCGGCGACGCACCAGCAGCACTTCGTCGGGTTCAGCAACTACGCCGCATTGGCGGCCGATCCCGTCTTCAGCCGCGTGCTCGTGAACAGCGCGGCGTTCCTCCTTGGAACGGTCCCTGTCACCATCGCCCTGGCCTTGTTCCTCGCCGTTCTCCTGGCCAGAACGCACGCCCTCAGTACGGCGTTCCGCACCGCGTTCTTCTATCCGACCCTGCTCCCGCTCGTCGGTGCGGCGGCCATCTGGTTGTTCGTGTACACGCCCGGGTACGGTCTCGTCGACGTCTACCTTCGCGGCCTGGTGCCGGGCGGCGTCAACTATCTGGGCGACCCCCGGTACGCGCTGCCGGCCGTGATCGCGCTCACGATCTGGAAGAACGCCGGGTACTACATGTTGTTTTATCTCGCGGGCTTGCAGGGAGTCGCCCTGGAGCTCTACGAGACTGCGCGTCTGGAAGGCGCCTCGGCGTGGCAGCAGTTCCGTGCGATCACGTTTCCGCTCCTCGCGCCGACGACCCTGTTCGTGCTGCTCATCGCCAGCATCAATGCCTTTCAGTCGGTGGACCAAATCTGGGTGATGACCGGCGGCGGCCCCGACAACGCCACGAACCTGCTGCTATTCTACGTTTATCAAGCCGCCTTCATGTTCTTCGATCTCGGCAAAGCCGCGGCGCTGACCGTGTTTCTACTGGCGATCTTGATGGTGATCGCGGCAGTCAGCTTCAGACTGCTCGAGCGCCGAATCCACTACGAAGTCTGACATGTCGCCCCGCACCGCGCGTCACCTTTCCAGCGTCTACTGGGCCCTCGGGGTCGGAGCCCTGGCGTTCATCTGGGTCTTCCCGTTGTTGTGGGCGTTGTCCACGTCGCTCCGGGCACCAGGCGAACTCGGAAGTCAGATCGCCTCGCTGTGGGTCTCTCACCCAAGCTTCGCAAACTTCCGCGACGCCTGGGCGGACGCACCCTTCGTGCGGCTCTATTACAATACGGCCGTGGTCGTCTTCGGCATCTTGGCTGTGCAGCTCATCACGATCACCCTCGCGGGCTACGCGTTCGCCCGCATGGACTTCGCGGGACGGGAAGTACTGTTCCGCCTATTCCTCCTCCAGCTCATGGTGGCTCCGTCATCACTCATCCTGCCGAATTTCGTGACGCTGCGGACACTGGGGCTGCTCAACACGCGGCTGGGGATCATGATCCCCTACTTCGCCTCGGCATTCGGCATGTTTCTTCTCCGGCAGGCGTTCCGAAGCGTGCCGCGCGACCTCGAAGATGCGGCCGCGATCGACGGCTGCTCGACCCTCCAGACGATCTGGCACGTGTTCGTACCGCTTGCGAAGCCGACGCTCGTCGCGTTCTCAATCGTCAGCGTGGTGTACCACTACAATGAGTTCCTGTGGCCGCTGATCATCACGGACACGGATCGGGCGCGCACGGTCACGGTTGGGCTCGCGTCGTTCACCCAATCGGCCGAATCAGGCGCCCAATGGAACCTCGTCGCCGCTGGCACGGTGATCGTCGTCCTGCCGCTGCTCGTGTTGTTCATTTTGTTCCAGCGGCGCTTCGTCGAAAGTTTTATGTATTCGGGGCTCAAAGGGTAGACCGTGCGGACCGGCGGGACATTGGTATAATCTCATGTGGGCCCGTAGCTCAAGGGTAGAGCATCCGGCTCATAACCGGCGGATCCAGGTTCGAGACCTGGCGGGCCCAGTTAATAAAGGGTTAGAGAAGGATGGGTGCCGACTGCTACCCCCCTGCTACCCTCAATGAACGTTAGCGAGGCTTCGCCTTTAGACCCGGGCCTCGGGGGTTCGAGTCCGTCACGGCCTACCAGGAGGAACCTGCCCGAGGATCATTGGGCACGCCTCAGGCAGGCAGCCCGAGACCGATTCTCGAGGACGGCAGCGTGTCCTGGATGATCTTGTGGCTCGGTACGGCCGTGTGTACCATGTCGTGCGCGGCACCTCTGATCGTTCCATAGCCGATGCCACGAGCGATTTCGCCGCCGCGCTCACGCTCGCCAGCCCCACGCGCGGTCTCATCCTCGAGGTCACTCCCCGCGGCGTCATCGCCGCGTTCGATTGCACCGGCCGCCCCGTGCGCCGGTGATGCACGTCGTCCGCCCCACCGACGAGCAGCAGGCCGTCATCGACGCCGCGCGCGCCGGCCAGTCCCTCCGGGTCGCCGCGTTCGCCGGCGCCGGCAAAACCGCCACGCTGCTCCTCCTCGCCCGCGCGCTCGAGGGACGCCGCGTCCTGTACCTGTCGTTTACGCGCGCGCTCGCCGATGAGGCATTCGCGCCGCCGAAGAGGCGTGGGCCATCCTGTCGGATCCGGCGTCTGACGTCCCGGTCACGCACGACATCTACCTGAAACTCTTCCAGCTGCGCCAGCCCGCGCTGCCGTACGACGTCGTCCTGTTCGACGAGGCTCAGGACGCCAATCCGTGCATGCTGTCCATCACGCTCGCGCAGACGCACGCCCAGCAGGTTCTCGTCGGCGATCGCCACCAGGCGCTCTATGCCTGGCGCGGCGCGCGCGACGCGCTGCGGTCAGGCGCGACCCCGGAACTGGCGCTTACGAGGAGGATCACAAGGCACCGATGGCGCGCCTCCCGGACGGCGGCCACATCAGCGCCGCGTTCGCGGAGCGGCGCGACGGAATTGTCGACTGCGCGGGCCCAGGTGCCCCGTTCGAGCGACAGCCCGTAGCGAGCGTAGGTCTCCTGCCAACTCAGGTAATCGGGCGTTTCGGTATCGAGCGTCAGACCGTCCAGGCCGAGGATGACGGTCTGGATACGCGTGGGCGAGCCGTGCGTCCGGTCGCCGGCTTCGGATCCGTCTGGCAATGATCTCAATGTATCACGTGCGGTGACGCGCTCAATCGATCCGGTCAAACATCAAGTTGTTGTAGTCGAGATCCTGAGCCGCGACGCCAACTTGTCGCAGCATCGCCATGACCTGCGCCCGGTGGTGTACCTCGTGGAAGAAGAGCTGGGCGGCGAGCCCACCCGCTGTCCCCCGAAGGCGTTTCCCTGGCGCGAGGACCCGGCTAGCGTACTCGATCACGCGGGCCCCGTCGCCGAGATTGGCTAATGCCAGTCGCGTCCGTGGGTTGAAGCCGGACCATGCGGAGATCAGCGGTTCGAGCTCCAGCAGCTTGTCGATGGAGAACGGATTGTCCGCCGGGGAGAACTCGGAACCCTCGAGCCGCATTGTGTATCCTCGCTGAGCGTCGGCGATGTGAACCAATGTCGCCCGAATGGAACCAAGTCCGATAGGGAACGATCGTGCGTACGCCTCTGCAGGCTGGTCGCGAACCCACCCCAGTAATCGATCGCGCGCCTTGCACAGGTAGTCGAAATACTCGGCCAGATCAATGGCGGACGTGCTCATGTTTCGCCTCCAATAGGTTGCAGTACGATTCGGGGCGTCAGAGGTTCGTTTCAAGTGGAATCGTTCGGACACAACTCGAGGTCGAGCAACCAATAGCCATTGTGAAGCAGCCGACCTCTTTCACAAATTGGCAGGCGCGATCGAACGCTCGGGAAGCCAACCACGAGGGTGTGATATTCTCCTCGCTCGCCGCAGGCATCGACGCCCAAGGCACGAAAGGCGGGCAGCATCGACGGGTCAAGAGTCTGATTGAGCCATGAGGCGTCGAGAAGGGCGGCACGGGTCGCAACAATCACGGCCTCTCCTCCAATCCGGATGAAATTCGTGAACAAGTCATCCGTGGGCAGGCCCCATAAGGGTTCCACGGCCTCCAATCCACACTCACGGCAGACCCGGTCTGCCCATGCCTTACTGGCGTCAAGAAAGATGTCGCCGAAGACCACGTGGGAGATACCCCGTTCGACCAATTGCCGTAACGTTCGCTTGAATTCAGCCTCGTACGTTTGCCAGGATGCGCGCGCGGTGAAAAGCTCGAGATCTAGTAACGCCGCTTGTCGTGCGATAATCTCTGGTCGCAATCCGTGCGACCGGGTACGCGTGCCGTCCTCCGTCAGCATCGTGACAAGCACTTGAACGTTGAACACCGCTCGCATCCGATGAAAGGCCAAGCAGCTATCTTTGCCGCCGCTCCAGGAGACGGCAGCTCTCGGGAGTGCATTTTTCACCACGTTTCCCGCCGCATCGTCCGCGTCGATTACTTGAACGTGCCACGCATTTGCGTTTCCCTGATTAGCGGGCATTGATTTTGACCTCGTTCCCTCTGCCGCGCACAGCCATGTTGGCCGGGAGCAGGAGGGCGAGCACCGGAATCAGCAGCGTCACGAGTCCAAGTCCAAGAAACACCCCGGGGAGTCCGCGGCGATCGGCAAGGACGCCGTAGGCCACGCTGGCGATTGCGCCGCTGGCAAAGGTGCTCGTAAAGTATGCCCCGTAACCGCGGCTCCCCCGCACACGATCGACGGTGTCGGCCACGCCGGTTAGCACCGCCGAGGAGGTACCGTTGAGTACGATGCCGAGCGCCAGGAGGTAGATTGCTATGGAGGCAACGCCGTTCACTCGCGGCAAACCCACGAGGCCCGCCGCCATCAGGGCCTCCGTGGCAATGATGACGGTCCGCTCACCGACCAAGTCGGTCCACCGGCCACAGACGAACTTGCCGGCCGCCCCACCGAGGAGCATCACGCCGAAGAGGCCTCCCACCTCCCCGGTCCCAAGGCCACGCGAGACGAGAAGGAACGGCAGAAATGTTAGCGCCGCCGACCTAATCCCGTTGTCAATGACCCCGATCGCTGTGATGAGGGCAAACGGTCCCGGACGAGCGATCCCCCATCCGGCAGCGGCCGTGTCCTTGCCGCGAGCGACCTCGGGGCGCGTTGCGAGGGCCGTCTTCGTGCGCTCCGTACCGGCGACGTGCACGAGGCCGGCGCGGTCGGTGCAGACGTGGCTCCCCTCGCGAACCAAGAGATATGCGATTCCGGCCAGCGCTGCTAGGCCTCCGAAGAGGCCGAGAGTCGTCCTCCAGCCTAGAAAGGACGCGACGGCGCCCGCTGCTGCCGGCAGGAGAAATTTGCCGAGGTCTCCCGCGAAGTTGAGGGTACCCACCGCCCGGCCACGGTTACCAGAGTCGGCAAGGTGCGCAATTCGATTCGTCGCCACCGGATGGTATCCGCCTGCGCCGATGCCGGCGACCGCGGCCCACGTCACGGCGGCCACGGGTGTCATGGCACCCGCGAGCGCCAGGTAGGAAGCGCCGAACCATACGAGCCCGCCGCCGAGCACCGCGACCTCCCGTGCCGCGCCGGCGAACACAGCAATCGGGATCTGAACACCAGCAAGGGTGGCGAGGTGTATCGTGCGTACGAAGGCGGCCTGCGCATAACTGAGGTGGAGGTCCATCGCCATCAACGGCAGGAGAAGCGTGAGGGCTGCGGTGAGGCCATCATTCCACAGATGCAGCAACGAGGCCCAAATGAGTTCGCCCATCAAACGCCGTCTGGGGACGAACGAAGGTTTCCGCTCAACTACTGTTTGGTCCCGGTCCACGAACTCGTTCGTCACGCCGAGGCCGGATTCGACATCCGGGGAATCTCCTTTTCTGACAGTAGTGTCGCCTGCCCGCGTACACGCGTCCTCGTAATCCGCCCGGCGTCCAGGAAAGCAGCTGCTTCTATCACGCTGGGACGTTTCATCGCGTACCCTTGACCGATGTGACAAGTCCGCCAGCCCTCACGGTGTGGTTGGATCGCTTCATGGTTCGCGAGATAGCCGGCGAGGGCCGCGGCGGCCACACCCGTCGCCGGGTCCCTTGGAAAGCCGGCACGGACCGGAAATTGCGACGCCTCTACTTACAAGTTCAAGTCGCGGGTGCGCGTGGTGAACACGTGCATCCCAGTCGTCTCATACCTGTTGCACAGATCCCACAGCGCTTCGAAGTTGGGGCGACCGCGTCCAACGTCGCCGTGTTGGCCACCAGTGCGATCAGCTTGGCGCGGGCCGCCGAGACGGACTCGAGCGGACAGAAATCGACACGCCATCGAAAATTTAGGATGCCAATGCTCAGTTTGTTCAATGTGCTTGACCCATTGACGTGGTCAGACGCCCGCACGTTGTTTGCGAATGGTCTCGTAATATTCGACGTACCGGCGTACGACCTCGTCTTCGGTCACGCCGGTGTCGTAAATCGGGGAAATAACAGGCGCTACCCGTGCAACTCTGATGAGCACGACGCGATCAACTCGCCGCGCGAGGGCTTCGCTGAGACCGTAGTCGTTCCGAAAAAAACTCATCGCGCGCTCAAACAGCCGGCCCTCATCGACGATCGTGGCCTGTCCCTTGAAGCGGTAGCCACGACGCGTGATCGGGTCCACGACATTGACTTCAACCGCCGGATTCTGAACCAGGTTGGCGATGGTCCCGGGTGAGCAGATATCGGCGAAGATAAGATGGTCATCGTCCCACACGGTCGTCGTGCCTTTGGGTGAGAGGTTTGGCGTGCCGTCGGCGCAGATTGTGGCGACGAAACCCAGCTTCTGCTCTCGTACGAACCGCTGCATCTCCTCGGTCAGGATTCCCATAACACTGCCTCCTCCCATTGCGGGTTGCCACATGATACTCGTCCCGGCGACGCGGATGTCAATATTTCTAGCCACACCAGCCGATATGCGATACGGAACAGCACCCGATCGCTCGCTGTTGCCGGCGACGGCGACGACTGTTGGGTGCTCGTCTTGCATCAGGTTCCCACCGCGATCGAAGTGAGCGGGATCGCACTGGTGGCGGTTGGGGTGGCGATCCACAAGCCGGCGAGCGCTTGAGAGCAATTTTACAGTGTAATGACCATGCCATCGGAGGCGGCCTCCACATCAACCTGAGGAAGATTGGTCATCATATTCTCGCTCATGTGTGTCAGAATCAGTCGCTTACACGTGAGCTCACTGCGATGGGTGGCAAGGGTAGCAAAATCGAGATGGTAGCGGATCGCTTTGTCGAATGTGTACGCCTCGCACACGAACACGTCGGCGTCTTGAGCGACGGCGCCGAGCGATTCTGTCCATTGCGTATCACCTGAATACGCAATGACTTTCCCGCCCATCGCGATACGCAAGGCATAGGGTGTGGCGCCGCTCGCGTGAACGACCTCGAATGGGGTGACCTCGAGCGGCCCCACATGAAGCGCCTGCCGATCCGCAAATTCCACGAAAGAGGTCCGGAACTTCCGCTCTACCTTTGTCGATCCCGGAAACAGCACTTCCATCGCCGCGTTGGTGCGCTCAACAATACCGGCCGGACCGCATACGGTGAGATCGCGAGTGCGTCGCCCGAATTGCGCCTCGAGGATCAAGAACGGAAGTCCGCCGAAGTGATCCCCATGCAAGTGCGACACCAGGAGGCCGTCGATGGAGGCCGGATCCACGCCGAACCGCTTCATTGCGATCAGCGACGATGCCCCGCAGTCGATCAAGTAGTGCGTATTCTCAGCGTCCAACGCAAAGCAGGTTTGAAAACGTCCGCCGCTTCCAAGCAGATCGCCGGAGCCCAGGATGGTGAGCCGAATCGGGTTCATTGCGGCGACCCCTCTAGTCTAGGTGTGTGTCCGAGTTTTAGCGTGGAGGCCACGTAGCGGAGGCGGCGAGGCTATTATGATCGCTGGATCGGCGCTAAGCTCCCGCATCTCCCGCCTCCCTTTACCCTCTTGCCATCCTCACCACTGGCTGCAATCGCGGTCGTATCTGTTAGAGGTCGATGCCGCGGACGGCCTTGGCCATCACGTTCGCTTCACTGAAGTAGCCGGCGTCCGCCGTCAGCCGCCGCGGTCGGCGGCCGACCATCTGCTTCACGGCCTGCACCATTGGCACCAGATGGCATGCATTTGCGGGCTGCGCGCAACGGCAACGAAGCTGCCCCACAGCATCTGCTCCGCCCCGTGGGCCAGCTCATGAACCCATCGGATCCGTCGGTGGGTTCTACCAATCGTGATGATCCCACGGGTGAGGCACTACTCTGGCAGCCTATCGAGAAGCGCCGATGTCAACGTGCCGCCGTGGACATCGAAGAGCTCAACCGTGGTATCTTCTCGCACGAAGCCGGCACGGTGGATCCGTGTGACGGTGTCTCGGTATGTCGGCGAAGCCTCCAAGTCGGCTATTGCCTCCTGGTTCTCCCAAATGGTCAGGACCAGGGCGCGGTTTGACGCGCGGGAAAACACCACGCCTAGCAGACCTCGCTGCTTCCGGAACATGGGTAGAGAGTGCTCGCGCGCGAACTCCTCGTACTGTGCAACTCGACTCGGATCGACCTCGGCGCGCCAGATGCGAATAATCATGATTCCTAACCCCTCGCCGGAGAGCCTCAGGACATCCGACATTCAGCACCTTAAGCCTCAGGTTTCACCTTCCGTCGTCTTCAGAGCTTGGGCCATTTCTCGATGTGAAAGTAAAGTTTGCATGCCCCGCGTGACGTCTTCTGGTACGCGATCAATCGGACCGACTGGGAGCCGGGACCAATCTGATGGCCGTGCCGCGGCTATCCGGAATGACCGCGGTCATCACTGAGGTGGGTCTTCCGGCACCGCACCGGCGCGGCCTCGCGAGCCTTGTCGCGAGAAACCGAGAAGGCGAATGCCCGTCACGAATGGGGGGTGGTGCATTGCGATGATTGTCGGGGCCTCGCGATCGGCCTCGAGCGCGCTCTGCAGCCAGGCAAGGCGGTCTTGACCGAAGCTACCCTCGTCACGCCCGGGCGTCGCGGTATCACAGACGACAAGACGCACGCCACCGACATAGGTTGCATATTGGATAAAGAGGCTGTCCGTGCCATCGATCGTGGTCGCCTCAAAGCACGAACGAAGGGCGTTACGATCGTCATGATTACCGCCCACCACGTACAGCGGCATCTGCAGCGGTTGCAGTATCTCCCGGGCACCTTTGTACTCGCGCGCAGTGCCAGTATCGATGAGATCGCCGGTGATCAACACCGCCTGCGGAGCGGGATCACAAGCGGTCAGTGACCGGACGGCCGCCTTCAACGCCCGGACCGACTCGCCGCCTGGCCCGAGACGGAGGTGAGCATCGCTGATCTGCGCAAGGATGGTGAGGGCAGCCGCGTCAGACATCGTGGCGGCTCCCTGACATGTTCGCTCGTCGAGCCGGGCCCGGAAGTTGGGTACGAGCGGATCGACAAGGTGAGCAATGCCCCGGCATGGAGGTGGTGTCACCCTAAGAGGGCGAAGTTCGCCGATCGAACGGCCAGCTGCGATAAAATCAAGACCGGCGTCGGCCGCCCCGATGCCATCAACACGTAAATCGCCGATCGGGCAGGAGTTCTATCACCGGCGCCGCAAGCCGAATGAGGGCCTCATCTTCGACGTCGTGGTCGGCAATCGCGCTTGAGGCAGACGAGGACGCCGTTTCGGTAAAACGCCGTTCGTTGAGGCCCGCGGGCGAGGTTCGAGGCGTCGTGTGTCACGCGAGTGCGACACGTTCGTGGCGTACGACGATGGCTGCGCCCCGAATCGCCGTCCTCGTGACGCGCGCACCCGCGCACTCGGCGATCGTTTCGATCACGCTCGGAGCACCCATTGCGTAGCCCTGCGCGATCCGGAAGGTATGAAGACCGGACCGGAAGGCCAAGTCGTGGTTCGCGAGGTAGGCGCCAAGCGCCGCCGCGGCAACCCCGGTGGCGGCATCCTCCGGGAATCCGGCGCGAAGCGGGAATTGCCGCGCCTCCGCGGACGCGTTTGGCTTGTCCGTACGGCGTGTGAACGGATAGAGACCAGTGACCCCCAAACGATCGCATAATCGCCAGAGCGCTTCGAAGTCCGGCTCGAGCCGGTTGAGTACCTTCCAATCCCGCAGTGGCACGAGCAGTTTGGCCCGAGAGACCGAGACCGCTTGAACCGGACCTTCGGCCCGGCATATGTCGTCACGAGAGACGTTGAGGACCCGGGCGACGGTTTCCGGCGGAACGATTTGGTCGAATACCGGCGGATTCTGCTCCAACGTGACCAGCATGTGTCCAGGCCCGCCCGCCGACTCAACGTCGAACGCGCCCGACCTGGTCTCAATCCGCACCCGGCCCGGCTTCAGTCGCTTAGTGCGCACGGCAATCGTCACGGCCGCAACGGTGGCATGACCGGAAATCCCCATCTCATGGTCCGGCACGAAATATCGAATGCGAAGCGCCGACGTCTTCGACCGGGCCTTCAGGACGAAGGCCGTGTCCAATCCGAATCTCGTCGCCAGCCGCTTCATCTCGCGAAAGGTGAGGCCGTCGGCAACAGGGACGACTGGGCAGGGATTGCCGCCCGTCCGGGTCGCGGCAAACACACGGGTGAGAATGACGTTGATGCGGTCGGTCCGGTCGAGCTTGGCCTTAACGCGGACCATGCTGCGCGTACTCCGCAGCGCCCATGAAATGCAGCGACACGTACGGCTCGTCGCCGACGACCCAGCTGTCGTGGCCAGGCGCAATGTAGAAAAGGTCTCCCGTGTTCATCTCGACGACCCGGCTGTTCTCCATCGCGGCGACCGCCTTGCCGGAGATCACCAAGCCCACGTGCTCAACTGCGCAACTCCGTAGTCCGGCGGGTCCCCCGACGTCGACGGACCACTTCCAGCCAGGTTCGTACGTCGCACGGCCGATTGTCATGCCGCCGATGCGTATCACCTCGAACTTCCCTTTCGGGAACGTCCGCGTCTCGTCCGGACGTTCAAAACGCTTCAGAACCACCTCGAGCACGCCTGCACCTCCCCGCGCCGCCCAGTTCGAACATACCACCGGTCGGGACGCGGGTCTTGCGTTATCTTGCGCAGGCTTGGTAGCAACCGGGCGTGAATCCCGCAAGCCGCCGGAAACGGTGGGTGAAGTACGCTTGTCGGGATCACCCACCGCGAGCGCCGTGTCGGCCACGATCGTGCCGGACCCCAACAACCCGCGAGCGCGCTCAATCCGAATGCTCTCCACATAGGCATGCGGAGGAAACCATCCCTGCTTGTGAACGCCGGCGCAACATGAGAGGGGCTACGGAAGGTCACCGTTCCGAGCTCCGCTAGAAAGACGTTCTCCGCATAATGTGCTTCAAGGTATTTCTTTGACCAGTGTTCCGATCGGTTGCGGGCAGTGACGCAGCCTCGGGGTTGGAGGAGAGCATCGCGCAAGATAACACAAGACCTGTCTCGCAGGCAGTGGTAGCTTCACGTTGGACGCGCGGGGAGATTGGCGATGGACCGCGGTTGCGCCGGCGAGATGGGGCGGGGATCGTGTCCAGGCGTCTGAATCTCGAGCGAGGTGCGCTGTGCCGGATCCATGGGATCATCCTGACTGGTATGACCTGCACGATACAACGTGGACCGCCGGGCCGGAGCGGGAGCCAGAACACTATCGTGAACTGGTGCTGGCTCTTCCCCCGTTGGGCGCGGAGAACCATTTGGTCGACGTCGGCGCGGGCACGGGGAAGTTGAGCGTACTCATTGCTCGAGGGTATCCGAAGCTCGGCCGAATCACCCTGCTTGAGCCAAATCAGAACAAGCTTGATCGGGCCCAAGTGCGAGTGAAAGAGCTCTTGCCCGATGCGATGATCCACCCGCTGTCAGCAGGGGTCGGCGAGGGAGCGGCGCTGCCTAAGGCGACCGCAGCGGTGGTGACCGTTGGAAGCGTGCTGATGCCCGTAATGGAGTTCCGAGGGGGCACCCTTCACCAGGGATTGGCCTGGCTTCGGGCTGCACTGAACGACCTGCATGACTTGGCGGGTCCTGAAGGATGGCTGTTCGATCTGGAAAGCCTGGCCGCTCCGTGGGACCGCGGCTCAGAGGAGGATCCCGTTCGCCGGCTGACCATGGCGGAGCTGACGGACGAGTTCCTACGGGCCGGATTCCAGAACGTAGAGTGCGTGTATCGCTTCCGTGACCGAGTGATTCTGAAGAGCCGGCCGCGATCCGCGCGATAACGCTCGCCGGAGCGGATAGGTCCCAAACCCTTCAGAATAATGCAACGCGCGGACCAGGAAAGTTGCGTACTTCTCCGCTTACAGACCTGCGGAGGGTCGGGAATGTCCCGGATGCCAGAGATCCACACTTCCGGCACGAACCCGCTACGGCGCCAGCCGGAATGGTTCATCCGGCGTGCGCCGTTCTGACGTTGCTCGAACTGAGCATCGGGTGGCAATTGTTTGCGCTTCACTTCTTACGACCGACGGGTGGCGTCTTTACTGCCATCGGGTCGCCGGAGGACAAGTGACGTGGGAGGTGTAGATCAGGACTTCGAGCAGCGTGTTCGCACCAGCTTCCGGCGGCAGAAGATCATGGAAACGATCGGCGCAATGCTTACCCGTGTGGCGCCAGGCTTCGTCGAGATAGAACTGCCGTTTCACGACGGCTTGACGCAACAGCACGGGTACATGCACGCCGGCATCCTTACCGCCATCGCCGACAGCGCGTGCGGGTACGCGACCCTAAGTCTGTTGCCGGCGGATGCCGAGGTTCTCACCGTGGAGTATAAAGTCAACTTCCTCGCGCCAGCGCAAGGAACGCGGTTCATCGCGCGCGGCCGTGTCGTGAGATCGGGGCGAACCGTCAGCGCCTGCGCGGGTGAGGTCGTCGCTGTCAATGGCGGCGCGGAAGTGGCGGTCGCAATGATCTTGGCGACGATGATTCGCTCGAGCAAAAAGGCCGAATAAGCCTAGTATAATTCGTGGCCACGGATGGCCGGGCGAAACATCACAAGGAGGCGTGTCATGCTACGTCGCGCCGAGGATCCGGCGGTCCACGCGGTTAGCGACCAGCGGAAACTCGAGATCCTGGCCGAGTACGTCGACGCGTGGAATCGGCGAGACCTCGATCGAGTCATGGCGCTCATGTCAGAGGAATGCAGCTATCATCCGTCGGCCGTGTTCGAGCGGGACAAAACGGCCTATGTTGGACGGGCTGAGGTGGAGCGCGCCATTCTGCGCTTCCTCGAACGGTTTCGTGAGGGTGGCTACGTCGATACGCGAGCCTTCGTTGCCGGAGACCGCGGGGCCGCCCAGTGGACGTGGCGGGGGGTCGATCGCGATGGAAACTCGGTCGAGATTCACGGCTGCGATTTCTACGAGTTCGACGGCGATCGGATTACGCGAAAGGACTCGTACCGGAAGGTCAGGGACATCAGATGAGCACCGATAAAGCGGTAGCGCGACGTGTGAACATCACACACGCCTACGCTCCGCGACCCATACGGTTTCTGGGCATCTGCGGCGTCGCGGGGTGGCAACTCAAGGCGTACGGGATAGCCTTCGGCCGCGAATATCCGGCGCCGGACGCCGTCGAGGCCGCGAAGCAATTGGCAGCCACCGCACTCCCGCAGCCGCCCACGACGGAAGAACGGTACGGGGTCGGCTTCTTGACCGTCCATCAAGGAAAGGACGCCTGCTGGGCGTTGATCGACTGGTGGGCGTACGAGGATGTCCTGTGTCACAAGCTCTATCGAGCGCCACTCGATCACCCGACAGAGTTCACGCAAGTGACAAGTGGTCCGACCGTCTGCGTGTGGGAGCTTAACGTGTTGGCTTATGAGCGCAACGCCTGGGTCGAAACAATGCTTCAGGATCCCAAACGCGCCAGCGTGATGAGTTATCTCGCCCGCTCCCTGAGTGCGGATCTGTGAGCTTCTGCCTTGGAGAGCCGAGATGAGAGAACATCAGCTGACTGAACAGCCGCAGTATCCGGCCGGGCCGTTCGCTCCAGATACCATGCACAACGACCGACGCCGGGAGGTTTGGATTGCTGAGGTCGGCCATGCACCTGCGCGGTTACGGGCGAGCATAGTCGGACTTTCGGAAGCGGTGCTTGAGGCGAAATACCGGAATTGGACCATTCGGCAGATCGCGCACCATGTCGCGGACAGCCACCTGAACAGCTATGTGCGGTTCAAACTCGCGTTGACCGAAGAACGGCCGACAATCAAACCCCACGACGAGAGCCGGTGGTCGATGCCGCCCGATGCACAGCGTGGGAGCGTTGATGCGTCGCTGCAATTGCTATCGACAAACCGTATTTATTCTCCTTCCGCCTGTCAGCTTACTATTTCCGAGGAGGGCGCAGAGGTCGTATGCGGTGCAGGCGATCATCTCGGACAGTAGTTCGCGTTCTTCCACGTTTTCCCACGTGGTCTTTGGCGACATTTTTCTCGACGCCAGTAAGGGCATGGGCAGACCGGCTCTGCCGTGAGTGTGGGTGTTGGAGGCCGTGGAGCCGCTATGGGGCCTGCCAACGGACGACTTGTTCACGGACTTCATCCGGATTGGGGGGCTACCGGTTCAAAGGGGAGGCCACGATCGTAGACGCCGGCCCGCTCTTCGAGCGCGCCATGAACTTTTTCAGAGACACTTACGGGCTCGGCGATGCCCTGGCGGGGCGGGTCAAGCACGTGGCGCTCATCAACGTCCGGCAGGCGGCCCCGCTGATCTCACCAATCTACGATACCGGCGCATCCGAGGAAGACGTCGTGCGTCGCTATGCCGAGTACTACGAGACCATTCGCAAATAACGCGCGGGGCGCACCGTCCAGGCCGCGAGGCCGTAGCGTGGAGGTCCGGGAATGGACAAGCTGAACGTCGGCATCCTCATCTTCGACGGCGTCGAGATCCTCGACTTCGCCGGCCCGTTCGAGGTCTTCTCGCGTGTGCGGCTTGTTCCGGGTGCGGAGTCTCGCCGCTCCGAGGAGTCGGCGCCATTCCGCGTGTTCACCGTGGCCAAAGTCCGCGAGGCGATTGCCACGACCGGCGGACTGACGGTGATTCCGCACTATGGGTTCGGTGACGCCCCGGCGATCGATCTGTTGGTCGTGCCCGGCGGCCGCGGAACCCGGCCCCTGCTCAATGATGTGGACACGCTGGACTGGATTCGTCGTATGGCGGCCAAAGCTCGCCAGGTTACCTCGGTTTGTACGGGGTCACTCCTTCTGGCGAAGGCCGGGTTGTTGTCAGGCCGGCGGGCCACCACGCACTGGGACGCACTCGACTTGCTTGCGACACTCGAGGTCGGCAAAGTCGAGCGGGAGACTCGCGTCGTCGATGATGGAATCATCACTTCGGCCGGCGTCGCCTCCGGCATCGACATGGCGTTTTACGTGGTCGAGCGTCTCTGGGGCCCGAACGTCGCCGACGAAACCGCCCACTACATCGAGTACCGACGGGCCGCCGGTCCGGTCGTCGAGAGATACTAAACGTTCATTCGAGCTTACGTCGCCAATTGGCCCGCGCGTCGTGCCACTGCCACGCACGATGGCGGTTCTGGACCAGGGCATCGCCGACGGGAGCCGCTCTGTGAGCGCGACAAGACGACGGGCGTGTACACGTTTACGACCCGTCCGCGGACGCAGACCTTACAGGTCGAAGCCCGGCAATTTCCGCTCCGTGCAGGCTTTTCGGAAGACCCCGCGACCGGGGTGGCCGCCTCAGCCCTCGCTGCATACTTCACCAGGTACGAGGTTTTGGAGTCGCAGCACTAAGGGTAGCACATGTACCTGATCGGTCAAGGGCACGCGATGAACCATCCCAGCGTCATCGATGCAGGCGTCCTCGTTGATACCGGACAGATTACGAGGACACGCGTGCGCGGACAAGCGACGCTGCTGTTCGAGGAGCACGTCGAGGGTGTCGAGCCGCCGTCCGGTAGCCTCGCAGCAGAAAATCTGATGGACCACCTCCGTGGCTGAGGAACAGTTTCCCTTCGCTCGCAGGCCGCATGCGGTGGGCGAACTTACCTGGACCTCAGTGTTGCATTTGTTTCGGTCGCCACCGCGCGTACGTTGAGGTCGGCGAGGTAGACCAATTGCACGCGTTCACGCCTGGTTCAGACGAGGTGATGCAGTACTGTCGAGAACGCAACATCAGCGCCGTGTGCCCGTTCGCCCGAGTCGGTCCGGACCATCTGGCGATACGCGTCTTCACCACGTCCTTGTCGGGCCGCGAAGATGCGGCGACCTGCGGGGCGGTTGCGGGACTGCCAGCATATCTCGCCTCGCTCGAAGCGGCTGCAGGCGCTGGAGCGTGGCGTGTGGATCAGGGGACAAGGGGGCCAACCGCACGCGGCCGACTCTACGTACGGTGCGCAGAAACCGCTCACCACATCGCCGTGGGCGGCCATACAAAACTTCTTACGGTCGGCATCTTACAAGAGTCTGTGTGGACGTGATTTTCGACGGTATCAGCCACGATGCGACTTCGCGATGCGGTGCTGGCCAGCCTCACCTCGGTGATCTGGGGCGTCGCTTTCGTCGCGGTTAAGTTTGGTCTGGAGGGCTTCTCCGCGCCGCAGCTGACGGCGGCGCGGTTTCTCCTCGCGTGCCTGCCGGCAGTTGTCGTGCCTCGGCCCAAGATCCCGTGGCTCTCGCTGGTGCTGATCGGACTCACGTTGTTCACCGGGCAGTTCTTGCTGCTCTTTTTCGCGTACACCCGCGGCCTGCCGCCGGGTCTCGCGTCGGTGACGCAGCAGACGCAGGCGTTCTTCACCGTGCTACTCGCCGCGTCATTTCTTCGCGATGTGCCGACCGCAAGACAGTGGGCGGGCATGGCGATCGCTTTCGCAGGGCTCGCGTTTATCGGCCTGACCGTCGGCGGGGACCTCACGCCGGCCGGGTTGGGTCTCGGACTCGCCGGTGCGTTCAGTTGGGCCGTTGGCAACGTCCTGGTAAAGCGCGCGGCCGGCGCGCCGATGCTGCCGCTGGTCGTCTGGGCGAGCCTCGTCCCGCCGCTGCCGGCTCTTGCGGTGTCGGCGTTGGCCGATCGCGGCGTGACGCTCGCGGATGCGGCATCGCACGCTCCATGGCTCAGCCTAGGCGCCGTAGTGTATTTGGGCGCCGTCGCCACCGCCTTGGCATACGCGATCTGGGGCGACTTGCTCCAACGCTACCCGACCGCCGTCGTCGCCCCGTTCGCGCTGCTCGCGCCGTGCGCGGGCATCATCGCGTCGGCGGTGATCCTCGGCGAAGTCTTCGGCCCCATCCGTTACGCGGGCATGGCATTGATTTTGATCGGTCTTGTAATCGCGATGCGATGAGATGAACGTCTTTGTGGCGGAACCACCGGCAGGGTCGTCCGACAGCTTATGGGTCCGCGAGAGAGTTATTCGTGGGGATGGGATCGGACCTGCGTGAGCGACGTCGGCGACCCCCAGTGTACCTACCGCACCGTCCGGATGACGACATGACCGGCGCCGCCTAGACGAGACTGAGATGTCGCAGGCCATCGAAACCTGAGGAAGCTCGTTGTGGCTATTGACATTGAATGCGTCCGACGCGACACGCCCGGATGCGCCAATGTGTTGCACTTCAACAATGCTGGGGGCGCACTCGTGCCGCAACCCGTCCTTGACGCGGTGACTGCGCACCTTTCCTCTTCGTAGCCTTTCCACGAAGCTCGGCCGCTCACGAGAGGAAGGTTCAGCAGGCTTGCTTGGCGAGCCACCACTTGCGGACGGAGGCCATGAGATCGGCTGCGTGTTCCGTCTTCTGTAAACATCCTCAGAAGCGCCCGGACATCGAAGGCGGCAGCCGCACGATGCAACGCCAGATAACTGTCTTTGCCGCCGCTCCACGAGACTGCCGCTTTCGGCTTGGTCATGAGTTGTTCTCAACAGCGATGACGCGCCACATACACGGCAGTACTCTTGTTCGACTCTTTCAACGTGCTCCCGACGATTACAGAACGCCAGGAGCGCAAGCGGATACCAAATCGCATCCCGCCGTTTCAGGTGAGCGCCGCCAGACAGGAGTACCGCAAACACCGGCGAGAAGTTTGGCATGTGCGGTATGAAGCGCGTCAACACCGCCAGCAAAACGACCAGATAGCTCATGGGCTGCTCCCTATGCTCGCGTAAGGGTCTGCGCCGCCAACGGCGGCTGCGCTGTGGAAGCCGGTCCCATTACTCAGATTGTCCGCGCGATCGCTGCACGGTCTTGTCGATTCTTGCGGCCGCCAGCGTACTGCCCCGGCGTGATTCCCAAAATCCGTTTGAAGCGATGCGTCAGATGGCTTTGATCGGCAAAGCCCGCCGAGAGGGCGGCAGAGGCGAGACTTTCCCCCCGATCGAGGAATTCGCGAACTTTGCGGATTCGGACACTCTCCAGATACGCGTGGGGTGGAAGCCCCACCTCCCGTTCAAAGGAGCGGGCGAAGTAGTACGGGCTGAGGCCGCTGAGCGCGGAAAGTCTTGAGATTGAGGCATCCTCGCCAAAATGACTTTCCATAAAATCTCTTGCCGTCTTCACAGCAGGGCGCTCGAATCCGGCGCGCCGAGGACTGCCGACCGGGTCGCCATATCGTATCATCAGTCGGGCAAGCGCGCGCAGCAACAGCGCTTCGCACTCTGCAGCCGGCGCATGTGCCGAGACGCGAGTGTGAAACGCCGTCAGGAGCGATCTCAGATCACGGTCATCGACGACTGCTCCCTTGAAAAACGTCACGCCGGTGCTAGTGCCAATGTCACGTGCGACGTGTGCGAGATAGTCGAGGCGGGGATAGAGCACCCGATAGACGTACCCGCCGAGCATCGCGGGATCGCCGGTATGTGGCTCGCCGGCATTGACAAAAAAGACCTGTCCCGCACTGGCAATATGTTGCGCACCCCGGTACCAATACGATGCGGCGCCACGTTCGACGAGGGCCACGACAGCGTAATCGTGGGAATGTCGCGGATATCGATGGTGCACGAATTGTGCGTGCAGCACCTCAATGCCTTGCAGACGGTCGTCGCGAAAATACCGAGACCATTCCCGGCCCACTAAAGCGTTCGGATTTGGACGCTCACGCTTCATTGCTGCACCGGAGCCTTCGAGTCTACGTCTTCACATCTGCCGATCAATGCGCAAGATAACACAAGACCTGCCTCGTGGCCAGTGGTACGGTCACGCTGCGGGGCGCAACCGGCTTTGTACGTGGAGCGCCTCAGTGGAGGTGTTCGATATACACGGCGGGGAACTGACTCCAACGCTTATGAGGCGGCTGTCCCAGTACTAGCCACAATGAGCACAACCGCCAACCTGCAGCACGCCTGATCCCTCGGACCACCCGGACTGATATCACCTGCACGATACGACTTGGACTGCCGGGCCGGAGCGAGAACCAGAACATTATCGTGAGCTGGTGCTTGCTCTCCCCTCCGTTGGACGCGGAGCATCACCTGGTCGACGTCGGCGCGTGAACAGGGAAGTTGAGTGGACTCATCGCCCGAGGGTATCCGACACTCGGCCGGGACACGGCCTCTACTACTGTAGGTTTCGGTCGTAGTTGGCGAATTTGCCCGGGATATTGGGCCAGTTCCGCCCACGCACGTCGTCTTGGCGACCGGATGCTGGGCAGGGGCAGAATCTACTTACGGGTGTGCGATGCCATCTACGAGGTGATGTCACAATGCAGGCGCGGATTCTTACTCTGAACGTCGAGAACGTAACCGGCGACACTCGCCGTCAGGACGTGCTCAATCGGGAACTGCGGCGTCTCGATCCCGATATGATCGCGCTCCAGGAGGTCGTCCACACGTCAGAACGACGTCAGCTCGACGAACTGCTCGCCGGGACAAACTTCCAGGCGACGCACCAGGCGCAGACCATGGCATACGAACCGCCGTGGGCGGATCGCTACGGAGGCACCGCCGTGGCCACCCGGTGGCCACATCGCGTGGTCGAAACACTCGACCTTCGTCTCCATGACGCTGCCGACGTTCCGTGGTGCACACTGGCCGTGGTCGTCACTCTCCCACGCGAAGGTGAGGTGCTGTTCATTGCCACCACCACCTCGTGGCGCCTGGAAGCCGAGTGGCCCCGCGAGCGCCAGGTGATCGCGCTCGCCGAGCTCGACGCACGCCACCGCCGCACGCTCCCGACCGTCATCGCAGGAGACTTCAACGCCGGCCCCGAGGCGGCCAGCATCCGGTACCTGAAGGGCCAGCAGTCGCTCGGTGGTCACAGCGTCTGCTACCAGGACGCGTGGGCGGTGGCCGGCGACGGACCCGGGTACACCTGGTCCGCCGATAACCCCCGCGCCCATTCAGTTATGGACCAAATCGTTCGACAGCCCGGTCAAAGGCGGAGGATCGACTACGTCTTCATCGGTTCGGCACATCATCATCCGAAAGCTCACTGCCAGGTCAAAACTGCCACCCTCGCATTTGACCGGACGTTCGACGGAACGTGGGCGAGCGATCACTTCGGCGTCGTCGTCGATGTCGAGATCGGCATGGACGCCTGAGATAAGTGACGCGCCGCATGGGGTGGATATGAAAAATGCTCTTCTACTATTGTTACGCTACCTGTGGTGTCATCGACCACCGATCCTGCATCCTTGAGCTTCTGAAGTGCTCGCCGGCGTCGCACCGAGCCCGCTAGAGGATACCGTGCCTGACCGGCACGTCAAGCTCCTTCGCCAACGACTTGATCCCACGCGCGATCTCGCTCAACTCCTGCGTCCTATTCTCCGCGCGCCGATACGACTGCACCAACGTGACGAGCCTCGCCACCCTGTGCAGAGCGGCGGGACGTCACGATACAGGATCCTAATCGGGCCATCCGGAGAGCCGTCCAGCGCAAAAGCGGTCAGGATCCAGCGATCGCCGAGAATCTGCGCCACTTGAACCAGGCGATGGGAATGGTCGTGAAGGCTCTCGTCACGGTGTCTCCGAACTTCGCGGCCCCTCAAGCCAATGCAGCCGCACCGCAGGCCGCGTCGCAGTCTCCGAATCTCGCGTCTACGGGCGGATACTGGACGGGGGGCGGCGGCGATCAGGGCGCGCAGACCTGGGTGCCCGTGTGGAACGTGATCGCGGCGAACGGTGGCGGTGGTGGTCTAGGATCTGGCATGCAGTCCGGCGGCGCGAACGTGAACACCCCGGGCCTGACCGCCGCCGACATCCGAGAGCTGCTCAATCGCCCCTTCCTGCCCCTGATCATGGGCGGCGAAGGGACCACGTCCCATCGGCTTCGAACTCTCTCCCCCACCGAACTACGGGGGAGGGGGTTCACCGTGCCCGGGATCATCGTGCGTCGAGGACGATCATTTGCTCTGAAAGTCTATGCTGGCAGAGAGCGTGGCAAGAAGCGCGACAGATGGCTCACGTTCACGACGCACGCAGAAGCCGAGGCGGCGCAGCGCGAACTCGCTGCACATACGTTGGCACACGCCGCGGGGATCGGGATGTTCGGGGTCCGAGGCGAAAGTGTCGAGCCCACATTACCCACTCTACCTGTTCGTTGTCAGCACGGGCGTGCGAATCGGCGAGGCCCTGGGATTGACGTGGCGCGACTTGTCGCTTCGCGGATGCACCGTCACAATTTCACAGGCGCTCCAGCGACCGAAGGGCGGCGGCTTCACTCTCAAAGAGCCGTAGACCCTCAACTCGGAACGGGCGATCGACCTGCCGGAGGAGGCCGTCGCCGTGCTACGGGACGTGAGGATGCGCCAGAACGAAGAACGGGCACGCCGGGCGCCTTGCACAGACGGGGCCGCCTGCCGCCGGCAGCACTGCGACGGATGGCACGCGCTCGATCTTGTCTTCTGTCAGCGCACGGGAAAGCCGTTGCACGAGAATAACGTCAGGAACCGTGACCTTTACCCGCTGTGTAAGAAGCTCGGGCTTCCATGGCGGCGGGCGCTGCACAACATGCGCCACGGGCACGGATCGCACCTGTTGGAACGGGGCGTGCCGTTGCGGACGGTCGCGGAGCGGTTGGGTCACAAGGACCCTGCGTTTACCGCGCGCGTCTACGCGCACGTTATCCGGAGCCAGGCGCAGGCCGCGGCAGCGGTGTCAGCAATGCTCAAAGAGGCGCGGGAGAGTCTGCTACCCTCCTGCTACCCTCAGCGCGAGGGTGCCATACGCGCAAACCCTTGATTTTATTGGGGTTTGCGATGATGCGCCGCAGGCTCATAACCGGCGGATCCAGGTTCGAGACCTGGCGGGCCCACCAAATAACGGCTAGCGTGCGCCGCTCCGTCGTGAAGCTAACGAGCCAACGAAGCTCCTGAATCGCCTCCTTCGGCTTCGTGCGGTAGAGCTCTGCCGTCTCTTGAACGAGGGCATGACTCAGGGCAATGAGAATATCGTTGGCCTCTATCAGTCTCCTTTCGCTCGCTATCACAAGTGGCGAGACGCCGCGAAGCGTATGGCAGATGCATGGGTGTGCATGTTGGCAAGATGTCGAAGGCGCGCGAGTGCGTCAGGCGGCACGTCGGCGGTAGTGGCGGGCCGCCGCCCCGAACTCGAGCGCAACTGCCAGCGCGACTACCAGCGCGGCTGCGTCGTAAATTGCGCCGAGTCCCAGGACGCCCAGCAACGCGCCGGCCGCCGGGCCCGCGATGCCGGCGAGATACAGCGGCAGATAAATGAGATTGAGCGTCGCGGATCGCCGGTCCGGGGGGACGGTCAACGCGAGCAGTCCGTAGATCATCGCGCCCACCGCCGCGTAACATGTCGCGGCGAGCCCATTGGCCACGGCAAGCCACGTGACCGTGCTCATCGCGGGCATGGCGACGAGCATCGCCGCGGCGCCCGTTAACGCAGCCACGAGCACCGGGCGAAACCCGACGCGGTCGCCGATCGCGCCGGCGACGGGCGAGACAATCCCGCCGACGAGTGCCGGCGCGCCCACAACAAGCGCGATGGCGCTTGCCAGCGCCGCTGAATTGCCATGCACTTGCTCGACGAGCAGCGGCAGAAACGGCGAGGACATTTGACGAGCGAGCATCATACATCCAAACAGCCCGAACAAGTGCCGCGTCGATCGATCCGTGAAGAGCCCTCCCAGCGCGCTGCGCGCTAAACTCAACACGGCACCGGTCGGGACAACACGCGGCCGCACTTCCCGGAGCCAAGCACCCAACATGATCGCGCTCGCTATTGACAACGCCGAGGATACCGCGAAGACGGCGGCGAGCGGTGTATGCGCCCGATCGAGGAGCAGCCCGCCCATAGCTGGCCCGGCGGCAAAGCCGACCGATGAGGATGCCCCGAAGACCGCCATTGCGGTCCCCAAACGCGCCTGCGGGGTGACGTCTCGAATCGCGGCAAGCATGACCCCGGTGTTTCCCAGCTGAAACCCGACCAGCAGCAGGCTGACGGCCAACTGCGCCGGATGTCTGCTGGCCGCGATCGCCGCGAAGACAATCGCCTCGACGATCGCGCTGCGGGTGATGATGAGCTTGCGGCTGTACTTATCCGCTAGGACGCCCCAGAGGGGGACGAGCGGGAGGCCGAAGACGAAGACGAGCGCGTTCAGGAGCCCGACGAAGCGCGGGATCGCCGCAGCCGACACACCCATCACTTGAAGGTCGAGCGGCAGGAACGCGGTGATTTGGCTGACGCCCATGGTCTCGATCAGCGAGGTGACCGAGAACAACCCGAGCACAACCCACCACTGTTGGCCCGTATCTGGATGCCGCCTGGTCATCGCGCAGATGACTCCCCCCGTTTTTCAACGCCGCGGCGTTGCCGGTCTCTTCCCGAGCGTCGCTGTGCCCCGCCACCTCGCAAGCTCCATGCATCAGGAGCCTCGCGTTTGTCCCCATCGCCGAATGGGACGCGGGACGCGATCGAGAGCGATATCGTCGACTTGAATCTCGACTGAGTACTCCGGTGCTCGTCCGTCTCACGCGCACGATCCCGACACTCGACCGCACCACCTTGTACCATGCGCTCCAAGCGGAGATCGAATTGTTCCGGGATCTTCAGGGTCGCGTATGGCCGCGGCTCGGTATCGCGGTCGACGAAACGCAGGGGCGAGCGATCCAGGATGCCATCCAGCGTGGATGGACGGCCGGCGGCACACAGAGTGCTGGGAGTGACGATGAGTTTGCTGCGACCTTGAGGCTCGACTGATCCTTCGAACCGGTCGGTCGGATGTGGGGCGACACGACGAGATGTTCCAGCATGCGCTCATGAGTGAGGCCAGATCGGGAGCGCGGGCCCGAATGACAGAAGGAGCGACACTCGCACTCGGGTCCGAACCCTACGAGGATTGTGCGGACGAGTATCGGTCGATGGGCGGAATCCTAGTACCACCCGGTCATCCGTGCGATGTCGTGTCGTTCGGATGCTCCTCACGTCGAACGACGAAGCCGGCGTAGTCGACGTCTTGCGCGGGCACGCCGAGTTGGCGAAGCATGGCCATCGCCTGCGCGCGGTGGTGCACTTCATGCAGAAGCATCTGCGTCGCGATCTCCCCCTTGCGAAGTGTGTAGACGACGGTCTTGCCGCCTTCTTCGACACGCCGGTGCATGGGTGCGTTCCAGTCCGTGGTCTGGGCCAGCGCGCTGCGGGTCTCTTTTGATTGCTCGGTCCACGTCTCCGCCAGCTCCGCAAACGTCGGCTGATTGGTCTCGCTGATCGGAAAGGTCTCCTGGAGCGGAAGCGCCGGCAGCGGCTCGCCGCGCATGCGCATCCGATAGAACAATTCCACTCGTGCGATCTCAACCAACGTGGCGCGCAGCGTGCCGAGCCCAAATGGGAACTGTCGCGTGTACTGCTCGTGGCTTAACGGACGCACCCAATCGAAAATGCGTTGGCGCGCCTGAGTGAGGACGTCGTACACGCCAGCATAATCCATGCCGTCTCCCTCCGCGCAGATCATGCGACCATCGCGATCGTGTCGAAGACGGGCATTGCGAGCGGGTGATTGTCCGCCCGTCTCTCGAAAGCCCGATTGGGCGTGCGGGCGCAGGTTCCTCCCTTGGTAGGTCCACGCGCTTTGGAGCTTGCGTGTAGCCAGCGGAATCAACCCGGATTTCCAATTTGACGGCGCGAGAGGACTCTCGGGTTGGCTCCTGCTGGCCGAAGGGCGTCTGACGCGGCGGTTGTTCGGGGCGATCCTACGCCGGCTGACTGCGCTATCGGTGCCAGCAGGCTGACGCAAAGGCTCGCCGCGGCAAAGTCGGCCGGCCATGGGGCTGCAGCGGAGACGGTGTCTCAGAAATCGGCTGCCAACGCGGCCATACTGGACGCCAGAGTTCTTGGGAGGACGCGAATGGGCTTTCGTAGGGAACTGCCAGGCGGTGGTTGGGCAAAAGGCCGGAAAGGCTCTTCTGATGGAAGGCGTCCAGGGACCAAAATGGAAATTCCAGCACACAGCCAACTCTGACGAGGGGATGAAAATTTTATGCCGGCACAGCCCATTGGCATCGGACGCCGTGAGATGCTTGTTGGAGCCCTCTTCGGCTTCGTGCTTAATGCGAAGAGCAGTCCGCAACCCTCGAACCCGCAACCCTCGAACCCCTCGCACTCCTCGAAGCCCGAGGCCTCGCAGGGCGGAGCGCCATTCATCGATCTTCATGTGCATCCAGTAAGGAACGCGCAAACTGGAGTCGTGCCATCGGCAGGGAGCATCGTGGAAACTATGAATGCCCACGGCATTACGCGGACAGTACTGGCGCCTCCGCCTGCGGTGGGCGAACCGAGACAATACCGCGAGATTGAACTTTCCTTCGTAACTCAAGCACCGGATCGATTTGCATTTGCAGCCGGGGGTGAGGTACTGAACGGGGTACTCCGGCGCACTCCGGCCGACGCTGTACCACCGGAAGTGCTTGACCGATTCCGCACGGAGGCCACCGCCATAGCCGAGGCCGGGGCCGCCGCTTTTGCGGAATTGGGCGCGGAAGTCTTGCCTAGTGGCACGCAGATGTCAGGCGGCCCAGGCACACCAGACCACGCCCGCCGATCATCCGCTCCTGCTTGCCCTGACGGAAATTGCAGCGCGGTACTCTATGCCCATTGGTGTCCACATGGAGGCTATCACCGAAGGTCCGAATGAGAATATATTTCATTTGGAGCGGCTGCTGTCGTACAACCGACAAGCACGAATCGTATGGTTGCACGCAGGTTGGGATCGCACGGGCCAGCGCACAGTGGAGTTGATGAACGGGTTACTGGAACGGCATCCTAATCTCTTCATGACCTTGAAATCAGACCATCTTGGGACACCTGCGACTGCGCCACTCACCGGGGCTAACGGACGCTTGAAACCAGATTGGCTTGCGCTTTTCCGAACTTTTCCAAAACGCTTCGCTATCGGTAGCGATCAATTCTACGACTTTCGCGATTACCAGAGGCTTGATCGCGTTCGACAAATCATCAATGCCTTGCCCCCCGATCTCGCCCAAAGCATCGGTATTGAGAATCCAAAACACATCTACCGGCTGCCAGCTTAACAAGGGAAGCTTTCGGCCCGCGGGCGCCGCCAATGCGAAAGAGAACGTAAGATATCCACTCGACCGCGAGCACCACGGACGGGATGTGATGCTGCCGCATCGCGTGCCGGATTCCGGCATCGATCGCGGCGATCTGATCCGGCCGCAGCGTGTCCGTCGCGAATGCCGCGGTGCTCACGAGGAAGACTGCGCATATCGATAGCGCCACAAGCCGTCCGATCATCACCCGTTCTCCCCGGGTCTGGCAGGCAATGCGGCGCAGAGGCGAGGACACGTTGCGCCGAGTTTGCCTCGCGCACCGACGGGCGGCGCCGCGGGATCGGCGCGCGGAGGAGGTCAAGTATACGTGCCATAAGTAAGGAATTCATGACATGCCCCTGTCAATGCGTTGGAGGCGAAATCTTGTTTCCGGTACAGCTATGGCGGGCGACTGTAGCCGTCGTCGCGATCGCTGCGACGGCCGCAGTTCAACAAACCGCGGCGGTCGACGCCGGCCCGACCCCGGTCTCCGTTCTCTACGCCGGATCGCTCGTGAACGTCATGGAGAATCGCATCGGCCCGGCGTTCGGCCAGGCGACCGGGGAACAGTTTCGCGGGTTTGCCGCGGGATCGGTCGCCCTTGCCAACCAGATCAAGGACAAGCTTCGGCGGGCGGACGTATTCATCAGCGCGGTGCCGGCGGTCAACTCCCGGCTCATGGGGTCGCAGAACGGGGACTGGGTCCGCTGGTACACGAGCTTCGCGACCTCACCGCTCGTGATCGGATACAATCCCCAGAGCCGGTTCGCGGCGGACCTGAAGTCGAGCGCCTGGTACGGCGTCATGGCGCGTCCGGGATTCCGCCTCGGGCGGACGGATCCCGCGCTCGATCCAAAAGGTACCTTGACGATCCAGTTCATGCAACGAGCGGCCCAATACTATCATCGCCCCGCCCTCGCGGCGGATGTGCTCGGACCGGACGAGAATCCCTCTCAGATCTTCCCGGAGGAGACGCTCATCGGCCGGCTGGAAACCGGGCAGCTCGATGCGGGCTTCTTCTACTCCATCGAGGCCGTCTCAGCGCACATCCCGTACATTACGCCCCCGGCAGCGATCACGCTCAACGCGGAGTACACCGTGACCGTCGTGCGGCACGCGCCCAATCCGGACGGTGCGGTCGCGTTTGTCCGGTTTCTCCTGGGTCCCGAAGGGTCGCGGATTCTCAGAGACGCCGGCTTCACGCCGCTCCACCCGAAGGCGGTGGGCGATCCGGAAGCCGTCCCCGGCGCGCTGCGCAGTACCGTCAAATAGGCGCTCACGGGAGATGACTTCATCACGGTCATCATGGGCGCCGAGGCCGTGATCGGCACCCCTGAATGCTCCCTTCTTCACGATGCGCGTTGCGCGGCGGTACACTACAGCATCCGGCTGTTATGCTGAATGTCGGCACCGTCGATTTTTCTCCTTGCCCAACGACTACGGGACGGGACCACGGTGTGCACACGGGAACCCGATATGACGCGGTCGGTGGAGGCGAACAAATGCGGCTACCCAAGCGCTTCACGGCAAGGCTTCGACGGAACCCCGGCAAGGGCAGTTGGACGTATCTGGTGTGGCCGGAGTCAGTGGCGTTCTTTGGGACACGGGGCCTGGTCAAGGTCCGCGGCACCATTGACGGCCACCCGTTTAGAGCCTCGTTCATGGCCAGGGGTGATGGCACGCACATGCTGCCGGTGAAAGCGAGTGTCCGCCGCGCGATCGGAAAGGGCGCCGGCGACACGGTGAACGTTCGGCTGGAGCAACGGGTATACGATCGCGCGTGACGGCGCGGGCATGACGGCGATGCGCACGTCCGCCGGACGCATGCACACGCGTTAGAAAGGATTACCATCATGAATCCCGCCGTCCGCATCAGGCGCGCTGAGCCGTCGGACTGCGCCCAACTCGCGCGGCTACAGGAGGCGCTGTGGCCCACAACCTCCGCCGACGAGCATGCGAGCGAACTCGGCCCGGTGCTTGCCGGCCGGGGGTCCTCCACGATGCCGCTCGTCTATCTCGTCGCGGAGGCAGACGGCGGCAGGTTGATCGGGTTTCTCGAGGTCGGGCTGCGCTCTCACGCGGACGGCTGCGATCCGTCACATCCCGTCGGCTTCATCGAGGGCTGGTATGTGGTCGAGGATCAGCGGCGCCGCGGGATAGGCCGGCAACTCCTGGCGGCCGCCGAAGTGTGGGCGCGTCGCCAGGGATGCCGGGAGATCGCGTCCGACACGTGGATCGACAACATCCTGTCCCAACGCGTCCACGAGGCGCTGGGTTACGCCGTCGTTGACCGGTGTGTCCATTACCGGAAGACGCTTTGACATTCTCCACGGCTTAAGCCGGGATCTCAATTGAGCGCGGCTCCCAGTGGGGGCTGACGGTCTCTCGATGAACAGTCAACGTCTCCGCGTGCCCCGCGGCGACGGCGAGCAATCGCAGGCCTCCATCCGGTACTGTACGCGGCGTTCAGGTCGCGATTGTGGACGGCACCGCACGAACCGCGCCATGCACGATCCGCGAGGGCCCGTGGGGGTCGGCGGGCCGTCAGGCGACGTTGACCCGATTGCCGCCGATGTACTTCGCCTGATACATCGCGTGATCGGCGGCCTCGACGAGCGCCCTCGGTTCGTCGCCATCGTCCGGCAGGCCGGCCACGCCGAGGCTGACCGTCAGTCGCGTCCCTTCCGTCCCCCGACGGATGTCCGCGGTACGGCCGCGGATTCGCTCGGCGATCTGCACGGCCTCGGCCTTGGACGCGCCGGGGAGAACGAGGACAAACTCGTCGCCGCCAAATCGCGCCGCCAGGTCTCCGGCACGCGTATGCCGGGTAAGCTCCTGCGCAACCGCGCGGAGCATCGCGTCCCCTTCGAGGTGGCCGAAGCGATCGTTGGTGACTTTGAACTGGTCGATTTCCACGATGACGACTGACAACGGCCGGGCGTCCCGCCGAGCCCTCGCGACCTCGCGCTCCAGCGTGTCCCACAGCGCCCGATGGTTGGCCAGGCCCGTGAGACCGTCCGTGAGCGCCAGTCGCTGGAGCTCGTCGTCCCGTCGCGCGCGGAGGATGGCCAAGCCCGCCAACGTCGCAAAGGTCTCGAGGACATCCCGTACGTCCGACGGAAACGCGTCCGGCACGGGACTTGCGACGTGGAGCGCCCCGATCACCCGCCCGTCGACGATCAGCGGGTACGCGACCTGGGAGGCCGTGCCGGCCACCTCGACCGCGCACAGCGGATCGCGCGCCGCGTTGGCCGCGTAGTATGGACGGCCGTCGCGGGCGACCCAGCGAAGCACCCCGTTCTCCCGCACGCGAAGCGGGAGCGCAGCGGGGTCGTGACCCCGCTGGGCCACGACCCGGAGTTCTTGTCGGTGCTCGTCCAGGAGGCAAATCGCGCACATGGGATACGCGAAGACGTCTTGGATCTGGCTCAGGATCTCCTCCAGCACCATGGCCAGGTCCAGCGGCCTCAGCAGGCGTTTCGCTACGTCGGCCATGGCGGGCATAAGCCGGCCGGCCTGCCGCACCTGCGTCAGCGATCTGGCAATCGCCTGGACCGCGGGGCGCGCGGCCGTGTCCTCCTCGGCCTGCAACGGCGCCCCGGGCACCATCCCCTCCTCGAGGATGCGACAAAAGACATCTACTACCCGAGGATCGAACTGCGTGCCGGCCCCTCGACGCAGAACCTGGAGCGCCTCCTCCTTTCTCCGCCCTTTCCGATAGGCGCGATCGTCCATCATCGCGCTGTAGGCGTCGGCCACCGCGATGATCCGGGCGCCGAGCGGGATTACCTTGCCGCGAAGACCGTCCGGATAGCCGGTGCCATCCCAACGCTCCTGGTGATGCCGCACCAGCGCCGCCACCGGGACCATGCGTTCGACCGGCTGCAGAATCTCTTCCCCGATCGATGGGTGCCTCCGCATGACCGCCCACTCATTGTCCGTGAGCGCGCCGGGCTTCCTCAAGATCTCGTCCGGGACGCCGATCTTGCCGATGTCATGCAGCAACGCGCCCCACCGGATCGCGCGCCGCTCCTCCTCCCCGCAGCCGAGTTCGCGCGCCACCGCCTCCGTCCAGATGGCGAGGTGCTCGCTGTGGCTTCCGGTGTAAGAGTCCCGTGCATCGACGGTACGAGCGAGGGCAAGGACCATCTGCAGGTACGCCTGCTCGAGATTGTCGTGGAGCTGCGCTCGGCGGATCGCCGTGCCCCCGATCTCCGCCAGGGCGCGCACCAGGCGCACCTCGGAATCGAGGAACGGACGCAGCCCGCCGTTCCTGGCGCGGCCCAACGATAGCGTTCCGATTGTGCCGTGCTCCGACTGCACGGGCACGATCACGGCCGGCCCCAAGGTCTCGTAGTACGCGGGGCGCAGCCAGGGGAGGCGCTCTTCCCGTGCGATATCGTCGGCCACATGGGGCGCCCCGGTGGCGATGACGCGCCCAGAGAAACTCCCGGCCACCGGGAAGGTCTGTCCCGTCGCGTCCTTCATGGCGCCCGCCCAGTAGACCGTCGTGAATCGCTCCCGGTCCGCGTCGATGAGGTTCAAGACCCCGTGCTGGGCCTGGAGCAGGTCCATGGCCGCATCGACGAGGATCGGATACATTTCCTCGACGCGGTCGGCCTGGCGAAGCCGCCGGCCCACTTCGGCAAACATCTCCAGCTGCAGTGCACGATTCCGCGTCTCGGCCTCCGCACGCTTCCGTGGCGAGATGTCTACCACCACGCTCTCATAGCAAAGCGCCTGCACTATGGGGTCCAACACGGCGCGCACGCTCGCCCACACCCAGATGACCGCCCCGTCGCTTCGGCGCACCTGTACTTCGAAGTCCGTGAACTGGCCGTTCTCCATCAGCTCGGTCGTCCATCGGTCGCGGTCCGCGGGGTTCACGTACAGGGCGCGCGCGTCGATCTTCTGGAGCGCCGCGAGGCTCGGGTATCCCATGATTCGCAAAAAGGCCAGGTTCGCATGCAAAAACGTGCCGTCCCGAGTGACGCGGCAAAGACCCACAGGCATGGTCTCGACGAGACTTCGATAGTGAGTTTCGGCCGCGCCCCGGGGAAGCGCGCCGGGCGCCGCGGGACTCTCACGGCCGGAGCACGCGGACGTGCTCCCAGCGTCGGCGCCATAGGAGCTTGAACTCGGGCGCGGCTTGATTCGACGGCTCCCCATCCCGATCACCCGCAGCGCGACATGGCCGCAGATCGAACGCCATATTTACGTGCCCGAAACTCAATTTACCTAGACGTTCGTGCATACTAAACCGCTTAACCGTGGCTAAACTCCGAGGCATGATCCACCACTAAAGAAGGCGGCGACGCTATGTTAGACGCTGCGGGTTCACGCCATCCGGCGGTGCACCTTCGGGCGGGATTTTTGCGCGGCTGCTCGGACGGGGACCGAGGACGCGCAGGAAGATTTCCTCGCCGATCGTCTCCTCCTGGAGCAGGAACTCCGCGAGCCGGTCCAGCCGATCGCGAGCGCCGGTCAAGAGCCGCCTGACAAAGCCTTGGCGCTCTTCGATAATCGCGCGAATGTCGCGATCGATGCGGGCGGCGGTGTCCTCGCTGTAGTCGCGTCCGTGGGAGAGGCTATAGCCGAGAAACGGTTGTTGTTCATCGGCGTCGAACGCCAGCGGCCCCTGACTCCCCATGCCCCAGCGCGTGACCATCCGCCTGGCGAGCCGCGTGGCTTCGATGAGGTCGTTCTCCGCGCCGGTCGTGATGTCGCCCACGGCCAGCTCCTCCGCGGCACGGCCTCCCAGCATCACGGCGAGGCGGGCGAGCAGGTACTCCCGGCTGTAATTGTAGCGGTCTTCGCCGGGGAGTTGCTCGGTGACGCCGAGCGCCCGCCCGTGCGGAATGATCGTGACCCTCCGGACGGGATCGGCGGCCGGCAGCAGCCAGGCAACCACGGCGTGGCCGCCTTCATGATAGGCGACGACGCGCCGGTCCTGGGGGCTCAGCAGGACCGAGCGGACGCCGCCCAGCACGATCTTGTCCAGGGCTTCCGCGAAGTCGGCCCGCGTCACCTGATGGTGCGTGTGGTGCGCGGCGGCGAGGGCGGCCTCATTGGCCAGGTTGGCCAGATCGGCGCCGCTAAACCCCGGTGTCTCCCGCGATAGCACCTCCAAATCCACGTCGGGTGCAAGGGGAAGGTGCTTGGTGTGGATGCGCAGGATCTCTTCGCGGCCCCGCCGATCCGGGAGCCCAACCGTGACCTGCCGGTCAAATCGACCGGGACGCAGGAGCGCGGGGTCCAAGACGTCCGGGCGGTTGGTCGCGGCGAGCACGATAATCTCGTGACGCTGGTCGAACCCGTCCATCTCCACGAGAAACTGGTTGAGCGTCTGCTCCCGTTCATCGTTCACGGTGCCGACGCCGGCCCCGCGCCGGCGCCCGACCGCGTCCATCTCGTCGATGAACACGATCGCAGGCGCTACCTTTTTGGCCTGGGCGAACAAGTCCCTCACCCGGCTCGCGCCGACGCCGACGAACATCTGGACGAACTCGGAAGCGCTCAGGCTGAGGAATGGCACGCCGGCTTCGCCCGCGACGGCGCGGGCCAGCAGCGTTTTCCCCGTTCCCGGGGGCCCCACCAGCATAACGCCGCGCGGGATCCGGGCGCCGAGATCGAGGTACTTCTTGGGATGCTGTAGGAAGTCTACGACTTCCACAAGCGCGGCTTTGGCCTCGTCCTCGCCGGCAACGTCGGCGAAGGTGACGCGGGCCTGATCGAGCGTGTACCGCCGTGGCATGATCCGTCCAAAATTCAAAACTCCTCCCTGGGCGCGGGCGGCCTGCCGGCCCATGAACACCAGCAGCCCGATGAAGAGTAATGCCGGGAGCGCGCTCGTCAGGAATAGGCCGAGCAGCGGATTGGGCGGCGGCGCCACGGTCACCGGCACGTTGGTCGCCTGCAGGAGCGGCATGAGGCCTGGATCGCCAATCGCCTGGGGAAACTGCGTGACGAAGGACCCGTAGGCCGGCGGCGCGGGACCGGCGCCCGCACCGGTCTTCGGAGCCGACGGCGGGTGTTGAGCCGGCGGCCACGGGATCGGGTGAGCGAACCGGCCGGTGATCTGCGTCCCATCCACGCGGATGCTGGTGACGTTGTGCGCCCGCACCTGCTCGAGGAACGTGGTATAGGGAATCGTGACCGCCGGCTGGCCTTTCGGGAGCAGGGTGACCAGGTTCCAGATCAGGAGGAGCGCGGCGAGAATCCACCAGCCCACCCCGATCCGCGGTGGCGTCGAAGCGGGAGGCCGCTGCTGTGCCAGGTGAACACCCCTCGTGGTACGGGCGGAGATGGGCTGCGAACCGGTTCGCGTCTGGTCTTTACGTCAAAACCGACAAAGTCCCTGCGTCGCGGAGCGTTGGGTCGGCGCCGGCGGGGGCGCACCCCTCCCCTGCCGCCGTGTCGATTTCCGACGCCGGGCGACGATCCATGTGTCACATTCCCCCGTCGTGTTTCGTCACCGTAGTGACGAGCGAGGCCCGGCCGGTGTGACCGGGACGCGCGATTCGCAACACATTGATCGCTCCATGGAGGTGTGGTCATGCAAGCACGGATGAGCAACCCGGTGATGATCGTCCCCGAGGCCATGCAGGCGCTGCACGCGTTGGCCAAGACTGCGGAGAAGGGCGGCGTCCCGGCGCGGACGCGAGACCTGATTACGTTGCGCGCCAGCCAGATCAACGGCTGCAGTGTATGCGTCGACATGCACGCCCGCGACCTCAAGAATGCCGGCGAGACCGATGAACGGCTCTTCGCCGTGTCGGCGTGGCGCGACGCCCCCTACTTCACCGATGCCGAGCGCGCCGCGCTGGCGCTCGCCGAGGCCGTAACCCGACTTAGCGACCGGGCGGACCCGGTCCCCGACGAGATCTGGAACGAGGCGGCCCGGCACTATGACGAGCCGGCCCTGGCGTCCTTGCTCCTCTCCATCGCTTCGATCAATGTCTGGAATCGCCTCAACGTGGCCACGAAGCAGGTCGCGGGTGAGTGGAGGAAGTCCGCGGAGGCCCGCCGGGCCGTGGAAAGCCACTCGGCCGCTGGCTGATAGCCTCATCCCGGGGCGGTCACCGCGCGCTAGCGCGGTGACCGCCTTCGGTCCGGACCTCCGAACCCGTGGCCGCGAGGCCCATTCCCAGCGCAGCCGCACCGCCATCGTCTACGAGGTCGGCGCTTCCCCAATGACACTCCGACGCTCGACGCCGGCGAGGCTCCGCGCCCTACTTTGTGGTGCCGGCGAGCGCCGCTTCAAGATTCTCCAGTTGCGAGAGCATCCATTGCTGGTAGCTCTTCCCGTGCGGCTCCGTCTCGGAGACGCCGACGACGGGAATGCCGAGCTGCTTGGCGCGCTGCCGAACGCGGGTCGTGATCGGCGTCACCGTTTGCACATTATAGAGCAGGACCTTCGCCTGATGCATGCGCAACTGGTCGTCCATCTGCGCGATCGACGATGCCGGCGGCTCCTCGCCCTCCTCGACCGCACGCTGGAACGCCTCCGGCGTGATGACGCGCAGATCGAGAGCCGCGGCCATGTAGGCGAAGACGGGCTCGGTGAACGCGACCGGGGCGCCGCCATACCGGCGGCGAATTTCCGCGATCCTGTCCTGCAGCGGACGGAGTGCTCCTTGGAACAGCCCGAGCCGGTCGTGGAACGAGCGGCTGTCGGCGGGATCGATCTCGCTCAGCGCGTCGGTCATCGCCGCCGCCACTTTGGGCATCGTCCCGGGATCGTACCACACGTGGGGGTTATCGCCGCCCTTGTGCCCAACCAGCGTGCCCACGATGATCACTTTCCGAGCGGGGTTCGGCGCCGCCTTCATCAGGCGATACATGAAGTCGTCGTACCCGAGCCCGTTCATCACGACGAGGCTGGCTCGGGCGACGGCGGCGCCGTCGCGCGCGCTGCTCTCGTATTCGTGCGGGTCGACATTCGGGTCGCTAATGATGCTCGTGATGGAGACATGATCGCCCGCAAGCTGCCCCAAGATGTCCCCGTAAAAATTCTCCGCCGCGACGACGGTCGGCCGTGACGCGCTCGGAGCAGCCGTGCCGCGACCCGGCCACTCCCCCAGCACGGCGACCACGACGGCCACCACCGCCACCAGCGTACCCGCACCACGCCACCCGACTCGTGTCATCTCAATCCCTCCGCAGCACCGGATGCGCGCCGCGGCGCGCCCTCGACTTAGAAGTTGTAGACGATCTGCGTCCGGCACGGCAACAACTGCGCCGCGCCGCCGATGTGCAGTTCGCGCGCGGCCGCAGCGCGACACCGGCGACTGCGAGGAGATGAAATGACTACCGCAGTATGATGACATGTGACAATTATTATCATCTATCTAGCATGCCGATCCCGCGAGTGTCAAGGATGCCGTCACGGTCAATCGGGATCCAGCCGTCGCAGGGCGCGTGTCACCACGGCGAGCGCTGGGACTCCGGGCCGCGCCTCAGGGACCGAGCCTCGCGTCTAGGACGAGACTCGTGTGTCCGAGTCGCTCAAAAAAAGGACGTGCCCTCCAGCCCCGACAATCCAAGATAGGCCGCCGGGTCGAAGAAGAGACTGTCGCTCGAACAGCAGAACGTCTCCACGTCCCGGATCCGGAATCCGGCGCGAAGCAGCGGGATCAATGCCGGATGCGGTCCGGGAATCCCGACGTGATATGATGCCGCGTCGAGCCCGGACTCGTCCGCGATCCATTGCAGCGCGGCCGCCACACAGTGGACGGCATCGTCCGGGGACGACACGCCGATGGGCCCGAGCCCGACGCGCACGCCCTCGTCCACGGCCGGCAGGTGCCACACATAGCCGTACCCTACCGTGACCGCAGCGCGCTTGAACCACAGCGGCACCGCGCTGAGGATCTCGCGCCAGTACGCGTGATCCTCGGGGCGAAATCGCCCTCCAATTCTCGCATCCCACGCCGCCAGCTCAGCGTCCAGCGGATCCGCAACGACCGCCCGGATGCCGCTGGTCTCCAGGGCTCCTAAGGCCGTGCCGTCCTGCCGCAACAGGAAATGCGGCCACCGCGGGCGCCATCCCGCGCGGACATACAAGCTCAGCGCTCGCGGATCCCGCGAGCTCATCGTGCAGTGGAGATCGGCGCGCTCCGCGAGCACGCACCGCAAGAGCGCGCTCCCGACGCCCTGGGACTGGTGCATCGGGAGAACAAACATCTCCGCCAGAAACCCGACCGCACCGCGCGTCACGACGGCGGTGTAGCCAACCGGACCGTCCCCGCCGGCGGCGATCCACATGGCCCCGGTCGCGAGTTCGTGCCGGAAGAGCGACAGCATGACGTCGCGGGGCGGACGGCCAGAGCCGGCGCCGGCTGCAGTCCGCCAGATCTCGTGGACGTCCGGCAGATCCGCTTCGGTAGCCTGCCGAAGTTGGAGCCCCATCGGTACCCGGTTGGCGCCGGGCCCGACTCGTTCCTGTTACCCCGGCGCCAGCTGTGGGCGGACCTGCCCCAGCGCTGCGTCTTCGACCGGCGCAACGTCGACGCCGGGCGCCCGATCAACCGCGGGCGGCCACCGCCTCGATCTCCAGCAAGTATTCCGGCGTCGCGAGGCTCGCGACGACGAGAAACGTATTGGGAGGAAAATAGCCGCTGAAATACCGCGCGCGCACCTCGGCGATCTTGGCGCGATAGGCGACGCTCGTCGTGTAGGTGGTAAGCTTGACGACGTCGTTGAGCGTGGCGCCGGCCGACGCGAGCACCGCCTTGAGGTTGTCGAAGACCTGCACCGCCTGCGCCTCGATGTCGCCTCTGCCCACGAGATTGCCGTTGATGTCGTTGGCGACTTGCCCCGCGACGAAGATGAGATCGCCGGCCTTTGCCGCGTGCGAGTATCCGGTCGTCTTGTGAACGCCGCTCACCGTTATTTCTTCGCGCGCCATGCCACCCGTCACCCCTTTCCGCATCCTCTCGCGTGTTACCGTTTGGTGGAACGCCGGAGCGCGCCCGAAGCGTCCCGGCCGCGCAGCCGCGCTCCTTGGCCACCCGGCGCTCCGGCCAGGCGCCCCACCGCGCCTCCGTCACAGGTAGCGGTCCACGCGATGGTGTCGGGAATGGGCGGCGCGGCGCACGCGTTTGCGTGAGCGGAATGGCCCCCCGCCTTGGGGGGAGGGAGGGTTTACGTCGTGGCGGCGCGGTCGAAACCGAAAACGGTCCCGGGACTGGATCCCCGGGCGAAGGCGCAGATCCTGGCGCGTTTGCGCAGCGCCGAGGGGCACCTACGCGGCATTCTGCGCATGGTCGAGGACGATCGGTACTGCGTGGACGTGCTCAAGCAGACCAAGGCGGTGCAGCGCGCTATCGATCGGGTCAACGCGCTCGTGCTCGACCGTCACCTCAACCACTGCGTGAGCACCGCGATCCGCTCGGGGAACCCCCGGGAACGGGAGCGGGTCATCTCGGAGCTGCTGGACGTGTTCGAGAACGGCCATCAGTGAACGCCGAGGAATGAACGCCTCCGTCCGCCACACGCGGCCGGCGTCCGGCTGACCCGACGTGAACGATCTATTCGATCTCGTCGTTGCCGACGTGCGACTCCGGGGACGGCCCGACGATCGCGTCAACGTCGCCGTCCGCGCCGGGCGCATCGCCGCGATCACGGCGGACCGTCTGCGCGGGCGGGAGGAACTGGACGGCGGGGGATGCCTGCTCACCCCCTCCTTCGTCGACGCGCACCTGCATCTCTGCAAGGTCTACACGCTGCCGATGATCGGCGACGAGGCGATCCGGCGATATGCGACCGGCGCCATGGAACACGCCGGCGCCGCCATCGAGCTTGCTTCGGCGATCAAAGACCGGTACGCCGAGGAGTGGATCTACGCCAACGCGCGGCGAGCGCTGTTAGAGGGGCTCGGGCACGGCGTCACGCATGTGCAGGCGTTTGTGGATACCGACACGCGGGCGCGTCTCGAGGCGATCCGCGCCGTGATTCGCCTGCGCGAGGAGTTGCGGGGCGTGGTGGAGGTCCGGGTCGTCGCGTTCCCGCAAGACGGCGTGCTGCGGGATCCGGGGGCGGAGACGTACGTGCGGGACGCCGTCAAAATGGGCGCCGACGTCGTGGGCGGCATTCCATGGATCGAGCGCACGGAGGCAGACGCACGCGCGCACACGGACCAAATGCTCCGGCTCGCCAAGGAGTTCGACCGCGACGTCGCGTTCCTCGTGGACGACACCGGTGACCCCCGGCTGCGCACAACCGAGTTGCTGGCGCGGGCCGCGCTCCGCGAGGGGTGGTGCGGCCGGGTGACGGCCTGCCACGCGCGGGCGATGCGCCTGTATCCGGACGCCTACTTTCGCGAGCTCGCGGCGTTGTGCCGCCGGGCCGGAATGGCGTTCGTCATGGACCCGCACACCGGCTCGCTGCACCTCCGATTCGCCGAGCTGCTGGCCGCGGATGTTCCGGTCGCGCTGGGGCAGGACGATATCGCGGATGCCTATTATCCGTACGGGCGCCACAGCATGCTGGAGGTCGCGTTCCTCGCGTCGCACATCACGGGGCCCCCGTCGTTCGCACAGATGGACACGCTCTTCGACATGATCACCACGCACGGCGCCCGTGTCCTGCACCTCCACGACTACGGGTTGGCGGTCGGGCGGGCGGCGCACCTCGCCGTGCTGCGCGCCCAGACGGTCCACGAGGCGCTTCGATGCCACGCGCCGCCGCGCTATGTAATCAGCCACGGCCGTTTGGTCGCCGAGACGACCGAGACGACGCGCCTGTCCCTGTAGGGGCCGAGCGCGGGCGTACACCCTCGGGCACTCAGACGGTACGGTCGCCGGGACGCGGAGCGCCGGCAATTGCCGGCAAAGCGCTACAGGTCCACGCGGCCGCTCACGCAGGTAATCGTTCCACCGCCGACCCAGATCGTCCCGCCGCCGTCGCGTGAGATGTGGACGCGGCCGGCGCATCCCATGGCGATGCCCTGGCTTGCGACATACGGTGAGCGCGCCCGGCCGCTGTCCAACAGCCACTGCGCCAGCGAGGCGTTGAGGCTGCATTTGCTTTGCGCCGGGGGGCGTCTTCTCGGCCGGCGGCCGGTACGGTACCTGCCTGCGGCTCAGTTGCGGCCGCAACTGGGAGCCACGCATCGAGCGCGGCCTGCGCACGCTCGGCGCGCTCGCCACGTCCGCGCTCACCCGGACAAGCGTCCGCACCGCGCATGCCGGCCATCCCGGGAACTCCTGAGGCGCCTGCGTCGCTCATCTGAATCGCTGCCGGGCAAACGACCAGGACATCGGATCACAACGCGGGACGGCTGCGCTCCGGGAGGTGAGAGATGGCAAGAACGCTTGTTGCATTCGCCGTGCTGTGCGCGGTGGCGGCGACCATTGGTGCGGGGTACGGGACGGCGCGTGCGGATGAGAACAGCCCCTGGGTGGCGAGCCCCCCGCCACCGCTGCAGTATGAGGCCGTCCCCGCCATGCCGGGGCCGGCCTACGTCTGGGTGGCCGGCCACTGGCAATGGGCCGGGCGATGGGTGTGGATCCCCGGGCGCTGGCAGTACCCCCCCTACCGCGGCGCCCGTTGGGTGCCCGGCCGGTGGGTCCGCGGCGCGTATGGCTGGGTCTGGGTGGCCGGATACTGGGCAGGCGGCGGACCCGGCTACGCCGTCGTCGCCGTGTCGCCTCCGCCGCCACAGGTTGAGGTCATCGGTCCACCCCCGTTTGTCGGCGCCGTGTGGATCGCGGGATATTGGCGTTGGGCGGGCGCGCGTTGGATCTGGGTGCGGGGATTTTGGGTGCGGCGTCCATGGCCCCGCGCCGTTTGGGTGCCGGGCCGATGGGTAGCCCGGGGCGGCGGCTGGATCTGGGCCGCCGGATACTGGCGATAATCACCATCCTGAACGAGCGGGGCCGGGATCATGCGAAGCCGCGTGGCGGGCGTGGTCGCGGCCCCCGGCGTTCACGGTCGTTGGTCAGGCCCGCCGTGATCCGCGCGCCGGAAATGGCCGGCGCTACGGCCGTCTCGACAGCCGGTCGAGCACGTGCGCCAAGCGGCTGTCCACGATTCGAAGATACCTGGCAGGATCGACATTCCGGCCGCTCACGACCACGGCAACGTCGCGCTTTCCGGGCTTGATCTTGCCCTCGAGGAGCGCCGCGATCCCGACGGCCGCGGCTCCCTCCGCGACCAGCCGATGGGCCGCAAACAGGAGCGCCATCGCATCCCCGATCGCGCGCTCCGAAACCAGGATGAGGTCGTCCACGTAGCGCCGCACGATCGCGAACGTGAAACGATTATCCCGGCCGATCCCGCCCTGCAGGCTGTCCGCCAGCGTGGGGGCTTCCGGAACGGTCACGGGCGCGCCCGCCGCCACGCTGTGGTACATGGCCGCCCCGCCTTCCATGGACACGCCGACGATCCTGATCCCAGGATCGATGAGTTTGAGGGCGAGCGCGATGCCGCCCACGAGCCCGCCCCCGGACAGCGGGACCACGACGGTGTCGATCTGCGGGTGCTGCTCGAGGATCTCGAGCGCGATGGTGCCCTGTCCCGCGATGACGAACGGGTCGTCGAACGGCTTGATCACCGCCGCCCCAGTGTCGCGCGCCAACTCATAACATCGCAGCTCCGCCTCGTCCTGCCCCTCGCCCCCCACGACCAGCGTGGCCCCGAGCCGCCGGATCGCCTCGGTCTTCGCGGCGTCGGTGCGCTCTGCCACGCACACGGTCGCGCCGACGCCGATCCGGTGCGCCATGGAGGCGACGGCCAGACCGTGATTGCCGGTGGAAAACGTGATCACGCCGCGCGCGCGGACATCGGAGGGGAGTTGTGTGATCGCGCTTGCGGCGCCGCGCACCTTGAACGACCCCGTTGCCTGCAGAGATTCGAGCTTGAGCCACACTGGGACACCGGCGGCATCCGAAAGCGGCGGCGAGTGCTCCAACGGCGTCTCGCGGACGTACGAGGCGATGCGGCGTCTCGCGCTCCAAATGGCCCGGAGCGCGGGCTCTCCGAGCTCGACGGGGTCGTGCGGCGGGGCGGGCCGATCAGGCCGCAAAGAGCCGGCGTTCAAATTGCGTGATGAGCTCGCACCCCTGGTCGGTCACGCGCACCGTCTCCGAAAACCCCATGGCGAGCTTGCCGGGTGGGGCCGGAGGTTGCCAAATTCGATCCGTCCACCGGTGGGGTGGACGATGTTGCGGATCAGGCCGCTCCCCGTAGAACGACGGCACGACCGCGCACTCCGCGCACCCCAGGGCCGCCCGCACCGCCCCCCAGCGCCGTTCAATCTCCGCGGGAGTGAATATCGCCACCGAGCCACCCTCCCCGGCCACGCCCCGCACGCCGCGGGCTGCGCCGCGTCACGACACCACCGTCCCGAACCGCCGCATCGACAGGAACCCGACCGGACGGGGCGTCTCACCGTCGAGCGCGAGATCGGCCAGCACCTCGCCGACGACGCTTGCAAACTTGAACCCGTGCCCCGAGAACCCGCACGCGAGCACGACGTGCGAGTGGGCCGGGTGATGATCGATCACGAAGTGGCCGTCCGGCGTGTTCGTGTACATACACGTCGCGGCGTGCAGGAGCGGCCCCGCGGCGTCGGGCAGGAACAGCGCAAGGTGCCGCCGCATTCGGTCGCGCTCCATCTCGCCCACCTCGCGGCGGATGGTTTCGGGCGTGGTGATCTCGCCGAACGAGTGGTGGAACGCGCACTTGAGCCCCTGCCCGTCGATGTGCGGAAAGCCGTAGACGGACGCCCCCTCATGTTCCCAGATGTACACAGGCATCTCCGCGAGCCGCTCCCGGTTCGCCGCGGGCTCGAACCAGTACAGCACCTGCCGCTCGACCGCGAGCGGGAGCTCCACGCCGCGGAGCCATGCGGACGTCCACGGCCCCGCCGTGATGACCAGCCGGCTCGCCTCGTAGGCACCCGCGGACGTGCGCACGGTCACGCGGTCGGCCGCCGCATCCCACGCCGCGACGGGCTCGTTGAAGTGCAGCTCCGCCCCGTGCTGTTCCGCCAGGCGCGCGTGGGCCGCGAGGCACTCCTCGGGGCGGAGGATCCCGGCGTGCGGCTCGGCCAGCGCGACCGCGCCCTCGGGCGCACGGACCAGAGGATACCGGCGGGCCAGATCCGCCGGTGTCAGCGTCTCGCACGGGATCCCGTGGGTGCGCGCGCTGAGCATGACGCCCTGGATCAATTCGGATTCCGGCGACGCGACGTACAGAGCGCCCGTCGTCCTGAGCAGGGGGACGCCGGCGTCGCGCTCCAGGGCCCGCCATAGCTCGTAGGCGCGAAGGACCAGCGGAACGTACTCCGGTGCTTCGTGATACGCCTGCCGGATGATGCGGCTGCGACCGTGTGACGACCCGCGGTCGTGCGCCGGAGTGAACTGCTCGAGGCCGAGCACGCGGGCGCCGCGGCGCGCAAGATGATAGGCGGCCGCCGTGCCCATCGCTCCGAGCCCGAGCACAATCACGTCGTGCTTTGCCATTCCCTCCATCCTCCGCGTATGGCCGGGCGCGGCGCGTGCCCGCGCCGGCGGCCTACTCCCGTTCGATCACCGCCTTGAGAAACATCCGCGTCCGTTGCTCGCGGGGGGCGGAGAGGATGCGCTCGGCCGGGATCGCCTGGGGCAGGATGACGTTGCGCCACGCCGTCCACGGTGGGAGATTCAACGCCTTGGCCGCTTCCTACTGCCCGCGCGGCACATGGAGTGGGTGAATGTCGACGACTGGTATGCCCCCATTCCCTAATGCGCGGGGGCGATTTGATCATGGAACGTCCGCGCGAGAAAGGCCCTGCACACCATTCGCGAGGGATTGTTCCGGCCGCAGCGTGCTACGGCCGTTCCCGGATCGCGTAGAGGAAGTGGGGGCGGGCGAGCACGATCGCGTCGGACGGTGCCGGAGCCGTTCGCGGTAATACTTCGATCGTGAGGTCCTCCACGTGGAGCGATCGGGCCGTGGTGAGCCTCTCGAGCAGCGCATCCCGCGCGACCGGTCCCCCGTAGGTGTAGAGCCGGTGATCCCACACCCGCGAGGTCACAAACGCCAAGCTCGGAGGCGTCGCCGTGTCCAGGATCCCGTGCGCCGCGTGCCACCAACTACCCTGCGTGCGTCCCAGGAAGAGCGCCCGTGGCTCCTCCAGCAAGAGCCGCGTGCGCCAACCGCGCGGCGCGGGCGGCGCGGCCTCGACCCGCGGCTCGAGCGCCAGCAGCGCTTCCAGGGCCGCGGCGCGGTCGGCATCCGGGGCGTCCATGCGCACCGTCCATCCTCGCACGTTGAGGAACGTCTCGGCACCGGCGTGCGGGCCGCGGAGGCGCATGAAGCCGCACTCCGTGACGCCCACGCTCCGCAGGCGCTCGCCGTCCTTTCGGAAGCCCACGGACAGCTCGCTGCCCCGCGCAAGCCACAGCGGCGCCACCAGCCTGCCGCCGTCCCGCAGTTGCGCGGCCCAGGCCGGCGACAGATCCGACACGCCGACGGTGACCTCGATTCGGTCGTACGGTGCGTGCTGCGGCGCGCCGAGCCAGCCGTCGCCCGCCAGCGTGCGGACGCGGGCATATCCCGCGGCGTCGAGGTGATCCCTGGCCTCCCGGACGATCGTCTCGTCCAGATCGATGGTCGTCACCTCGCCTTCCGGTCCGGCGAGCGCGGCGAGCAGTGCGGCATTGTAGCCGGTGCCGGCGCCGATCTCGAGAACGTGATGGCCCGGCCGCACATCGAGCTGTTCCAGCATCAGGGCCATGATGCTCGGCATACTGGACGAACTCAAGGGAAGATCGTTCGGCCCGCGCCGCGTGACGATGACATCCTGGCTGTAGGCAACGTCCAGCGGCACGCCGGGCACGAACAGGTGGCGGGGCACGGTTCGCAGAGCCGTTTCGATGCTCGGCGTGCCCCGAAAGCCTTGGCTCACGAGACGGTCCACCATCTCGTTGTGCAACGCGCGCACGGGCCGGTAGGTCGAGTGGTGCGCGTAGACGCGTGTGTCCCACTGCGCCGCCGCGCCCGTCTGCTCGAAGAGCGCCTGCGCCTCAGGCATCGCCCGCCACGCGTCGAACGCCTGATGGCTCTCCCACTGCGTGGCGACCACGATGCGCGCGCCGTCCACGCTCGCGTGCACGCGGGCGGAGAGCAGGCCGGCCGCACGGTGCATCATCTGCTCGAACGCGCGGGCCAGCCGGTCCGTGCACGCCTGTTGATGCCCCGGGTCCCCGGCCCAGGTGATGATCACCGTCGTAGGTCCGGCGTGCTGTGCACCGCGCGTCACGGCATCGGTCTCCTGTGGCTCCAACGCTACCGTCCGGCCACAGGCCAACTATACGCAAGTGGAGCCTTCGATGCTACCGTTTCGGTGCAACGCGGATGTCGCCGTACGCAATATCGAGCAGCGCGTTGAACCTCGGGATCTCGATCCGCTGGCGCAGCGGAAGCCACGCGCCGGCGGCCTGCGTGTACTCCTGGGTGGTGTCGACCCGCCCCCACCCGTACTGCAGCGTGTCCTCGGTTACCAGGCCGCGTTCGTAATCGACCCACCCCATCATCCACCGCGGCTCGGTGTCGGGCGCCAGCGCGCGGCCGTAGACCAGGTAGTGGGGGCGGCCGTCGACGAGCTTCTCCCCGAGCACGTCGAACTGATATCGCGGCAGCAGCGCGTCCGCGCGATCGCGATCGGCGAGCAGCCGCTGAAGCACGACATGCTGGATCGCCCAGCACACCGGCGTCCGCGTCGCTTGGTCCATCTTGAGCGCGGACCGGTCGCGCCACACTTCCAGCCTGCCACGAAAGGCGCACGTCGACGACACCGGAGACCCGATGCGGAACTGGATCTGAATCGTGGCGGTGGTCGGTCCCGGGGCGGGCACGGCCGCCAGGACCCGGTTGATGACGTCCGAGGCGCTGGGCATGGCTGCCGCCGCCGCGGGGCGCCACAGCGCGGCCAGGACTGCCCCAACGCCCACCGCGATCGCCACGGCGAGCACAGCCCCGGCGGGCCCGCGCACGCGCGCGCGGGGGCGAGCGGGAGGATGACCGGGCCCGGCGCGGCACGCGGCGTCCGCGACCGCGGTCACGCGCCTTCCTCCAGGGCCACACGCCCCTCCTGCCGCGCCCGCTCGACCACGCTGATGAAGACGTCCTCCAGCGAAAACCGGCCGTCTCGGATCTCCAGTACCTCCAGCCCGTGTTTGCGCAGTGAGGCAGCCAGGATCTCCTTGGCGCGATCGCCCTCGTCGTCCGCGATCACGTGGAGGCGGTCGCCGAACAACGCGATCCGCCACGGGTCGGTGTCGTGCTTCAGCGCGTCGACCGCCCGCTGCGGTTGGTCGACGCGAACCTCGAGGAGACGGCGGCGGGCCATCTCCCGGCGCTTGATGCCGTCCGGCGATCCTTCCGCCACCAATTCGCCCGCCACCATGAGCCCGATACGGTTGCATTGCTCCGCCTCTTCCAGATAGTGGGTCGTGACGAGAATCGCCGTACCGGCGTCGGCGAGGCGGTTGATCATGGACCAAAACGCGCGGCGCGCGAGCGGATCGACGCCTGACGTGGGCTCGTCGAGGAAGAGTACCGTGGGCTCGTGCATGATCGCGGCACCGAACGCGACGCGTTGCTTCCAGCCCCCCGGGAGGCTGCCCGTGATCTCCCGCTCTTTGCCCTCGAGGCCCGAGAACGCGAGCACCCACCGGCGCTTGGCATCGCGCTCGTCCGGCGGCACGCCGTACACACCCGCGAAGAAGTTGAGATTCTCCTCCACGGTCAGGTCGTTGTACAGGGAGAACCGCTGGGACATGTAGCCGACCCGCTGCCGCGCGCGTTCCGAGCGGACGCGCCCGCGCTCACCGGCGAGCTGGACGTGCCCCTGCGTCGGCTCGAGCAGCCCGCACAGCATCTTGATCGTGGTCGTCTTGCCCGCCCCGTTGGCGCCGAGGAGCCCGTAGACCTCCCCGTAGCGCACCTCGAGGTGCACATTGTTCACGGCCGTGAACGGCCCGAACCGCCTGGTCAGGTTCGTCGCTCCGATGGCGGTCTGCCCCGTGAACGCGCCGTGGTTGTGGCGTGCGGGAAACGGCGCCGGGGCAGGCTCCTGTCCCAGCCGCCGCAGCGTCGTCACGAAGACGTTCTCGAGCGTCGGCGTGTCCGCGCGCATGTCCTCGATGGGCAGGCGCGCCTGGGCGGCCGCGTCACGAAGCACCCGTTCGCCCTCGGCGGCGTCCGGCGTGAGCACGTCGAGGCGGTCGCCAAAGCGCTGCACGTCCATGACGGGGCCGCCGTGTCCGCGAAGCGCGAGCACCAACCCTTCGGCCTCGCCGAGCCGCGCGCAGCGAACCTCGAGCCGCTGCGCCCCGAGCCCCGCGCGCAGCTGCGCCGGCGTCCCCGTGGCGTGGATCTCGCCGAGATGCATGAGCGCGACCCGGTGGCATCGCTCGGCCTCGTCGAGGTAGGGCGTCGCGACGACAATCGTCAGGCCGCCGGCCGCGAGGTGGGCCAGGGCGTCCCAAAACTCCCGTCGCGACACCGGGTCCACGCCGGTCGTCGGCTCGTCCAGCAGGAGCACCCGGGGCTGCGGCACAAGCGCGCAGGTCAGTGCCAGCTTTTGCTTCATCCCGCCGCTCAATCGTCCGGCGAGGCGTCCCGAGAATCGGTCCATGCCGAACATGGCAAGATACCGGCGCGCCCGCTCAGCGACGACATCCGGGCGGACCCGGCGCAGGTCGCCGATGTAGCGGATGTTTTCATCCACGCTCAAATCGGCGTAGAGGCTGAACGTCTGGGTGAGATAGCCCGTCTCGGCGCGGGCCTCGCGCGCCGGTCGCCCGAAGATCTGCGCCGTGCCGCCCGTGGCCCGCATCACGCCCGCCAGGATTTGGAACGTCGACGTCTTGCCTGCGCCGTCCGGCCCGATCAGGCCAAAGATTTCGCCCTCCCGCACCTCGAACGCGATCCCGCGCACGGCCTCGATCGCGCCGTAGCGCTTCCAGAGCCCGCTCACGCGGATCGCTTCTTGGGGGGAGGTTCCCGCCGGCATCACGGATCCAAACACAAGATTAAATCGCTTGTTTGATCATTGTCAAGGGCACCGGCGGTGAAGGCATGCGGGCGTCGCGCTACCGGAGTGCCTCGGCCAGCAACGCGGTGAGCTTCTCGAACGCACGCTCTGCCTGGGGCCGGTTGTAGACCGGACTGTCCGGCACCGTCCACCCGTGGTAGGCGCCTTCATAGACCTCGCTCGCGTGGTTGCCGCCCCAGGCGGCGAGCGCGCGATCGAGGTTGTCGATCGCCTCCTGGGGCATGCTGCGGTCCTCCACGGCGTGACCGAAGTACAGCCGCGCGCGGACGCGGGGCAGGACGCGGTGCGGACTCGCGGCGTCCGCGGTGTAGAGCCCGCCGCCGTGGAACGACGCCGCGGCGACCACCCGATCCGGGCGCACCGCCGCGGCGCGCATCGCCATCGCGCCCGCGAAGCAATACCCGACGGCGCCGATGCGGCGGCCGGCCACGGACCGGGAAGCCGCGAGCGCATCGACGTAAACCTCGAGATCGCGCTCCATCGCCTCCGGCGTCAAGGGTCCGCGCAAAACGGCCATCCGCTTCGACCGTTCCTCGGCGCCGGCGCCCGAGGGCAACGGCAACACGGGCGGCCGCCCGGCGCGGTAAAAGATGTTTGGCATCAAGACCGTGTAGCCGAGCGATGCCACGCGCTGCGCCATGTCCCGCTGCGACTGGCGAATGCCGCCGATATCCGTGAGATGCAAAACGCCGGAACGCGCGGGACCGTCGGCTTCCTGGTAAAGTACCGCGTCGGCCGTGCCGTCCGGCATACGAAGCTGGATCTCTTCCTCGACGATCACGGGGCACCTCGGGGGTGAGACGTGGACTCGCAGTGAGCCCGGACGGGCTCTGGCGTGATGTTCTCGCCCGGCGTACCGCCGCCCTCGTGCGACCCGGCTGGGGATTTCCCCGGCGTGCCGGCGCCGGTGAGTCCCGGCTAGAGGATCCCGCGCTCCCGCATAAAGGCATCGGCGGCCGCGCGCACGGGAAACGAGGCCTGCGCCCCCATCCGCGTCACCGACAACGCGGCCACGGCATTTGCGCGGACGGCCGCGTCCCGCATCGAAAGCCCCTCGGCCAGGAACACGGCCAAGCTGCCGATGTACGCGTCGCCGGCGCCGGTGGGGTCCACCGCGGCCGCCGGCACCGCGGGGATGAGCTCGGCCGCCTCGCCGTGGACGAGCAACGCGCCCCGGGCGCCGAGGGTGACGATCACGGTTCCCGCGCCGCGTCTCTGGAGCGCTCGCGCGGCACGCTCCGCCTCCGCAGGGGTGCTCACGCGCTGCCCTGTCAACGCCTCGGCCTCCGTCTCGTTTGGAATGCAGCAGTCGGCCAGCCGCAGCATGTCGCCGGGAATCGGCGCCGCGGGCGCCGGGTTCAGAATCGTGCGGACTCCGCGGCGCTTCGCGATGCCGAGCGCCGCGCACGTCGTTTCGACCGGCACCTCGAGCTGGCACACCAAGACATCGGCCCGCTCGATGACGGGGGCGGCCTGCCGCACATCGGCAGGGGACAGCCCGAGGTTGGCGCCCGGGACGACGACGATGGTGTTTTGCGCCGCGTCATCCACGAGGATCGATGCGACCCCGGTGGGTCGCTCGTCATCGAGGACGAAGGTCGTGTCGATGCCGCACTCGGAGTAGTTCCGGCGCGCGCCTTCGCCGAACACGTCACGCCCGACCCGGCTGACCAACGCGACCTGCGCCCCGAGCCGCGCGGCTGTGACCGCTTGGTTAGCCCCCTTGCCGCCATATCCGAGGTGAAATGACCCGCCGACGATCGTCTCGCCGGCCTTGGGGAGACGAGGCGCGCGGGCGATCAAGTCGATATTCGACGAGCCGACGACGCAGATCTTGGCGCGGGACGATCCGAACGTCACTCCGCGCTCGGTCCGGGGAATGCGTCGACCGGTGGCGCCGCTATCCCGCCGGAGCGGGGGTCCCGCCGGCGTGTGTCCATTCGGATTCCACGATGCGCGGTTTGCCCGACGCGTCCCCGGCGATCACCTGCCGTCCCGCCCGGCGCCACGCGGCCGTCCCACCCAGGACGTTCACGACGCGCCGGTAGCCCATTTGGTGGAGGAACTGGCTGGCCCGGAGCGACCGCATACCGCTTTCGCAGATGACGTACACCGGCCGGTCCCGGGGCACTTCGCCGAGGCGCGTCGCCAGCTCCGCCTGCGGAAGATTCACGGCCCGCGGCACGTGCCCGTACGTGTACTCTTCCGGCTCGCGCACGTCCAGCAGGACCGCGTCCGCCGGCAACCCGTCGAGCGCCTCGATGCCGACCTCCTCCACGAGCGGGAGCCCGGTCAGCATCGCCCATGTCGCGTCCGCCCGGCCGCGGTTCGTGGCTTCGATCGCGACCATGTTGAGCGGCCGGGCCGGCACGCTGCCCGACAGCGTCGAGACGAACTCGGGCCGGCTGAGGCGGAGGACCGGGTTGAAGAGACGCTCGAACCCAATGGTCGTGCTCGGGCGGCCGCACATCCCCTTGCCGCACGGTCCCTCGAAGTGTCCGGGAAACACCGCGACCCAGTCCGGCAATCCCAGGAGGCGCGCGACGCTCTCGTATTGCACGGCGGCGTCCCCGCCGCCGAAATCCGGGCGCCCGACATCGCCGACGAGCAGTGAATCGCCGGTCAGGACCATCGACGGCTCCGGGCTGCGCGGCGGGTTGATCACGAGGACGGAGAGGAGCTCCGGCCGGTGCCCCGGCGTGTGAAGGATCCGCAGGCGAAGCTGGCCCAGCGGCAGCTCTTCGCCGTCGCGCAGGCCCCGGAACGGATAGGTGACCGCCGCCGACTCGTGGAAACAGAGCTCCGCACCGTGCTCCGCGGCCAGCCGGCGCGCCCCCGAGACGTGGTCGGCGTGCACGTGGGTGTCGATGACGTACTTCAAGCGGAACCCGCGTTCGCGCAGCAACTCGTCGTACTGGCCGGTGTCGAGCGCGGCGTCGACGACCGCGGCCTCGCGGGACTGCCGCGAGGCGATGAGGTACGACGCGCATCCGCAGCGTTCATCCAGGAACTGCTTGAAATACATACGTCCCCTCCGGCGCGGCGCAAGTGGCGTGGGGCTTCCACCACGCGCTACGCAACACCTGCCGCACGGGATGCCGGGCACAAGGACGCCTCGCGGATCACGCCTGCATCATGCTTTGTGGATGCCCCGCCAGAGCGGCCTCGGGACCGCACCGATTAATGCGGCGGCAAGCGGGAAAACCCAACCGGCATTTCAATGCCGGATCGCAGGAGGTACCGACACCGATGAAGGTGCCAAAACAGATCGTCATCGTCTCGACTGGAATCGTGATCGCGGGAGCAATCGCAGCATCGCCGACATGGGGACAACAGACGCCGGGAACACCGGCCCAGCCCGTGCAGCCTAACCAGCCCCAGCCGAATCAGCCGCAGCCCACCGTGCCCACACAGCCGAACCAGCCTGGGCAGCCGACCCAGCCAAATCCGCCAGGGCAGCCCTGCGGCCCGGGTACGCCGGGGCAGCCGTCCCAGCCGGGCCAGATGCCGGGACAGCCGACGCAACCCGGTCAACCATGCACCCCGCAGACTCAACCGGGCACCCAACCCGGCCAGCCCGGCCAGCCCGGCTCGCAGCCGGGTCAAGTCCCGGTGCAGCCGACGCCACAGGGGACGCAACCCGGCCAGCCCGGCTCGCGGCCGGGTCAATAAGGTGCATCGTCGGGGCCGCGCCGGCAACGGCGCGGCCCCCTTGGCAGCCCTCGCACCGCACGATGGCGGCCTGCCAGGAACCGCGTTTTCACCGCGCGAAACTCCCTCGCGACACTTACTTTTGACGTGACGCGGGAGGACGCCGATGAGTGCGAAGCGCATGGCCGGCGGATCGCGCCGGCGCCGCGCAACAACACGGAAAGCTCCCCGCACACGGCCGGCGCGCGCCGTGCGCGCAAAGGCGGCGCCGCGCCGAGCACGGGCGGTGGAGAGCCGCGGGCTGGACAAGAACCTCCGGGACGACGTCATTTATCTGCTGCGCGGAAGGGGCGCGCACGTTACGTTCGAGCGGGCGGTGGAGACGATGCCCCCCGAGCTTCAAGGGACGAAGCCGGCCGGCGTGCCGTATTCGGCGTGGCAGCAGCTCGAGCATCTCCGGCGCGCGCAGCGCGACATCCTGGACTATGTCCGGGATCCTGACTACGTCGAGAAGGCATGGCCCGACGACTATTGGCCGGAGGCGGCCCCGCCGTCCCTGCAGGCATGGGCCGATGCCGTCCGCGCGTTCGAGGCGGACCGCCAGGCGTTCATCGATCTCGTCGCGGACCCCAAGACGGATCTGTTGTCCCGAGTCCCGCACGACCCCAAGGGCCCTTCGATCCTGCACGAAGCGCTGCTCGTCGCCGACCACAACGCGTACCATCTCGGGCAGTTGCTCGTCCTCCGGCGGGCGCTCGGCGCCTGGACCGACGAGTGAGCGCGCCGGCGCCCGGCGCCGGCGCGTGACCGTGCGGCAGGCGGTTCTGCGGGCCCCGTATGAGCTCACGCTCCGGGACGTTCCCGTACCCCACCCGGGGCCCGGCGAGGTCGTGGTACGCGTTCGGGCCGCGCTCACGTGCGGCACCGATCTCAAGACCTACCGCCGTGGTCATCCGCGCGTGCCCTTCGGCCCCTTCGGCCATGAGGCCGCGGGAGACGTCCTCGCCGCCGGGCAAGACGCCGAGGGGTTCCTGGCCGGGCAGGCCGTCGTATTCACACCGACCGCGCCCTGCGGCACCTGCGGCGGCTGCCGGACCGGCCGTGAAAACCTCTGCGAGACGCTGTTCGAGGAGATCGCCGTCGGCGCGTACGCGGACGCCATCCGCCTCCCGGCCCGTATCGTTCGCCGGCACCTCTTGCCAAAACCGGCGTCGCTGTCGTACATCGAGGCCGCGTTTCTGGAGCCGCTCGCGTGCGTCGTGCATGGGTGGCGGCGCCTCGGCACACCGCCGGGCCCCCGCGTCGCGGTCGTGGGGACCGGCTCGATCGGGTTGCTTCACGTCCGCGAGGCGCGCCGCCGGGATCTCGAGGTGGTTGCCGTCGGGCGGCGGGCCGCGGGGCGAGACCAAGCGATCCGGGCAGGCGCGTCCCACGTCATCGACGCCGGCGGCGCTGACGTCGGCGCGTCGTTGAGAGACATCTGGCCGGGCGGTCCCGATGTCGTCATCGAGTGCACCGGATCGGAGCCGGTGTGGCGTGCGGCGCCATCCTGGGCGGCCTCCGGCGGTCGGGTGCTGCTCTTCGGCGGGCTGCCGGGAGGCACGATGCCGGCGTTCGACGCGACCCGGCTTCACTACGGGGAGGTCGACCTGATCGCCGCGTTCCACTATGGCACCGAGGACGTACACGACGCCCTCGCGCTGCTGTCGTCGGGCGCAGTCCGACCTCGTGATCTCGTCACCGGGGTGCGCCCGCTCGCCGCCATCGTCGAGACGTTCCGCGACCTCGATGCCGGGATTGGCGCCAAGTATGCCGTGCTGCCGGAGGGCTCGGCGTGGATCTAGCGCCTGCGCCGGGACCGCCCTCCGAACCGCGCGGAAGACCGGTCAGGCCGGCGACGACGCTCGCCGCCGTCTATCACGCCGCAGGGGACCTGCGGCTCGAGCAGATCGCGTTGCCGCGACTCGAGGCCGGCGACATGCTGGTGCGGATCCGCGCGTGCGGCCTGTGCCCGGGTGAGATCATGGACTGGTACATGTCGCGCAAGGCGCCCGTCCCGCTGGGCCACGAGCCCGTGGGCGAGGTCGTGGAGGCGGCGGACGGGGCGGCCTTTCGAGCCGGCGAACGCGTCGTGGTCCACCATCACGCGCCGTGCCTGGCGTGCCGCTCATGCCGGCGCGGCGACTACGTGCACTGCGCCACGTGGGGACCGCGGCGGCTCATTCCCGGCGGGCTCGCGGAGTACGCGGTCGTGCGGGCGCCGGCGTCGGCCGAGGCGATGCGCGTCCCCGATGAGCTGTCGGACGACGCGGCCACGTTCGTGGAGCCGCTCGCCTGCGTCCTCAAGTCGCTGCGGCGGGCCCGGCTGCGGGGCGGCGATCGCGTGCTCGTCGTGGGCGCCGGCGTCATGGGACTCCTACATCTCCTGGCGGCACGGGCAACCGGCCGGCCGAGCCAACTGCTCGCGGCGGACCGCGTCGCGGCCCGCCTCGCGCTTGCCGCGCCGCTCGCGGACGCTACGATCGACGTCTCCCGTGATCCGATCGACGAGGCCACGGCGGCCCTCACGAGCGGCGCCGGCGCCGACGTGGTGATCGTGTGTCCGGGCAGCGTCGAGGCGTTGGAGGCCGGGTGTCACGCCACCGCGCGCGGCGGCACGCTCGTGATGTTCGCGCCCACGCCGCCCAATGTCCGCTGGCCGCTTGGGGTGCACGAGGTGTTCTTTCGCGAGATAACGCTGGTGCCGTCGTACTCCGCCGGCCCGGTGGATATGCGCGAAGCGCTGCAGCTGCTCGCCGGCGGCCTGGCCGTCGAGCCGCTCATCACGCACCGCCTGAGCCTAGGGGACGTGCAGCGCGGCTATGCCCTGCTTCGAACCGGGGTGGATGCGCTCAAGGTGATCGTGCGCCCGTCCGCGTGACTCGCACCCCGCTACCAATGCTATCGCCGGCTCCCGCGCGCGTGCAGCCACTCCTTGGACGGGATCACACAGAGGAACCCGAACGGCTCAGCGCCGAGCGTCTCGAATTGGTGCGGCTCGTCCGGGGGGATATAGACCGCATCGCCCGGCCCCACCTCGCGGATATCAGCGCCGAGCCGCGCCCGTGCCCGACCGCGCAGCACGACGATGCCGTGGTCGTGCGCGTGACGATCGGAGGATGTCCGCCCGTCGGGCGGGATCTCGAAATAGCGGATCGCAAAATTGGACGCACCTTCCCGCGGGCCGATCAGAACCGACCGGCAGTTGCCCGCGCTCGCATCGCCGCCCTGATACGGCTCCGGTTCGACCCCCTCCCACGCGAAGCTTCCGTCCCGTCCGGTCTGCCGGTGAACGACGCCCATCGTACCAACCCCGCGGTGTTGACATGACACGCGGCCTCGCGCCGCGGGTCTCTGCTCAGCGGCCCCCGCTCACGTCCAGGATGGCCCCGATCGTGTAGGAGGCGGCCGGCGATAGCAGCCACAGGATCGCTTCGGCAACCTCGTCCGGGGTTCCCACGCGCCGGGCCGGCACAAGCGGCGCCAGGCGTGCGAGACGGCCGGGATCACCCGCGTGGATCTCGGTCTCGATCAGGCCGGGCCGCACGGCGCTGACGCGGATCCCGTCGGCGGCCACCTCGCGCGCCAGCCCGATCGTAAAGGCGTCCACCGCCCCTTTGGTCGCCGCGTAGTGCACCCACTCGCCTGCGCCGCCGAGCCGGGCGGCCGCGGACGAGACGTTCACGATGACGCCGCCCCGGCCCCCGGCCTGCCGGGACATGCGGCGCACCGCTTCCCGCGCACACAAGATGGTGCCCGCGACGTTGATGCCGAGGAGACGCCACAGGTCATCGGCCGTCAACGCGTCGAGCCGCCCGGGGCGGCCCGCCGCGCCCGCGTTGTTCACGAGCGCGGTCACGGGACCGAGTTGCTGCACGGCCCGATCGAAGAGCGCTACGACGTCGTCCTCTCTGGCCACGTCTCCCTGAATCGCCAGGGCTCGTCCGCCCGCCGACTCGATGGCCCGCACCACGCCGGCCGCGGCCGACGCGTCCCGATGGTAGTTCACCGCGACCGCATAGCCGCGCGCGCCCGCCAGCCGCGCGACGGCCGCGCCGATCCCGCGGCTCGCGCCGGTGACCACGACGACCTGCCTGCCCGCGTCCTCATCGGTGGTTGTCATCGCATCCCTCCTACTCCCCCGCGGCGCCGGCGCCCGGACCGTGCTCAGCCGCCCGACGCGTCGCCGTAGTCCACGCGCACGAGATACAGCGCGTGTGCGGGCGCGGTCGGTCCCGTCCGCCGGTTGTCGGGATCGTCGAGAAAGCGGGCGGGCGCCTCCGGCTCCAACCGGCCCCGCCCCACCCGCACCAGCGTGCCGACGAGCGTCCGCACCATGTGGCGCAAAAACCGGTCCGCGGTGATCGTGAGCGCGAGCAGATCGCCGTCGTGCCGCCAGACCGCCTCGCGCACGACGCACGCCGTCGTCTTGGCGTGGCTTCCGGCCCCGCGGTAGGCGGCGAAGTCGTGCCGGCCGACGAGTGGCGCGAGCGCGCGGCGCATCGCCTCGGCATCCAGCGGCTCGGGCACGTGGTAGGCGCGGTGCCGCCGCAGCGCCGACGGCGCGCGCCGGTTGAGGATCTCGTATCGGTAGGTTCGCGCCACGGCATCGTACCGCGCGTGGAAGCCGTCCGGCGCGTCCTGCGCCGCCAACACGCGAACGTCGGGCGGTAGATGGCCGTTGAGCGCCGCGGGCATCCCGCCCGCCGCGATCCGGCTTCGCGTCACGAGGCTCGCGACCTGACCGCACGCGTGCACGCCCGCGTCGGTACGCCCCGCCCCCACCACGTCCGTCGCCTCGCCCGTCACCGCGGCGACCGCGGCCTCGAGTGTGGCCTGCACCGACGGCGCGCCCCGCGCCGCGCTTCCCCGTTGCCGCTGCCACCCGCAATAGCCGGTGCCGTCGTACTCGATCAGCAGCTTGAGCGTGCGCATACCGGGCGCGATCAGCGGCCCACGACGGCCCGCCATAAGGAAGGCGGCACGAGCACCACCGCGGCGACGAGCAGGAGCGCGCCCGCGGCGACGTAGTCCCGGATGGCGACGCGCAGCTCCTTCATCCGCGTGCGGTGCTCGCCGCCCCGGTAGCCGCGGGCCTCCATCGCCAACGCGAGCGCGTCCGCCCGCCGGAACGCGCCGACGAACAGGGGAACGAGCAGCGGGATCAACGCGCGCGCTCGGGCGGCCAGGCTGCCGCGGGTAAACTCCGCCCCGCGCGCCATCTGCGCCTTCATGATGGTCTCGGTCTCTTCGAACAGCGTCGGGATAAACCGAAGCGCGATCGTCATCATCAGGGCAAGCTCGTGCGCCGGGACGCCAACGCGCCGGAACGGCCGAAGCAGGCGCTCCAATCCGTCGGTGAGCTCCACCGAGGACGTGGTAAACGTCATCACGGTCGTGGCGGCGACGAGCAGAATCAACCGGTATCCGTAGAACACGCCCGCGGCCAGGTTTTCGCGGGTGACGACGAGCGGCCCGCGCCGGAACAGCACGTGGCCGCCGCTGTCACCGAACACGACCTGAAACACCACGGCAATGCCGACGAGCCAGAACACCGGACGGAGGCCGCGCAGGGCGTACGCGGGCCCGATGCGACCCGCCGCGAGCACGCCCGCCAGAAACGCGGTCAAGACGGCCAGCCCGGCGAGGGACCGGGTCCCGAAGACCACCCCGACGAGCCACATCGTCCCGAGGAGCTTCGTGCGCGGATCGAGGCGGTGGACCGGCGACTCCGCCGGCACGTACTGCCCCAGCATGAGCCCCCGCAGGAAGTTCATCGCATCCGCCTCACGGAACCTTCTTCGGCGCCGGGCGCCGGCCGGCCACGCCGGCCAGGACGTCGAGGATCGCCCGGCGCGCCTCCTCCACCGTCAGCACGTCCGGCCTCACCGGCACGCCCCGCTCCCGCAGGAGGCGCGCGCACTCGGCGACCTGCGGCACCCCGAGCCCGAGGGCCGCAAGCCGGGCCGGGTCCGCGAATACGTCGCGCGTCGGGCCCTGGGCGACCACCCGGCCGCGGTCCAGCACGACAACGCGCCGGCACAGGCGGGCCACGGCGTCCATGCTGTGCGAGACGAGCACGATCGTCAGGCCCCGCGCGTTGCGCAGCCGCATGATGTGGTCCAGGATCTCCCGCCGGCTCGCGGGATCCAGGCCGGCCGTCGGCTCGTCCAGAATCAGCATGCGGGGCTCCATCGCCAGGAGCCCGGCGATCGCCACCCGGCGCATTTCCCCGTTGCTGAGCGAGAACGGGGAGCGCGGACCGAACACCGCGGGATCGAGCCCAACCTGCGCGAGCGCCCGCGCCGTCCGTTCGCGGACCTCATCCGGCGCGAGCCCGAGGTTCCGCGGGCCGAAGCCGACGTCCGCGGTGACGGTCTCCTCGAACAACTGGTGCTCCGGGTATTGAAACAGCAGGCCGACCTGCTGCCGCACGCGCCGCCGGTCCACTTCCCGAGCGTTGATGTCGACGTCGTCGAGATACACGCGCCCCGCGGTCGGGCGGAGCAGGCCGTTCAGGTGCTGCACCAGGGTGGACTTGCCCGAGCCCGTGGCGCCGATGATACCGATGACGTCGCCGGCCCCGATCTCTAAGGACACGTCCTCGAGCGCAGTGGCCTCGAACGGACTCCCGCGTTGATAGACGTGTGTCACGCCCTCGCAGCGAATCACGCCTCGCCCCTGCCGCGCCGGTACGCGGCCGCCACCGCGTCCGCAAGCTGCGGCGCCGTCAGCAGGCCCGCCGGCAGCGCCACCCCGGCCGCGGCGAGACCGCGTGCGAGGGCCACGATCGGCGGAGCTTCGAGACGGAGGTCGCGCAGCGCGTCGTCGCGCGCAAACACCTCCGCCGGCGTACCGGACAGGGCCACCGTGCCGCCCGCCAGCACGACGACGCGGTCGGCCAGCGCCGCCTCCTCCATGGAGTGGGTGATAAGCACCAGCGCCAGCCCCTCGTCGCGGCGCAGGCGCAAGACGGTCTCCATGACCTCCCGCTGTCCCGCCGGATCCAGCATGGAGGTCGCCTCGTCCAGCACGAGGCAGCGCGGGCGCATCGCCAGCACGCCGGCGATCGCGACGCGCTGCTTCTGGCCGCCGGACAAGAGGTGCGGCGGGCGGCGGCGGAGCGCCTCGAGCCCGACGATGCGTAGGGCCTCATCCACCCGGGATCGGATCTCCGCCGGCGGGAGGCCGAGGTTTTCGCAGCCGAACGCGACATCCTCTTCCACCACGGCGGCGATGAGCTGGTCGTCGGGGTGCTCAAAGATCATGCCGACGCGCTGGCGGACCGCCCAGACGGCGTCCCGATCGCGCGTGTCCAGCCCGTCGACGATGACCTCCCCGGCGGTCGGCAGCAGGAGCGCGTTGAGGTGCTTCGCAAGCGTGCTCTTCCCCGACCCGTTGCCGCCGATGAGGGCGACGCACTCGCCGCGACGCACGTCCAAGTCCACGCCGCGAAGCGCGGGCACGGGCTCGCCGGCGCCGGGCTCGTAGGTGTGGAAAAGCCCCCGCACCCTGATGAGCGCGGGGGCAAGGTCACTCATGTTACGGCGCGCCGCCGGCCGTGCGGCAGGCGGCGGGCGCTACTTGATGAGCTCGAGGACCGCCATCGGCGCCGCATCCCCGCGCCGGGGCGCCGTCCTGGTAATCCGCGTGTAGCCCCCGCGGCCCTTTTGATAGCGCGGCGCCACCGTGGCGAACAGCCGCTTGACCGCCGCGCGGTCCGGCAGGACGCGTGCCACCTGCCGCCGGGCGTGGAGGTCATTCGCCAGGGCCAGATCGATGATGCGGTCCGCGATCTTCTTGGTCTCCTTGGCCTTGTGCTCGGTCGTGACGATGCGCTCGCGCTCGATCAATGCCAGCACCAGACCGCGGAGCAGCGCCGTGCGCGCGCCGGTATCGCGGCCCAGGCGGCGTCCCTTTTGCCCCAGGCTCATCACGCACCCCGCCGGCGCAGCTCGAGCCCCAGGGCCGCGAGCTTCTCTTTGACCTCGTCCAGCGACTTGCGGCCGAAGTTCTTGACGTTGACGACCTCGTCCTCCGTCCGCTGGAGCAGATCGCCGAGGGTATTGATCCCCGCGCGCTTGAGGCAGTTGTACGGCCGCACGGAGAGGTCGAGCTCCTCGATCGGCATCGCGGCGAGCTTAGTCGTCTCGTCGGCCTGCGGCCCCACCGCGACCTCGGTGCCGGCCGCCGTGCCCACGAACAGGCGGAAGTAGTCGATCAGCAGGCGCGCCGATTCCTGCAGCGCGTCCTCCGGGCGGATGCTGCCGTCGGTCCACACCTCAAACACCAGCCGGTCGTAGTCCGTCGCCTGGCCGACGCGGGTGTCCTCCACCGTGTAGTTGACCTTTTGAATCGGCGAGAACACCGAGTCCACCGGGATCACGCCGATGACGTGCTCGCTCTTCCGGTGCCGCTCCGCGGGCACGTACCCCTTGCCGCGCTCGACCACGAGCTCCATCACGAGGTGCGCGTTCTTGCCGTCGAGCGTCGCGACGTGGAGGTCGGGATTGAGAATCTCCACCTCCGCGTCGGGCTGGAGATCTCCCGCCGTGACGTCCTTCTTGCCCTTCACGTCCAGCCGCAGCAGCTTCGGCTTGTCGCTGTGGAGCTTGAACGAGAGCTCCTTGAGGTTGAGGATGATCTGCGTCACGTCCTCCACCACGCCGGGGACCGTCGAGAACTCGTGAAGCACGTTCTCGATCTTCACGGAGGTCACCGCGGCGCCGGGGATCGAGGACAACAACACCCGCCGGAGCGCGTTGCCGAGCGTCACTGCGAAGCCGCGCTCCAGGGGCTCGACCACGAACTTGCCGTAGGTGTCGGACAGCTCGCTGTATTCGATCTTCGGTTTCGTAATCTCCCACACGCCTGTCGACCCCCTCTGGGGAGTGCGCACCGCCGCCAGCATCTGCTCGTCGAACGCCATGTCGCCGCCTCTTCCGTTGGAATTACCGGGAATAATATTCAACCACCAACTGCTCGTGCACCGGCGCGTCGATGTCCTCGCGCGCGGGGAGCGTCAGCACCCGCCCGCTCAGCGCCTCGGGACGATATTCCAGCCACGCCGGGACACCCCGCCCGGGCGGGTTCCCGGCCAGCGTCTTGAAGTGCGGCAGGCTGCGGCTGCCCTCCGCCACCGCGATCGTCGCCCCTGGCCGCACAATCGCCGACGGCACCGTGAGGCGGCGGCCGTCGACCGTGATATGACCGTGCGCCACGATCTGGCGCGCCTCCTTGCGGCTGCCGCCCAGCCCGAGCCGATAGACGACGTTGTCGAGACGGCACTCCAGCAGCTGCAGCAGCCGCGTGCCGGTGACGCCCTTGGCCTGGGACGCCACCTGGAAGTACCGCTTGAACTGGCCCTCGTAGGTTCCGTAGAACCGGCGCAGCCGCTGCTTCTCGCGGAGGCGCACCGCGAAGTCCGAGGGCTTGCGCCGGCTCGGCGGGTGCATCCCCGGCGGCGTCGTGTCCTTCGCGACCGGGCACTTGTCCGTGTAGCACTTCTCGCCCTTGAGGTAGAGCTTCATTCCCTCACGGCGGCACAGCCGGCACACCGCGCCGTGGTAGCGTCCCATGGCCCCTCCTACACCCGCCGCCGCTTCGGCGGCCGGCAACCGTTGTGCGGAATCGGCGTCACGTCCTTGATCAGGTTCACCTCGAGCCCCGCGGCCTGGAGCGACCGGATCGCCGCCTCACGGCCGGATCCCGGTCCCTTGACGTAGACCTCGACCTGCCGGACGCCGTGGTCCATGGCCTTTCGCGCGGCGTTTTCCGCGGCCAACCCGGCCGCGAAGGGGGTGCCCTTTCGGGATCCCTTGAACCCCGAGGTGCCGGCGCTCGCCCACGCGAGCACGTTCCCCTGAAGATCGCTGATCGTCACGACCGTGTTGTTGAACGTCGACTGGATATGCGCGATCCCCGCCGGCACGTGCTTGCGTTCCCTGCGCTTTCCGGTGGCCATCTCGTCCTCCCGCTCCCCGAGCTCCTACGATGTCGCGGCGGCAGGCGATGCCTTTGCCCGGCGCGCGCCGACCGTCTTCCGCGGACCCTTACGTGTCCGCGCGTTCGTGCGGGTGCGCTGCCCGCGCACCGGGAGACCCCGGCGGTGGCGCTGGCCGCGATAGCAGCCGATCTCGATGAGCCGGCGGATGTCCATGGCCACGTCCCGCCGGAGATCGCCCTCCACCTTGTAGTTGCGGTCGATGACCTCGCGTAGACGGGTCACTTCCTCTTCCGTGAGGTTCCGCACGCGGGTGTCGGCGTTGATCCCGGTAATTTGCAGGATCTCCGTCGCGCGGCTCCGCCCGATGCCGTAGATATACGTGAGCGCCACCTCGACGCGCTTGTCCCTCGGCAGATCCACCCCTGCGATACGCGCCATCCGTCGCCTCCCCGCGGCTCACGCGCGAGCCGCTATCCCAACCTCGTGCCCGCTCGCGGTCATCGGCGCCCGCGGGCGCTCAACCGTCACCGCCCTGGAGCGGCCTGCGGCGGGCGCGCGCCGAGCCGCGCCCGCATGACCCGGACGATGCCCGCCGAGCGTCGCCGGCGCCACCCTATCCCTGTCGCTGCTTGTGCTTCGGGTTCTCGCAAATCACCATGACGCGGTTGCCGCGCTTGATGATCTTACATTTCTCGCACATCCGCTTCACGGACGCCCGCACCTTCATTGTCGCCCCCTGCCTGTCGCGTGATCGCCATGCCCGGGACGCCCGCGGGGATCCCGGATCCTTCGTGGTTACCGAAACCGATACGTGATCCGCCCGCGCGTCGGATCGTACGGCGACAGCTCCACCTTGACGCGGTCGCCGGGGAGGATACGAATAAAGTGGATGCGCATCTTGCCCGAGATATGGGCGAGCACCTTGTGCCCGCTCGCCAACTCCACCCGAAACATCGCGTTCGGGAGGATTTCGACGACAGTTCCTTCCACTTCGATGACGTCTTTCTTCGCCATCCACGCTCCCTTGGGCTGTCTTACCCGCAATCGCTTATTATACTAGACGCGTCGTCGGGAAGTCCAGTGAGCACTTCGTGCCCATCCGCGGTGACCGCGACGGTGTGCTCGAAGTGCGCCGAGAGCCGGCCGTCCTTGGTGCGAACGGTCCACCCGTCCGACTCCATCATCACCTCGTGCGTCCCCGCGTTGACCATCGGCTCGATGGCCAGCGTCATGCCCGGCCGCAGCACCACGCCGCTCCCAGGCCGGCCGAAATTCGGCACCTGCGGCTCCTCGTGGAGGCTCCGCCCCACGCCGTGGCCGGCGAAATCCCGCACCACGCTGAAGCCGTGGCGCTCCGCGTACCGCTGGATCGCCGCTCCCACGTCCCCGAGCCGCGCCCCGGGCCGCACGGCGCGAATCCCCTCCGAGAGGGCGGCGGACGCCACCCGGAGGAGCTCCCGAGCAGGCTCGGACACCGTGCCGATCGGGACCGTGACCGCGCAATCCCCGTGAAATCCGTCGATCACGGCGCCGAGATCCAGACTGACGATCTCCCCGTCCCGCAGCTTCCGGCGGCCCGGGATGCCGTGCACGACCTCATCGTTGACGGAGGCGCACAGGCTCGCCGGATACCCGCGGTAGCCGAGAAACGACGGCACGCCCCCGAGTGCGCGGATCTGGTCCTCCGCGATGCGGTCCAGGTCGCGGGTGGTGACGCCGGGCACGACGGCATCGACCACGGCACAGAGCGCCCGCACCGCGACGCCGCATGCCCGCCGCATCACGGCAAGCTCCGCGGGAGACTTGAGCGCGATCATCGCCATCCTCTCATCCCGGTAACCCGGCTAGCGGACCCGGCCCGCCCGGGACTGCACGAACTCGCGAACCTCATCGTAGACGTCCACGACCGGCCGTTCCGCGTTGACGGCGAGGAAGAGCCCCCGGCGCCGGTAGTGATCCACCAGCGGCGCGGTCCACCGGCGAAACACCTCGAGCCGGTGGAGGACCGTGCTCCGCGCGTCGTCGCGGCGCTGGATCAGCTCGGTGCCGTCCAGATCGCACCGGCCGGGCACCCGCGGCGGCTTGAAGTCCAGGTGGTAGATCGAGCCGCAGACGGGGCACACCCGGCGGCCCGTGAGCCGCCGGAGCAGCACCTCCTCGCGAATCTCGAACCACACCACCGCGTCGAGGCTGCGACCTGCCCGCGTCAACCAGGCATCCAGCACGTCCGCCTGGGGCAGCGTGCGCGGGTAGCCGTCCAGGATGAATCCGCCGGCCGTGTCGGGTTCCGCGAGGCGCGTCCGCACGATCTCGTCCACGATCTCGTCCGGGACGAGATCGCCCTCCCGCATGTAGGCAAACGCGCGCCGGCCGACCTCGGTATCGTCGCGCACGGCCTGCCGCAGAATGTCGCCCGTGGAGATGTGCGGCAGGCTGTGACGCTCGCGAAAGATCTGCGCCTGGGTGCCCTTGCCGGCGCCCGGCGGGCCCATGAAAATCAGATCCATGCGGGTCCGGTCACTTCATGAAACCCTCGTAGTGTCGCATCAGCACGTACGCCTCGATCTGCTTCATGGTCTCCAGCGCCACGCCGACCACGATCAACAGCGATGTCCCGGTCAGGTACAGCGTCAGCTGGCCGGTGAAGCGCGACAGGAAGATCGGCCCGACCGCGATCAGCCCCAGGAAGACGGCACCGACCAGCGTGAGGCGCTCCAGGATCCGCGTGAGGTAATCGGTCGTCGGCTTGCCCGGCCGGATGCCGGGGATGAACCCGCCGTACTTTTTGATGTTGTCCGACACGTCCTCGGGATCGAAGCTGACGGCCGTGTAGAAGTACGTGAACGCGATGATCAGCGCAAAGTACAGGAGCGCCCCAAAGGCGCCGTTCAGGTTCAGCGCGTTGCCGACCGTCTGAACCCACGGCACGCGCGAGAACTGCGCGATCGTGGAGGGGAACTGCATCACGGAGATCGCGAAGATGATCGGGATGACCCCGGACGACGCGATGCGGATCGGGAGGTGCGTCGTCTGTCCGCCGACCATGCGCCGCCCGACGATGCGTTTCGCGTATTGAATCGGGATCTTGCGGGCGGCCTGGGTCACGACCACGACGGCCACGATGCTCAGCAGGATCACGATGATGTCGGTGAGCGCCCGGAAGATCGATGCCTCCCCGACGTTGACGAGGCCGATCGTCTGGGACAGCTGGTTCGGGAGCCGCGCCGAGATCCCGGCGAAGATGATGAGCGAGACGCCGTTCCCGATGCCGTACTCCGTCATGATCGAGCCCATCCACGTGAGGATCATGGTCCCGGCCATGAGCGTCATCAGGATCTCCGCGTAGACCAGCGGGCGCGGGGTCGTGATCGCGCCGAGGTTCCTGATCAGGACCGTCTGGCCGGCGCCCTGGATCAACGCCAGCAGCACCGAAAGATACAACGTCCACTGGCCGATCTGGCGCCGGCCGGCCTCGCCCTCCTCGCGATGGATCTCCTTGAGCCGTGGGAACACGACCTCGAGCAGGCTGAAGATGATGGACGCCGTAATGTACGGGAACACCCCGAGTGCAAAGAGCGCAAACCGGGACAACGCCCCGCCGACAAAGAGGTCGATGAACCCAAACACGTTCCCCTGCTGGGAAAACAGCTGCTGCAGCCGCGCCACGTCCACGCCCGGAACCGGGATGTGCGAGCCCAGCCGGAACAGCGCCAGCATCCCGACGGTAAAGAGAAACTTTCGCCGGAGGTCCGGGATGCGGAAAATGTTTGCCAATCCTGGAATCATGGCAGTACCTCGGCCCGTCCTCCCGCCGCTTCGATCCGCTTGCGCGCCGACGCGCTGAACGCGTGCGCCCGGACCACGAGCGCGTGCCCCAGCTCGCCCTCGCCCAAGATCTTGACCCGCGCCGCCCGGAGCAGCTTCGCCTGACGGAGCGTCGCCGGGGTCACCTCACTGCCGGCCGGGAACGCGCCCAGCCGACCGATGTTCACTTCCCCCATGGCCGGGCGAGGCCCGCCCCCGGTGAGGTTGCTGCCGGCCCCGCGGATGCCCCGCCGGTACGGCACCCGCTTGATCAGCGGGAGCTGCCCGCCCTCGAACCCGGGCCGCATCTGGCCGCCCGAGCGCGCCTTCTGCCCCTTGTGCCCGCGGCCCGCCGTGTTCCCGGCGCCGGACGCGTGGCCCCGGCCGACCCTCCGACGGGGACGGCGTGCACCGCGCGCGGGCTTGAGCCTACCGATCGTCCCGGCCATCTGCCACCTCTGTCACGGCCACGAGATGCTCGACTTTGCGCAGGGCCCCGCGCAGCGCCGGCGTGAGGGCGTGGACGCGGGACGCGCCGACCCGCCGGAGCCCGAGCGCCCGCACCGTGCGCCGCTGCGTCTCCGCGTACCCGATCAGGCTGCGGCGCAGCGTGACCCGCACCCGGGCCGCTACGCGGTCAGCCATTGCGCGGCCCTCCGCCCGATCAGGTCGGTCACCGACTTGTGCCGGAGTTGCGCGACTTCCTCGGGCCGCCGCACGTCGAGCAAGCCCTTGAGCGTCGCGCGCGCCTGGTTGATCGGGTTGTTGCTGCCGAGCGACTTCGTCAGCACGTCGCGCACGCCCGCGGCCTCCAACACGGCGCGGACCGGTCCGCCGGCGATGACGCCGGTCCCCTGCGCCGCCGGGCGCAGCATCACCCGCGCCGCCCCGTACTGTGAAACGATCTCGTGCGGGATCGACGTACCCGCGAGCGCGACCCGCATGAGGTGCTTCTTGGCGTCCTCCGTCCCCTTGCGGATCGCGTCCGGCACCTCCGAGGCCTTGCCGAGGCCCACGCCGACGTGCCCGTGCTCGTCACCCACGACGACCAGGGCGCTGAAGTTGAAGCGCTTCGCGCCCTTCGTCACCTTCGCCACGCGGTTGATCCAGATCGCCTTTTCGGACGTGAGATTGACCGCGTCCGCGCTGACACGCCGGTGCAGATACTCCAGATCAGCGGGCTTGTGCGCCGGCGGCGCCTCGACCTTGCGGGCCTTGCCCCGCGTCTTCTTCCCCTTCGAACCCTTCCCCTTAGAACGCGGCATTCACACCCTCCCTGCCGGCGGTTTCCGCACCGCCGGATCCGGCCTTAAAACTCGAGCCCGCCCTCGCGCGCGCCGTCCGCGACCGCGCGCACGCGCCCGTGGTACTGATAGCCTCCGCGATCGAACACCACCCGGACGATCCCGCGCTCCCGCGCCCGTTTCGCGATCAGCTGCCCCACGATCTTGGACGCCTCGGACTTGCTCGCCGACTGCGCCTGGGCGCGAATCTCGGGATCGAGCGTGGACGCGGCCGCGAGCGTGCGTCCCGCGCCGTCGTCGATGACCTGCACGTGCATGTGAGCGAGGCTGCGAAACACGGACAGCCGGGGGCGCTCCATCGTTCCCCGGATGCCGCGGCGGAGCCGCAGGTGCCGGCGCTGCCGCGCCTCGTTGCGATCACGGCGCTTGATCATCGATACTCTCCTTCCCTAGGCCTTGGCGCCGGCCGCTTTGCCGGCCTTGCCCGCCTTCCGGCGCACCCGCTCCCCCTGGTACCGGACGCCCTTCCCCTTGTACGGATCGGGTTCCCTGAGCGCCCGGATGCTCGCCGCGATCTGGCCCACCAGCTCCTTGTCCACCCCGCCCACCACGATCCGGTTGGGCTGCGGCGCCTCCAGCGTGATGCCCGCGGGCGGCTTGATCTCCACCGGATGCGAAAAGCCGAGCTGCAGCGCCAGCGCGGTGCCCTGCTTCTGGGCGCGGTACCCGACGCCTTGGATCTCCAAGTTGACCTGGAATCCTTGGGTGACGCCCTGCACCATATTGGCCACCAGCGCGCGGGTCAGCCCGTGCAGGGCGCGATGGAACTTGTCGTCGCTCTGCCGCGAGACCACGATCTGGTCGGCCTCCACGGCAACTCGGATGTCCGGGTGCACGGTGCGCGCCAGCTTGCCCTTCGGCCCCGAGACGTTGACCGTCCCGTCCGCGACCGCGACCTGGACCCCCGACGGGATCGGGATCGGCATCCTGCCTACGCGAGACATCTCGGGCTCCTTTCCCGCCGCGATGAGCCGCGGCCGGACGGCCGGGTACGCGCCGCCGCGCCCGCCATCACCAGACGTAGCATAGGACCTCGCCCCCGACGCCCGCCCGCCGCGCATCCCGGTCCGTCATCACACCGCGGGACGTCGACAGGATCGCCACGCCCATGCCGCCGCGAATGCGCGGCACGTCGGCGCACCGGCGGTACACGCGGAGCCCCGGCCGGCTGATGCGCCGCAGCCCGGTAATGATCCCCTGCTTGCGCTCCCCGTAGCGCAGCTGGAGCCGGATCGTCTCGGGCGCCGTCTTCTCGACGTGGTAGTCCGCGACGAACCCCTCGGCCTTCAGGATCTTCACGATGTCCATCTTCAGCCGAGACGCCGGGATGATGACCCAGTCCTGCCTGGCGATCAACGCGTTACGGATCCGCGTCAGCATATCCGCGATCGGATCGGTCGTCACTCCCACTCCCGTCACCTCACCAGCTCGCCTTCACCAACCCGGGGATTTCGCCCCGGTGGGCCAGGGTGCGCAGGCAGATCCGGCACAGCCCGAACTTCCGGAACACCGCGCGCGGCCGGCCGCAGTTGCGGCAGCGGTTGTAGCGCCGCACCTTGAACTTCGGCGTTGCCCGCCATTTGATGAGCAGGGCTTTCTTTGGCATCTACGCGGCCCCCCCGACCGGCGCGGCCTCCCGCATCGGAAGACCCATCAGGCGCAGCAGCTCCGCGGCCTCCTCGTCGGTCCGCGCCGTCGTCACGATGGAAATGTCCATCCCGCGGATCTTGTCGACCTTGTCGTACTCGATCTCCGGGAAGATGAGCTGCTCCCGGATGCCGATGTTCATGCCCCCGCGGCCGTCCAGCGACCGGCTCGACAGCCCCTTGAAGTCCTTGATGCGCGGCAGGCTGATGTTGAACAGCTTGTCCAGAAACTCGTACATGCGCTCACCGCGCAGCGTCACCTTGCAGCCGATCGGGTTCCCCGCGCGCAGCTTGAACGCCGCGATGGACCGCCGGGCGCGGGCGATCACCGGTCGCTGCCCGCTGATGAGGGTGAGCTCCTCCACCGCCTTGTCCAGGTGCCGCTGGTCCGCGAGCGCATCCGCGACCCGCATGTTCATGACGACCTTTTCCACCCTCGGCACCTGCATCGGATTCGTGTACCCGAAGCGCTGCCGCAGGGCGCCGGCGACCTCCGTCCGATACCGCTCACGCAACCGTGCCATGCCGCACCCCGATCCGTCTACGCTCTGTCGATCAGCTCGCTGCAGTGGCGGCACACGCGCACCGTGGTCCCGTCGTCCATCCGCTGGCGCCCGAACCGGACGGCACGGCCGCAGCGCGTGCACACCAGCATCGCCTTGGCCGCCGGAAACGGCATCTCTTTCTGCGCGATGCCCCCCGACGGCATCTTTTCGTTCGGCTTGGTGTGGCGCTTCGCGACCGCGACGCCTTCCACGATGATCCGCGCCTCCTTGGGGAGCACGCGCAGGACCTTGCCGCGCTTGCCGCGGTACTTGCCGTGGATGACCTCCACCGTGTCGCCCCGCCGCACGTGGATCGCCGCTCGCACCCCGCCCATCACAGCACCTCCGGGGCCAGGGAAATGATCTTCATGAACTGCTTCTCGCGAAGCTCCCGCGCCACGGGACCGAAGATCCGCGTGCCGCGCGGATTGTTCTGATCCGAGATCAGCACCGCCGCGTTGTCGTCGAAGCGAATCGAGGAGCCGTCCGGCCGCCGTGTCGGCCGGGTCGTGCGCACGACCACGGCGCGGACGACCTCGCCCTTCTTGACGGGGCTGTTCGGGATCGCCTGCTTCACGGTTGCGACGATCACGTCGCCGATGCCCGCATATCGCCGCCGGGATCCCCCGTACACGCGGATACACATGATCTCCCGCGCGCCCGTGTTGTCCGCGACTCGCAGTCGCGTGTAGTTCTGGATCATCGCGCCCGCTCCAGCACCTGTACCACGCGCCAGCGCTTGTCCTTGCTGAGCGGACGCGTCTCCGAGATCACCACCGTGTCGCCTGCCCGAGCGCTCCCCTGCTCATCGTGCGCCTTGAAGCGGCGGCTCTTGCGGACGATCTTCTTGTACAGCGGATGCCGCCCGCGCCGCGCCACCTCGACCACCACGGTCTTTTGCATCTTGTCGCTGACGACGATCCCGATCTGCGTCTTGCGCAGGCCCCGGGTGCGCGGGGTTCCGCCGGCGTTCGCCGGTGCCACGTCTTCCGCCATTACGCCCTCCCCCCGGCCGGCGTCCGCTCTCTGAGCGCGGTCAGCAGGCGCGCGATCGTGCGCCGGGCCGCGGCCACGCGGGCCGGGTTTTGCAGCTTGCCCGAGGCCCGCTGCAGCCGCAGGCTGAACACTTCCTGCCGGGCCTCCTGGAGCTGCTTTTGCAGCTCCGCCGGCGTCAGGTCCCGCAGCGACGGCCCGCTCACGCCCGCGCTCCCGTCCCGGCCGCGGCCGACCCGGCGTCCTCGACCCGATGGACGAACCGCGTACGGATCGGCAGCTTGTGGCCCGCGAGCGCCATCGCCTCGCGCGCCACGGTCTCGCTCACGCCGGCCAGCTCGAACAGCAGGCGGCCGGGCTTGACCACCGCCACCCAGAGCTCGGGATTACCCTTGCCGCTGCCCATACGCGTCTCGGCCGGCTTCTTCGTGACCGGCTTGTCCGGGAACACCCGGATCCACAGCTTGCCGCCCCGCTTCACGAAGCGGGTGATCGCCCGGCGCGATGCCTCGAGCTGCTGGCTCGTGATGTGGCCCCGTCCGAGCGCCTGCAGGCCGAATTCACCGAACGCCACCCAGTCGCCCGAGTGGGCGTCGCCACGCATGCGTCCCCGCTGCGTCTTACGAAACTTGACCCTCTTGGGCATCAGCATGCGTCTCTCGCCTCCTCTGCACCGTCACCCGCGGGAGCCGCGACGGCAACACGGTCGTCTCACCGGCTCGGCCCCGCAACTCCCCCGGCCGGCGCCGCTCCGGCAGCACATCGCCGCGATAGACCCAGACCTTCACCCCGATCCGGCCGTACGTGGTGAGCGCCTCCGCGACGCCGAAGTCGATGTCGGCCCGCAGCGTGTGGAGCGGCACGCGGCCGTCGCGGTACCACTCGTAGCGCGCGATCTCAGCGCCGGCGAGCCGGCCGCTGCACGCGATCCGGATGCCCTTGGCGCCGCTGCGGAGACTCCTCGCCACCGCCTGCTTCATCGCGCGCCGGTACGCGATGCGCCGCTCGAGCTGGCTCGCCACGTTCTGGGCCACCAGCGCCGCCTCGAGCTCGGCACGGCGGATCTCCTGGACGTTGAGCTGAATCGGCTTGCCGGTCAGCGCTTCGAGCTCTTTTTTCAACGCGTCGATCCCCGTGCCGCCCCGCCCAATGATGATCCCGGGGCGCGCCGAGTGGATCGTGATGCGCACCTGGTTGGCGCGGCGCTCGACCTCGATCCGGGAGATGCCGGCGCGGCCGAGCTTTTTCTTGATGTGCCGGCGCAGCGCCTGGTCTTCCTGTATGAGCTCGGGAAAGTTCTTTTCGGCGTACCACTTGGACTCCCAGTCCTTGATGATCCCGAGCCGCAGGCCGATCGGATGGATCTTTTGCCCCACGACGCTCCTCCTTATCCGCCTCGTTCCGCGGCGCGCCGGCTACTCACCGTCGGTCACCACGACCGTGATGTGACTGCTGCGCTTCTTGAAGACGTCGGCGCGGCCCCGCGCGCGGGCCTGCATCCGCCTGATGCTCGGCCCGCCGTCGACGTAGGCGCGCGCGATCCGCAGCCCGTCCCGGTCGAGCTCCAGATTGTGCTCGGCATTGGCCGCGGCCGACATCACGACCTTCGCCACGGCCCGGGCGGCCCGGTTCGGCGTGAACCGGAGCACGGCCAGCGCATCGTCGACGCCCTTGCCCTTGATCAACGCGACCACGGGACGCACCTTGGTGGGCGAGATCCGCACGTACCGCCCGATCGCCTTAGCCTCCATGCCGTTGTGCCTCCCCGTGCGCTCCCAGGAGCCCCGACCATACTCGAATGGGCGACCCTGGTCTGCCCTCCGCCTCCGCGACCCGACGCCTGCCTATCCGTGTCATCGGTTCGCTGAGAGCGCATGCCGCGGAGCGCCACGCACCTTGCCCCGTCGCGGGCGTCGACCGCCCGCTCCGGCCAGACCCGTCTCGCCCTGTCCCAATCCGCCTCCCATAGACACTGGTCGCGACGGGGTGCTGGGGCTCGGCGGCCCCACTCAACGCCCGCCTCATCATGAGGCCGGGGGCGTCGCCGGCGCGGGCCCGGGCACCGCGGGCCGGACGGACGTGGTCTTCTCGACGCGCGCGCCGTGGCTCTTGAACGTCCGCGTCGCGGCGAACTCTCCGAGCTTGTGCCCGACCATGTTCTCCGTCACGTAGATCGGCACGTGCTTGCGCCCGTCGTACACCGCGATCGTATGCCCCACCATCTCCGGGATGATCGTCGACCGCCGCGACCACGTCCGGATCACGCGCCGCTCGCGGGTCTTGTTGAGCGTCTGCACCTTTGCCAGCAGGTGCATGTCGACGAACGGTCCCTTCTTTACCGATCGGCCCATCTCGCGCTCCCCGCCTCCCCGGCCAGCCCGCTACTTTCTCCGCCGCACGATCAGCTTGTCGCTCGGCTTGGTCTTGCGCGTCTTGAAGCCGAGGGTCGGCTTGCCCCAGGGCGTCACCGGTCCCGGCATCCCGATCGGCGACTTGCCCTCGCCGCCGCCGTGCGGATGGCTGCTGGGATCCATGACGACGCCCCGGACCGCGGGCCGCCACCCCAACCAGCGCGTTCGGCCCGCTTTGCCCACGCTGATCGCCTCGTGCTCCAGGTTGCCGACCTGCCCCACCGTGGCGCGGCAGCCGATGTGCACCATCCGCACCTCGCCCGAGGGCAGCCGGATCTGCGCGTAGTTGCCTTCCTTGGCCATGACCTGCGCCGCGCCTCCCGCGCTGCGCACCAGCTGGCCGCCGCGGCCGATCTGCAGCTCCACGTTATGAACGGTGGTGCCGACCGGGATCGCCCGCAGCGGCAGCGCGTTGCCGGGCTTGATCTCGGCCTCCGGTCCCGAGGCGACCACGTCGCCCACGCCGAGCCCGACCGGCGCCAGAATGTACCGCTTCTCCCCGTCCGCGTACTGCACGAGCGCGATGCGCGCCGAGCGGTTCGGGTCGTACTCGATGCCCTTGACCCGGCCGGGGATCCCATCCTTGTCGCGCTTGAAGTCGATGAGCCGGTAGGCGCGCTTGTGCCCGCCGCCGCGGTGGCGGACGGTGATCTTGCCTTGCCCGTTGCGCCCCGCGCGCGAGGACAGCGGTGCCGTGAGCGAACGCTCCGGCTCGGTCCGCGTGATCTCGTCGAACGTGGGCCCGGTCTTGAACCGCTGACCCGGCGTCACCGGCTTGAACTTTTTGATGCCCATGGTCTAGGCCTCCGCCTGCCGGCGCCGCAGTGCGCGGGTGCGGACTGCGGCGCTCCGCTGCGTCACGTCAGCTTCTCGAGGTCGATCTTGTCCCCGCTCGCGAGCGTCACCACGGCCTTGCGGTACCCCGGCTCGCGATAGTAATGCTGGCCCCGCCGCCGTTCGCGGCCGCGGATGCGGATCACGTTCACCTTGGTCACGTGGACCTGGAACAACCGCTCGACCGCGTCCCGGATCACCGGCTTGGACGCGCCGCCGTTCACCTCGAACGTATACTTGTTGAGGGCCGTGCCCCGCATGCTCTTCTCCGTCACGACCGGACGCCGGATCACCTCACGAGGATCGGTCATCGCCCCAACGCCTCCTCGATCCGGGCCAGCGCCTCCCGGGTGATGAGCAGGCGGTCTGAGGCCAGGATCGCGTGCACGTTCAGGGACGACGCCGGCAGCACGCGCAGCCCGGGCAGGTTGGCCGCGGCCCGGAGCACCGCGCCGTCCGGGGACGCCGTGACGAGCAGCACCTTGCCGCCGGCGTCCACCGCCCGCAGCAGGCGCGCGAGCGCGCCCGTCTTCGCCTGCTCCAACTGCAGGCGGTCGAGCACCGCCACGCCGCCCTCCCCCGCCTTCGCCGCGAGCGCCGACCGCACGGCGAGCCGACGCACCTGCTTCGACACGCGGTAGGCGTAGCTGCGCGGTCGAGGCCCAAACGCGATGCCGCCCCCGACGAACACCGGCGCGCCGCGGCCGCCGTGCCGCGCCCGACCAGTGCCTTTCTGGCGGTAGAGCTTGCGTGTGCTGCGGCTCACCTCGCCGCGCGTGAGCGTGGCATGCGTGCCCCTCCGCCGGCCGGCGAGCTGCCAGGTCAGCACCTCGTGCAGGACCGCCGTGTGCGGCCGGATGTCAAAGACGCTCGGCGCGAGCTCGACCTCGCCGACGCGCTTGCCCTCGCTGTCGTACACCGCCGCCGTGCTCATGAACGCCCCCCGCCGGCGCGCCGCAGCAGCACCACGGAGCCCCGCGGGCCCGGCACCGCCCCCCGCAGCAGCAGCACGTTGCGCTCCGTGTCGACCTGGACGACGCGGAGGCCGCGGATCGTCGTCCGCGCGCCGCCGAGGCGTCCCGGCATCCGCTGCCCCTTGAAGACCCGCGCCACGTTGCTGGATCCGATGCTGCCGGGGGCCCGGTGCATCAAGCTGTTTCCGTGTGAGTCCCGCTGGCCGCCGAAGTTGTGCCGCTTCATCGCCCCGGCAAACCCCTTGCCCTTGCTGACGCCCACGACGTCCACGCGGTCCCCGCGGCTGAACACGTCGGCGCCCACCGCCCGGCCGATCTCGAATTGCTCATCCGCCGCCGTGCGGGCTTCCCGGATGACCCGCACGGGCTGCAGGCCGCGCTTGGCAAACGTCCCCTTGTAGGCTTTGGTGAGGTGGGCGTCCTTGCGCGTGCCGAAGCCGAGCTGCACGGCCGCGTAGCCATCGCGCTCCGGCGTGCGCAGCCCCACGACGACACAGGGACCGGTTTCCACGATCGTGACCGGCACCACGTTGCCTGCATCGTCGAAGACCTGCGTCATGCCGAGCTTCTTGCCTAGAATCGCAGGCATCGGTCGCTCCTCATCGCGCCGTTCTGGACGTCGTGTCGATCTCGATGTCGACCCCCGCCGGCAGATCGAAATGGATCAGCGCATCCACGGTCTTGGGGGTCGGTTCGAGAATGTCGATGATGCGCTTGTGCGTCCGGAGCTCGAAGTGCTCCATGGATTCCTTATCGATATGGGGCGAGCGGATGACACAGTAGACGTTGCGGTCCGTCGGCAGCGGAACGGGTCCCGAGATCCGGGCGCCCGTGCGCCGGACCGCGTCCACGATCTTTTCGGCGGACTGATCGAGTACTTTGTGATCGTACGCCTTCAGCTTGATCCGGATCTTGTTTTGCGCCATGCCCCGCTCCTTTGTCCCCGCTGTGCGATCACCCGCCCGCGCCGTCGCGGGGACAGGTTGGTGCGGCCTACTCCAGGATCTTGGCGACGACCCCCGCCCCCACCGTCCGGCCCCCCTCCCGCACCGCAAACCGCTGCCCTTCCTCCAACGCGATCGGCGTGATCAGCGCCGCCTCCATCGTCACGTTGTCCCCCGGCATCACCATCTCCACCCCGTCCGGCAGCTTCACGTCCCCCGTCACGTCCGTCGTCCGAAAGTAAAACTGCGGCCGGTACCCCGTGAAAAACGGCGTGTGCCGCCCCCCCTCTTCCTTCGTCAAAATGTACACTTCCGCCTGAAACTTCGTGTGCGGGTGGATCGTCCCCGGCTTCGCCAGCACCATCCCCCGCTCGATCTCGTCCTTCTCCACCCCCCGCAGCAGCACCCCAATGTTGTCCCCCGCCACCGCTTCGTCCAGCACCTTCCGAAACATCTCCAGCCCCGTCGCCACCGTCTTCTTCGCCTGCGCCCGCAACCCCACGATCTCCACGTCTTCCCCCACCTTCAACCGCCCCCGCTCCACCCGCCCCGTCGCCACCGTCCCCCGCCCCGTGATCGTGAAAATGTCCTCCACGCTCATCAAAAACGGCTTGTCCACGTCCCGCTGCGGCGTCGGAATGTAACTGTCCACCGCGTCCATCAACTCCCAGATGCACTGCGTCCGCTCGTCCTCCCCCCGCCCCACCTTCCCCTTCCCCTGCGCCGCCTCCAACGCCCGCAGCGCCGACCCCTTGATCACCGGTATCTTGTCCCCCGGAAACTCATACTGGTTCAGCAGGTCCCGTACTTCCACTTCCACCAACTCCAGCAACTCCGGGTCCGTCACCATGTCCACCTTGTTCAAAAACACCACGATGTACGGCACCCCCACCTGCCGCGCCAGCAAAATGTGCTCCCGCGTCTGCGGCATCGGCCCGTCCGTCGCCGCCACCACCAGGATCGCCCCGTCCATCTGCGCCGCCCCGGTGATCATGTTCTTGATGTAGTCCGCATGCCCCGGACAGTCCACGTGCGCGTAGTGCCGCTTCTCCGTCTCGTACTCCACGTGGCTGATCGCGATCGTGATCCCCCGCTCCTTCTCCTCCGGCGCGTTGTCGATCTCCCCAAACGCCATCGCCTTCGTCTTCCCCAACGACGCCAGCACCCCCGTGATCGCGGCCGTCAGCGTCGTCTTCCCGTGATCGATGTGCCCGATCGTCCCCACGTTGACGTGCGGCTTCGTCCGCTCGAACTTTGCCTTCGCCATCCCCCTGCCTCCTACGCCTCTCTGGGATCCCCCGGCCTCGCCGCCGTCCCACGGCCCCCCGGG
>Ga0209060_10000425_pt1 | contig 81138 bp, 61 predicted proteins | sample Coa_R1_8_FD_187155 | JGI IMG/M metagenome (GOLD analysis project Ga0209060, IMG submission 187155) | Surface soil microbial communities from Centralia Pennsylvania, which are recovering from an underground coalmine fire - Coalmine... | ecosystem: Environmental > Terrestrial > Soil >... | reverse complement strand
GCCGTGATCTGATAGGCGCCGTTTCCGACCTCGCGGGTGCCATTGGCATTGGGGGCAAATCCGCAGACGCATCCCGGAGGCGCAACCGGGTTCGACGCCGGGTCGGCAATAAATGCCGGCAACACGGGATTGGAGAAGTTGGGATGGTTCAGGATGTTGAAGAAATCGGCGCGCAATTGCATGGTCAGTCGCTCCGTCAAGACGGTGTCCTTGTAGATGGCGACATCCCACTGCTTGAAAGTCGGGCCAGTAAGGGAGTTGCGGCCGAGTGTTCCATAGTGGCGTGTGCCGGGTATGCAATCGGAGGCGAAGCCGCTCAACGCTGCTCCCGATGGATTACCCGGCGCTAGCACATTCACCGAGCAAGGCATGGCGAACGAACTCAGCTGCAGGAAGTTGAAGGGATCTCGCTTGTTGTAGACGACGGGCCCAACCACATCCGGACGATCGAAGCCGTCGCCGCCGCCGCTGTAATCATCTTCAAAGTTGTAGTTCAGAGTGAAAGGCTGGCCGCTTTGCAGGGTGGCCGAGCTGTCCACTCCCCACCCGTTTTTCAGCTTCGCCATGCTGCCGCTCATCTTGGGAACCGCGTAGCTGGCGATCCAGACAAAACGGTGCGGGATATTGAAATTCGACGGGCCCTTCTCCAATTGTGGCATGGTGCTGTTCTGCGGCTGGGCGGCATTCACAACAAAATCTTCGCCGTCACTGGAATTGTCGAGCGATTTCGACCAGACGTAGTTCACCATCGAAGTAAATCCGTGATAGTTGGTCAGCCGGAAGCTGGTCTGGAGCGAATGGTAGAAGGAGCTGCCCGTGGAGTTCTCCTGGAAAATATAGTCCGCGCCATTGGGGAACCCGTAATTTCTGGGAACGCCGAAATCTGCGATCGCGCCTCCCGGGCAGGGTTGAATTCCGCTGGCTGGCACAGGAGTCACACCGGGACAATCCGCTTTCCAGATTGCCTGCTGGCTCGGCTGATTGAGATCAAAGAACCGAAACAGCCGGTGCCCCTGGGATCCAACATAGCCCACCAACAGGACCGCTTTGCTGGAGAACTGGTGCTGAATATTGAGATTGTAGTTCTCCATATAAGGAGTTTTGATATTGCGGTCGAAAGAGAAGATATCGCATTCGACGTTGCAATTCGGCGTTCCGTAAATCGGTGTATTCGGAATGTAGACGCCGTTGACATTGAAGGCGGCCGGGTTGGCATTGGCCATCTGAACCGGGTCAGGCCCGATGTTGTTGTAGGCCGGTCCCGGCGCGTAGAACGTGGGATAGGGCAAGTGGCCGAGCATCATGTCCTGGGAGAAGGCGTCGAAGAACAAGCCATATCCGGCGCGCACCACCGTGCTGCCCTTTCCGTTGACGTCCCAAACAATGCTGACACGCGGCGAGAAGTCTTTCTTGTCGGGGTTATAGAGGTTCGGCAGCGCGTTCGGCCCAACCTGCTCGAGAGTGCCTGTGCTGGGAATGAAGTCGGAGAACAGGTGATTGCGTTCCGCCACGACGCCGTAATAGTCCCAGCGCAGGCCGTAGTTGAAGACGATGTGCGGCTTCACCTGGTAGGCGTCCTGATAATAAAGGCCGAAGCCATTCTCGTAGGTGTGGCGGCGGGTAAACCCGCTGTAATTGAACAGACCGAAGGATGAGGTTTGGGGCATCATCTGCAACATGTCCTCGAGCGTACTGAAGCGCATGCGCCCGCGAGAATACTTATCGAACTGCTGCTCGACACTGGTGCGGTGATATTCTGCGCCGAACTTGATGGCATGCTTGGCAATCTTCCACGAGATGTTGTCGATGAGCTGGTTGTTCGTGTCCACGCGCTGGCGGGGATCGCCGGAGGTGGCTCCCAATTGCGAGAAGAAGCCGGCTCCCCCGGTGGCATTCGGCGACAAAATGATGATGGGAAGCCCGGAGGAATTGCAGGTTCCAAAGGTCATGGGGACGTTGCAAAGTCCGATGCTGCTGGGATTGAAGTTCTTATCCTGAGGATAGAAGCCCTCCGCGAAGCGGTTCCACCCGTAACGAAACTCGTTCACCTTGTTTGGTGAAAGGACGCTCACTAACGAGATCGAGACCAGTTGCACTCGCGTCGGCGTGACGGTATCGAAACCGGGTAACTGGCCTCCGGTCGCATTCAGAGCCAACGGGAATTGCTGCGTGCTGTCGCCGAAGAAATAGCGACCGCTGACATTGTTCTTGGCATTAAAACTGTGATCGATCTTCGCGATCACGCTGCTCAGATTATTGAGGGACGGAGCGATAGCAACGTAGTCGGGAGCAAAATTGTTGTTGGCGTCGAAACATCCCGCATCGATGGAACTGACTCCGGAGATATAGTTTTGCGGATTATGCGGGTAGAAGTTAACGAGCGCCGCTCCTACGGAACTGACCGCACCGCCGGCGTTGGTGATAGCCGTGGTCGCACTGGCGATCTGAGCCGCGGTGGGTACACAGTCGAGCGAAACGACCCCAACGTTCTCCCTCTGTCCTTCGTAATCGAGAAAGAAAAAAGTCCGGTCTTTCACGATCGGTCCGCCGAGAGATCCGCCAAACTGGCTGTTGTGAAAGGGCGCTTTGGGGAACGGCGAAGGATCGAAGTAGTTGCGGGCGTCAAGTGCGTTATTGCGGAAATATTCGAACAAGTCTCCATGAAGCGCGTTTGTGCCGTTCTTGGTGACAATATTTACGACCGCACCCGCATTGCGGCCATATTCGGGCTCGAAGTTGGAGAGCACACGCATGTCGGAAACAGCGTCGATGGGCAGAATAGCGGAAGGAGTCGCAAAGACACCCCCCTGGTTGATGGCCGGATCGTTGCGATAACCATCATTCATATCGGTGCCGTCGAGCAGGTAGTTGTTGGACCGGCCGCGGGCACCGTTCATGGAAAATTCGCCAAATGACCCGGGCGAATCAGTAATCTGGTCGGGAGAACCGGCTACACCGGGGTTCAGAAAGATGAGCTTGGTATAGTCGCGGCCGTTAATCGGGAGGTCCTTCACGTCATTTTGCGTCAGCACTCCGCCCAAGGTGTTGGAAGTCGTCTCGACCAGAGGCAGTTCGTCAGCAGAAACTTCAACCTTGGTGGCGACTTCGCCCGGCTTCATGGCGGCGTCGACGCGGCGCTCGCCGGCAACGTCGACCGCTACGCCTTTGGCAACGAATGTCTGAAAACCGGTTTGCGTGACGCTCACGTCGTAGGTGCCGATGGGGAGTTCGGGAATGGAATAGCCGCCATCGCCGCCGGTTTGCGTCGTGCGCGCTAAACCTGTCGCCGTGTTTTTTACGGTTACCGTCGCGCCCGCAATGACTGCGCCGGAGTTATCAGTCACCGTTCCGAGAATCGTTCCCCGGAATGTTTGTGCAGACATGCCCAGCGAAACCGCAAGCAGGAACGCCACGACGTAGCGCGCTCTCATGTGATCTCCTTGATCAGCAACCGTGGATTTGGTGGTCTAGAGTTCGCATCGACATCCCACGCCCCTGCGAGGGAGTATCGACAATTCATTGCAGGCGAAAGACATAGGGCTGCAATGAGTGAAGAAAGAACTTAGCGGAACGCAATCCCCACAGTCAACCACGGAATTGTTCAACGTGCATCCGGAGCGGGCAAGTTTCGTTTGAACAAGTTCTGGTGGCAAGCCATCTGAATCGAGCGAGTTACCCAAGGACCCAAAAGCCTGGTAATTATGCACTTCCATGGCCCGGATTGAGGCCCCGCCCTTTCCTGAAAAATAGAACAGATCGAGTATTGGCGTGGAACAGGTCGAGTCGTTCAGACCCGGTGAAAGCGGACATTATAGAATGAATTTTCCCATGTTGAGCGGATCTGAAGTGCGTCGCAAATTTCTGGACTTCTTTGTGCAGAAGGGGCACAAGGAGGTGCACTCGTCGTCGCTCGTTCCGGCGAACGACCCTACCCTGCTGTTCACCAATGCCGGCATGAATCAGTTCAAGGACGTGTTTCTCGGCTTGGAGAAGCGCGACTACTCGCGGGCGACGACTTCGCAGAAGTGCGTGCGGGCGGGCGGGAAGCACAACGATCTGGAAAATGTCGGGTTTACCAACCGGCATCACACGTTTTTCGAGATGCTGGGGAATTTTTCCTTTGGCGATTACTTCAAGAAGAATGCGATTGCTTACGCGTGGGAGCTGGTTACTTCTTCGGAGTGGTTTGGAATTTCGAAAGAGAAATTGTACGTCACCATCTTTAAGGGTGAGGCGGGCATTGCTCGGGATGCCGAAGCCTACGATCTTTGGGCGGGACAGAACGTGCCTAAGGATCGCATCTTTGAGATGGGATTGAAGGACAACTTCTGGCAGATGGGCGATACCGGGCCGTGCGGGCCGTGCAGTGAAATCTATTACGACATGGGTCCGGCGGCATCAGAGCAGGGGCACGCGGATTGCGCGTTTCCGTGCGACTGCGGGCGTTATGTGGAGATCTGGAATCTGGTGTTCATGCAGTTTAATCGGGATGCGTCTGGGAAGTTGACACCCTTGCCGAAGCCGTCAATCGATACCGGAATGGGGCTGGAACGAACGGCAGCGGTGCTGCAGGGAGTGGTCTCGAATTACGAAACGGATTTGTTTGTGCCACTGATTGGGAGAGCGGCGGAGTTGACGGGAGCAGTGACTGGCGAGCTTCGCTCGCCGGGACAACCAGGGGCGGCTCTCCCCACACAATCAACCCACAAATCAGCAGCTTCGTTGCGCGTGATTGCGGATCATTCCCGCGCGGCAACATTCTTGATCTCCGACGGCGTGCTTCCTTCGAATGAAGGGCGCGGGTATGTGCTGCGCAAAATCATTAGACGCGCAATTACGCACGGGCGGCTGCTGGGGCAGACCAAACCGTTTCTGAATCAGATGGTGTTTGCGGTGCGCGACCTGATGCACGACGCGTATCCGGAATTGGATGAGACCGCGGAGCGAGTTTCGAAAGCTGTGCAGGCTGAGGAGATTCGGTTTGGCCACACCATGGAAGTGGGGCTGGAGAAGCTCGAGGCATTGCTGAAAGAGTCGCGAGAGAGATTGGCGGGCGAGGATGCGTTCAAGCTCTACGACACGTTCGGCATGCCGCTGGATTTCATGCAGGATGCGGCGCGCGATCAGGGAATCGCGTTTGACCAGGCCGGATTCGATCGTGCGATGCAGGAGCAGCGGGAGCGGGCGCGGGCTTCGTGGAAAGGTGCGGCGAAGCAAACCGCCAATCCGGCTTATCAGCAGTTGCCGAAATCGGAGTTTGAGGGGTACCGGCAGACGCGGTCTGATAATTGCGAAGTTTTGGCGATCATTCACAACGGCGTCGGTGTGAAGCAACTCAAGGCGGGTGAGGAAGGCGAAGTCATTCTCGATCACACGCCGTTCTACGCCGAGGCCGGCGGCCAGGTGGGCGACGGCGGGTGGCTTTATTCCGACGACCACAATACTGTCATCGCGGACGTGAAGGGGTGCTATTACCCGATTCAGGGGGTGCGCGCTCATCAGGTCATCGCCAAGGCTCCAATTCGCGTGGGCGACAGAGTGGATGGTGTCGTCAACACGGACGTGCGCGAGGCCACGATGCGCAATCATACGGCGACGCATCTGCTGCACGCCGGGCTGCGCGAGGTTCTGGGCAAGCATGTGAAGCAGGCCGGGTCGCTGGTCGCGCCCAATCATCTACGCTTTGATTTTTCGCACTTCACCGCAGTCGCAGACGAAGAGCTGCAGGATATCGAGGACATCATCAATAAAGAGGTGCTGCGCAACCAGAAAGTGGAAGTCATCGAGAATGTTCCGATCGACGTCGCGGTGAACGAGTATCACGCGATGGCTTTGTTCGGCGAGAAGTACGGAGACAAAGTCCGGGTGATCCGGATCGGCGATTTCTCGACCGAGCTTTGCGGAGGGACGCATACCGGAGCCACGGGCGAGATCGGGTTGATCAAGATTCTGAAAGAAGGCAGCGTGTCGTCGGGCGTGCGAAGAGTGGAGGCGATCACCGGCGAAGGGTCTGTCAAACACTTCCGGAAAGACCATCTATTGGAAAACGTGGTGTCGGCGTTCGTCTCACCCATCCTTTCGCACAAAACGCGCAAGGATGGGGCACCCGCCTCCGGGGAGGATTCCGCTGGCGAAAAAACTTTCTCTCCGGCTGACGCACTGAAGGCGGAACTGGAACGGAAAGATGCCGAGATCAAGCGGTTGCAGCGGGAACTGGATCAGGTGCGGATGAAGTCGGCTTCGTCTTCGACCGCGAACATTGCCGAGAAGATCAAAGAGGTGAAGGGTGTAAAGGTACTGGCGCATCGCGTGGACAACCTCGAGCGGGCGCAGATGCGGACGCTGGTGGATCAATTACGAGACAAGATCGGATCCGGAGTCGTGGTCCTTGGCTCGGCGTCGGATGGGAACGTGGCGCTGATCGTGGGCGTGACAAAGGATTTGACCTCGCGGGTACAGGCGGGTAAAGTCGTCGTCGCCGTCGCGCAGAAAGTTGGCGGCAAGGGCGGCGGGCGTCCAGACCTGGCCGAGGCGGGCGGGAAAGATGCGGCGGCGCTGGATGCGGCGCTGGAGGGGGCCTACAGCGTGGTGGAGGGCTTGCTGGCATGAACTTCGACGACACGGTCAGTAGCGTTGGCGATGAGCGGTTGCGATTCATAAAGCATAAGGGGCAAGCGATCTTCCTTGTGGACTTCAGTCACTGTAGAGCCAAAGAAATTCTGATCCTGCTGGATCAAGTGAAATCGATCGTAACCCGCCACGCCCCCAGCTCGTTGCTCACGCTTGGCGACTTCACCGGCGCAGAGATGGATAAGAAAGTCGCTACGCGGATGAAAGAAGTGCTTACCCTCGACCGTCCGTTCGTGAAGCGGTCGGCGTGGGTGGGCGCGGAGAGCCTGCCCCACGTGTTCCAGGACAATATCAAGAGCTTTTCACAACGGGAGTATCCAACGTTCAAAACGCGGGAAGAGGCGATGGACTGGCTGGTCGCAGATCAGCAGCCTGCTAAGGGTTAAAGCCCTGACTTTTTTCCTGGCTTACGCTGGCCTGAAGGGCCGCTCTTCCACGTCGCGCTAGGGTATTTCCTCGAGGATCAACTCCGCCACTTTAAGGTTACTGGTGCCGCCATCGGATGTCTCATGGGCGCGCCGGAGCGTTTGGCTTCCAGGTGCGCCGCCTTCAGTTGGAAATACCATTTCGCGGGGCGATCCGCGTCGTCGATCAGCATCAGGTGCGGGTTGTGTTTCAGGCCTTCGGCCTGCATTTCCATGGTACGGCGGTCCTGCTCCACGAATTTCGAAAAGACGAATTTCAGCAACTCGGGGCCGAGTGGCATCCATCGGAAGATGTTCCAGGCCGCGACTACATCAATGCGGCATTGCGTGCGGGCAATCGGCGTGACCGTGGTCAGGCTCGAGAACCAGTACTTCCCTGCCCGGATCGTCTCGGTGCGAATGTTGGGCAAGACAAAGTCGATGGTTGTGGTGATCGAGTCGGCGTCGGCGTAAAGACGAAGAAGCTTGTAGGGGGCGGAATTTGAGCTGGGCGTGTGCGCGCTCATGCGGAAGCCGTTGGGAATCGGCTCGAAATGTTTCTGCTTCTCGTGGATGCTGTGGCGCGTCCGCCACCACCAGGCTTGATGAACGAATGGCCCGTGCGCGGGATCCATCAGGCCAATGATCCCGTGGTCAATGCTGACGGGCATTTCCGCTTGCAGGTAGGCAGTCTTGTAGTTCTCGCTGAATTTCTCGATGACTGGGGCGGGCTCGCAGGCCTCTGCCGGCTTGGTGAATCCTGCGCCGGGAGCCGGAGGATCCGGAATGTACACCCAGATGAATTCGTCCTGCTCCTCGCACGGATAGCTGCCGGCGTAAATGCGTTCCACTTTCAGCGTTTGATCGTGGGTGAGCGAAGGAATGAGCTGGCACTGTCCGTTGTGCACATCAAATTGCCAGCCGTGGTAGGGACACTCCAGATTTTCTCCATCGAATTGTCCGCCGTTTAACGGCATGCCGCGATGCGGACAGGAGTCGCGCAGGGCGAAGGGGTGTCCCTGGCGATCCCGCCCGATGACCAGGGGGATTTCCAGCAGCGTGGCTTTGTGCAGTTGATTGTGGTGCACGCGATCGCCCGGAAGGGCGCGGTACCAGAAGCCGGTGAGCATCAAAGTATCGGTAGCCTGGCGTTGTGGGAGATCGAGTTCGGGCATTGGCGCTTTTCGAATGTCGAGTCGAAAGCTTATGCTAGCATCCGCTTCGGTTGGCGCGCAGTCTAAGGGCAATCACCACAAAGAGCTCGAAGTCCCACAAAGGAGACCATGGAATTTCTCGGCCATTTCCGGCGACTCACGCCGCTTCAGCGGAATACGTTTATCGCTTGTTTCCTCGGTTGGTCGCTGGACGCGTTTGATTTCTTCATCTTGATCTTCTGCATCAGCGCGCTGGCCACGCAGTTTCAACAAAAAGTATCGGTGATCGCAGAGGCGGTTTTCTGGACGCTCGCCATGCGGCCGCTGGGAGCGTTGCTGTTTGGAAGGATGGCTGATCGGTTCGGAAGGCGTCCGACGCTGATGATTAACATCATCGCGTATTCCGGTTTCGAACTGGCCTCCGCGTTCGCTCCCACACTAAAGGTTTTTCTAATCACCCGCGCGTTGTTTGGGATTGCCATGGGCGGGGAATGGGGCGTCGGAGCGGCATTGGCCTTCGAGACCCTACCCAACGAAGGCAGAGGATTTTTCTCCGGACTCCTGCAGGAAGGCTACGTGGTCGGCTACCTGCTGGCGGCCCTGGTTTACGGAACGGTCTTCCCGCTGGTCGGCTGGCGCGGAATGTTCGTTATCGGTTCGCTACCCGCGGCGGTGGTCATTTATATCCTGAATAAGGTCGAGGAGTCGCCGGCCTGGCGGCAGAAAGAAGCGCTCCGGCAAACAGTGCGCAAGCCGTTCGGCGAAGACATCTGGGCTAACGGGGCGGTTTTCGGATTTATGGTAGTGCTAATGTTTGCATTCAATTCGTTCAGCCACGGCACACAGGACCTCTATCCCACCTTCTTGCAAAAGAACCTGCAATTCACGCCCCGGGCCGTGAGTCTGATCGCGATCGTTTACAGCATCGGAGGCTTGCTCGGCGGCATCGTTATTGGCAACTGGTCAGAGCGAATCGGACGGAGGAAGGCAATCGTGATCGCCGCGTTGTTGACGCTCCCGGTGATTCCGCTGTGGGCGTACGGACACAGCTCCGGAGTGCTGGCGCTCGGCGGATTTCTGATGCAGTTCATGGTGCAGGGCGCATGGGGAGTGATTCCCGCGCACCTGAATGAACTCTCTCCGCCCTCGGCGCGAGGCACCCTGCCGGGATTTGCCTATCAAGTAGGAAACCTGTTGGCTTCCCGGAATTCGGTGATCCAGGCGAAGGTGGCGGAGTCCCGCTATGGAGGCAGCTATCCCCCGGTGCTGGCTTGGACCGTTCTGGTGATCGCCTCGCTGGTCGCGATTGTGACCTGGAGCGGCAGCGAACGAAAAGGGAAGGAGATGACGATTCATTGAGCCGCGGGGGAGAGAAAGTAGACTCTAGTCAAACGATAATGTGCGAGTGTGCAAGAATCATCACCCCAGCATGCCAGCGTGATGATCATCATTGTCAGCTATGAATTCCTATGGTAGCTTAGGTGCAAATCTCACGCCTTCGTCGACTTTATACTCCAAAGTCTCTCACGTATGGTGATTTGCGCGAATGCGTGCTTGTGAGGTGCGCCACGATGAAAGAAATCATAGCTCCCGGCCAGGGAAGTGAAACGCTTGAACGCGAACATTTTGCCAATAGAAAGCTGATTCGTCCCATGCTCCCCCGCGTTGAAAACCACGGTAATCATAACGGCGCGCCGGTACAGGTTCAGGAACGGCGGGAGCGTCCAGAGCGGCATGATCGTTCAAACGGGGCAGCCATGGGCAAGAAACCCGCCCCCCCCGAGCAGACCAACGCAGAAAATTTCTATTACCAGAAGCAGATGCAGACGCGCACACCCATGGTGATTGTGCTGCGCGATGGCGAGGAAGTGCACGGGATCATCGAATGGTACGACCGGAATTGCATCAAGGTGAACCGCGATTCGGGCGAGCCCAACCTGATGATCTACAAGCCCGCCATCAAATACATGTACAAAGAGAGCGAGCACCAGCGGTAATTTGGCGGCCGGAAACTTTCCTGGAGTCTCCCTCGCTTCTGGTCGATCACTATCCTTTCACGCACCGTCTCCCACCGAAGATTCCTTCAGTTAACGCGATTGCCTCTGTGGCCGCACCGGGTCTGAAGCTCGAGGTCCTTGTCCTCGCTGTACGCGGCCTTGAAGTGCCGCTCCTCCACAGCACTCTCGCGACAAAGTGCGGATGGCCTACGAACTTCCAATCAACACGCCGGTGATAAAAACCAGCACGCCGCCCAGTCCCACTTGCAGTGCCGCCGTCACCCAGGGCGTATCCATGTAGCGGCGTCGAATCCAGGTGATTACGCCCAACTCGATAAGCACCACTAATCCCGCCGCCCAGAGGGCGAGGCGGAAATCTTTGATGAGAAATGGCAGGGTATGTCCGATGCCGCCCAGCGCGGTCATCAGACCGCAGATCACCCCGCGTACCCAGGGATGGCCACGGCCCGTCAGACTACCGTCGTCGGACAAGGCTTCGGCAAAACCCATGCTGATGCCCGCGCCGGCGGAGGCGGCCACTCCGACCAGGAATGCGTCCCAGCTTTTTTGTGTGGCGAGAGCGGCGGCGAAGACCGGCGCCAACGTGGAGACTGAGCCATCCATCAATCCGGCCAGCCCCGGCTGAACAATCTGGAGGACGAAGAGGCGGCGTTGCGCGACCTCCTCATCGGCTTTCACGTTGTCCGGCAACTTTTCTTTATCGAGTTCCTGGGCGCGGGTCTCATGCGAGCGTTCTTCGTTGGCGAGGTCGTCGAGGAGTTGGCGGATGCTCGCGTCCTGGGTGCGGGCCGCGGCCTTCTCGTAAAAGTGTCGCGTCTCGACTTCCATGGTGCTGGCTTCTTTCCGCACAGCCTCAATGCGCAGCGGGCGTACTAGCCAGAGCGCGGGACGCTCGACAAAGCCGCGAACGTCCTGCCGCCGGATCAGCGGGATGTGCTCGCCGAATTTTGAACGAAAGAGTTCGATCAGGCGGCGGCGGTGTTCCGATTCTTCCTCGCGCATGCCCAGAAACATCGACGCGGTTCCGGGATAATCCTGCCGCAAGCCTTCGGCGAAATCGGCGTAGACCCGCTCGTCTTCTTCCTCCAGCGAAATCGCCAACGCCAGCACTTCCCGTTCGGTGAGCTCTTCGAACTTTTTCATGACGGGATAGATTACCTGCCCGGCGCGATGGACACAATCCGGATTTGCTTTTGCGAATCGATCCGGAGACCGGGAGCATCTGAGGGATCAAACCCGGCAAAGCCCTGCGCCGCTGGTTCGATGCTACTATCGCATTCATGAAACCCCGCCCCTCCCCGGAGATGAGAAAGCGCCGCGTGCATCGCCGCAAGTCAGCGCGCGCCGGGGAACATGCGCCGGAACTGGTCATCATCACCGGCATGAGCGGTTCGGGCAAGGCCTCCGTACTGAAAGCATTCGAAGACCTGGGGTACTACTGTGTCGACAATCTGCCGGTGCAGCTGATTCCAGAGTTCGCGGAACTGGCCATGCAGTCGAGCGAAATCCGCCGGACGGCGCTCGTGGTCGACGTGCGGGAAGGGTCGCGGCTCGACAAGCTGCCGGGAATATTGAAATCGATCCGGCAGATGATTCCGACCAAAGTCGTTTTCCTCGAAGCGTCCGACGCCGTTCTGCTACGGCGCTTCAGCGAGACCCGCCGACCACATCCCCTGGGGACGGATGCGCCTGTGAAAGCGGCATTGAAAGCCGAGCGCCGGCATCTGGGATCCATTCGGCGCCTTGCCGATTTCGTCATCGATACCTCGAAATTCAATGTGCATGAATTGCGCGCTCATATTAATGAGCGCTTCCATGAGAAATCCGCGGAAAAGACTCTGCTGGTCTCTTGCGTGAGTTTCGGCTTCCGGCAGGGCGTTCCCGAAGATGCCGACCTGGTATTCGATGTCCGCTTTTTGCCGAATCCTCACTTCGTGCCGGAATTTCGTCCTTATACCGGGCGCCATCCCAGCGTGGCCAAGTACATTCGATCTTTCCCGCAGACGCGCGAATTCATCTCGCGCATCTCGGACTTGCTCATTTACCTGATCCCGCACTACATCCACGAAGGCAAAAGCTATCTGACCATCGCCTTCGGCTGCACTGGCGGACAGCACCGCTCGGTGATGATCGCCGAAGATGTCGCGAAGCAGTTGCGCGGCGCCGGGTACCGCGTAAAAGTGGTGCACCGTGACAGCCCCACTCGGTAACTCTTTCGAAGCAGGAAGCTATAAGAGCATTCCTGGCGTAGAGAACTCCGGTAAAATAGGGCCTTGCAGCCCATTTCAAACCGGCTTGCCCGAAAGCAGATCGCTCAGTGCCGAAAGGGAGTTCCATGCGGCAACTGATTCGCTTGATCCGCTATGTGTTTCCGTTCCTCGTACAGCTGTTGCCGGGCGTGTTGTTGCTGGCGGGCGTCGGATTTCTTGAGGCCTTCCGCCTGATGCTGATCAAGCCGGTGCTGGACCGGGTTCTGGTCCCCGCGTCGGGCTCGGAAAATATCCTGCTGTTTACCATTCCGAAGATTGGAAAACCGGTCTATTTGCAGTCCTTCGTTCCGACCCACTTCCACAATGCCTGGACGATTGTGGCCTACGCGCTGGTAGGCGCAACCATAGTGAAGGGCGTCTGCGACTATGTCGGCACGTACCTGGTGAACCATGCCGGCTTCGGCATGATCACCAACCTGCGCAACGATCTGTACAACTCGGTCTTGCGGCGCTCGGCAGCGTTTTTCCAGAAGCACACCACGGGGTCGCTGATCTCGACCATTATTAATGATATCGAGCGGGTGCAGTTCGCCATGTCCAGCGTGCTGGCGGATTCCCTGCAGCAAGTCTTTACTTTTGTATTTACCGCCATCGCCGTAGTCATCCTTGGGCGGGATCTGGCCTGGGTGTTGCTTCTGTTCATTCCCGGCATCATTGCTTCGGCGGTGCGCATCGGCCGGCGCGTCCGCACCACTACGCGGCGCGGACAAGACCAGTTGGCCGACGTGCAGAATATTCTGCAGGAAACCATCACCGGCAATCGCATCGTAAAGGCCTTTGGAATGGAATCGTGGGAGGTGGCGCGATTCCGGAAGGCAGCCCAGCGCCTGTTTCATGCCAACCTGCGCTCGGTGGCGGCGGCGGCCATCAGTTCCCCGTTGATGGATATCTTCGGAGCCGTGGCGGTCGCCTTGTTGCTCTTGTTGGGACGCAGCAGAATCATCCATAACGAAATCGGGCCGGGAGATTTCGTGGCGTTTGTCGGCCTGGTCCTGAGCATGTACAACCCGGTGCGGAAATTCGCCGTTTACAACAACAGTTTCCAGCAGGCGCTGGGCGCTTCCTCGCAGTTGTTCCAGTTCATGGATGACGAGGACGAAGTGAGCGAGAGGGCTTTCGCCAAGGCTCTGCCTCGCTTCTCCGAGAGCATCACTTTCGACGGCGTTTACTTTTCCTACGAAGGCAATGGCGAAGGGGCGCGCGAAATTCTGCGCGGCATCGATCTGGAAGTGAAACGCGGGGAAATCGTGGCCGTGGTGGGATCCAGTGGCGCCGGCAAGAGCACGCTGGTCCATCTCATTCCCCGTTTTTTCGATGTTACCGGCGGGCGCCTGCTGATCGATGGCCGTGATGTCCGCGACGTCACGCTCGCATCGTTGCGAGCGCAGGTCGGAATCGTGACGCAAGATACGGTGCTGTTCAACGACACGGTGCGAAACAATATCGCCTACGGACAGCCACAGGTTTCCCAGAAAAAGGTGGAAGCCGCGGCCCGGGCAGCGTTAGCGCATGATTTCATCCGGGCGCTTCCTTCAGGGTACGATACTGTCATCGGGGAGCGGGGCGTGCGCCTTTCCGGGGGCGAGCGCCAGCGGCTGGCCATTGCCCGCGCGTTGTTGAAGGACGCACCGATTCTGATCCTCGACGAAGCGACTTCGGCGCTCGACAGCGAATCGGAAGCTCTGGTGCAGTCGGCGCTTCATAACCTTATGTCCGGACGCACCGTGTTGGTGATCGCACATCGGCTTTCGACCGTACGCCGCGCCAATCGCATCGTGGTCATTGAGAATGGCGCCATCGCTGACATTGGCCCCCATGAGGAATTGATGCAGAAGCTGGGCACGTATCGCCGGTTGTATGATTTGCAGTTCGCCAACATGGAAGCGACCAAAGCAGTGGTGCGAACGTAAACGTCCTATGCTGATACGATCGATGACGGGATTCGCGCAGGTGAAAGGCGAAATTGCCTTACCTCAGGCTCCGGGCACATCGGCCCAGAGCGGCTCCAACGGGCATCTGGCATTCTCGCTTTCGCTGAAATCAGTGAATCATCGCTTCCTGGACCTGCATTTCCGGATGCCCTCGGGCACCGACTCTTTGGAGATGCAGCTGCGACGACTGCTGAAAGAAAAAATGGCGCGGGGACACGTCGAAGTCACGCTGACGCTGGAGCGGGCTTCCGGAAGCACGTTCTCCCTCAATCGCGAAATCGTGGGAGGCTATTTGGCAGCCTTTCGCGCCGCAGCCGCCGAATTCTCCATTCACGCCGATCCTGACCTGAACGCCGTATTGCGTATTCCCGGAGCGCTCGATTCTTCGAGCGACAGTCCTGACGTGGAGATCGAGTCTGCCGTGATGGCGAAAGTTTGTGACGTCCTTGAGCGCCTCAATCAGATGCGCGAAGAGGAAGGCCGCGGTATCACTCGGGAGTTGCGCGAGCGCATGTCGCACCTGGTCGCGGCGGGCAAGAGCGTCCAGCACCATCGCCGCTCGGTTTTGCAGAACTACAGCGAGCGGCTGCAATCGCGCTTGCAGGAACTCCTGGGTGCCAGCGTTGACAAGGAGCGCGCCCTGCAGGAGGCCGCGCTGCTGGTCGATCGCAGCGATATCCAGGAAGAAATCGTCCGCCTCGAAACTCACGTGCAGCACTTCCTCGCTTTGCTCGATGAAGGTGGCGAAGTCGGGAAAAAGCTGGATTTTCTGTTGCAGGAAATGAATCGCGAAGCCAACACTCTGCTTTCTAAGACCTCCGGCCTGGCTGGGGAGGCGCTGAAAATCACCGAGGCTGGCCTGGCCATGAAAGCGGAAATCGAAAAAGCGCGCGAGCAGGTGCAGAACCTGGAATGAGCCAAGACCGCAAACCCCTCGTCTACATCATCTCTGCGCCCTCCGGGTCGGGAAAATCCACGCTGACCAACGAACTCCTCAAACTCGTTCCGAACCTGGTTTTCTCGATCTCCTATACAACCCGTCCCCTGCGGGGCAGCGAGCAAGATGGAAAGCAGTATCACTTTGTCTCGACGCAAGAATTTGATCGCATGGTGCACGATGGAGAATTTTTGGAGCATGCGAATGTGCACGGAAACTGCTATGGCACCGCGCGGAATTTTCTCCGCGAAGCCGGCAAAAGCGGGCACGACCTCCTGTTAGACATCGACGTTCAGGGAGCAGCACAGGTCAAGAAAAATCTCACCGACGCAATCAGCGTTTTTGTCCTGCCCCCCGATCGGAAAACGCTGGAATGGCGCCTTCGCAACCGGCGTGAAGATTCCGACGACGTGATCCAGCGCAGGCTCAATGATGCCCGGCGCGAGATTGAGGAATACGATAAATACGATTACGTGCTGATCAACGATCAACTGGAAAAGTCGATTGAAAGACTCCAGGCCATCGTGCTCTCAGAGCGCCTCTGCCGCGAGGAAAGAGCGCTGTCGGAGGAAGAGAGCGCAATCGTGCGCCGTGCGGAGCGGTTGCGCCTGGCCAACTTGAAGGAGAAGGTTCAGCCTATCCTGGCGTCCTTTCGGGAACCCGTACCCTCAGCGCAGGGTTGAATTTCGCGGTATGATTGAGGGGCTGGAACGGGCGTTGGCGCTGCGGCTCGGTCAGCGGGCGGAGCTTCAGCTTTATTCTTTTCTGATAGCCATTCATGCTTGCACACTTGGCACTGATGAAATTCCGAAATCGGTTCTCAAGGGGGAATTCCCAATGAAGTTGATCGAAGGCTTCGACAGCAACTATCGCTACATTCTGGTGGCGGCACGCCGCGCTCGCCAACTGCAATCCGGAGCTCCGCCCGTGGTCGACACCACTTCGCGCAAGCCATGCCGTATCGCACAAGACGAGATCCGCGCGGGAAAAGTGAAATGGGAAATTCCCGAAACTCGCCCCGCCGCCGAACCGGCCGGGGAAACCCTGGACAAGGCCTTGGGCCAGGAATAGAAACCGTCGATTTCAGATCATGAAGATCGCTCTGGGCGTAACCGGCGGAATCGCGGCGTACAAGGCCGCGGAGATTGTCCGCCTCCTGCAGGACCGCGGCATTCGCGTGCAGGTCATCATGACGAAGGCCGCCCAGGAATTTGTTCGTCCCCTCACCTTTGCGGCGCTCTCCGGAGAAAAAGTCATTACCAGCATGTTCTCCGCGGCAGAAGAGCACCAACCCAACATTGAGTCCGCAATCGAGCATATTGCGGTCGCGCAGTCGATTGATGCGCTGCTGGTCGCACCCGCCACCGCCGACGTGCTGGCGCACTTCGCTCAAGGCATCGCCTCCGATTTCCTGACAACGCTCTACCTCGCGACCACGGCGCCCGTAGTTGTTGCGCCTGCGATGAACGTGAACATGTGGAATCATCCCGCGACGCAGGCAAATCTCGAAGCCCTGCGGAAGCGTGGCGTCAAGATTGTTGAGCCCGGTTCCGGCTATCTCGCTTGCGGGATGGTGGGTGCCGGTCGACTGGCGGAGAACGAAGCCATTGTCGCTGCCCTGCTCGAGACTCTTGGAGCATCCCAGGATCTGAGCGGTGAAACCGTGCTGATCACTGCGGGGCCGACGCGGGAAAAAGTTGATCCGGTGCGGTACTTGACGAATCGCTCGAGTGGCCGGATGGGCTACGCGCTGGCGGAGGCCGCACTGCGGCGGGGAGCACGAGTTTTGCTGGTGAGCGGTCCGACGTCGCTCACACCGCCGGGAGCGGCTGAAGTCACGCAGGTAGAATCGGCCGAGCAGATGCGCGATGCGGTGCTGAACCTGTTAGCGCAGGCCAGCATCGTCATCAAGACTGCGGCGGTGTCCGATTACCGGCCGAAATCCGCAGCCGGGCAGAAGATCAAGCGCAAGGGCGCGATATCGCTTGAACTCGAATCAACGCCGGACATTTTGAAGGAACTGGCCGGAAAGAAGAGTTCCCAGATCGTCGTTGGCTTCGCCGCCGAAACTGAAAACGTGCTCGAGAACGCCCGCCAGAAGCTGGTTGCGAAGAACCTCGATGCGATCGTGGTCAACGATGTTTCCCGCGAAGGCGTCGGCTTCGACTCCGATCGCAACGCGGTCACCATCATCACTCGCGACGACGTGGTCGAGGTGCCCGAAACCACGAAGTGGGAAGTAGCCCAGCGCGTGCTGGATCAGATCGTACACCTGCGACGCATCCGCCAATCCACAGTCAAAGCTTAGTTTCTTCATTGTCATCTCGACCGTCCTCGAAGAACTCCACCTGCATTGTCATCTCGACCGGAGCTTCCTCGCAGAGAACGCGGAGTGGAGAGACCTTGTGTTTCGTCGCGTCACGCGGATCGCAAGTTATAATCTCTCTCAATGTCCGCGACTCTCGATCCGCAAGTGCGCCGCGCTCTGGCGGAGCGGATCCGCTACTACAACGAACTCGGAATCTACGACTTCTACCGTCGCGAATCATCATCCCGCGCGTCTGACGCGGTCGAGACTGCCGAATCATCCACCCAGCCAGAAATGCGAGAGGAAATGTCGCCCAGAAAATCCGCCGCAGTTGCCGCCGTGCGCGAAGAGAATGTATTTGAAGTGCTCTCCACCAGGCCGGAGCAGAAAGCCACTGATCCGGTCGACGCGCTGAGAATCATCCGCGAGGATCTGGGCGACTGCACGCGCTGCAAGCTTCACCAGCAGGGCCGCAAGCAAATTGTCTTTGGCGTTGGAAATCCACAGGCCGAACTCATGTTTGTCGGCGAGGGCCCTGGCGCGGATGAAGATGCGCAAGGCGAGCCCTTTGTCGGACGCGCCGGCCAGTTGCTCAACAACATGATCAAAGCCATGGGCCTGCGGCGCGAGGACGTTTACATCGCCAACGTGGTGAAGTGCCGCCCGCCGGGAAACCGCACTCCCGAGCGCGACGAGTGCGAGACCTGCTCGCCATTTCTCATGCGGCAAATCGCCGTGATCAAACCCAAAGTAGTGGTTGCGCTGGGCGCGGTTGCGGCCAAAAATCTGCTCGCCATCAACGCTCCCATGTCCGAGTTGCGCGGCCGCTTCTACGATTTCATGCCGGCGGGCGCGCGCAGCAACGATCCTTCCTGGCAGGGCGCCAGGCTTGCGGTCACCTATCATCCAGCATTTCTGTTGCGCGATCCGCGCCAGAAGGGCGAAGCATGGAAAGATCTGCAGATGGTGATGAAGTACCTTGGGCTGAAACCACCGCCAAAAGAATAGGCCTGTCATCCTGAGTAGAGGCGGGTCGTCCAAGAAGTGGATGATCCGCGCAATCGAAGCATCCCTACGATCGTCCACCTGGTCGGCGCGAACGCAGTGCGTAGTTTATCCTTCCTTTCAATGCCCGAATTCTGCGACGTTGCCCTGCCCGTCCCGCTGGACATGGCGTTCACTTACCGCGTGCCGCCGGATTCCGCGCCGATCGTCGGCGGACGCGTGCTGGTGCCCTTCCGCGAGCAGCGGATGACGGGCGTCGTCGTCGAATTGCATGAACGCAAGCCATCGGTCACCGCAAAGTCGATCCTCAGCGTGCTCGATCGCGAACCGGTGCTCGATGCGTCTTTACTTCGCCTGGCTCGCTGGATTGCGAGTTACTATCTCGCCCCGCTGGGAGAGGTCTTTCGCACCATGCTGCCGCTGGCTGCCGAGTTCAAACGCGGCGTGGGATATCGCATCGGGGAGGACGGACTCAAGGCGCTGCATCTGGCCGGCATGTCAGGATCGTCCGCGCGATCACAGCGCAGCCCGGAAGACCAGGCGGCCGAATTTCGCGCGCTGGACTACCTCGCTGCAGCGGCAGAAACCGAACCGGATGTGGTACCCCAGGCCTCGCCCGTTTTGCCGGAGCTGGGAAATTCGGTGGCCAGCAGCGCACTCTCTCGCACTCTCGTCCGGGAACAAACCCTGCGTTCCGCGGTCCGCATCTCGCGCGCCTTGCTGAATGGAATGGTGCGCAAGAAATGGATCGTTCGCGAAGACATCTCGACTCCGCAAGACGCCTCGCGGACCGTGAAGGTTGCGATACTAAAATCCGCGGAAGGCAAGCTCAACGAGAATCAGCGATCTATCGTAGATACCCTTACCGCCTCGGGAGGACGGCTGCGGGTCGAGATGCTTCAGTCGCTTCCCGCGCCGCGCACGACGCTCGGCACTCTGGTCCGGCGCGGGCTTGTCGAAATCGCGGAAGAGAAGGCGGACTTCACGGTTTCGCGCAGCAAGCCCCGGCCGTCCCCATTCGAGTTCGACTTCAATGCTGCGCAGAAAGCGGCTCTTGCCGGGCTGCGCGAGGCGGTGGCCGCTGGCAAGTTCAGCGGAATGCTGCTTCACGGTGTCACGGGCTCCGGAAAAACAGCGGTGTACCTCGCCGGAATGCGGTCCGTTCTGGATGCCGGCCGCTCGGCCATCTTGCTGGTACCGGAGATCGGCCTGACCCCAGCCGTGGCCGCCGACCTGCATCAGATTTTTGGAGACGAAGTCGCGATTCTCCACTCCGCGCTCTCCGATCGTGAACGCGCCGAGCAGTGGCACCGCATCAAGCGCGGGGAAGCTCGCATGGTCGTCGGAACCCGCTCGGCGGTGTTTGCCCCGGTGAGCGATCTCGCGCTGATCATCGTCGACGAGGAGCATGACGCCTCGTACAAGCAAGAGGAAACGCCGCGCTATCACGCGCGCGATGTGGCCGTCATGCGCGCCAAGATGACCGATGCCGTCGTCGTGCTCGGTTCGGCCACGCCTTCGCTGGAGTCGTATTTCAACACCAGAAAAAACAAGTACGCATTGATCGAACTTCCCGACCGCGTCGAGCAACGGCCTCTGCCGGAGGTCGAGATCGTCGACATGCGGTTGGAATTTCAGGAAACCGGCCACGAGCAGGTGATCTCCCGCAAGCTCGCCGCGGAAATCAAAGAGCGCCTTGAACGTAGAGAGCAGGTGATGGTGCTGCTCAACCGGCGCGGATACTCGCCGGTGGTTCTTTGCCGCACCTGCGGCAAAAAGCTCGAATGCGCCAACTGTGCCATTGCGCTCACGCATCACAAGCGCGAGCAGAAGATGGTCTGCCACTACTGCGGCTATACCGCGCGTGTCCCAAAAACCTGTGTGCACTGCGGGAGCGAGTACGTCTACTTCCTCGGGACCGGATCCGAAAAGCTGGAGGAATTGCTGCACGGCATGTTTCCCCAGGCGCGAATCGCGCGCCTCGACCGCGACACGGTCCGCGGCCACGAAGATTTCGAGCGCACGCTCAATGCCTTGAACGAAGGCGAACTCGACATCGTGGTCGGGACGCAGATGATCGCCAAGGGTCACGATATTCATGGCGTGACGCTGGTTGGGGTGGTCGGCGCCGATGTCGCTCTCGGCCTTCCCGACTTCCGCGCCGCGGAACGTACGTTTCAATTATTGACGCAGGTTGCCGGACGCGCCGGACGCGGCCAGTCGCCGGGAAAAGTCATCCTGCAAACTTATTTTCAGGATCATTACGCCGTGCAATATGCCGCACGCCATGACTTCATCGGCTTTTACGAGAAAGAATTGCGTTTCCGCAGCTGGATGCATTATCCGCCGTATTCTGCGCTTGCAAATGTGCTGGTGCGCAGCGACAAACTCGATGACGCGCTGCAATGGTCGGGCGCTCTGGGAAAATGGTTCAGTTCGACCCGCCATGAGGCCGTGCGGGTGCTCGGTCCTGCAGCCGCGCCGATCCTGCGGCTGAAGCGCGATTATCGTTACCACTTCGTGCTCAAGTCACCCAGCCGGGAAAAGCTGAACACAACCTTGCGAGCCATGCTCGCCTACGCGGCGCAGCAGAAGATTCCCCGCACCCAGGTCATTGTGGACGTGGACGCTCTGTGGCTGATGTGAGCGCGGAAAGATCGTTAACGCAAGACCACTTGAATTGGGGAGACTGCAAAAGTCAAGGCCAGCATGATCACGCCAAACAGCCCCAGCAGCCAGCGATTCGTCGGCAACAGCGGGTACTCGGGAGCCTGCCGCTGCCGGTAGGTCAAGCAGTTCATAATCACAAGAAGCCCTGCCCAGAACCACCACACTGGATTCGTCCGCCCTAGATAGGCGAGCACAACAATCGTCGACCACGAAACGATCCGATGCGCGCGCGGGATAAGCGCGTAGACGATGTGTCCGCCGTCCAGCTGGCTGCTGGGTAGAAGATTCAGCGCCGTCGCGAACATTCCCACCCACGCTGCCACCGCCGTCGGATGAAGATAGATGTGACGCAAAGGCAAGCTCGCCACCGGATCTCCTGGAACAATCACCCTGACTAATGCGTGCGTGAGATCGAAAATCCAGGGGAAGCCTAGCCTTAAGTCTGACGGGCCAATTCCGGCGGGCAGAGGTTTTGACTGCAGCAACGCGACTATGAGCGTTCCGACGGCAACTACGAATCCTGCGATCGGACCCGCGATTCCGATATCGAACAGAGCTTTGCGTGAGCGGATGGGCGCCTTGATCCGGATCACCGCGCCAAATGTCCCAATCATGGTCGGAGCAGGAATAAAGAACGGTAGCGTAGCGCGCACCCCGTAATAGCGGCAAAGCAGGTAATGCCCCATCTCGTGGGCGAGAAGGATGCCCAGCAAAGTCGCCGAAAATGGAATTCCCAGCAGCAGGCGAGACGGATGCTGCAACACCCATTTCACGGGGAAAAACGGCAGCAATTCGTTCCCCGCGGCGAAGGGCGGCAGATCATGCAGAAAGTTGAACTCCATGTGCGCACCCACCACCAGGGTGGTGAACACGGTGCCAACCAAAAGCAGTAGATGAATCCAGTACGGATCGCGCGGCGCCGGCCCTTCGGGTTCCGGCGACCGATAATAGTACTCGATAGTCGAAGAAGAAAACGGGGAGTTCGGATCTGCCATGCGCGAATGTAATCTCGGGAGGATCAGCCCTATTCGATGCTACACGAAGTCAAGTGGACTGTTTGTCTAGGGGCGGAGGCATTCCTCCGCCCGCGAGCGAAGCGAGCAGCATTAGCACCTCTGATGTTGAGTTCCAGATAGAGGAATGCGCCAGGATCAGTCGATCGACTGTAATTCTTTCCCAGGCTTGAAGCGGACGGCGCGTCCCGGCGGAATGGAAACTTCGGCGCCGGTGCGCGGATTACGCCCGATCCCGGTTTTGCGCGGCCTCACGTTGAACACGCCAAATCCTCGCAACTCAATGCGATGGCCCTTGGCCAGCGATTGCTTCATGCTTTCAAAGACGGTTTCGACGGCGAGTTCGGCTTTGGTTTTGGTGATGCCCGTCTTGGCCACCACTTCGTTGATAATGTCGAGCTTGATCACGAGGGGCTCCCGGTTGCGGCTTTGAGATTCAGTCTCAAGTGATTGATGCTAAGGGAGATAACGGAGATTGTCAACGGGAGCATCGATCCCGTAAACTGACAGGCACACCAGCCAAAGAATTGAATCATGGAATCATCGGGTCACTGCGCGATTATCCGGCCCAGATCAGTGTGTCTTTCAATGATTCAATGTCTCAATGAATCAAGGACTCCATTCCCGAAGGGAGCTGCATGTTGAAGAGTGACCGCTGGATCCGCAAGATGGCGCTGGAACGCGACATGATCAATCCGTTCTCGGAAAAACAAGTACGCGAGGGCGTCATCTCCTACGGCCTGTCCTCGTATGGCTACGATCTGCGCGTGGCCGACGAATTCAAGATCTTCACCAACGTGAATAACGCGCTGGTTGACCCCAAGAGGTTCGACGAAAAATCCTTTGTCACGGTGCAAACTGATATCTGCATCGTCCCGCCGAATTCGTTCGCCCTGGCACGCTCGGTCGAGTACTTCAAGATTCCGCGCAGCGTGCTGACCATCTGCGTCGGCAAGAGCACTTATGCCCGTTGCGGGATTATCGTGAACGTGACGCCGTTCGAGCCGGAATGGGAGGGCTTTGTCACGCTCGAAATCTCGAACACGACTCCGCTGCCGGCGCGCATTTACGCAAATGAGGGCCTCTGCCAGATTATTTTCTTTGAATCGGATGAGGTCTGCGAAACCAGCTACGCCGATCGCAAAGGCAAATACCAGGCACAGCGGGGAATCGTGCTGCCGAAGCTCTGAGCAGGCCATTGGCGCCGAATCCGCAGATTTGAAGGAGGGCATCGCTTTCAGCCGAGGCCGAAAGGCGGGTCAAATCTACGGCGTGTTTATGCCACGATCGGCATCACGGCTGGGTATCGAGCGGATGCGTGCTCTTTTCGAAGAACTCGTTTTGCAGCTTCAGGCTGACGTCGTCCGCCTTAATCGCGCGAATTGACTTGGCGATCGAAGCAATCCACCAGTTCATCTGATATTCCCCAAGTTCCTTCGTGGCAGCAGAGCCGTCGCCCGAGTAATGGAATGGAAAGCGCGTGTACCACCAGATTCCGGTATAGAGACCCTCCGGAATCTTCTGCCGCGCCTGATCGGCGCCGGATTCAGTGTTCGCCCGGTCCATGTGCACGAGATCAGGACGCGCGATCAGCATTTTCGAAGTTTCGCTTTCTCCCGCGTGCATGTCGATCTTTGTTTTCTTCTGCGGCCCGCCTTCGCTTGGACTCCGCTGGTCGAAGATGTAGACAACATAATCGTGCGGCTTATCGAGTTGCGTCTGCGCGAAATAGGGGAGCAGGTGCTCGTTACCGCCATGACCGTTCACGATCAGGATCTTCTTGCATCCGTTGCGGGCCATTTCATCCGTGGTTTCCTGCAGCAGGGCAAGCTGCAGGCCCCGGCTGTAAGCCACGGTTCCCGGTTCGTGGCGCGCCTCGGCAATCTGACCGAAATAATACTCGGGGAAAACGATCGCATATTCTTGCTCGGCCCCATGCAGAGCGGCGTAGCGCACGTCGAGCAGATCGGTGCCGATGGGAAGATGCGGGCCATGCTTTTCCAGAATTCCGAAGGGGAGCACGCACGTCCCCTGCGAACGATGAATGCCCTCGCGGAAATCTGAGGCAGTCAGTTCTTCCCAATGTACCGAAAGCTTCGCTGTAGAAGCAGTTGATTGCGCGGTAAGAATTTGCCGGCTTGCTGCGCTGAACAATAAAACCAGGACACTTAAATATAGAACTCGAGCCGCATGACCCATGATGACTTTACTCCCGCGGCGAATTCTAGCACGCTGAGAAGCTATTAAAACGCATGAATAAAGCCGTTTCCCAGGTTTCCAGGTGACCCCACCCTTGTCGCGTCTTGTGCGACAGGGTGGGGATTTTGATTAGCCTGTCGCAACTACTTCAGGAAGACTTCCCGGAGCAGGGTTGAACTTACAATCTCGCGAATCTCCTCACGTTTTTCGGCCGCCTGCTGGGCCGCCTGCTTCCCACCGAAAACTTTATCGCGCAATGCTTCCCCTTTTGCGGACAAGCCGTCCATGGCCGCAAAGTTCTTGTATTCGATCGCCACGCACAAATCCCAGTCCTGTGGATTCTCTTTTGTCTCTTTGAAGAAAATCTTGTAGTCGACGATCATCCCTGATCGCTTCCCTTCTTCGTAAAACGGCTTGAGATTCTGGCGCATGCTGGTGAGGTAGTCGTCCATGTGATTCGGCTTCACCCGGATCAGCGAAATCCGCCAGATCGGTCCTTCGGTGTAGTGTTCTTGGGCAAAAAGCGCCGGCGCGAGAAACAACAGGAAAATCACGATCCCATAGAACTTCTTCATAGTGCTCTCCTGAATTGCTAAGTTAACGCCGCCAGGATGATACGCGCGAGGCGCAGATTACGAAACACGCCTCTTCCCTTCCGCCGCGAGGGGCAATTCGGACGGGGCCTGCCCTTTTTTATTACAATCAAACGTTCGCTTCAGCCTGCACTCGCATTGACTGAATCGCATTCGGATGGAAAACACGATTCTCGTGACCGGAGGCGCCGGTTTCATCGGCTCCAATTTCATCCTGCAGCGCATGCAGGCTGATAATTCTGCCATCCTGAATCTCGACAAGCTCACGTACGCGGGAAATCTCCACAACCTCGAAACTCTGGACGGCAATCGCCAGTATGAGTTCGTGCGTGGCGACATCGCGGACCGGCCCCTGGTCCGGCAGTTGTTGAAGAAACATCAGCCGAGCGCCATCGTTCACTTCGCTGCGGAAAGCCACGTGGATCGCTCCATTCGCGGCCCTGATGACTTCATCTGCACCAATATCGACGGCACCTTTGCGCTGCTCGAAGAAACCCGCGCTTACTGGACGGGCCTGAGCGAAGGCGAACGAAAACAATTCCGTTTTCTGCACATCTCTACGGACGAGGTGTATGGCTCGCTTGGACCCGACGACCCGCCCTTTCGCGAAACCACGCAGTATGCGCCCAACAGCCCTTACGCCGCGTCCAAAGCCGCTTCGGACCATCTCGTGCGCGCCTATCATCACACTTACGGACTCCCGACGCTCACCACGAATTGCTCCAATAACTATGGCCGCTTCCAGTTTCCTGAGAAACTGATTCCGCTGATGATCCTGAACGCGCGCGATGGCAAGCCCCTGCCCGTTTACGGCGATGGTACGAATGTTCGCGACTGGCTTTACGTGGAAGATCACTGCACGGCAATCGCAACGGTCTTGCAGCAGGGCAAGCCCGGTGAGACCTACAATATCGGCGGCTGGAATGAGAAGGCGAATATAGAAATTGTGCATACGATCTGCGCCCTGGTAGATGAGATGAGGCCGTCCGCATCCGGTTCGAGCCGCGCGCTGATTACGTTTGTCAAAGACCGTCCCGGCCACGATCGTCGCTACGCCATGGACGCCACCAAAATTGAACGCGAACTTGGATGGAAGCCAAAAGAAACATTCGAAACCGGGATTCGCAAAACTGTGCAATGGTATCTGGAGCACGAGGAATGGGTCCGCAACGTTACCAGCGGTTCGTATCGCCAGTGGATTGCAACCCATTATTCCGAATAGATCGATTTAGTAATTTCACGACGAATGGCCGAAAGCACGCGCTATAAAGGAATCATTCTCGCCGGCGGTTCGGGCACGCGCCTGTACCCAGTCACGCAGGCTATGGGCAAAAGCCTGCTGCCTGTCTACAACAAACCGATGATTTATTACCCGCTCTGCACGCTCATGCTCGCGGGCATTCGGGAAATTCTGATCATCTCGACTTCCGACGACGTGCCGCGGTTTAGGGCCCTGCTGGGGGACGGCTCGCAATATGGAATCCGGCTGCAATATGCGGTTCAACCCAAGCCTGAGGGCATCGCACAGGCCCTCTTGATCGGCGAAACTTTTCTGGGCAACAGCCCGAGTGCGCTGGTCCTGGGCGACAACATTTTTTATGGGCACGATCTGGCGAAAGATCTTCGCGAAGCGGCGCAAAAGGATGAGGGTGCGCGCGTGTTCGCCTATCCGGTAGGCGATCCTGAGCGATACGGGGTAGTAGAGTTCGACAGCGCAGGCCACGCTTTGAGCCTGGAAGAAAAGCCCAGGCAGCCGAAGTCCAGGTACGCCGTCACGGGTCTTTACTTTTACGATGATCAGGTCGTTCGCATTGCCAAGTCGCTCAAGCCGAGCGCGCGCGGTGAGCTGGAAATCACGGACGTGAACAAGGTCTATTTGCAGAAGGGACAACTCGAGGTAATCGTGATGGGACGCGGCATGGCCTGGCTCGACACTGGAACGCACGAATCGTTGATGGAAGCCGCTCTGTACATTCAGGCCATCGAAAAGCGGCAGGGATTGATGGTCGCTTGTCCGGAAGAGATCGCCTACCGATATGGCTACATCACCTCTTCACAAGTAGAACAAGTAGCCGCGGCGACAAAAAACAGCGGCTACGGCGCATACCTGCTGCAAATGCTGAAGGAACGCGTATTCTGATGGGCGCGGCGCAACCGCAACAGCCTGCCATGAGTGCATTCAAGAAAATTCCGACATCGCTGCCCGGCGTGTTCGTCGTCGAACCCCAGGTCTTCGGCGATGAGCGCGGTTTTTTTCTTGAAAGCTACAACGAAAAGAACATGGCCGAGCTCGGAATCCGCGATCGCTTCGTTCAAGACAATCACTCCAGTTCGCGGCGTAATGTATTGCGCGGCCTCCATTACCAAATCGGGCATGCCCAGGGAAAGTTGGTGCGGGCCGTGGTGGGCGAAATTCTCGATATAGCGGTTGATCTGCGGCGGAGTTCTTCGAATTTCGGAAAATGGGAAGCAGTGCGTCTTTCGGAAGAAAACAAGCACATGCTCTGGATTCCAGCAGGGTTCGCTCACGGTTTTCGCGTGATCTCCGAAACCGCGCATGTGCTCTACAAGGCCACCGATTACTACGCCCCCGAACATGAGCGGACGCTGGCGTGGAATGATCCGGATCTGAAGATTGACTGGGAGTTGAATGCAGAACCAACTGTTTCTGCGAAAGACCAGAAGGGCGTTGCTTTTCGCCTCGCCGAAACCTTCGAATAAACAGCAGGAAAACCAGACATGCGAGTGATGATCCTCGGCGCCTCGGGTCTTCTCGGAAAAGATCTGATGCGCGAGTGGCGCGGCGATGAAGTTGTAGGCCTGCGCTCGACCGACGTCGACATCCGTGATGCGCGGAGGATCGGCGAAGTTATCGCGCAGATCCGCCCTGAATGGATCGTGCTCGCCGCCGCCTACACCAACGTCGATGGATGCGAGAGCAATCAGGATCTCGCGTTTGCGGTCAACCGTGATGGGCCCGTCAATGTAGCCGGCGCGGCAAAGCAAGCGGGCGCAAAGTTGCTATTTCTCAGCTCCGATTATGTTTTCGACGGCACAAAGACTGTTCCCTACGAAACCGATGATCGGCGAAATCCTCAGAGCGTTTACGGTCGTACGAAGGCAGAGGCCGAGGTTCGGCTACAAGAATTGCTGCCGGAGTGCTGCATTGTGCGCACTTCATGGCTCTTCGGTATGGGTGGGAAATGTTTTCCCGATACGATTTTGAAGTTAGCCGCCGCGCGTCCTGCGCTCGACGTCGTGGACGATCAGCGAGGCTGCCCGACATATTCGGTGGACCTGGCGCGCGCCATCATTACGCTGTGCCAGGAAAATGCTTCCGGAATTGTGCATGCGACCAATGCTGGAAACTGTACCTGGTATGAATTCGCTCGGGAGATCATATCCGCAAGCGGGCTGACCGTTCCCGTGCATCCCGTGAGCACGCAGCAGATGCCCCGTCCGGCACGCCGTCCAGCTTATTCGGTTCTGTCTGACGCCAGCCTCAGGCGCTACGGAATCGAGATGCCGACTTGGCAGAACGCATCGCGGCGCTATCTCCGCGAGCGAAACGCGTAAGGCTTTGGCGGCATTGCCTCGCCTAATAGGGGGCTGTTACGATTTGCAGAGTCCTCCGTGAATTCCATCCTCAATTACATCGATGGGCAGTTCGTCCGCGGAAAACGCACTTTCGCCGACATCAATCCCGCTAATGGCAAGGTGATCGCCGAAGTCTCGGAGGTCGACCAGTCGATAGTCGATGAAGCAGTGCATGCGGCTCGCAAGGCTCTAAGCGGGCCGTGGGGGAAACTTTCGGTTCGCGAGCGCGCGGCGCTGTTGACTCGCGTGGCCGAAAAGATCGAAGCGCGCTTCGATTGTTTCGTAGCGGCCGAGATCGCGGACACCGGCAAGCCGGTAAAGCTGGCGTCCCGCCTGGACGTACCACGCGCCGCCGCAAATTTCCGGGTGTTTGCGGATCTAATCAAAACCGTGGGGCTGGAATCTTCCGCAACCAGCACTCCCGATGGAAAAGACGCGCTGAATTACGCGGTGCGTAAACCGCTCGGGGTGGTAGGAATTATCGTTCCGTGGAATCTGCCCCTGTTGTTGCTGACCTGGAAAGTTGCTCCCGCGCTGGCCTGCGGCAATGCGGTTGTGGTGAAACCATCTGAGGAGACTCCCGCGACCGCCACGCTTCTGGCCGAGGCGATGCAGGAGGCGGGAATTCCCGATGGCGTGTACAACGTTATCCACGGCTTCGGCCCGAATTCTGCGGGAGAATTTCTCTGCGCGCATCCGGACGTGAATGCGGTCACGTTCACCGGCGAATCGCAGACGGGCGCAACGATCATGAAGACGGTCGCTCCGACGCTGAAGCCGGTCTCATTTGAACTGGGCGGGAAAAATGCCGCGATTATTTTCGCCGATTGCGATTTCGACGAGACGGTGGCCGGAGTGGCCGAATCTGTCTTCCTCAACACCGGCCAGGTTTGCTTATGCGCGGAACGCGTGTATGTGCAGCGTCCCGTCTTTGATCGATTCGTGGAGACGTTGCGGACGAAAGCGAACTCTTTGCGTATCGGATCTCCTGCTGACGAAACCACCGATCTCGGTCCGCTGATCTCCGCGCCCCACCGGGAGAAAGTGCTTTCCTATTACAAACTGGCGCGCGACGAGGGCGCGACGCTGATTGCGGGAGGCGCGAAACCGGAATTCGGCAATGACCTCGATCACGGTTTCTTCATCCAGCCCACGATCTACACCGGCCTTGCCGAAAGCGCCCGCTGCGTCAAAGAAGAGATCTTCGGCCCGGTCTGCCACATCGCTCCCTTCGATACAGAAGAAGAAGCAATTGCCTTGGCGAACGACACCAAATACGGCTTGGCAGCCTCGATCTGGACGAGTAACCTCAAACGCGGCCATCGCGTAGCGCAAAAGATGAACGTCGGCATTACCTGGGTGAATTGCTGGTTTCTCCGTGACCTGCGGACGCCGTTCGGCGGAGTTGGGCTCTCAGGAATCGGCCGGGAAGGCGGCCTTCATTCGCTGAATTTCTATTCCGAACTGAATAACATCTGCATCCGACTCTGAAAGATTATGAGCAAAATTGAAAGCAAGGTGCTCGAAGGAAAAGCCAAACCGCGCGGCAAATATCCCCACGTAAAGCGCGCGGGCGACTTCCTCATCGTTTCGGGAACAAGTTCCCGGCGCGCCGACAACACGATTGCAGGCGCAACCGTCGACGAATTCGGCACCACGCACCTAGACATCCGCGAGCAGACCCGGGCTGTCATCGAAAATGTGCGCGACATCCTCGCCAGCGCAGGCGCACATCTCAATGATGTAGTGGAAGTGACCACGTATCTCATCAACATGAACGACTTCGCCGGGTACAACGAAGTCTACGGAGAATATTTCGGATACGATGGTCCGGCGCGCACCACCGTAGCCGTGCACCAGTTGCCGCATCCGCATCTGCTGATTGAAATCCGCGCCGTCGCATACAAGCCGGAGCGATAGGAGATTCTATGCCGTCGATCAAGGAACTCAAGGCGTTCAACTTTCAACGGTGGATCGATCAGAATAAAGACAAGCTCAAGCCGCCGGTCGGCAACGCGCAGGTTTGGGAAGATGGCGAGATGATGGTCACCGTCGTCGGCGGCCCCAACCAGCGGCGCGATTATCACGACGATCCCACCGAGGAATTTTTTTACCAACTCCAGGGCGACATCTTTCTGCGAATCATGGAAACACCCGGCAAGCCTCCGCTGGAGATTCCGATCCATGCCGGGGAAATTTTTCTGCTGCCCAAGCACATGCGGCATTCGCCCCAACGATCCGCTGGCAGCATTGGAGTGGTGGTCGAAATGCCCCGTCCAGAGGGCGCTTTGGACGGATTTGAGTGGTATTGCCAGAATTGTCATCAACTGCTTCACCGCGCGGAAGTGAAGCTGAAGAGTATCGTTCGCGATCTGCCGCCGTTATTTGATCAGTTCTACAGCAGCGAGAATCTCCGCAAGTGCGGTCATTGCGGTGCGATTCATCCCGGCAAACAGTGAAGATGCAAGTCATCGATATCCACAATCATTTCTTCCCGCGCACCTGGCCCGATCTCTCGGCGCGCTACGGCACGCCCGGTTGGCCACGGATCAAGCACACCGAAGCAGGCAAAGCCGAGATCATGCTCGGCGATCGCTTCTTCCGGCACATCTACGCAGCTTGCTGGGATCCGGAAGTCCGTCTCGCCGAAATGGACCGCGATGGAGTCGATCTGCAGGTGATCTCGGCAACGCCGGTGCTGTTCGCTTATGACCGTCCTGCTGATCAGGCGCTCGACTGCGCGCGCCTGTTCAATGATGCCGCCCTGGAACTCTGCGCCAAGGGAAATGGCCGCCTGAAATCCCTCTGCCAGGTTCCGCTGCAGGACATTGATGCAGCCTGCAAAGAACTCACCCGCTGCATGCGCGCGGGTCATCTCGGCGTGCAGATCGGCAATCATGTCGGGGAAAAGAATCTTGACGATCCCGGCATCATCACCTTCCTTCATCACTGTGCCGACGAAGGCGCGGCGGTGCTGGTGCATCCCTGGGACATGCTGGGCCAGCTTCGGATGCCGAAATACATGATGCCGTGGACTGTCGGCATGCCCGCCGAAACACAACTTGGTATTGTCGCAATGATCCTGAGCGGGGCATTCGATAAGCTGCCTTCCAAGTTGCGCATCTGCTTCGCCCATGGCGGCGGCAGTTTCGCTTTCCTTCTTGGCAGACTGGAAAATGCCTGGCAACATCACCCCAGTGCACGCGGGGTCTGTGAACTCCCACCGCATCAGTATCTAAACCGGTTTTCGGTGGACTCGGCCGTGTTCGATCAGCGGACTCTGAAGTTCTTGATCGACATCATGGGGCCCGAACGAGTGATGCTCGGTTCCGACTATCCATTTCCTCTCGGCGAACATCCGATAGGCGGAGTGATTCGGTCGAGCGATTTGCCGCAGCAAACCAAAGCTCGACTGCTCGGCGGGAACGCTACCGCGTTTCTCGGGCTAAAAGCGGAAGACGATTCCGCCAACGCGAAGCACCCCGCATCTCACGAGCAGCTTACATACAGTTCCTACTTGCATGTTCCGGAATTGTTGCGTTTGCAACATCCGCAATCGAGCCCACCGCATCATGATGAACTGCTGTTCATCGTCGTGCACCAGACCTACGAACTCTGGTTCAAGGAATTGCTGCATGATTTGGATGCTGTCGTTTCGAATCTGCGCAAAGCGGGATTGAATCCGCAATCGCGAGATGAAGTCTACGAGGCTGCCCGCCTGCTGCGCCGTTGCACCGAGATCACGCGCGTCCTGGTCGAGCAATTTACGATCCTCGAAACGATGCTCCCCACGCATTTTCTGGCATTCCGCGGCAAGCTGGAACCGGCCAGCGGGTTCCAATCCGAACAGTTCCGCGAACTGGAGTTCCTCTGTGGATTGAAAGACGAGAAGATGCTTGCGTATCACCGCCCCACGCCGGAAGCCCACGCCATGCTGGAAAAGCGGCTCCGCGAGCCCTCGTTGCACGACGTTTTCTTCTCTGCTCTTGAATCCATGGGCAAACTTCACCTCGAAAAAGATTGGACGGAGCGCGAGCGCTTCGATGCCCGCGCCCGGGCCATCCTCTCGCTGTACAAAGACGAACGCAGCAATCGCGACTGGATCGACGTTTGCGAGCGGCTCACCGAATTCGATGAACTGGTGGTCAGCTGGCGCTTGCGCCACATTCAACTGGTCGAGCGCACGATCGGCATTCGCATGGGTACGGGCGGGAGCGCCGGAGCTTCCTATTTGAAGCACACGCTAGACAAGAAATTCTTTCCGGAATTGTGGGAGGCCCGCACGCTGCTTACCGAATAATCGCAGCCAAGCAAGATTCGCATCATGCCGAACCCCGAGACGATCACGCTGATTGGCGCCGGCCTCAACGGGCCGCTGCTCGCTATCGGATTGGTCAAACGCGGCTTTCGTGTGGAAATCTACGAGCGGCGGCCCGACATGCGCCAGGTTCGGATGAGCGCCGGCCGCTCCATCAATCTTGCCCTCTCGACGCGCGGCATTCATGCGCTCACGCAAGTCGGCCTATGGGGAGAGATGCGGAAGATCATCATCCCCATGAAGGGAAGAATGATGCACTCGGTCGCATCGGAACTCACCTTCCAGCCGTACGGAAAAGATGAGTCCGAAGTCATCAATTCCATTTCCCGCGCCGACCTGAACATCGCGTTGATGAATGCGGCCGAGGCGCAAGGCGTGAAGATCCATTTCCAGCAGCGCTGCACCGGGATGGATCTGCGTACGGGCGTGCTGCACCTCCGTGATGAGCAAACCGGAGTTTCCACTACGGTGCGAACACGCCTGGTCGTCGGATGCGACGGCTCCGCCTCGGCAATTCGCAACGAAATGCTCAAGCTCAACCGTTTCAACTTTTCCCAGCAATACCTCGACTACGGCTACAAAGAACTGACCATCCCCAGCGCGCCCAGCGGCAAGCACGTACTCGAAACCCATGCCCTCCATATCTGGCCGCGCGGCAATTACATGCTGATCGCTTTGCCCAACATCGACGGCACATTCGCCTGCATTCTGTTCCTGCCGTTCGAAGGAGGAGACAGCTTTGAGCAGCTGGACACTCCGCCTGCGGTGCGGAAATTCTTTCGCGAACGCTTCCCCGACGCTGTTCCGCTCATGCCGGATCTCGCCAACAATTTCTTCTCCAATCCGCTCGGCTCCATGGTCACAATCAAATGTTCTCCATGGCACATGCACGACCGGGTTCTGCTGCTCGGCGATGCGGTTCACGCCATCGTTCCGTTTTTTGGGCAAGGGATTAACTGCGGCTTCGAGGACTGCACCTGCTTCTTTGATTTGCTGGACCGCTACGGAGAAAATTGGACGAACATTTTCGCCGAATTCGAAGCGCTGAGAAAGATCAACACCGACGCGATCGCCGACCTTGCAGTCCAGAATTTCGTCGAGATGCGCGATCGCGTCGCCGATCCCCGCTTTCTCTTCCGCAAAAAAGTAGAACTGGCGCTCGAAGCGAAGTATCCCAACCTGTTTATCCCGAAGTACGCGATGGTGACCTTCCATCGTGTGCCCTACTCCGTCGCCATGAACCGCGGCCTGTTGCAGGACAAGATTCTTTCGGAACTTTGCAGCGGCATTCACCGCATTGAAGATCTCGATTGGAAAAAGGCGGAACAGCTGGTTCATCGCGAACTCACCGTGCTTGAGGCCGCCTCGTGACCGCGCCCAATTTCCGTCCTGACGCGACCTTCGCGGCTGCCATGGACGAAAATGATCCGCTTGGGCGCTTCCGGAAGCAATTCTGCTTTCCCAAATCATCCACCGGTGACGAGTGCATTTATCTTTGCGGCCATTCGCTGGGACTCGAGCCCGTAACCGCGCGTTCTTACGTCGAGCAGGAACTCGACGACTGGGCCAAACTCGGCGTCGAAGGCCACTTTCACGCCCGCAATCCCTGGCTGCCTTATCACCGGCTTCTGACGCAGCAAACGGCGGAATTGGTGGGCGCTGAGCCACTCGAGGTTGTGGTGATGAATTCACTCACGGTGAATCTTCACCTGATGATGGCTTCGTTCTACCGCCCTACAAAAGGAAGACACAAGATTCTGATCGAGGCCGGAGCATTTCCCTCGGATCAGTACGCGGTGAAATCGCAAATCCGCTTTCACGGATTTAACCCAAGTGAATCTCTGATCGAACTGACTCCGCGCGACGGTGAATATTGCATCCGCGACGAAGACGTTCTCGAAACCATAGACCGCCAAGGCGAATCCATCGCGCTGATCCTGCTCGCAGGCGTGAATTACGTGACCGGCCAGGCTTTCGATATGCGCGAGATCGTGAAAGCCGGACGCGCGAGAGGCTGCCGGGTGGGATTCGACTTGGCCCACGCAGCGGGAAACCTCGTGCTTCATCTTCACGACTGGTCGCCGGATTTCGCGGTCTGGTGCAGCTACAAGTATCTCAATGGTGGCCCGGGGTGCGTGGCTGGCTGCTTCGTGCACCAGCGCCACGCGCGCAGCTGGGAACTTCCCCGCTTCGCAGGTTGGTGGGGACACGACGAGCCGAGCCGGTTCCAGATGGGCCCGGATTTTCATCCCATCCCCGGCGCCGAGGGCTGGCAGCTCAGCAATCCGCCCATCCTCGCACTCGCTCCGCTACGCGCCTCCATGGAGATCTTTGCGCAAGCCGGCATGGAACGCCTGCGCGCCAAGAGCATCTCCCTGGCCGCGTACATGGAGTTCCTTCTGAGGCAGTGGCAATCCCCCAGCTTTTCGATCATCACTCCCACCGAGCCGGAACGCAGAGGAGCACAACTCTCCCTTCGACTTCATCACCACGCCCGGACGTTCTGCGATCAACTCGCAGTCGCGGGGGTCATAGGAGATTGGCGTGAACCCGATACATTTCGCGTCGCGGCAGTCCCTTTATACAACTCCTATCAGGACGTTTTCGGCTTTGTGCGGAAATTCCTGCTTGCTCTGGAACAAACCTGAACACTGACTTCGGATGTCGGACGGCTGGTTACCTCCGTAACCATAGAAACTCCGGGCATAACAATACAATTTCCCGGTGGGGCGTTCTATGCTTGCGGGACGCAGGTGGATGACTGGAGTGTGCGCACTAGCCGGCGCGCACGCATTATTGTCGCTTTTCGTCCATCGCGGCTTTCTTCTCACCGCCATCGGCGACATTCTGCAAAACACCATCCTGTTGTGCGCCACCGTCGCAGTCCTCTCCAACTTCCGTCGCGCCACACTCAAAGCACGGCTTTTCTGGGGACTGATGGGTTTCGGATTCGGCATGTGGCTGGTTTCGCAGCTGATGTGGACCTACGTGGAAGTCTACCTGCGGCATGAGGTTCCCAATCCCTTTGTCGGCGACGTGATTCTGTTTCTCCACGTCGTTCCCATGATGGCTGCGGTCGCCGCGCAACCGCACGTGCAGCAGGACCATCGCGCCATTCCCGCCGGTACCCTGGATTTCGCGTTGCTCCTGACGTGGTGGCTATTCCTTTATCTGTTCGTCGTGATTCCCTGGCAGTACGTTCATCCCAGCGAACTCATATACGGCCGGAGTTTCGACTTGTTGTATGTCAGCGAAGAACTGGTGCTTGCAGGAGGGTTACTGCTTGTCTGGCGGCGCAGTCAGGGCGCCTGGCGCACTATCTATTGCCACCTCTTCGTAGCCACTCTTACCTACTGTGTCGCTTCCCTCGTGGCCAGCGAAGCGATCGACCTCCACATGTATTACACCGGCAGCCTGTTTGACGTACCGCTCGTGGCTACCATGGCGTGGTTCGTCCGCATCGGATTCCTCCCGCGCGAGAGCCCGGCTTTGCAGCCTGAGCAAATGTCCACAAGGAACTACGGCATCTGGAAGGCGCGGCTGGCGATGGTTGCGGTGTTTCTTACCCCCCTGATGGTGGCGTGGGCGCAGTTCGGAAATGTACCCCAGGCGGTTAAGACATTCCGGGTGCTCCTGACGGTCGCGGTCATGATCGTGATGGGCGCGCTGGTGTTCGCGAAGCAGCATCTACTGGATCGGGAACTGCTGAATCTGCTGCGTCTCTCGCGAACCAATCTCGATGAAATGTCGCGGTTGAAAGACGAACTCGAGAACAAAGAGCACTCGCTGCGCTGGCATAGTCTCGAACTGCAAAGGAAAAATCTGGAACTCCAGGAAATTTCCTTCACCGACGCGCTTACTGGCGTGTGGAACCGCCGCTACATGGAAGAGATCCTGACCGCGGAAGCGGGACAGGTCCTCCGCAACTATCAACGCGCACGCGGCAGCGACATTCGCAAGCTGGACCATCGCGACCTCGTATTCATCATGGTCGATGTCGATTTCTTCAAAGAAGTGAACGATCGTTACGGCCATCCTGCCGGTGATCGGCTGTTGCAACTGGTAGCCGAGAGGCTGACGAAGGTGGTCCGCAAATCCGATGTTCTCGTGCGCTGGGGCGGCGAGGAGTTTCTCATCATGAGCCGCTCCACCGATCCCGGTGGAACCCCCGCGTTCTGCAGCCGCATTCTCGAAGTGATGGCTTCCGATCCGTTTGATCTGGGATATAGCATCTCTGTCCACAAAACCTGTTCCGTCGGATGGGCAGCTTATCCCTGGTGCCGCGGGGCGTATGAAGCTATGTGTGCGGAAGAGTGCATCGCACTTGCCGACGCAGCTTTGTACCGCGCGAAGTCCTTCGGCAGAAATCAGGGCGTGGGCATCGTGGCGTCCGAAGAGGCCAGCCGGAATCCGGATGCAATTAGCTGGATCTCCGTGCGTGACGCCAATAGCCCACTCTGCTACACGATCCAAACCTCTTGCCCGGAACAGAATGGCCATCCAGTTCCGAGGTATGAGAGAGTGTCGCTTCCCGGGAATTCACAGCTCTGATAGCAGGAAGCCGGGCTCGAGCCCACAACCTTCGACCTGCGCCGATCGCTTGACCTTCGCAACCGCCTTGAATACATTGAAGTGCCGGTCTCTTCATTCGAGGGCACACATATCCATGACAGTAAAGACTCCTTCGCGCAAAACCGGTCTTCGGCAGAAGGCCCAACTCATGTCGGCTTCCGAAATTGAAAGAACATTAGTTCGATTGGCATATGAAATCGTGGAAAAAAACGGGGGCGTGGAGGGTTTGGGCCTGGTAGGAATCCGTCGGCGCGGCGTTCCATTGGCCGAGCGGCTCGGCAAAATCATCACCCGCATTGAAAACGCAAAAGTGCCCGTGGGAACTCTGGACATTACTTTTTATCGCGACGATCTATCGACGCTCGGCCCTAAGCCGGTGGTGCAAGAAAAAGAAATCGGCTTCGAGATTGAGGATAAAAACATCGTTCTGGTCGATGATGTGCTCTTTACCGGCCGCACCACGCGCGCGGCTCTGGACGCGCTCTTCTCTCACGGCCGTCCGCGACGCGTGCAGCTCTGCGTTCTGATTGACCGCGGCCATCGCGAGATTCCTGTCGAGGCTACGTTTGTGGGACGTAACGTGCAGACCACCATGAACGAGGTCATCGAAGTAAAGCTTTCCGAAATCGATGACGCCGAAAAGGTTCTGCTGATGGAAAAATAGCTCGCGAAATAAAAAAGGGCGATGGTTCGCGGCCATCGCCCTTCCTCATTCGGTCTGTTTCTACGCCACTTTTGTGCACACTGCCTTGGTCTGCGTATACAGATTGAGCACGTCGTGCCCCATCTCGCGGCCCCAACCGGACTGCTTATACCCTCCAAACGGCATTGCCGCGTCGAAGATGTTATAGCAATTGATCCAGACGGTGCCGGCCCGCAGCAGCTCGGCGGTGCGATGCGCTTTGCTGACATCGCGCGTCCAAACGGCTGCCGCGAGTCCGTAGGCGCTGTCGTTCGCGCGCGGAATGATCTCTTCCGGATCGGTGAACGGCATCGCCGTCACCACCGGCCCGAAGATTTCTTCCCGCACGACCTTCATATCCTCGTTCGTATTCACCAGGACCGTTGGCTCGACAAAATATCCGCGGTCGCCGGCCTTATGACCGCCAGCCAGCGCCTTGGCGCCCTCCGAGAATCCGGATTCGAGATAACTACACACGCGGCTGAGTTGCTCCTCTGAAACCAGTGGACCCATTTGCGTGTCCGGCTCAAGACCGGAGCCAACTTTGATTTTCTTTGCCTGTTCTGCGACTCCGTCGACAACCCGGTCGAACACGGATTTTTCGATATACAGCCGCGAACCAGCGCAGCAGCACTGTCCGTGGTTGAAGAAAATCGCGCTGGCTGCACCGGGAATAGCGCTGTCCAGGTCGGCATCTTTGTAAACAACGTTGGGCGATTTCCCGCCCAGCTCCAAAGAAACCTTTTTCAGATTGCCCGCCGCGGCGTGCACAATCAGTTTTCCCACTTCCGTGGATCCGGTAAATGCCACCTTGTCCACGTCGAAATGAGCGGCGAGCGCCGCCCCCGCAGTTTCTCCATATCCCGGAACGACGTTGACCACTCCTTCCGGGAATCCGGCTTCCATAATGAGTTCGCCGAGACGCAGCGCCGAAAGCGGCGTCTGCTCCGCCGGTTTCAGCACGACCGTGCAGCCGGTCGTCAGCGCCGGGCCAAGTTTCCACGCCGCCATCAGCAGCGGGAAGTTCCAGGGAATGATCTGACCCACAACTCCCACCGGCTCGCGTAAGGTGTACGCCAGGTACTTCGCGCCCGGCGTGTACGGAACGGAAATCGGAATGGTGTTGCCCTCGAGCTTCGTTGCCCATCCCGCCATGTAGCGGAACAGGTCGACGGCAAGCGGGACGTCGGCGGCCTTCGCGATATTCAGCGGCTTGCCATTATCCAGGCTCTCCAGATAGGCGAATTCTTCGGTGTGTTGTTCGAGCAGGTCGGCGAGCTTCCAGATGAGACGTCCGCGCTCCGAGGAGGTCATGCGCCGCCACGGGCCGTGATCGAAGGCAGCACGAGCGGCCCGTACAGCCTGCTCAATATCTTCGCGATCGCCCTCCGCGATTTGCGCGAGGACTTCGCCGGTTGCGGGATTGTAGGTCGGAAAGGTTTTGCCCGACGCAGCATTTACCCATTGACCATTGATCAACATCTTCCGTGGTTTATCGATAAATTCCGCGACTTGCGGGTGGATTTGCGGGGAAACTGCGATACCCATACGCCCTCCTTCACAGGACTGAAATTAGTAGTAAAGATGCCGGATGGAAGAAGCGACCCGGCGTATGCTATCGCTGCTCCAGGAGAAATGCAATCGGGCGGCCTGTGTAGGGGCGGATGCATTCGTCCGCCCCGCGAGCGAAGCGAGCGCACGAATTCTGAACGCGAACCCTGAGATAAAGTCGCAAGACCAATCGCAAGTCGATGGGGGCGCAAATCTGATAAGAGAGCTCTATTCTCCGTAGGGCACCCAGATGTTCTTGACCTGGGTCGCATGCTCCAGGAACCAGCGTCCCTCCGCATGCCTGGAATCGAACCAGTCGATCACCCGGCCTTCATTCGTCCAGACTTGCTTGAGATTCCCGGTAGACATCGCCTTGGCGTCGGCGGCTAACGCCTCGTCGCCATAACACCAGATCGCGTCGACGTCATCGTGCTCAGCCAACGTCCTAAGCAGTTGCGACACGTGCCCAGTGACTATATTGACGGCGCCGCCCGGCAGGTCGCTCGTGTCAAACAACTGATACAGGTCGCCGGTGATCAGTGGATAGGTTTCCGAAGGAATCGCAACGATTGTGTTGCCCACCGCCAGCAAGGGCATGACGAGCGAAAGGAATCCGAGCAGGGGAACCTGTTGTGGGCAGATCACTCCTACAGTACCGATCGGCTCGTTCATCGCGATCGCGATGTTCCGGAACGGCGGGTTATGCACTGCGCCATCGAATTTGTCGGCCCACGCCGCGTACGAAAAAATGCGCTGAATGCCGAATTCAATTTCTCTGGCCGCTTGCTCCTCCCCGACAACTTGTGCGAGCCGGTGAGCAATTTCGCTTCGCCGCTGTGCCAGATTTTCCGCGCAGTAATAGAGCACCTGAGCGCGGGTATGCGCGGTTGCTCTGGGCCAAGCCTCCGCTTTTCTCGCAGCTTCTACCGCGTTGCGAATATCCTTGCGATTGCCGAGCGGAGCTTCGCCAATCAGCCGCCCATCCGGCGAATGCACTTCCATGCTGTAACCGGAATCGGGCCGCGCCTGCTTGCCGCCAATGTAGAGCTTCACAGTGCGGTCGATCGCGGGAGTTCCCGGTGACTCAATCTCTCCGGGCGTGGGTGCCGCACGTCCCTCCGAATTTGTGAGACGCGGGGATTTGCCATCCGTCCCCAATTTTGGCGCATGCTTGAACCATTTCGGTTCCATGTACTCGAGCAGGCCTTCGCGTCCACCTTCACGTCCGTACCCGCTCTCCCGATATCCCCCGAATCCGCAGGCAGCGTCGAACAAGTTCGTGCAATTCACCCACACCACGCCAGCTTTCAGTTGCGCGGCGACTTGGAGAGCGACATTGATGTTCTCGCTCCACACGCACGAAGCCAATCCGTACACCGTGTTGTTGGCCAGTTCCACCGCTTCACGTGGAGTTCGGAACGTCATCGCCGCGAGCACTGGACCGAAAATCTCCTGCTGCGCCACGATTGAAGTTGGATGCACGTTACTCAGCAACGTCGGGGGATAATAAAAACCGCGCGAGGGCAACGCCACCTGCGGTTGCCAGCACGATGCTCCCTCGGCCACGCCTTGGGCCACCATGCGCTGAATGCGGTCGAGCTGCACACGCGCAACAATGGCGCCGATGTCGATTGCTTTGTCGAGCGGCGGCCCAATGCGCAGCGTGCTCATGCGATCGCGGATTTTTCCAATCAACGTTTCGGCGATGCTCTCCTGCATCAACAGCCGCGAGCCCGCGCAGCAGACCTGTCCCTGGTTGAACCAGATCCCATCGACGAGCCCCTCCACTGCGCTATCCAAATCCGCGTCATCGAAGATGATGAATGGAGACTTTCCGCCAAGCTCCAGCGAAAGCCGCTTGTGACTCGCCGCCGTAGCGCCGCGAATTGCACGGCCGACTTCTGTCGACCCCGTGAACGCAATCTTATCGACATCCGGATGCTTCACCAGCGCTTCGCCGGTCGTGCCATCGCCGGTAACGATGTTGACCACTCCCGGCGGCAAGCCAGCCTCGTTGCAAAGTTCGGCGAACAGGATCGCAGTCAGCGGAGTGAATTCCGCCGGCTTCAACACCACGGTATTCCCCGTAGCCAGCGCCGGAGGGATTTTCCACGCGAGCATCAGCAGCGGAAAATTCCACGGAATAATCTGGCCCACCACGCCGCAAGGCTCGTGATCGGGAAATTCCTGATCGAGCAACTGAGCCCAGCCCGCGTGATAGTAGAAATGCCGCGCGACCAGAGGGATATCAATGTCGCGGCTCTCGCGGATGGGCTTGCCGTTGTCCATGGTTTCAAGAACGGCGAGCAGACGCGAATGTTTCTGCACCAGGCGCGCCAGCGCGTAGAGATATCGAGCCCGGGCGTGCGGCGTGAGCGCGCGCCATCGCGCCGAGGCCGCGCGTGCCGCCTGCACGGCTGCATCGATATCGGCGGAATTGCCTTGCGCCACAGACGCCAGCTTCTCTCCAGTCGAAGGATCGAATGTGTCGAAATACTGGCCCGCCGCCGGAGCTTGCCACTGCCCGTTGATGAAGAGTGAAAAGCGACGGTTGTGGCGATCGAGCCATGCCATCGCCTCTTTCGGATCCTCGGGCGCCGGCCCGTATTCCATGGCAACGAATTTTTCCGCGATGCTCATCGCTTCAGTTCTTTCTATGCGCTGTCATCCCGACCAAGCATCGGGTTGGCGAACGCCGATCCGATGCACGTGGAGGGACCTTGCGTTCTACGCAATCGGATGCCGATACTCCGCCGAGTACCGCCCTGTCGCATGATGCTCCAGTTGTCGTTCGATGTCGCCAAGCAATCCGCTCGCTCCGAACCGGAACAACTCCGCCCGCACCCACGAATTTCCCAGCTCCTCTTTGATCATGGCCAGCCAGTCGAGAGATTGCTTCGCGGTCCGAATTCCTCCGGCGGGTTTGAATCCAACCGCCATCCCGGTCTGCTGCGCATATTCGCGGATCGCCCGAAGCATCACCAGCGTGACAGGTAGAGTCGCGTTCGTGGTTTCCTTGCCCGTAGACGTCTTGATGAAATCTGCCCCGGCCATCATCGCCACCATGCTTGCGCGTCCGACATTGCGCAGAGTGAGCAGATCACCAGTTCCGAGAATGACTTTCATGTGCGCCGAGCCGCAGGCCTGCTTGAACGCGGCGACCTCATCGTAGAGCGCTTGCCACCGCCCGCCGAAAACGTGAGCGCGCGTGATGACCACGTCAATATCCTGCGCGCCAGCATCTGCCGATCGCCGGATCTCGGCGACCCGCTCGGTGAGGGGAGACAACCCGGCGGGGAATCCGGTCGAGACCGCGGCCACTTTGATTCCGCTGCCTTCCAAAGCATTCAACGCGGTTTCCACAAATGTGTGATACACGCACACGGCGGCTACTTTGATTCCAAGTTCCTCGACGCCCAGCTTATGTGCGAGTTCCTGCTGAATCGGATAACGCGCCTTCGCGCACAACCTCCGCACGCGTTCTTCCGTATCGTCGCCCGAGAGGGTCGTCAGATCCATGCAGGTGATGGCTCGCAGCAGCCACGCGGCCTGCCACTCTTTCTTAACCGTCCTGCGGGCCACTTGCGATTGGGCGCGGCGTTCCACGGCGCTGGTGTTGACGCGGACTTCACGAACCCAGTTCAGGTCCAGAGGGATGCCGGCGTTCGGCAGCAGCGGGCGTCCGCCGAGGACAGCGATCGCATTCGATGGCTGAAGCTGGTCGCCCGCGACTCCGCCTGTCGTGCCTGAGAGGGGCGAGTTTCGCTGGCTGATCGACATGACTCACATCGCCAACCGCTCGTGGCGATTCTAGGTTTGCCATTGTACGGCAGACATTGGTTCGATGCGAGCAAGATGAAGGCAGATTCATCCACATAAAAAGCAGACCGAAACGCGGCGCGAGGGTTTACAATGGCGCACGATTTGGCCGCTCAAAAGTTGTGTCGAAGGCCATCCATCCGCATGCCCAACAGCAAACGATCCCCTGTCCGCGCGAAACTGGAGCGCGCAGCCAGGAAAGTTATGAAGAATGCGCACGCCCCTTACTCGAATTTTCACGTAGGAGCCGCGATTTTGTTGAGCAACGGCAAGATCTTCACTGGCTGCAATGTAGAGAATGCTTCTTATGGCATGACCAACTGCGCCGAGCGTACTGCTATTTTTTCCGCCGTTGCCGAGGCCGGCCCCAAGATAGAGATTCTCGCCGTCGCGGTCACCAACGATCAGGGCGTGCCCTGCTCTCCCTGCGGAGCCTGCCGGCAGGTGATTTACGAATTTGGCCCCGATGCGACGATCTTCTTCCGGGGCACAAATGGTCCGAAGCAGGCGCACATCACCGAACTCCTTCCGGAAGGATTCCGCCTCAATTGAGCCCACCGAGCGCCGTGCCTCAAACATTCCGGGCCATTGATGTGATTCGAAAAAAGCGCGATGGGGCGGAACTCTCGCCAGAAGAAATCCGCGGCCTGGTCGACGCCTATACCAACAGCGCGATTCCCGACTACCAGGTTTCCGCATGGCTGATGGCGGTCGTGCTTCGCGGAATGACGCGCGCCGAGACTGCCGCTCTGACCGATTCGATGCTGCACTCCGGCGAAGTCCTCGATCTTTCTTCGCTGAAGCCGAGAAAAGTAGACAAGCACTCCACCGGCGGCGTGGGCGACAAGACTTCACTCGTGCTTGCGCCGCTTGCCGCCGCCGCCGGTGTTGCCGTTCCTATGATCAGCGGCCGCGGTCTCGGCCACACTGGAGGAACGCTCGACAAACTGGAAGCCATTCCCGGATTCAACGTCAATCTTCCGGTGAATGAATTCCGCCGCGTGCTGAAGACTTGCGGCTGCGCCATGATCGGTCAGACCGCCGAGATCGCCCCCGCAGATCGGAAGCTCTACGCGTTACGCGACGTGACGGGAACCGTCGAGAGTCCGTATCTGATCTGCGCTTCGATTATGAGCAAGAAGCTGGCGGAAGGAATTGATGCGCTCGTGCTCGATGTCAAGACCGGTTCAGGCGCATTCATGAAAAGCGAAAAAGACGCCGCCTTCCTCGCCGAACTCATGGTCGAGACCGGCGAAAGGATGGGCAAGAAGGTAGTCGCGCTGCTCACTGATATGGACCAGCCGCTCGGGAACATGATCGGCAATGCGCTGGAAGTCGTGGAAGTGATCGACGTGCTCCGCGGCCGCGGGCCCGAGGATTTGCGCCAGCTATGCCTAGAACTTGCCGCCTGGATGCTCTATCTGGGAGGAGTCGCCGGCAGCGTAGATGAAGGCAAGCAGCGCAGCGCGGAAATCATCTCCTCCGGGAAGGCGCTGGAAAAATTCCGCCAGATGGTGGAACTGCAAGGTGGAAATCCGCGCGTGCTCGATGATCCCGGGCTTTTGCCGCAGGCACAGCATCAGATGGCAGTTTCGCCCAGCAAGGCCGGATTTTTGACCTCAATGCAATGCGAGCAGATTGGGACCGCCTGCGTCATTCTCGGCGGGGGACGCGAGCGCAAAGAGGATTCTGTCGATCCATCCGTCGGAATTATCCTCCACAAAAAAGTCGGTGACCGCATCGCTGCCGGCGAAGCGCTCGCGACGATACATTACAACTCTGAGCCGCTCGCCGTGCGGGCGCGGCAATTGATTGAGGCGAGTTGCCGCATCGGCGATGCTCCGCCTTCTGCAATGCGGCCTCTCATCCACAAGGTGATCCAGAGCGCTGCGGGGAAAAACTGAATGGGACGCTTCACCGGAATTCTCGGAATATTGACCATGCTCGGGCTGGCCTACACTTTTTCGACCAGCCGGCGGGCCATAAGGCTCAAAACAGTCGCCTGGGGTCTGGGCCTGCAGTTCGTGTTCGCCGTGTTCGTCCTGAAGATTGACGTAGGACGCCGCGCCTTTCAGGCCGCGGGGAATGGCGTCACGAAATTGCTGAGTTACGCCTACGCCGGGTCGCATTTCGTCTTCGGCGACCTGGCCAAGCCGGGATCTACGCTGGGATACTTCGCTTTTGGCGTGTTGCCGACGGTCATCTTCATCGCGGCATTCTTTGCCGTGCTCTATCACTTCGGCATCATGCAAATCATCATCCGCATCTTTGCCTGGGTGATGACCCGCGTCATGGGCGCGAGCGGCGCCGAATCGCTGAATGTCGCCGCTAGCATTTTCATGGGACAGACCGAAGCGCCGCTGACCATCCGCCCGTTTCTTCCTGAGCTCACTCGATCCGAATTGATGACGGTGATGACCAGCGGCATGGCGCATGTCTCTGGCGGAATCATGGCAGCATACATTTCGTTCGGGATTGATCCCAAATTTCTGTTGAGCGCAGTGATCATGACGGCTCCGGGCACGCTGCTGATGGCGAAGATGCTCGTCCCTGAAACCGAGCAGGCAAAAACCGCGGGCAAGGTCATAATGAGCGCTGAAGAGGAAAAGTCAGAGCATGAGGAGAATCTGCTGGGCGCGATTGCGCGCGGCACCACCGACGGCTTGTATCTGGCGCTGAACATCGCCGCCATGCTCATTTCGTTCCTCGCGCTAATCGCGTTGGCCAACGGCATCCTTGGCGGAATTCATCACTGGATATCGTGGTTTCCCGAAAGCATGGAGATGATTTTCGGCTGGATCTTCTGGCCGATCGCATGGGTAATCGGGATTCCCAGTCATTCCTGTGGCATTATCGGAAATCTGCTGGGCACTCGCATGGTCCTCAACGAACTGGTTGCTTATTCCATGCTCGGACCACAAAGGGCAGTGCTCGATGCGCGCTCGTTTACCATCGGCACGTTCGCTCTGTGCGGGTTCGCAAACCTGAGTTCGATTGGAATTCAAATCGGCGGTATCAGTGCTCTGGCTCCCAATAAGCGCGGAGAACTGGCCCGGCTCGGCTTCCGCGCCATGTTGGCGGGAACCATGGCTAATCTGATGTCGGCCTCGATCGCTGGCATGCTGCTGTAGTCTTCGTGTTTTCAAAATCAATCAAAGGACCCCCGGTGAATCGATTCCTCATCTGTTTCCTCCTGAACCTTGCTTTCTTTCTCAATCTCTCAACAGCCCAGACTCCGCAGCGCGTCATCATCGATACCGATCCCGGCGTCGATGACGCGATGGCAATCCTGCTGGCATTGAATTCTCCCGAATTGAAAGTCGAAGCCCTCACGGTGGTTCCCGGCAACGTCGAAGCATGGCAAGGGCTGGAGAACGCACTGAAGCTGGTTTCACTCGCGAATCGTTGCGATGTGTCGGTCGCCGCTGGCGCGCAGCATCCTCTGGCGCAGAAGCTGATCACGGCGCAGTACTGGCACGGCAAGAACGGCCTGGCTGGAGTGGAACTGCCCGCGCCGAAGTGCAAAGCCGATTCCCGCTTCGCGCCCGACCTGATCATCGAGACCATTCACAAATATCCGCACGAAGTCACGCTGATCCCTGTCGGCCCTCTGACCAACATTGCGCTCGCGGTCTCCAAAGATCCTTCGATTGTTCCTTTGACGAAAGACATCGTGATCATGGGAGGATCGATCACTGGAGGAAACGTGGACGGCGCCGCCGAGGCCAACATCTACAACGATCCGGAGGCCGCGTCGATCGTGTTCAATGCTGGTTGGATGGTGACCATGATCGGTTCCGACGTCGGCGAGCGCACCATCATCACGCGCAAGCATCTCACCGAGTTGGAATCAATGCACGGGCCGGAGAGCGACTTCATCGCCAAGCTCGCCGATTTCTATATCAGCCGTTCCGAGAAGAGCGGCTACCAGGGCGCCGCGATGTACGATCCACTCGCGGTTGCGACGGTCATTGATCCAAAGCTGGTCACGCTAAAAGACATGCACGTCGATGTGGAAACGCGTGGCGAATTCACGCGCGGCGAGACCGTGGCAAACCGGATGGGTTTTGACGAGAACAACGTCCTGCATGGCGATCACTACGAAATCGATGGCCTGATTCCACTGAAGCCGAATTCACGCGTGTGTCTCGCCTCCGATGCAGATCGTTTTCTGCAATTGTTCATCAGCCGCATCAAAGGCAAATAGAAAATCGAGAAATAGAATTGTCATCCTGGGCGAAGCGAAGGACCTGTGCACTCCCGCCCAATAATGCATAGATCCTTCGCGGCTAGAAGCGCCGCTCAGGATGAGAGACGCACTCTTCATCCGTTCGCTTTCGCGACCAGCAGAATCGCCAGCGCATAAAACACGAACATCAAAGTAAGAAAAAGATTCGCGCGCTTCCCGGCGCCGGCGAATTCTTTCCAAACGAAAATCCCCCAAAGCGCTCCGACCATGGGAGCGCATTGACCGATCGCATACGAGATTGCGAAGGAAGTCGCGTTTCCGGCAACAGCGTAGAACACCGTGCCCGTGCCCCAAATGAGCCCACCAAAAAATCCGAGGGCGTGGCCGGAGCGCGGACCGCGGAAGTATGCGCCAAAGCCCACGGGTTCTCCCGTGAGCGGCTTTTTCATGAGGTAGATGTTCCAGATGAAACAGGAAAGCAGTGCGCCAAGCGTGAGAAATACAATCGAACTATACGGCGTGAGAGTATGGCCGCGAGTCAGTCCGAGCGTTGTAAACGGGCTCCATAAACCCATCAGCACGCCGGAGACACAGCAGATCACGATGCTCCTGCGCGACGTAGTGTGGCCGCCAGGAAGGCTGCCGAACGCTTTTCCGTCGAGCACCACGGCGACCAGCGCGCAAACTACGCCCGGGGCGAGATACACCAGGTTCCCCTTGGGCTGCAACGCATAGTTCAATACCACGCCAACCACCAGCGCAATTCCAATCGAGACGGGAAGCGCTACCGCCAGCCCGGCCATATCAATTGCGGCGACGAGCAGTAAGTTCGCGAGATTGAAAATCGCGCCGCCGACCATCGTCCAGAAAATGTTCGAACTGTCCGCTGATTGCACGTTGTTCAAGAAACTCGATGCATCGTGCCCCGTGCTTCCCATAGTGAGCGCGAGAATCAGGGAAATAACGAAGATACCGATCGCATAATCCCAATAAAAAAGTTCGAAACGGTAATTCTTTACGCCCTTGTAGGTGTTGGCCCACGAACCCCAGCAGACGGCGCTGGTAATCATCATGATCAAGGCGATGGTTAGAGTTGGCGGTGTGAACATTGGTCTCCCCGGAAAACGTGTAACTGTACTCTTCTTCGCGGCAGGTCACAAGTTTGCAGATCAACGCTCTGCTATGCTTACGCGCGTGAAACGGACATTTCTCATCGACACTGATACAGCCAGTGACGACGCCGTGGCTCTGATCATGGCTTTGCGCGCGCCGGATGTGCGGGTAGCCGCGATTACAGTCGTCGCCGGCAATGTGGACGTGCACCAGGCCACGCGCAACGCGCTTTACACCGCCGAATTGTGCGGTGCGGACGTGCCGGTTTACCCTGGCGCGGAGAAGCCGCTGGTGCGTCCCTATCAGAACGCCACCTGGTTTCATGGACGCGACGGCCTCGGCGATCACAACTATCCCGCCGCGCGTAGGCCGCCGGAGAAAACCCATGCAGTGGATGCGATTATTCAGACCATACAGGAAAATCCAGGACTGGTGCTCGTCACTCTCGGGCCGCTGACCAATGTCGCCATGGCGTTGTCCAAAATGCCATCAATCGTCGAGAAGGTCTCTCGCTGCGTAATCATGGGCGGCAATCCCTGCTGCGAGGGGAATGTGACGCCGGCGGCCGAGTACAACATCTGGGTCGATCCGGAAGCGGCGCGAATGGTTATGCGCAGCGGTCTTCCCATTGAGTTGATCGGGTGGCATCTCTGCCGCCGGGATGCCGTGCTTTCCGACAGCGATATCAAGCACGTCCTCGGATTCAACACGAAACTCGGGCACTTCGCGATTGAGTGCAACAGCTATGCCCGCACGGCGCACAAAACACAAACGGGAGAAGACGGGATTTCTCTTCCCGATCCGGTGACGATGTGTCTCGCACTCGATCCCAGCGTCGGAACAGAGTGGTCAGAACATAACGTCGAGGTGGAGATCGAGAGCGAGATCTCGCGCGGCATGACGATTGTCGATCGCCTGAATGTTGCGGCGGATGATAGAAACCGTGATGTATGGAAAGACACGATGAGCCGCGGGAGAAAAGCCAAAGTTTGCTGGACGATCGACAATCAACGCTGGAAGTCCGCTCTCTACGCCGCACTGCGATGAAGAACCCGCTCCTTCTGACCGCGATTGCGTGTCGTCAAACGGGAATCCAGTTACGGATGCTTCGACTCCGAATCGCTTGCTGCGCGATCTCGTTCTCCGCTCAGCATGACAGGGCACTTCCTCTACTTAGGAACGGCTGGCATTGATTTTCGCGACACTCTACCCATTGACTTGCGCGTACGTCGCCCGGCGCAGGAATTCCCCTTGCCCGGCGCGACCCAGAAACTTATCGCCCTGCACCACGACGCGCCCTCGCGACAGCACCACGTCGGGCATGCCCGTGACTTCAATGCCTTCGAACATCGAATAATCCACGCGCATATGGTGTGTTTTGGCGCTGATCGTGTGCTTGCGTTTGGGATCGAACACTACCAGATCCGCATCGCTCCCGACGGCGATCGTTCCCTTTCGCGGATACAGGCCGAATAACTTTGCCGGTGTGGTCGAAACCAGTTCGACAAAACGATTCACGCTGAATCGCCCGCCGGCGACTCCGCCGGAATAGATCAGGCTCATGCGATGCTCCACTCCCGGACCGCCATTGGGAATTTTGGTGAAGTCGTCGCGCCCGAGTTCCTTCTGTTCTTTGAAGCAAAATGGGCAATGATCGGTGGACACAACCTGCAAATGATCGCGCTTCAGTCCATTCCACAACTTTTCCTGATGCCACTTCTCGCGCAACGGCGGAGTGAACACATACTTCGCTCCCTCGAATCCGGGCGCATCGAAATTCTCGATCGAGAGATACAGATACTGCGGACAAGTTTCCGCATACACCGGCAGACCGCGATCCCGCGCCTCGCGAACTTTTTCCAGCGCATCGTTGCAACTGAGATGCACGATATAAATCGGAGCGCCGGCCATTTCGGCGAGCGCAATGGCCCGCGCAGTCGCCTCAGCCTCGGCCGTCGTCGGACGCGTGAGCGCGTGATACTTCGGAGCCTTCTTTCCTTCCGCCAGCGCCTGCTGCACGATGACATCGATCGCGCTGCCATTCTCGGCGTGCATGCAAACCATGCCGCCGTTCTTGGATGTAGTCTGCAGCGCCTTGAAGATGCTGCCGTCGTCGAGCATGAACACGCCCGGATACGCCATGAACAGCTTGAAACTGGTGACGCCTTCGCGCACCAGGTCGTTCATCTCTGAAAGCTGCCCGCCGGAAACGTCCGTAACAATGCAGTGAAATGCATAATCGCAGACGGCCTTGTTCGCAGCCTTGCCCATCCAGGTATCGAATGCCTGCCGCAGCGCTTGTCCCTTGTATTGAATGGCGAAATCGACCAGCGTGGTTGTTCCGCCGAAGGCCGCCGCTCGCGTGCCGGTCTCGAAATCGTCCGCGCTGGTGGTGCCGCCAAAGGGCATGTCGAGATGCGTGTGCACATCAATGCCGCCGGGCATCACGAGTTTTCCTGCAGCGTCGATTTGTGTGTTGGCGTTCTGCGCGGGAAGGTCCTTTCCAATCGCGGCGACCTTGCCGTCACTGATGGCCACGTCCGCTATGTACGTGTCCGTCGCCGTGACTACCGAGCCATTCCGAATGATAGTGTCGAAGCTCAATGGGGCCTCCCGCGTTAAGATCAGAAGAGGAATTCTATGCTACACTGCCGCTCCTCAGATTGTGCTTGAAAGGGACCAGCCATGCACTTCGGCATTACTTTAAAACCTGACATTTCCATCGAACGCATCCTGGGACTTACTCGGCAGGCAGAAGCGGCCGGATTCGAGTACGGTTGGATCTTTGATTCGCATGTTCTCTGGATGGAGCCATACCCGCTGCTCACACTTATGGCGGAGAACACGAAGCGCATGCGGCTGGGCACGTGCGTGACCAATCCGGCGACGCGCGACCTGACGGTTACCGCAAGCTTGTTCGCCACGCTCAACCTGATCTCCGGCGGCCGTATGGAACTCGGAATCGGGCGCGGCGACAGCTCGCGGCGGGTCATGGGGAAAAAGCCGGTGAGTTGGTCGCAGTTGGAACAGGCGGTGAAAGAGTTCCGCGATCTCACCAGCGGAAAAGAAGTCACGCATGATGGACAGCCGACACGATTGACGTGGGCCAAGATTCCTCCGCGGGTGTGGATCGCGGGATACGGGCCGAAAGTGCTGAACATGGCGGGGCGAGTGGCAGATGGCATCATCCTGCAATTTGCTGATCCAGACCTGATCGACTGGTGCCTGGGGTTTGTTAGAGAAGGCGCGCGCGCCGCCGGGCGCGATCCGAAAAAGATTGAAGTGATGAGTGCGGCGCCAGTCTGGGTATCTGATGACTTAGCTGTTGCCCGAGAGCGGGTGCGTTGGTTTCCCGCACTCGTTTCCAATCACGTGATGGATCTGATTCGCCAGTACAAGCCTGAGGATTTGCCACCCGCTCTCACCTCCTATGTACAGGATCGGGGCAAGTACGATTACCTGCATCATTGCGAGGTAGGTAGCGATAATGCGGAATTCGTTTCCGATGAAGTGATCGACCGATTTTGCCTGGTCGGCTCAGCTGAGACTCACCGCAAGAAACTGCAAGCCCTCGCCGAGGCCGGCGTGACGCAATTCAATATCTATCTCATGTGCGGTGACGAAGAGCAGACGCTCGAGATTTACCAGCGCGACGTGCTGCCAGCTTTCCTTCGCGCAGCAAAATAAGCGCAAAGGCGATAACCGCAACGACACTCTGGTGACGCGAAGAAAAAGCTCGCTGTTCTGTTGCTTCGTTCGTTACCGCCGGGTCCTTGGTTGAAATTTTTGCCGGTAAATTACGCAGCTTCCGCCGACAAGATGGATCCGCGCTCGAACTTCATCATGCCGTAGTAGGCGACGAATGCGATCGCGAACCCGACGAACCAGGAGTAGTTATACAAGCCTCGCGCGCCCGGAATCGCCAATCCGGCCAGGGCAGTACCCGCACCGAGCGCCAGCGCGAAGACGGCGCGCCAGTTGAATCCGCCGGAATATTCGTAAACTCCGCCACGAAGATACAGATCGTCGAGCCGCAAGATCCGTTTTCGAATCACGAAATAATCGCAAATCATAATTCCCGCCACAGCACCCAAAAAAGGCGCGTAGCCACCCAGCCATACGAAGATAAATGTGCCGTAATCGTGCAGCAGTTTCCAGGGCATCATGGCGACGCCCATGAAGCAGGTGATGATGCCGCCGGTTCGGAAGCTGATGCGCCTCGGCCACAGGTTGGAAAAATCGTTTGCCGGAGAGACCACGTTCGCGCCGATGTTGACATTCAACGTCGCCAGCAAAATCGCGACCAGAGAAATCACCACCGCGATCGGCGAGTGAAAACGGCTGAGGAGTTGCACGGGATCCCAGATCGCCGTTCCATAAATGACGACTGTCGCGGAGGTGACAGCGATTCCGACGAACGCGTACAACGTCATGGTTGCAGGTAGCGCGAGCGCCTGCCCGATGATCTGCTCGCGCTGGTTCTTCGCGAATCGCGTGAAATCGGGGATGTTGAGCGAGACAGTCGCCCAGAATCCGACCGTTCCGTTCAGAGCGGGAATCAGGAATTTCAAGAAATCCGGAAAACTCACAAAGCGCGAGGGCACGGAGAGCATCGGGCCGAAGCCGCCCGCGCTCTTGTACGCCCAACCGAGCAGAAGCAATCCGACGCCCAGCAAAATTGGCGCGCTGATGCCCTGCAGGATGCGGATGTATTCGATTCCTTCCAGCACGACGACCAGATTGATCAGCCAAAAAATGAAAAAGCAGACTGCCGTGCCATGCGGAACGTTCTTCCACGCGGGGATCAGTGTGACCAGCAGGGTGCTAATGGCTTCGCCGCCGATCCATGCCTGAATGCCGAACCATCCACAAGCGACCAGCGCGCGGAGCACTGCCGCGACATTCGCGCCGAGAACGCCAAAGGAAGCGCGCGCGAGAACAGGAAAGGGAATTCCATATTTCGCTCCTGGATGCGAGTTCAGAAGCATTGGTACCAGCACGATCACGTTGCCGATAAAAATCGTGGCGATGGCCTGCTTCCAGCTCATTCCGCCCTGGATCAAACTCGCGGCCAGCATGTAAGTCAGGATGTTCACCGACATCGAGACCCACAACGCAGCAAAGTTATAGGTGCCCCAGTGGCGCCGCTCATCGAGCGCTGGAGCAAGGTCGTGGTTGTAAAGAGGACTGGATTCGATGCGCGAGCTCAGCGGTGTGGGTGCATTTGGCATTGTGGAATTGGGGAATTGAGACATTGAATCATTGAGGCATTGAGTCAATGTCGCAACGACTCAATCACTTCAATCGGCGGCCGCTGATGAAGTGCTCTGCATAGTCAGTGGACCATAGCTTTCCGGCCGGCGATCGCGGAAGAACTGCCAGACTTTGCGAACTTCCGTGATCATGTCGAGATCGAGATCCGCCACCACGACTTCGTCTTTATTGCGGCTGGCCTGCGCGATGATCTTCCCGCGCGGATTGCAGAAATAGCTTTTGCCATAGAACTCGCCGATGCTCCACGGCTTCTCGGTTCCGACGCGGTTGATCGCACCGACGAAGTACCCGTTGGCGACGGCATGAGCGGGTTGCTCGAGTTCCCATAAGTATTCCGAGAGTCCTGCAACGGTCGCCGAGGGGTTGAAGACGATCTCCGCTCCGTTCAATCCCAGGATTCGCGCGCCCTCAGGAAAGTGACGGTCGTAACAGATGTAAACTCCCACGCGCGCATATTTCGTTTGGAACACGGGATAGCCCATGTCGCCGGGCGTGAAATAGAATTTTTCCCAGAATCCCGGATGGCAGTGCGGGATGTGATGCTTGCGATATTTGCCGAGATACTTTCCGTCGGCATCAATCACGGCCGCCGTATTGAAATACACGCCGGGCATTTGCTCTTCGTATACGGGAACGACGATCGCCATGCGATGCTTGGCCGCGACCTTCTGCATGAGGCGCGTCGTGGGTCCGTCGGGCACACGCTCGACGAGTTCGTACCAGCGCGCGTTCTGCTCGGCGCAAAAGTAGGGACCGTAAAAAAGTTCCTGCAGGCAGAGGATCTGGGTCTTCTTCCGCGCGGCGTGTTCGATCAGCTTCATATGTTTGTCGATCATCGCCTTGCGGATTTGGTCGAGCGGACGATCGGTGCTGATTGCATTCGAAGCCTGGATCAAGGCACAACGGACATTGCGCGGCATGGAAGCCTCCGAAACCGGAATTAGGACAGTCTGAAACAGGCGGGTGGCAAAAGCAAGCGGGGCGGCACGTTTGCCTTGCTCAGCTTTATTCAAGCTCCGGATGTGCCCAGAAAGTCAAAATTCCCAGTCTCGGCTAAAACACACAGCAATCGCTGATATTCCTCTGCGTTTGGGTCGTAGACGCTCGCTTCGCCCGCGGGGCGGAGGAATCCCTCCGCCCCTACACGGGTCGTGGTTACGGAGCGTTCCGTTGACACGGCTGATGGGGTCCGAATAGACTCGGCCTTCTTTTCGAACACGCTTATGGCAAAGCGGCCTCGCATCGCAGTGGTGGGCAGCGCGAATATTGACCTGACAACTTTTACCGATCAGTTCCCCAAGCCTGGCGAAACCCTGTTCGCGCCGAAATTCGATCTGGGCTTTGGCGGCAAAGGCGCAAACCAGGCGGTCGCCGCGCGGCTGTGCGGCGCGGAAGTATTCATGGTGGCGCGCGTGGGCGACGACTTGTTCGGGCCGGCGACGATTGAAAACTTCCGCAAGCAGGGGATCGATCCGACGCACGTCAAACCGGTGAAGGGCCTATCAAGCGGAGTTGCGCCGATCTTTGTGGAGGCCAACGGGCAAAATCGAATTCTCGTGGTGAAAGGCGCTAACGACGCGCTCAAACCCGCCGACGTCGACGAAGCCGCCGGAATGCTGAAGTCGGCTGACTGCATCGTGCTTCAATTCGAGATACCGCTGGAGACCGTGTACTACACGGTCGCGTTTGCGCGAAAGCATGGAATCCGCTGCATCGTGAATCCTGCGCCCGCGCAACCGGTGGACATGGCGGCGCTGAATGGCCTGGATTATTTCGTGCCGAATGAGCATGAGGCGGAGGCGATTCTGGGCAGTCCGGTGAAGAATGTGGACGACGCCAAACAGTGTGCCGGCAAATTCCTGGCGAGCGGGATTCGAGGGGTGATCATCACACTAGGCTCGAACGGTTCACTGCTTGCGACGAAGGAAGCCAGCATCCATGTTCCGCCATTCCCGGTGAAAACGATTGACAGCACCGGCGCCGGCGATGCCTTCATCGGCAGCTTTGCCGTCTTTCTCGGCGAGGGGTTACCCGAAGCCGAAGCCGTCGGCCGCGCCAATCTTTATGCAGGGCTATCGACTACCGGGGTCGGAACGCAGAAATCGTTCTATGACCGAGCCCGTTTCGATGCCGAGTGGGCAACCCGGTCTTAAAGACGGCCGCGCTGTGGAAATCTTGTCAAGGGGGTTTTCGAGCGGCATTCGAGGTAAGTAGCTGGATCGATTCGAAATATATTTTTCCGGAAATGTCCAGTTTACCCATGTCAATTTGCTATTCTGAAATTAGAGAGTCGGTTTCGAGCGCGGCCCGTGGGCCGCGCTTTTCTTTTGCGCCGGAAGCAGGCGGTATGGGAGGCAACAGAGACTGATTGCGTTGTTGCTTCCATGATCAGGTCGGCGCAACTGGTCGCGCCTTAAGTAGTCAGTGCTGGTTTTCCACTGCGAAAATTCTTGACTAAGCGCTACGAGGGGAGCTATAAGCGCAGTCTTGCGGTCTGGGGGAATCTTTCATCTTCATCGAGGAAGGTGGAGGGGGATTTTTGTTTTTCGGGCAGACCGCCGAAAGGGGCTCGGACACATGTCGAGCAAGCAGAAGTTGTTCGCGGTGGGTTTCTGTGTCCTGATGTGCTTTGCAGGTACGTTCGCCTATGGCCAGGCCACCGGAAGTTTCTCCGGGACGGTGTCCGATAAATCTGGGGCGGCGATCTCCGGTGCGAACGTAAAGGTCACCTCACAAGCCACAGGGCTCACTCGTGAGGCGAAGACGGATGATTCCGGGCACTATGTGATTCCGTTGCTGCCTGTGGCGTTTTACACGATCCATGTGGACGCGCAAGGCTTCGGGCCGGTCGAGCAGAAAGACATCCGCCTGCAGGTCGACGAACACCGCGAACTTGATTTCAGCTTGCAGCCCGCCTCGGTCACCACCAACGTCGAAGTGAACGCGACCGAAGTCGCGGTGGAAACCTCGACGCCTTCCTTAGGCCAGGTCATTACGTCCGAGGAAGTTTCGCAACTTCCGTTGAACGGGCGGAACTTCGTGCAGTTGGCGACGTTGACGCCGGGAACGACGACTTCCACCAGCCCGGTCAGTTTCTTTACGAACGCGGCCAGCAGCGAGGCCGCCACGCGGGGATCGTTCTCGCTATCGGTGGGCGGCTCGCGCGAGCAGGAAACCGACTGGATGCTCGATGGGAACGACAACAACCAGCTCGACGAAGGCGGCATCGGCATCTTTCCCGACATTGACGATATCCAGGAATTCAAAGTTCTGACTTACAACTACTCGGCCGAATGGGGAGAGCGCGCGGGTCCAACCGTGCTGGTCACGACGAAGTCGGGAAGTAATCAGTGGCATGGATCGTTGTTCGAGTTTTTCCGCAACACGTCGCTGGACGCAGATAACTACTTCACGCACACCCAGCAAAAATTTAATCTCAATCAGTTTGGAGCGTCATTCGGCGGGCCGATCAAGAAGGACAAGACGTTCTTCTTTCTCGATTATCAGGCCAAGATGCAGCGCGAGGGCGTAGCTTTCACGGGGTTCGTTCCGACCCCATCCATGATTACTCCCGATGCTAGCGGGAATTACGACTACAGCAACAACCCGTTCGGCACCCAGCTCACGAACCCCTATTCAGGTACTCCCTTTCAATGTGTGCCTGGTACATCCACACCTGAACCGGTGAACGGAGCGGGGGTGCAAGCCGCCGGAACCAACTGCGATGTTATCCCCGCCGCGGTGGTGAATCCGATCGGCGCAAAAATTGTTGCGTTGTATCCAGCCCCCAATGCGAATCCCACCCAAGGATTTAACTACGCGAATCTGCCGACGAGAAGCCTGAACGAGGCGACTTGGGACATCCGGGTCGATCATAATTTCTCCAGCAAGGACTCAGCGTTTGCCCGTTTCAGCTACGATCAGGCCACCAACTTCGTTCCGGGTGGCTCACCGACTTGGTCAGAGGCGAATGCGTTTGGCAGCAATCAACACATTGAGAATCACGGCCGTAATGCTGTGGTAACCGAAACTCACGTGTTCTCGCCGAATACGATCAACCAAGTTACCGCTGGATATAACCGGATTTTCAATCACATCCTGTCGTTCGGTACCGGGACCTGCGCGGCGGCTGTGGTCGGGATTCCTGGAGCAGACTTGGGAAGCAAGTGCGACAACATCACAGGCTATCCCGCCAGCTTGAATCAATCCAGCAAAGATTGCATTGGCTGCGGCCTGACCTCGATCGATATGGGTAGTTACTTTTCCGTTGGTGATCGCGGTTATGCGCCCTACCAGGGTGGGACGAACGTGTATTCAGTATCGGACACGATGGACTTCATCAGAGGAAAGCATGACATCCGTTTCGGGGCCACTTATCGGGCCGAAGAGATGAACATCCGAAACAATGCATTCCAGGACGGCTTTGCGGTGGAACTTGGCTTTGCCACTGGCGACGACGTAGCCGATGTCCTGCTTGGGAGTCTTGGAGTCTTTGCCGCGCACGATCAGACTTTCTTGGGTGGAACCACGGGCCGCCGTTGGAAACTGGCCCGTCCTTTCGTCAATGACACGTGGCGTCTCACGCCGAACTTAACAGCCACCATCGGATTGGCCTGGGCTCTGGCGACTCCTACCACAGAAGTGCAGAATCGGCAGGCGAATTATGACGTCCAAACGCTGAAGTGGTACGTGCCAGCGGGTAGTCCCGCTCTCAGTGGTTGCACAAACTGTGTGACAACGGATGGCCGGGTTGGCATCCAGTTCGAGAAGACCGCGTTTGAGCCGCGCATCGGCCTGGCATGGAAACCGCGAGGAAGTGACAAGACTGCTGTGCGAGTCGGCTATGGAATCTTCCACGACTCCGCATGGAATCAGGGCGGGCAGGGATTGTGGCAGAACCCGCCGTATTATGCCGAGGTAGACACTTCCGGAATGTGCACAACTCCAGGTTGCACGAACGCAGGTCTCTCGCATGGCTTTCTGGTAGCACCAGGTACATCTTCGAGCACTCCGGCACCGCCTTTGGCGCCTGTGGGGGCTGTGGGTAACGTTCTCAGTGGTCCTGTAAACCCGCAGCTCTACACTGGAACCATCCAATCGATGAACCGGAACTTCGTGCAGGGAATGATCCAGCAGTACAACCTGAACGTCGAGCGGCAGTTGCCAGGGCAAATCGTGCTCACCGCCGGTTATGCGGGATCGAAGAGCACGCACATTCTCGTCGGCCAACTCAATGAGAATCTGAATGACCCATCGGCTTGCGGAAAGGTTGCGGGTTACACGCTAGGGTGTGGTTTCGGCTTTTTCCCATACGCGGGGATTTTCCAGTCGGTAGACAGCAACAATAGCGTCGGGACCGCGCGCTACGATTCGTTGCAGGTCAAAGCGGAAACCAAGAGCACGAGGCACGGCATCTATGCCTTGTTGGGATACACATGGTCACGCACGTTTGACAATGGCATGCCTGACGGGCTGGGAACGAATCCGGGCGCACTGCTTTATCCGCTTCCTGGAACCGCGAGGCTGGACTGGGGTTTATCGCAGCTGAACCTGAATGACAGCTTTACAGCGAGCGTACTCTACACACTGCCGATTGGAAAAGGAAAGCACTTCGGCAGCACCTGGAGTGGTGCTACTAATGCAGTACTTGGCAATTGGCAGGTGAACCTGATCGAGAGGGCCACGTCGGGGTTCCCGCTATTTGTGGTCGATAGCAGCAATCCGGCGGGAGTTGATTTCTCGTACAACGGAAACACGTTCTCGCGTCCGAACCAGGTCGGTGATCCGCACACGCCTGGACCGGTGATGGCGAATTTGAATACGCGCTGCCACGTCCTGACATCGCAGACCGATCCGATTACCGGGCTGCCGGGACTTGCGCCCGCTCAAGTGGGCACTCACGCGGCATGGCTGAACCAATGCGCGTTCTCGAGTGCACCAGCAGGTGAACTTGGCACCGCGACTCGAGCCCCAGTGTATGGACCTCGTTTCGTAAACACGGATTTTTCTGTGATCAAGGACTTCCCGTTGCCCTTCCGCGAGGCTATGAACCTGCAATTCCGCGCGGAGTTCTTCAACTTGTTCAACCATCCGCAGTTCTATCTGAACGGCTTCGCGGATACGGGAAATCAGGACATCAATACGCCTTCGAGTATGTTCGTGATAAACAATACGGTGAACAATCCACGGCTGGTTCAGTTCGCTCTGAGGTTGAATTTCTAGTTTCTCGTAATCGTTGACTTCTCGGGCAGACTGGATTGCCGGTCTGCCCTTTGTTTTGATCGGCTGAATCCTTGGAGGAAGAATGGGACTTTGCTTTGGGAAGATATTCGTGAAGCTCTACGCATTTTTCGCAGTCGTCATCGTGGTTTCCTCCATCGCGTCGGCGCAGAAGATCAAGATCATTGTTGATCAGGATGGGCGGGGGCCGGGGACCAGCGATCAGCAGGCGATGCTGGTGTTTCTGCAGTCGGAGAAGTTTGAGGTTCTCGGTCTCACGATGGTCAGCGGCGATCAGTGGATGAAGGAGGAGACGCAGCATACGTTGCGCATGCTGGAGATCGCGGATCGCACGGATGTTCCCGTGTATGAAGGTGCCGTTTATCCTTTGCTGAATTCGAAGGAGGAAAGCGAGCGCTGGGAGGCGCTCTACGGCAAGTTCGAGTACAAGGGATGCTGGACGGATTTTCCGCCGAACCGGTCAACACTGTTCCACAATCCTTATCACGAGCCGGATGTGGTGCCTCCGATGCCGGAGGGCGAACCGCACATCAAGGCGCATCCAGGGACAGCGGCGGAATTTATTGTGGAGATGGTGCACAAGTATCCGGGCGAGGTGGTGCTCTGGGCGGGAGGCCCGCTGACAAATTTCGCCCTGGCGCTGAAGCTCGATCCGGAAGTGGCTACGCTGGCGAAGGAATTTGTGCTGATGGGCAGCGGTTTGTATGCCGACAAGGGGGCGATTGATCCGGGAGCGATTGATGCGCGGCGCGAATTCAACTGGTGGTTCGATCCGGAGGCAGCGCGGATTGTGCTGCGAGCGCCGTGGAAGAAGATGACGATTACACCCATCGATATCTCGGTGAAGACGCGATTCACGAAGGAAATGAAAGCGGAAATTGCGAAGGCGCACACGCCGATTACTGAATATCTGGATAAGTATTCCCTGCCCGGATACATGTGGGACGAGATTGCCGGGATCGCGCTCATTGATCCCTCGATTATCACTGGGGAAAAGCAGCTGTACATGGATATCGATGTGGATCACGGGCCGAGTTATGGCATGACTTTATTTTGGACTCCGAAGACCGCCGTCCCGCCGTATGAGCGGTTGGCGAATGTGCAGTTCGATATTGACGCGGAGAAGTTTTACAAGATTTTCATTGATTTGATGACGCGGGCGCCGGGCAAGAGGTGAAAATGCATTGCCATTGCAGGCGAAAATGCATAGGTCCCTTCGGCAAGGTCAGGCAGACTCTTCGCTCAGGGTGACGGTGGTTGCTGAGTCCGGGTGACAATTGTTACTGAATGCGGTTGACGCAAGGTCCCTCCACTCCGCATCCTTGCGCTTCGCGCAAGGGATGCTCCGGTCGGGATGACAGTGTGATTTTGGCTCTCCTATGAAAAAAACTTGGGTGCAATCCTGTCCGCACACCTGCGCTTCGCGCAAGGGATGCTCCGGTCGGGATGACAGTGTGATTTTGGCTCTCACATGAAAAAACTCGGGTGTGCAATCCCGTCCGCATGCCTGCGCTTCGCGCAAGGGATGCTCCGGTCGGATGACAATTTGATTTTGGCTCTCACATGAAAAAACTTGGGTGTGCAATCCTGTTCGTCACTACGTTTTGCGCGGGTCAGGCGCGACGGAAGATCATCATCAACGAAGACTGCTCGGGTCCGGGCGGAAGCAATATGCAGACGGTGGCGCTGCTGGTGCAATCGCCGCAGGTAGAAGTTCTGGGCGTGACGGTGGCAAGCGGCGATCAATGGCGCGACGAGGAGGTCGCTCACACTCTGCGCCTGCTGGAAATCATGGGGCGCACGGACATTCCCGTGATGGCAGGGGCGGAGTTTCCGCTGGTGCGCACACGGGCCGAATCTCAGCACTGGCAAGAACTGTATGGGAGAGTGGCCTATGCGGGGGCGTGGGACGAGCGGTGGTGGCACGAGGCTTCGGTGATTCCGCCGATGCCGGAAGGCGCGCCCAGCACAAAGGCCGCGGAGGAAGATGCGGCTCATTTTCTGATCCGGATGGTGCACAGGTATCCGCATGAAGTGACGATCTACGAAGGCGCTCCGATGACGAATCTGGCGCTGGCCCTTTCGCTGGATCCGCAGTTTCCCGAACTCGTGCAGGAATTGGTGTTTATGGGCGGAAGCCTCAGTCCGCACACAGAAAACCCGGAGTTCGTGAACAATCCGCGACATGAATTTAATTTCTGGTTCGATCCGGAGGCGGCGGCGATCGTGTTGCGCGCGCCGTGGAAGAAGATTGTGTGCACGCCGACGGATATTTCCGTCAAGACGCACATGACCGGCGAGATGGTGAAGCAGATTGAAGCTGCAGGGACACCGCTGGCGAGCTACATCGCGAAATTTGCGATGCTTACGCCTGGCGCGGACATCATGTGGGATGAGCTGGCAGCGGAGGCGTGGCTCGATCCGACGATCATCACGAAAACAGAAACCCGATACATGAGTGTGGACATCGACCATGGGGCGGGGTATGGGAACACGCTCACCTGGAACACGAAAGACAATTTCCGGCCAGACGCGAAGCCGGTTGAGATCCAGATGGATTTGGATACGGAGAAGTTCTATCAGATGTTTGTGGGCTTGATTTCGGCGGCGACGCCTCCGCGCTGAGCAGGCTGCACATCGTCGAGCGCTGAATACGCTCGCTTCGCTCGCGGGGCGGAGGAATGCCTCCGCCCCTACACAAGCTCCGCCCCTACACAAGCTCCGCCCCTACACAAGCTCCGCTCCTACACAAGCTCCGCCCCTACACAAGCAGGGGGGAACGGCTTACAATTGCAACGTACGAGCTTTTGATATGTCTCCCATTCCAGACGACCTTTCCACCATCAAAGATGACATGATCGCCTTCATCGAGGGGCATGGCATGCGGCGTTTTCACGGCTATGTCGATTACGAGGAGGTGCAGTGCGTGATGTGGGAGATGGATGGAAATCCAGATGGCTGGAAGGATTTTGTCGAGCTGGCGAAGTCGGCAGGCGCGCCGTTCTTGACGATGCACTCGTGGACACTGGAGCGCGAAGAACTCGACGAACTCGTGAAGCGCTTGACGAATTCGGAATTCACCGACGGCGACGACGTGGAAGACGCGCGCTGGTTGCGCGCTCACGCTGATAAAGTCGGATTCCTGCAACTCGGGTGGGCTTACCAGGGATCGATGTTCCTGTGTGAGGTCGGCACCGAGTGGTACGAGCGGTATCAGCGGTTGCTCGAGGTGTCTGACGAGTTCGGCGGGCTCACGATGGACGAGCCTGACCAGGACGACGAGAGCTAGCGTGCGACTGCTCTTCATCTAAGCCCCCAGCTTTAGCCAGGCCCCAGCGTCATCTAAGCCACATTCTCATCTAAGATTCAAACCAAACGGTCCCTCGACTTCGCTCGGGAATGCGCGGGTCGGGATGACGGTGTCGAGTACACTGATTGTTTCTGCCTATGAAGTGGATTCCAAGGACAGCGGCGCCTGATCTGGTCGAAACGATTGCGGCCGGCCTTCGCGCAGACACTCGGTTTCGGGAAAGTGCGAATGTTCTTGCTTCCCTGCTGGCGAATCGAGGGATTGCTGATTCGGAATCGGCCGCTCGCTTCCTCACGCCTTCTCTGGCGCACCTCCATTCTCCGGAGCAAATGACCGGGCTGCGGGCTGCGGTTGATCGGATCGAGGCTGCAATCGAGCACAAGCAATCAATTCTCATTTACGGCGATTACGACGTGGACGGCACGATGGCGGTGATCATTTTGAAGACCGCCATCGAATTGTGCGGGGGCGCCGCGGATTTCCACGTGCCGCACCGAATTCGCGAGGGCTATGACATGCGCGACGACGTGATTGAGCGCGCCGCGGCGGCGGGAATTCGGCTGATCATCAGCGTGGATATGGGCATTCGCGCATTTGCGCCGGCGGAAACCGCGCGGCGACTGGGGGTCGACCTCATTGTTACGGATCATCACCTTCCGGGTCCGGATGGAGTTCCTCCCGCGCTTGCCGTGGTGAACCCGAATCAGCAAGGATGCGAGTATCCGTGCAAACTTTTGTGTGGAGCGGGAGTTGCATTCAAGCTGGCGCAGGGATTGTTCGAGCGGCGTCTGGATGCAAAGGACCGCAAGCGGTTTCTGCTCTCGTTTATGAAAGTGGTGGCGATCGCGACGGTGGCGGATGCAGTCCCGCTGGCGGGCGAGAACCGGGTTTTTGCGGCGCTCGGATTGGATGCGCTCCGGCGGGCGGTCAATCCGGGGTTGAAAGCTCTTCTGGAAATCGCGCAGATCTCAGCAAACCGGCCACCTTCCTCGGGTGAGGTTGGATTCCGGATTGCGCCGCGGATCAATGCGGCCGGGCGGATGGACGTGGCCCGCGATGTGATCGAACTCTTCAGCGTCAAGGATGGGGCAAGGGCGAGAGAACTCGCGGCCAAGCTGGACAAACTGAACACCGATCGTCAGGAAGAAGAACGGCGCATCCTGCGGGCGGCAGAGGAGCGATTCAGCGGCGATCCTGCGCTTTGTGATGCTTACTGCATCGTGATCGATGGCGATGGCTGGCATCGCGGGGTCATAGGGATTACTGCGACCCGCATCCTTGAGCGTTACAACCGGCCCACGATTGTCATCTCGGTCGAAGGCGACGAAGCGTTTGGTTCGGGTCGATCTATTCCCGCGTTCCACCTGCTGGAGGCGCTGGAGTCGTGCAGTGACCTGTTCTCGCGCTATGGCGGGCATGCGCATGCCTGCGGGTTTGCGATGGCTGCGGCGAACGTTCCGACATTGCGGGCCCGGATCGATGCATTCGCTCGGGAACGGCTGAGGCCTGCGGATTTCGATCCGATTCTGCAGTTCGATGCCGAGCTGCCGCTGGAAGAAGTCACTCCGCAAATATTTCAGAGCCTGTGTCTGCTGGAGCCATTTGGAGTGGGAAATCCGGAGCCGGTGTTTGCGGCGCGAAATGTGCAGCTTACAGCGCCGCCGCGGATTCTGAAGGAAAAGCATGTCAAGCTGAAACTGCGAGCCGGAGCACCAGTCACTCAGCCGCAATCTGAGGAACTCACGGCAGCAGCGATCCTGGCGACGCCGCGCTGTCACCCGGATGGGGCGGCGATCCGGCGTAGCGACAGAGAGGCGGCCCGCAATCATTCGGTTTTAGAAGATGGGCGCCCCGAGGCGTTGGTCCGTTCTGGGGCTGCCCGCGGTGGTGAAGGCGACGCTCAGGGGCTGAAGCCCATCGTGTCTCTGCCCCTTAACGGCACGGCTGGAAGCGGTGCCCTTCCTAAAACTGGCGTTCCGAGGGCCACGCGATTGAAGGTCACCTTTGATGCTCTTGGCTGGCAGATGGCCGAGCGACTACAGCAGAGTCCTCTTCTGGCGGGAGACAGACTCGATATCGCTTTCAGCGTCGGGCACAACGACCATCCCGAATACGGTGGACTGGAGCTTTCATTGCGCGACTTTAAGATTCCGCAGGGCTAGTCAGCAGTCAAAGCTTCCGCGAAAACACAGGGTCCCTCGACTTCCCAGAATTGCAAAGAACGCAATTCCGCTCCGCTCGGGGTGACAGGCTTTCCTCGGCTTGAGGGTTTCGTTGAACCGGACGGACTCGGCTAGCACAGATAGTAGTGGCCGTTGCGGCGAGTCATTTGCAGGTCGACTCCGAACAGTCTCGATAACCGGTCGACTTGCAGGATTTCCTCTTTGGGGCCGTCGGCTACCACCTGGCCGGCTCGCATCAGGACTACGCGCTGAATTTCGGGGACGATGTCGGCCAGTTCGTGGGTGACCAGGATAGTAGCCGTTCCGGAGTTTGCCAGAGAACTCATGGTGTGACGCAGGCTCTGCTGGGCGGCCAAGTCGAGGGAGTTGCAGGGCTCGTCGAAGAGCAAGGCCACTGGGTTGTGGACGAGCGCTCGCGCGACTAGAATGCGGCGCGCTTCGCCGGAGGACATTTCACAGACCGGACGCTCAGCGAGGTGAGGAATCTTCAGTTCGGCCAGCGCCGCTTCGGCGCGGTGGTGCTTGTCGGCGTCCACAGTGTGATTTGGCCAGACGGCGCTGCTGCTGAAAAAACCGGAGAGCACGACGTCGCGGCCTGTGGCGTCTCCGGTGCAGGAGAGCATCAGGTCGTTGGAGACGATCCCGAGTTTCTTGCGGAGTTCGAAGACGTCCCAGGTGTCTTCGCCAAAAATCGTCAGGGAGGAGTCGGGGTGGGCGAGGGGGTAGCAGTCGCGGGTTACCGTTTTGATGAGGGTGGATTTGCCGCATCCGTTGGGGCCGAGGATAGCGACGTGTTCGTTCGGGCCGATGCGCAGGGTGAAATTGTCGAGTGCGGTTTTTTGGCCGCGCAGGACAGTGATGTTGCGGAAATCGAGCAAGGGAGATGTGAGAGAGGGAGTCATTCTTTTTCGCTATTTCATAATGTACAGTGTGGGCCCTCAGGGCCTAAAGCCCTGCTTTAATCGATCATGGAGTGGGGCGCCTTAAGGCGCGCGCTTTCAAAACTCGCAGGTTATCAGCGGCCCTTAAAACTCGCACGTTATTTGCGGCCTCAGAACTCGCACGTTTACGTCCGAGGGAGGTGTTTTCTTAGAAGACTGGGACCGAGACCTGGGAACTGAGAACTGTTTTACACTGAAGCCAGATGACGCTGCCGGTTTATCGTTTGCGACGCGTGCTGGCTGCCACTGCCATTTTGCTGACGGCGGCGGTGATTGGCATGTACATTTATGCGCGGATGAGAACACGCGACGTTCGCAAACAGGTTCCGAACAAGCTGGGATTTGAAATCAAGCAGACTGCGAACGGATTCCAGTTCTCCAAATCGGAGCGAGGCCGGACTTTGTTCTCCGTCCAGGCGAGCGACGTCAAGGAATTCAAACTCAACGGGCGGGCCGAACTGCACAACGTCAGCATCATTCTTTATGGCCGGGATGCGTCACGCTATGACCGGATCACGGGAGACGATTTTGCGTATGACCCGAAGACCGGTGACGTTTCCGCCAAGGGCGAGGTCCAGATCGATCTGGTGGCCAATCCGGAGGGCGCCAGCGGTCCCGATCAATCGGCACCGGTTACGATCAAGCATGCCATCCATCTGCACACGCGCGACCTGGTATTCAACCGGGAGACAGGGAATGCCTTCACCCAGGACCGCGTGGAATTCAGCACACCGCAGGCCAGCGGATCGGCGGTGGGTGTGACCTATGCAGGAAGGAGCAACACGCTAACGCTCGCGTCGCAGATTCATGTGACTGTGAGCGGACGCAATGCGGCGGCGATTGATGCCGAGCACGGGGTGATCACCAGCGATCCGCGGCAAGTCATATTGGATCATCCTCATCTTGACCGACAGGGGGGCATGATCGAGGCCGATCGAGCGGTGTTCGATCTCACGCCGGACGACGATGTGCAGAGCATCGTGGCTACCGGCAACGTGACGGTGCTCGCGCGGTACGCATCGAGGAAGTCACGCGAGGCGCCACGTTCGGAAGTTCGCAGCCACGCGGATCGCGCGGACCTGCTTATGGCGGACGATAATGTGCTGCGCACGATGACGCTTTCGGGGAATGTACACGTCGAGCAGTCTGGACCGCGTCCGATGCAGGGGGATGCGGGACGGATGATTCTGGCATTTGCGGGGGAAAACGACCTGCAGAGTGTGCGCGCGACCGATGGAGCGCGGCTCGAGCAGATTGCATCGAGCGGTGAGAGCAATGGACACACAACTCCTCAGAACTTCGAGTTGACGGCTCCGACGATTGATTTCGCGATTGCGGAAGGCAAAGTTCTGGAGCGCGCAGAAACTTCCGGAGAGGCGAAGATTACGATCGCAGCGGCCGAAACACAAGGTCCCTCCACTCCACAGGATTGCCCGCAAAACGGGCAATCCTGCTCCGGTCGGGATGACAAAGGTGGTGGGAGTATGAATGTGCTTCGCTCCGGTCGGGATGACAAAGGTGGTGGCGCGCGAGATGAGAAATACAAAGGCAAGGACAAGAGCGGGACCACCGTGATCACCGCGGGTAAGTTTGTGGCGAAGTTTGCCAGTCGGGATGGCACGGTTTATCCCACGACCCTCGACGGGGCACCGGATGCACGCATTGTGAACACAATTCACGGCGAACCGGAGCGCGTGAGCACGAGTGATACGGTGGAGGCGGTGTTCCTGCAGCAGGGCGGCATCGAGTCAGTGACTCAGACAGGGAACGTGGTGTACAGCGATAACCAGCCGCCCGAAAAACGCATGCAGGCCTGGGCGACAAATGCCAGCTACACGCCGGCGGATCACATGCTGCTGCTGAGCGGGTCGCCGCGTGTGACAAGCGGCTCGATGGAAACCACCGCGCAGACAATTCGCATCAACCGCACTACGGGCGAAGCGGTCGCTGAGAATAATGTGAAAAGCACCTATAGCGATTTAAAAGAGCGACCCGATGGCGCGCTGCTGGCGTCTGCGTCCCCGATTCACGCGACCGCGCACAGCATGGTCGCGCAGAGCAGTCCTGGAGTCGCGGTCTATAACGGCAATGCCCGTCTTTGGCAGGACGCCAATGTGATTGAAGCGCCGACGATCCAGTTCGATCGCAACCGGCGCTTTGTGACGGCGCAGGGGACCACCGGGCACCCGGTGCAGACGATTCTGGTTCAGGAAAGTAAGGTGCAGGAAGGCAAAGCTCCGGGAAACAAAGAGGACGAGAAATCGTCGAGCAAGAAAAAGGGGGCGAAAGGAAGCGCACTGGGCAAGTCCAGCCCAATTACCATTACGGCGCGGCAGCTTACTTATGCGGACGCAGAAAGAAAGATTCATTACGAGGACGGTGTGCAGGCGAAGGGAGAGGACTTTACGGCCTCCTCGAAAACGCTCGATGCTTATCTGCGGCCCCGCGGACAAACTACGAGCGGTCAAGCAGTTAGCGGCCCGGGACAGCTGGATCACATGGTGGCGGAGGGGGACGTTTTGATCCAGGAGCCAGACCGCCGGGCCGAGGGGCAGAAGCTGGTCTATACGGCGGCGGAGGACAAGTTCGTGCTGACGGGCGGACCGCCTAGCATTTTTGATGCCGAACAAGGCAAGATTACGGGGGTTTCGTTGACTTTCTTTAGGGGCGATGATAGGGTGCTCGTAGAAGGCGAAGCAAGTACTCCTGTGGTAACGCGGACACGAGTGGCCCATTAATTGCGAAGATGCGAACCCTGGCCACAGAAGAAATCGGCAAGAGTTATCGTGGCCGCCGCGTTGTAAATGGGGTCAGCCTGCGGGTCGATCAAGGGGAAGTTGTTGGATTACTTGGACCTAACGGCGCAGGCAAGACTACCACATTTTATGCCATCGTTGGCCTGATTCCCCCTGATACCGGCCGCGTGCTATATGACGGCCAAGACATCACTGACGTTCCCATGTATCTGCGGGCGCGCCAGTATGGCATCAGCTATCTCCCGCAAGAAGCTTCCGTCTTTCGCAAACTCACGGTAGAGGAGAACATCCTCGCAGTGCTCGAGGCGCAGCCCATGTCCTGGCATGAGCGCCGCGAGAAGATGGAGAAGTTTATCGACGAACTGGGGTTGGAACACATCCGCCAGAATCGCGGATATGCGCTCTCCGGGGGAGAGCGGCGACGGGTGGAGATTGCGCGGTGCCTGTGCATCAATCCCACGTTCATTTTGCTCGACGAACCGTTTTCGGGGATCGACCCTATCGCCGTGCTTGACTTGCAGAAGATCATCAGCAGTTTGCGGGCGAGCGGGATTGGAGTGCTGATTACGGATCACAATGTGCGCGAAACGCTTTCGGTTACGGATCGCGCTTACATCATTGATGACGGACGGATTTTCCGTCACGGACAGCCGGGACAGTTGGCTGGCGACCCGGAAGTGAGACGGGTGTATCTGGGAGAGAGCTTCTCCCTCGTGTAGGTTTCAAAGTTTCAAGGTTTCAAAGTGAAAGCCCGAAACCTTGGCGTCTTTGAAGCGTTGAAACTGTGAAACATGGTCCTCTTACAACACAAGCTCAGCGTGAAGCTCTCCCAGCGCCAGATTCTTACGCCCGGCCTGGTGCAGATGGTCTCTGTGCTTGCGCTCAACAAGCTTGAGCTCAAGGACATGATCAACACTGAGATGGTGGAGAATCCAGTTCTGGAGGAACTCGAGGATTCCGTCCCCCTGCTGGACGAAGTGGGAAAGAAAGAAGAAGACCGCGATCGCGCTGCAACGGCAACTACCGAAGAAAACCCAATCACTGCGGTCGAAAAGAAAGATCCCTTCGAAGAAATCGATTTCGGCTCTTTTTTCCAGGATTATCTCGATCCCGGGTATCGCACGCATAGCGAGATGGAGGAGATCGAGCGGCCTTCGTTCGAGAATTTCCTCTCTAAACCTTCGAATCTCACCGATCACTTGTCGTGGCAATTGGGCTCGCTGAGCCTGCGTCGAGGGGTTCGCGAAGCCGCTGACCTGATTGTCGGCAATCTGAACGAAGACGGATACCTGATCGCCAGCGACGAGGAATTGCTGGGAATCGCGCCGCCGGCGTCACCGGAAGCTGATGCCGAGGCGGCCAAGAATATTGTAAGCGAAGCGCAAGCGCTTGGACTGGGAGAATCAGAGATCGATTCCGCGCCGGAGAGCTTGGAGACTCATGGAATCGAGAGCGGTTTTCCGCTCGACGCGGATGCCAGCGAAACTCCAGCAATCGAAGATATTGCTCCAGAACCGAATCATGCGGCTGGTTTTGCTTCCTCGGGGGATTCTGCGGCCGCGGTCGCGCCGGCCACCGAGGCTGCGCCGGCGGCTGCGGCCATTCCGAAACCGAGCTTCACTGCCGAAGATCTGAAGGAAGCACTGGAAGTGGTTCGGCAACTGGATCCTCCGGGAGTGGCGTGCCGCGACCTGCGCGACTGTTTGCTTTATCAGCTTCGCTATCACCAGGCGCAACTCGCATTGCACAAAAACGGCAACGGGACAGCGCAACTGCTGCAGGATGCGACCGCCATTGTGGATCAGCATTTACGCGATCTGCAGGGCAAGCGGCACAAAGAGATTGCGAAGGCGATTGGGAGACCGATTGAGGCGGTGGAGCAGGCGCTGAATTATATTCGCACTCTCGATCCGCGGCCGGGCCTTCGCTACAACATCGTGCAACCGCGACTGATCGAGCCGGATGTGGCGTTCGTGAAGCACGGAGACGAGTGGCTGGTCATCATGAACGACGAAGACCTGCCGCAGTTGCGTCTTAATCCCGCGTATAAGAAGCTCGTCACGCGCGACGGCTCAAATGACAAGTCCACGCGCGATTACGTGAAAGAGCGCTACAAGAGCGCGATTCAGCTCATCAAGAACATCGAACAGCGCAAGCAGACGATCACCAAGGTGTGTTACTCGATCGTGGCGCGCCAGCAGGAATTTCTGGAATTGGGCATTGATCACCTGAAACCGATGATGATCAAGGAGGTGGCCGAAGAAATCGGCGTGCATCCTTCTACGGTAAGCCGTGCTGTCGCCAACAAGTACGCCCACACACCGCAGGGCGTATTCGAGCTGCGATATTTCTTCAGCGAGAGCGTGCAGGGCCCCGAGGGAGGCAACACCTCGTTGCTGATCCTGAAGCGCCGGGTCAAGAAGCTCATCGATGAAGAAGATCCCAGCCGCCCGTTGACCGACGAGCAAATCACCCGAATCCTGCAATCCCAAGGCATCCAGGTGACGCGCCGCACGGTAGCCAAATACCGGGAAGATATGCGCATCCCAAGCACGCATCAACGCCGGGTCAAGAAATAACGCGTCAAAAACAGGATGCGAGTCGAACGCTCGCGTATCGCGTCGCAATGGGCGCAACGCTTCGCACGGCTCACCCGATCCTTGCGAGACAAAGAGCGTCTCGCGCAGGATGACAAGACTCAGAAATGCAGTGCCCGATTTACCTCGAGCTTGAAAATTATGGAGGGGCGCTCATGAACGTCGAATATACCGGAAGGCACTACGAAGTTACTTCTAACATCCGCAGAGAAGTTGAGACCGGCCTCGCAAAAATCCGAAAAATTCTAGGCGATCGATTTGAAACCAAGGTGATTCTCGCAGTCGAAAAACATCGCCATAAAGCCGAAATTACGATCACGCCGCGGAACGGCCCGCTGGTCGGACTCGCCCAGGCCAAAGATATGACCATGGCAGTCAACGAAGCGATCGGCCACCTCGAGAAGCAGGCGGTCAAATATAAAGCCCGATGGGAAGTGAAGAAGCGCACGGCGCGGAAGGCTGAAGAGAAACAGAAGTGGAATGGCCATTCAGCTCAGGAAGAGGTGCAGACCGCTGTTGGCTTAACGGAAACGACCGCCGTGCCCGTACTCGTTCACAAGTATCCGGCGGTGGCGAAGTCGACGGAGGTGCATTTAGTCCGTTCCGATGACGCGGTCGCCATGCGTCCTATGACGCTGGAAGAAGCGATCAAGGAAGCTCACTTCAAAGACCGGGATGTTTTCGTCTTTCGCGATCCTAAGGGAAAAGTGATGGTGCTGCATCGCGCGAGGGACGGCAGGATGCAGTTGATTGAAGTGCCGTAGGGCAGTTCTCAGTTCTCGGTTTTCAGTTTCTCGGTGCCCCACTTCTGGCAGGTTTGCCGGAAGTGGGGTTTTCGTTGGGGGATTATCCTACACGGCGTTCCTCATAAGCTTCTTCGCGAACTCGAGCGATTCGGGCATTCAATTTTCTGGCGGCTGCTGCTGCCCCTTGGCGCCCGAGCATGCTAAAGTAGACGGCCTCGATATCGTGCGCGATCTTTTCCCACTGGTACTGCTCTTGGATCCGGCGTTTCGCGGCCTTTCCGGCCTCCTCGCGTACCGAGGGATTCGCGATCAGAAACTGCAGGCGGTCAGCCAAATCATGGGCATCCCCGCGCTGGAAGGTAAATCCGGCTCCGTCGACCACTTCGCGGTTCTCGGGCACGTTGCTGGTCAGGACGCAAAGCCCTGCCCCCATGGCATCGAGCAGGGCGAGCGATAAGCCTTCAAGGTCAGAGGGCAACACGAAAATCATTGCGTTTGTGAGGAGTTCGTCCATAGTCTCTCCTGAGATCCAATCCAGCATCCGGATTTTTTCGCTGGCGTGGGTGCGGAGGCCTCGGCTGTACTCGTCGCAATAGCTGGAGGCGCCGGCCATTACCAGCTTGACGTCGGTTTCGAGTTGCTCGAACGCTTCCACGAGCAGGTGGCATCCTTTTTCAGGAGAGAATCTGCCAAGAAACAGGATGTAGCGGCCGGGTTGGAGTCCCCATTCGAGAATTTTTCGGGGCCGGCTTCGGTTGCGAAGTAGGCCCCCATTGGGCACATAAAAAGCGTCCAGGCCGTGCAGCTCGCGATAGCGCTGGCGAAGCGCCTGCGAGACCACCATGGTGGCGTTGGGAAGCGTGACGGAGGCGCGTTCGCCGAGCCTGAGCACCGCCGAAGCGAGGCGGCCCCATTTCTTTCGTTGCCAGTCGAGACCCTGGACCGTGACCGCGGTCTTTACACCCCATAGCCGTGGAATAGCAGAGAAAAGTGCCGGCCCGAGCGCGTGATAGTGGATCAGGTCGTAACGTCCGGATACGGCGTGCGCGGTGCTGAGCAGCGTGTGGAGCACGGTTTCGAGGTGCTTGGAGCGGATCGTCGGCAAGCGCAGGACTCGCATTCCGTCGTGTTGCACACTGGGAGGAGTGAAATAACTGCGGCAATAAATGGTGACATCGTGCCCCATCTGAACCAAGCGCTTCCCGACTTCTTCGTAGTAGGTTTCGATGCCGCTGTACCTGGAAATGACGCCGCGGCCGCCGATGAATGCGATGCGTAATTGCGCTCCGGAAGCAGGTACGCATTGCTCGGGTCGCCGGGCAGACCGGCTGAAATTCGATTGCCAGGGTGGATCCTGTTTCGTCTCGAGCAGAACGCGCGGGCGGTTCTGTTTTTTGGCGATGAGTGATTGGTACAGGCTCAATAGCTGCTGATAATGATCCTGCGGCTTGTGCCGGTTGCGCAGGAGTTCCCATCCGGCTTGTCCCATCTTCTCCGCTCGGTCGGGATGAATGAGGAGCATCCGGATGGATTCGGCGAGCCGATTCACATCTCCGGCAGGATAGAGCAGCCCGGTTTCGCCATGATGGAGTAACTCCCGGCGTGAACCCAGATCCGATGCGACCACAGGGCGCCGCTGCGCATAGGATTCCAGGATAGTCTTGCCCAGGGTTTCGTAGGCGTGGGAGGGAAGTACGGTAAATCGGGACTGCGCGATCAGAGCATCGCGCTCGGTGGCTCCCACTGGCCCCACAAAGTGCACCTGGGGCAACTGCAGCGAACTTGCCAAGTCCTGAAGGCGCTCGCGCTCGGGTCCGTCGCCAGCAATAATGAGACGGGTTTCAGGCATCAGCCGCATGGCGCGCACCAAATCGTCGATTCCCTTCTCTGCCGAAAGTCTTCCAATGTACAAAATGGATGCGGCCGGGTTAGTGCTGACGTTGGCGTTCGCGTGCGCGCCCTGGAAATGTGGCAGGACTCTGAATTTCGAAGCATCCCAGCCGTGTTCGATGAATTTGTCGCGAACGAATTGGCTGGGTGCGAGAAACAAATCCACACATTTGCGGTAGGTACCCAGGCAGCGATGAACGTAGGCTTCCAGGATCAATGTCAGGCGCGCGTCCAGCCCGGGGTAGCACCCGGAGCCGAGCGCGCGCCAGAATGCTCCTCCCTTGCACGCTTCGCAGGCTTCGCCCTGCGAGACCAGGTTGTAGCTGGGGCAAAGCAGTTTGAAGTCGTTCAGGTGGTAAATGACAGGAATGTTCTGCGATTTCAATTCCCACAAAATTGAAGGCGAGAGGTGGTGATAGATGTTGCGGATATGCGCCACATCGGGGCGGAAGCGGTGGATCATGGCGCGAAGGCGTTTGCGGGCATCCTGGGAGTAGATGGCGCGGCCGGCCCTACGCAGTTTCTGGAGCAAATTCGCATTCTCTTTGAAGTCGATGTGGGGAACGAAATACCCGTCATAAGGGGTGGGATCGCCGCGAGGATCGGCCATCGAGAACAAAGCGACTTCATGGCCTTGCTCCCGCAATAGTTTCATCAATTCGAACAGATACACTTCGGTGCCGCTGAAGGGGTAGTTATATTTGTTGCAGAACAAGATTCGCATCAGGAAGACTCTCTTGCCGAGCCGCGAGGCGCTCCAGGAATAAATCGCTGAAAAATTTCAAATTTGTGGTGCGATTGAAGTTGTGGCGGACGTGTAGCTGTGCCGCGTGGGATATCCAATCCAGTTGCCGGGCTGCGGAAAGCAGGAGAGGCTGGGAATGAGGGCGAGCTTTCGCGTGCAAAAGTGAACGTATGAACAACAGATGGTCTACGAAGTCAGGCACAGAGCCCGGTTCATATAAGAAGCCGGTTTGGCCGGGGCGTACGAGTTCGGGGATTCCGGTGATGGCGGGCGCCAGGACAATCTTTGCGCGAGCCATCGCTTCCATCAGGACGAGAGGTATGCCTTCGCTGCGACTGGTGAGGACCACCAGATCGGCGCGGCTATAAAGCGAATGCATCTGCGCACGCGGAATGTGCCCGAGCAGAGTGACGACTTTCTCGAGACCGCTGGTGCGAATCTGTTTTTCGAGCCTGCGACGCTCCGGGCCATCGCCTGCGATGGAACATTCGAAATCCACACCACGCGCGCATAGCTCCGCGCATGCCTGCAGGAGAAACGCGTGATCTTTCACCGGATGCAGGCGGCCTATTGCTAACAAGTGGAAGCGTCCATTCGGCCGATGTGGGGCCGGGGCTCGGCCGTGCTCTTCCATCTCAACGCCGAGGCGCGAGACCAGCACTTTAGCGGGAGAGATGCCACGATAGGTCCGCAAGATGTAGTCCCGATTGAATTCCGAGATGGTGAAGCAGAAGGCGCAGTGCTGCAGTTTCACTTCGAGATAGGTTCTGTGCAGCAGCAGATCGGAGCCGTGGAGGGTGAGGCTGAAACCTGCATCCATCAGGCGGGCGGCAGTCATGGCAATCCATGAACCGAAGTAGCCATGGTGCGCATGGATATGGTCGACGTCTTGTGGCTGCAAGCAGATCGCGTAAGCAGCTCCGAGCCAGGTATGAAGGAGAGCTTTCGCGCGCTGGACCGGAGTCTCGCCTCCGTAGAGCAGAATCCGGGCAATCAGGCCAGAGATGCGATCCCAGCGCTGTAAGCATAACCAGAGGGCCCGCAACAAGAGTAGCGGAGATATCGACTGGAGCACGATCTCTGGCGAAATCAGCTGTAAGGATGACACTGACACAGGCTTGCGCACGGTTCCTGCAATCACACGCACTCCCCTGCTTCGAAGCTCTGCGATCTCGTCCGCAACATAGGGCTCGACCGGAGAGGGAAACCGATTGGCCAGATAAGCGACAGTCAGCACGGCTGAGTCTCCGCGCGGCGGCTCTGGGCGGCCAGCATTCCGGCCATGGTGAACAAAAGCCCGTTCACGAATTGATAGCTCATGACGACGACTGCAGCGTTGATCCAGTAGACCGCGAGCAGGAGCGGCCACATGCGATGAAAATGACGATCGAGAAAGCCGTGCTCCTCATCCGGGGGAATTGGCCCGAGCCGGAGGCGCCAAAGTTCGACGATGAGCCAGAGATAGAGGGCGAGGCCGAAGATGCCCTGCTCGACGAGAATTTCCAGGTAGGTGTTGTGGGGATAGAGCACTTTCTCGTGATAGTCGCTGACGAAGCGAGGCAATTCCTCGGGCATGCGGTGGAAGCCCCAGCCCAGCAGAGGGCGTTCGAGAAACATTTGCCAACTGGCAGCGTAGACGGCTTCCCGATAGTCGAGCGGGCCGCGCTCTTCCAACCGATCGAAAAATCCAGCGGCGAGTTCGGTTGAACTTGCTACAACAACCACTCCCATTCCGGCGGCAAGGGCCAGGGCGATTGCCACGCGGCGCGTTCTGCCGTGAGTGGAGATGATGATCAGCGTCAGCACAGTCACCGCGAATGACAGCCATACCGCGCGGGTCATCGTGGCCAATATTGCCAGTGGGACCGAAGCGAGCAAAAGGACGGCCTTCAACCCCTTACATGTTCTTCGCCGCCAGGCGTGCAGCGCCAGCAGGCCGAGTATGTTGAGGGAAACGCCATTGGCCACCGCTTGCAGCAGAGGCCCGCGGGCGCGGTCCGCATGAAAGCCGAGGCTGTCGTCCAGAATGAAGCGGGGGAAAATCAAGGCGTGCACTCCGACGAGGAATGCAATTGACGTGAAGCTCAGGTATGCCAGCACGATGAGAGCGAAAATCTCGAATCGCTTCAGAGCCCGTTGATCAGTGAACACAATTTGCGACAGATGAAAGAGCGTGAAGGGCACAAGGAATTTCGCCGCCAGCAAACTCCATGCCTGTTGATCGAATGGCTGGCTGATTACGGTGGCCAATGCCATCAGCGCGAGGCCGAGCATTGGCCAACTCATTCGAACCCAAACCGCAGGGCGTTGCCGCAGAGCGATGGTTCGACCCACAACTCCAACCACCAGGCAGCCGAAAGCGACACGGTCGATCTGATAGAACGACACGTCGGGATGCCTGAGAAGCATGGCGGTAAGCGCGGCCAGGAAGAGCAGCGAAGGCCAGGACATCAGCAATTGCAGGGGAAGCAGGAGAAGCTTCGTGAGTCCGGAGAGGAGGTTGTCGCGGCTCCCGGCACACGGTGGCGACGCGATGGTCGGTTCTGCCATCAGTCGCCGCCTCCGCGAAGCACCGCGAAAAGAGTCTTGAGCAGGATTTGCGCATCGAGGCGGAGGCTCCAGCGCCGGATGTACTCGCGATCCAGTTCCATCCCGCGCTCGAATGAGGGATCACGGCGTGCGGTGACTTGCCACAAACCGGTGATGCCCGGAGTTGCATCGAGGCGAGCCAGATGTTGCGTCTCGTAGACGGCAAAATCGTCGAGCGGATGTGGCCTCGGTCCCACCATGCTCATGTCGCCCTTCAGTACGTTCCAGAACTGAGGGAGCTCGTCGAGGCTGAACCGGCGCAGAATGCGACCGGCACGGGTAATGCGTGGATCATCGGCAATTTTGAAGAATGGTCCCGATCGCTGATTCCGGGATCGAAGATCGTGTTTCAAGGCATCGGCGTTGGCGACCATGGTCCGGAACTTGTGACAGCGGAATGGCCTGCCTTTCTTCCCGGCGCGTTCGGCCGAGTAGAAGACCGGCCCGTGGGAATCGAGTTTTATCAGGGCCGCGATCAGAGCCATCGCTGGAGAAAGGGCGAGTAGCGCGAGGCTGGATGCGATTACGTCCACCAGCCGTTTTATGAGTAATGCAGCTGCGGGCATCTGCTCGGCATGCAAACAGATCAGCGGCAAGTCACCTGCTGTTTCGACTTCGGCGGCTTTGGGGATACAGCCGAACAGTTCGGGGGCAATACTTACATCGAGGCGTAAACGCTGCGCTTCGCGCAGCAGGTGCAACGTCAGATTCCGATCTTGCGGAGCCGCGAGGATCACCTCATCGACAAACAGGGTGCGGGCCAACCGAGGCAGGTCGCTGGTGCGTCCCACGATGCCGGAGCCGAGTGGCTTGCGGTCATCCACCAGGCCGCAAACGAGGCGAGGCTCTTCCAAACCTGAATTCAGAGCCCGCGCAAGGCGGCGGGCGGTCGAACTTGATCCAAAAATCAGGGTATGGCGTGCGTTGCTGCGCTGTTGCGCGCCTTGCTCGGAGAACTGAAGCCGGCGCCGGAGCCAAAGGACGGCAAAGTGGAGACCGGCCGCCGCCACAAGCAAGATGCTCCTGGTCCAAGGGGCACCTTCGAGTCGGCAGGCGACTGTTAAAACCAGAGTCGCCCATGCGACCGCTTTAGCCAATACCAGTGCGCTCCTTGCGCAGGCGCGCTCGGAGCTGTAAAGGCGCTCGATGTAAGCCATAAGGGTGATCAGTGATGCGTGCAGGACGGCGATTCCCACCAGGGCGACGGGGGATCCGGCCGCATAACTGAACAATCGCACTCTCGGAAACGCGGAGCGCAGGGGGACCAGTAAAGCTCCTATCAGCAGCCAATTCAGAGTGACCAAGGCGAAATCTGCGGTCACGGAGCGGAACCAGTTCCAGGCATGGCGGCTCTGAAACGGCGCGGGCAGCAAGTTCGCAAGTGTGATCGTGCGGGCTGGGAAGGAAGGCGGCGCAATCTCTCTTAGACCGCCCGGGTGGGCTGTCGCCGGCGCTACAGCGCGCACCGGGTTCTTTTTACCGGGCCGAAAGTCGGGTGCTTCTCCGGGAATCAGGCGTGCCCACTCGGTCCCGGAAGGCTGGTGCACGCTGGGATTTGACAGTAAAGAAGACATCACAACCGCCGGTACATCCTTTCTGGAATGGGAAATGTCCGGTCGCTCAGAACCACGCCGAGAACACGGGCCTGCGCGCTCTCCAACGCTCGCTTGATCCGGATGGCGGTGGCGCGGTGCGTGTAGCGGGCCGAAACCACCAGAACGACTCCGTCCGTGAGCTGCGCCATGGCCGCGGCAATTTGCGAGTCGCTCGCCAGCGATGCGGTCATCAGCGCGAAATCGAACTCCCGCCGCAAATCAGAGGAACGAGAGCGTAGCTTCGCAGCGGAGATGCCGGATACATTTGGGAACTCCGGAACCAGCCACAGATTGCTTCCAGCCGGGGTCGCGATTGCGCGCAGGCATCGATCGCTGGGGGAGTTGAGTTGATCCTGCTCCTGGTTCGAACAAACGTGCGGGAACCTGCCGACTACGGCAACGCTGCCCATATTCTCGAGAGCCAGTTCTTCTCCCACCGATCGGCAAATGCCGCGAATGTCTGCCTCGGGTTCCGTTGAGCTGAATACGACATGACGGATGCGATTATCAGGATTGGAGAGAAAAACCTGTTGCACCAGACCGCGGATCTGTTTCCGCGCAAACGCCTCCGGATCCCATTTTTGCGGCGCAGGCCGGATGGTTCGCGCTTCGCGCGTTTCCACTTCTCGTGCCGGGGAGAGGCCCGGATGCAGCAGCGACCTAACAGCCCAGTCGTTCATGCCATTTGCCTTCGAGGTGTGTCGCAGGGAAGCGACGCCAACACCGGTAAATTCAAGCAGGCGAAAACCTCGTCCGGAGTGCGAAGGGCCGGATCGAGGTAGTCGGCGAGAAAAGCCGCTCCGATGCCAGAGATGCCCGCGCCCCCGAAACCCATCAACAGCACTGCCAGGTTCGACCAGGCGGGCAGAACCGGCGCGACCGGCTCCTCCTCGATGGCTACGTTGGCGATGCCATGCCGATCGAGCGCATCCGCCATACGCGCTTCTTCTTGCTTTTTCACATACAGCAGATAGTTGTCTTCGGCGGCTTTCTCCGTTTTTTCCAGATCGTCTTGGGTGATGGCGTCATCTCCGAATTGTCTCGCCAGCGAACGATAAGCGGCTTCCTGCGATGCGGTGGCCGCGGCGCGGGCTTGTAAGGCCATGAGTTGCACCCGGGCGCGCTCGAGTTCAGATTTCGCCCACTCGTAATGCGTATTCTTGTCGGTGGTTTGATCGCGCAGCGGAGATTCCGCCTCGGCCGCGATTGCCGTGTGGGCTTGCATGATCTCCTGATCCACTTCCTGCACAAGACGGTGATTCGGTTCGAACTTGGTCAGCAACTGGGTTCGCTTGAGTT